>Ga0310690_10002517_pt1 | contig 29515 bp, 26 predicted proteins | sample AusTroGonzalo_MG_2_FD_207661 | JGI IMG/M metagenome (GOLD analysis project Ga0310690, IMG submission 207661) | Bovine rumen microbial communities from tropical cattle in Woodstock, Queensland, Australia - Gonzalo_04 (v2) (version 2) | ecosystem: Host-associated > Mammals > Digestive system >...
AATTGTTGGTGTCCGTGGTCATCCCAGCCATCAGTGCTTCATTGATGCCGATGCCGGAAGGCACTGTGTCGGCTAATTCTTTGAGAACCCAATAGACTACCTCCGAGGCGGAGGAGATGTCGGGAGTGGTGAAGGCCAGGCCGAAGCTTGCGAGGTCCGGGTTCAGGTGGTGGTCCATCAGGACTTTTGGGGCGGTGGAGGCCGTTGCGGCGTCTTCAAGGCCTTCGATGCGGTTGAAGGCGTTGGCGTCCACCAGGAAGAGGAGGTCGGCATCGGCGATACGCTGGATGGCAGCATCGGCCTCTTGGTCCCTGAAAAAGTAGGGGACGTTGTCCGGAAGGATGAAGCGGAGGTTGTCGGCGGGAGTGTCCGGGAACACGCAGGCGGCGTCCTTGCCCAGGCCGCGGAGGTAAAGGGCCAGCGCGGCGGTGGCGCCCAGGGCGTCTCCGTCCGGGTGGGTATGGCCCAAGATGACGGGGCGGGTGGCTTTAGCCATCCACTGCCGCAGGGTCTGTATGTTTTCCTTCCGGATGAAATCCATAGGCATTGCAATTCCGCACGGCAAATTTACAAAAGATTATTGCTTTTAAGAAATCATTTAATTAACTTTGTCGGAAGTTTGAAAATAATAAAACACTAGAATAATGAACAAATCCGTTAAAATCGCTGTAGAAATTGCTCTCGGAGTCCTCATTTGCCTTTTGGTCTGGCTCACTGTCAAGAGCGTACAGAAACCCGTCCAGTTCAACAAGGAGGTTGCCGCCCGTTCCCAGGTGGGCATCCAGCGCCTCAAGGACATCCGCACCCTGCAGGAGGCCTTCAAGAGCGTGAATGGCCGTTTCGCCCCTTCCGTGGACACCCTCAAGCAGTTCTACAATGAGGGACAGATGGAGATCGTGATGCAGATCGGCTCCCTGGACGACTCCCTGGCCGTTGCTAACACCGAGGCCATCAAGAAGGCCAACAAGAAGCTCAAACCCGCCGAGATGACCGCCAAACTGGCTGCCGCCTATGCCGCCGGCCAAAAGGTTGTGTTCTCCACCGTGACGGATATCCCCGTGAAGGATACCCTGTTCCACAGCCGTCCGGATTTCTGCATCGATTCCCTGGCATTCATTCCCTTCTCCGGTGGCCAGCTCACGGAAATGGAAGCTACCATCAAGACCGTTTCCGGTGTACAGGTTCCCCTGTTCGAGGCCCGCATGCCTTACAAAGCCCTGTGCAAGGGTCTGGACGATCAACTCCGCATCAACCTGGATGCAGAGCGCCGGGACCAGAACAAGTACGAAGGCCTGCAGGTTGGCAGCGTAACCGCTCCTAACAACAACGCCGGTAACTGGGAATAGTCCTCCGTGTATGGACCGGACTTTTACAGATCCTACAAGAATATCCATTCAAGTTTCCTTGAGTGGATTTTCTTTTAATGGCCGGCCGTGGCTTACGGCCGAGCATGTGTTTACCACGCCGGAACTCCAGCACAAATATGAGGTGGTGGAGATTTCCCTCCTAACGCCCAAGGTAACCCTGGTGCCGGACGCTTTCCTGGAGCCTGCATCGGCCCGGAAAATCCTGGCCGGGGTGGCCAGCCTTCGGGAGACGGATGTGGTGGAAACCGTGCCGGTGCCGGCTTTTTCGGCCACGCTGGTTTATTCCCTGTCCCTGGACGAATCCCTGTCCCGGGTGGTGGCCCAGACGGTTATCCCCGTTTCCGGGGAGCCGGTGCGTGTGTTGCCGGAGCTTTATTTCCTGCTCCGGGAACTGGACAATATTCCGGACTATAACAAGATTGTGGCTTCCTGGCACGGCGGATGGCTGCATCTGGTCATCGCCCAGGGCAAGAGCCTGTGCCTGGCCAATGTGTTCGAGGCTCCGGACTTTACCACGGCGGAATATTTCATCTTCCTGGCCCTGAAGCGCCTGCAACTCAATCCCGAAGTTTCCACCGTGCACTTCCGCACGCCTTTGGACACGGAGGCCGAAATGTCGCTCTACCGCTACTTCAAATCGGTAGTGCAGCTATGAGAATCATCGGAGGAAAACTGAAAGGCAAAACGGTCCTGCCGCCGGCAGGATACAAGGCGCGTCCCACCACGGACTACGCCAAGGAAGGGCTCTTTAACATCCTGGACAACGAGTACGAGTTTGAAGACCTCAAGGTGCTGGACCTTTTCGGCGGCACCGGCTCCATTGCCTTCGAGTTTGCCTCCCGCGGGGCCGCGCGCGTGTATTGTGTGGAAATGGCGCGGGAGAACGCCACTTTCATCAAGACGGAAGCCGCCCGCCTGGGACTTGCCAATGTTACCATGGTGCGGGACAATGTCTTTGACTTCCTGCCCATCTGCCGGGAGAAATTCGACATCGTCTTTGCCGACCCTCCCTATGCTCTGGAGGGCCTGGAAACCCTTCCGGACCTGGTCTTCTCCCATGATATCCTTTACCCCGAACGCTATTTTATCCTGGAACACGGAGACGAGCATTCTTTTACGGGGCATCCCCGTTTTGTGAAGGAACGCTCCTACGGCCGTGTACATTTCAGCTTTTTTGAATAATGTTTTCATTTCTCATCAGCATTGCCGTCCTGGTTTTGGGCTACATCCTTTACGGCGCATTCGTAGACCGGGTTTTCGGCCCGGATCCCAAGCGCCCCACTCCGGCCGTCTCCAAGGCCGACGGCGTGGACTTCATCGTCATGCCCACGTGGAAAGTGTTCATGATCCAATTCCTGAACATTGCCGGAACCGGTCCCATCTTCGGTGCCATCATGGGCGCCAAGTTCGGCCCGTCCAGTTATCTGTGGATTGTGCTGGGCAGCATCTTTGCCGGCGCCGTCCATGATTATTTCAGCGGCATGCTTTCCATGCGCCATGGCGGTGTGGGAGAGCCGGAATTGGTGGGCACCTATCTGGGACAGCGTACCAAGAAAGTGATGCTGGTGTTCAGCGTACTGCTCCTTTTGATGGTGGGCGCGGTATTCGTGTATTCTCCCGCCGTCATCCTGGGAGGCTTTGCCGGTGACGGCAGCCGTTCGGCTGTCATGATCTGGGTGGTGGCAGTTTTCGTCTATTATATTATCGCCACGCTGCTGCCCATAGACAAGATTATCGGCAAAATCTATCCTTTCTTTGCGGTGGCACTGCTGTTCATGGCCCTGAGCCTCATGGTGTGCCTGTTTGCCAAGTGGCCCTCGCTGCCGGAGATTTGGGACGGCCTGTCCGGTTGGACGAAGAAGACCGGCATTGCGGACCAATCTATTTTCCCCTGCCTGTTCATTACCATTGCCTGCGGAGCCATTTCCGGCTTCCATGCCACCCAGAGCCCGCTCATGGCCCGTTGTATCAGCAACGAGAAACTGGGACGTCCCGTTTTCTACGGCTCCATGATTACCGAAGGTCTGGTGGCCCTTGTATGGGCTACGGTGGCCTCCTGGGTCTTCTATGACGGTGGCGCGGCCGAGATGGGCATCTCTTCCGGTGCGGCGGCTCCTTCCATCGTGACGGCCGTTTCCAAGCACTGGCTGGGCACCTTTGGTAGCGTGCTGGCGTTGCTGGGTGTGGTAGCCGCCCCCATCACCTCCGGAGACACGGCGTTCCGCAGCGCCCGCCTCATCATCGCCGATTTCCTCCACCTGGAGCAGAAGAGCATCGCCCGACGCCTGTACATTGCCGGGCCGCTGTTTATTGGATCGGCCTTCCTCCTTTGGTACAATATTGCCGATGCCAACGGCTTCAACATCATTTGGCGTTACTTCGGCTGGAGCAACCAGACCTTGGCGGTCTTTATGCTCTGGACGGCTACCGTGTATCTGTATCGGCGCCCGTCGGCCTCTCCCCGTCGCCCGTATTACATCATTACCCTGCTGCCGGCTATGTTTATGACCGCCGTCTGCACCACCTTCATCCTGGTGGACAAAACCGGCTTCCGCCTGCCCCAGACGCTGGCGCCCTGGATCGGCCTGGGCACCTTTGTAGTGTCCCTGCTGCTCTTTGTCCGGTGGGCCCGCCGGAGCGCTCCTTCGCAACTTGTTGATAATCAATAAACTTGTTAAATTTCTTGATCCCATTTGGTATCAAGAAAAAAACTTATATAACTGATAACCAATTAATTATACCATAAGCGATGTTAGACAAAGAAAGAGGCCTGTACGTGGCCCACAGTGCCAATGGCCCCCTCTCCATCACCGGCAAGATGGCTTGCCGCCACGGACTCATCGCCGGTGCCACCGGTACCGGTAAAACCGTCACCCTGCAGGTTCTGGCCGAGACTTTCTGCCAGGCCGGCGTGCCCTGCTTCATGGCCGACATGAAGGGAGACCTCAGCGGCATCTCGCAGGTGGGTAAGCTGAGCGGCTTCATCGAGAAGCGTCTGCCGGAGTTCGGCATTGCCGATCCTCAGTTCCAGAGCTGCCCGGTGCGCTTTTTCGACGTGTACGGGGAACAGGGCCATCCCATGCGCACCACCATCTCCCGCATGGGTCCCGAGATGCTGGGCCGATTGATGGAACTGAACGAGACCCAGACCGGCGTGCTCAACATCGTCTTCAAGATTGCCGATGACAACGGTCTGCTGCTCATCGACTTAAAGGACCTGCGTGCCATGCTCAACTTCGTGGGGCAGAACGCTGCAGAATTCACCACACAGTACGGCAACGTGACATCGGCTTCCGTGGGTGCCATCCAGCGCGCGCTCCTGGCCCTGGAGAACCAGGGGGCCGAAAAGTTCTTCGGAGAGCCGGACTTTGATATCTACGACCTCCTGCAGTGCGAGGGCGGAAAGGGCATCATGAACGTGCTGGCGGCCGACCGCCTCATGCTTCAGCCTAAGCTCTATTCCACCTTCCTGCTGTGGCTGCTCAGCGAGCTTTACGCCACCCTGCCCGAGGTAGGGGATATGGACCTTCCCAAGCTGGTGTTCTTCTTCGACGAGGCCCATATGCTGTTCGAAGGCACGTCCAAGGCTCTCACGGACAAGATTGAGCAGGTCATCCGCCTCATCCGTTCCAAGGGCGTGGGCATTTACTTCATCACCCAGAGTCCCACAGACATCCCGTCCAACATCCTGGGCCAGTTGGGCAACCGCGTACAGCATGCCCTGCGCGCCTACACCCCTCAGGACCAGAAGGCCGTGAAGGTGGCGGCCGATACCTTCCGACCCAACCCCGCCTTCAAGACGTACGACACTTTACTTGAGTTGGGCACCGGAGAGGCCCTGGTCTCTTTCCTGGACGAGAAAGGCACGCCCGCCGTGGTGGAACGCGCCAAGATCCTCTTCCCGCTAAGCCAGATTGGAGCCATCACAGAGGACCAGCGGGCCGATATCATCAAGCGCAGCCGCCTGTACGGACGCTACGACCATCCCATCGACCGGGAGAGCGCCTATGAATTGATTACCAAGGCTACGCAGGAAGCCGAGCGCCAGAAGGCCGAATTGGAAGCCGCTGCTGCCGCCGAGAAAGAGGCCGCCGTGCGCGCCAAGGAAGAGGCCAAGGCCGCCAAGGAGGCCGAAAAGGCTGCCAAGTCCAAGAAGCCTGGCATTGCTTCCAAGGTGCTCAAGAGCGTGCTCACGGCCGTCACCGGCGTGGCCGCCGCCGCTGCCGCCGACGCCGTAACCGCCAAGGTTACCGGCAAGAAAAAGACCTCCAAGACCTCTACCGGAGAGAAGATGGTGAACCGTGCCACCAAGAGCGCCACCACCACCCTCACCAAGGAGCTCACCCGCTCCATCCTGGGAAATTTGATTAAATAACGGTTCACTACTTGTCGGGAGCCTTATCCCTGGCGCAGGTTTACCCCACAACCGGCGCAGGTTCCATTTTGCGCCGGGGGCCTGCGCCACTGGAGGCCACAGAATGCCCATATGCGGTGCAGGCTCTGACGCTATTATTGAACATGCACCGAACAGAGGGGGAACTTGTACCATTTAGAGGGAGAACCTGCGCCAACCACCGGAATGGTTTTTTTGCGGCCTAAGATCGTCAACAGCAACGATCTTGGGCTGTTATTATGAAGAATTGTGTTATATTTACCACATGAAGAAAGTACTATCCATCATTTCTGTAATAATTGCGGTTCCTTATTTTGAATCATGTGTATCTGATTCTAGAATAGGGGATGTATGGTCATGTATTCAGGAACGTCCCGACAGCGCGTTGGTTATGCTTGACAGGCTTCCTTCCCGCTTATATAAAGGACGAACAAAGTCAGAATATCAACTATTGCGGGCTATTGCCCTTGACAAAAACTACATTAATGTTTCTTCTGATTCGCTAGCGAGGCCCGCATATGAGTTCTTTCATCAACATGGGCCGCGGGAAAAGGAAATGATGAGTTTGTACTACTTGGCCTTATCACATTATTACGCGGGTGAATACGAGAAATGTGTTTCGTTGTCGGATCAAGCAATTGAGTTGGCAACGATTTGTCATAACGACCGATATGCAGGATTGTCTTATATGTTAAATAGTTCTGGATATAGGTATAGTTTTAACGCAATAGATGCAATTCAATCGGCTCAGCGTGGAATAGAGTATTTATCCTTGCTTCCGGATAGCACTTTTCAAGTCCGTCGGGCAAGGCAGCAACTTGCCGATTGTTTCATTTCCAATAACGAGTTGTTAAAAGCTTGTTCCATCTACAAAGACTTATTGGTAATGGCTCCAGCTGACACTTTTTTGCAAACGAGAGGACTACCGAATTATGCATGGGCAATGTACATGGCAGATGAATCCAAAGCTTCAGAGTCACTGGCAACATTTGAGCGGGCAATTATTGATTATCATTTGCAAATGACTGGGGAACAGGCATGCCAGTATGCTATTCTGCTTTTGTGTAACGACCGAAGAAAGGAGGCGGAGTCTATTTTATATCAACTGGAACAGTTATCGGATTTAACTGAATATGCCGTTTATCTCAAGTACAGAATTTTCAAATCTGAAGGAAATTACAAGGATGCATTAGATGTATATGAATCGTTGCTGAACCATCAGAATGATCTGGCGATTGAGAGAATGAAACAGTCTCTAGTTCGTTTACAAAGAGACTATAAAGACCAGATCCTTCAGAATACAGTCTTGAAAGGCAAAAGAAGACTATACATTTCTTTATTGTTGGGCCTGCTTCTCTGTTTATTCATCTTCTTTTATTTCGCCAAGCGAAAAAAAGCAAAACTGGAGCGTGAAGAGTTAATGGGAAGGATCCTTGAGTTTGAACAACAGACTACTTCTGTTAATGAGTCTCTGGAAGAAGAATTGGCTGATATTAAGCGAAGATACGTAGCAACATACAAAAAGCAATTCAGGCAAGTGGCATCACTGGTGGAAGACTATTATCTGACTTCTGGTAAAAAAGAAGGAAGAGATTATGTCTATCGACAAGTAATGGAACTCACAAACACCATAGGGAACGATTATGAAGCGATGCGTGCATTAGAAAAGAATGTGAACAAAGCTCTGGATAATGCTATGTCTCGTTATAGAAAGGAGTTTCCAGATAAGGAACGGTCTCATTATCAACTTGTTTGCTATTTCATGGCAGGCTTCCCGGCGTCTACTATCGAATTATTGATGGGCATTCCTCAAAACACTGTCTATACAAAAAAGAAACGTTTATTGGATAATCTTGTAAAGAGTGATACCGAGTTTAAAGAACTCTTTTTGCTGGCCATCAAATAGCCGTGATAATCAAGTGTTTATGTGTTTTGAAAGAAGGACATCATTATATTAAAAGACGGAGAGAACGTAACGTGCTGATTATAAGTTGTTTGCGAGAGATTGCTAAATTAACAATGAAAGGGAAAAAACGATAATAATCGAAGGAAAGGATAGTATATTGGGGTACTTTTGCATTGTTCTTAAACCCTAATTCTATATGCTATTCTCTTTTTTGCTTTCATTGTATTTTGCTGTTTCCTTTCAGCCTCAAATGGCAGAGTCGTATTCTCAGGATGGTCCCGTCATTGTCATTATTGTACCTACTACTCCTCCTTCTCAAGGTAACCGAGATTTACCGGAATTGTCAATTAGCGGTTATATTGATTTGGAAATGGAGGGCGCAGTATTATCATTTTCTTCCCCTTGTGGCATAGTTACGGTCCGGTTTAATAACTGTTCGACAGGGTATTCGTACCAGACTGATGTAAACGGGGAAAATTCAGTTTTTATCCCTATACCTTTGTCTTATGGATACTGGCAAGTTTCCATTACCCTTTCCGATGGAACACAATACAAGGGTGATTTTGATTTGTGATTATTGGGGAAATAATTAGTTTAATGTCGAAATGAATTATCTGGCAAGGCAGGTTTTAGCAGTCATTTAAACTACTTTTCCAAACGCAAGAACATCATCTATGTAGAATTGGAAAACCTTGATACGCAAGAGTCGGTTTGTTTCAATAATCTATGCGATGGGTTCTATTATTTGCCATTCTCGGGGAATCCCGGATACTGGGTCATTACCATCTTCCTGGAGAGTGGAGATGAATATATCGGGTATTTTACAATTTAAGGAATAATTATGAAGAAGATTATCATTGTGTTATCAGTCGCATTACTGGCTGGTCTCATTTCATGTCAGAAAGACGGGGCGAAGGAAGTGGAAGACACCTTGGAACATTTGTGGTTCAATACATTAACCCCGTAGTTCTGCAGAATGCGATGTCGGCCTTGAAGATCAAGTCCTATGATACAGAAAAAATTAAAGTGACAATTATGCCGATGTTAGATTAGTTATTTGTAAATTAGCGGGTATTAATGGACGATATCACTATGAAACGGATTATTTGCCTTAGTTGTATACTTTTATTCTTGTTACCAGGTTGCAAGAAGCCGAAGACGGTGGACTATGAAAACGTGTTGCTGACATTGTCGGAATATGAAGGTGCGATTTATCGTTTGACGAGTATTACGTGGGGCGGAGACAATTCAATCTGCCTTACGGAGAATCTGACAGCAAGAGGAAAGGATTTGTTAAATCAACTTGTTTTATTGCCCGATTATCAATCCGTAATGACGTTTTCAAAAGGGAAAGAGTTGTCTTTTTCCCAGGCTTTGAAACAGCAGGATAATACCTGGAAAGGGTCTCTTGAAATAGTGCAGGGCATTACTGAATATGAAGTTGATTCTGAGCAACAAGAGAGCCCAAAACCTTCGGAAACATTTAGTTTTGGAATGCGTACGTTTTATATATCCATTCCATATTACATTGACGAAGACGGAAGTATTACTACCGAGGATTATGTTGCAAAGAAGAAAGATTCTTACTGGGCTCAATCGAGCCATCTGGACTGTCATATAGAGACTTTGTCAAAAGAAAAGATAGTGGTGGTTTTCCCGGACTATCTGGTTCCTGATTATATCACGGACCAGTTTTATACAGGTCCGGTGACGATGGAATTCTTGAGAAACTAAGATGAAGCGCCTCCTTCTTGCCACCTGGGCGGCAAGCGGTTTTCTTTTTGTCGCTCATGCCCAGGCCGATACTTCTTTGGTGCAGACCCTTGTGAGGGGAGAGCATCTGAAGGAGGCGGTGGTCCGTGCCAGCAGGCCGGTACAGACCGGAAAACTCGTCCTGGGGAAAAATGTCATCCTTTCCACACCGTCAGTCCTGTCCGAGCCCGATGTGTTGAAAACGCTTCAACTGTTTCCCGGAGTACAGAGCGGTATGGAAGGGACATCGGGAATATTGGTGCGTGGCGGGGGCGCTGACGAGAACCTTTTTCTGGTAGACGGTGTTCCTGTATACAACACATCCCACCTTCTTGGCATTTTCTCGGCCTTTACTCCGGAAGCGGTAAAGAGAGTAACGTTTTACAAGGGCGCATTTCCGGCCCGGTACGGCGGCCGCGTATCCAGTGTGGTGGATATCCAGACCAGCGAAGGGGATTTAAACCGTTTTCACGCAACCCTATGCCTGGGACTGCTGAATAGCAGGCTTCACGTGGAAGGCCCTATCGTCAAAGGAAAAACGTCTTTCTCTTTCTCGGCCAGGGGGATGAACTCCATCATTGCCACCCCTGTCATGAATGCCATCGGAAGCCAGTACAATCTGTATTTTTATGATTTGAACGGCAAAATCGTCCACTATTTCTCCGACCGGGATGCCTTGATGCTAACGTTCTATAAAGGAAGAGATCATTTTTCCTTCCTTTCCGACGAGTCTCTTGTAGAAGAGGATAGGAAACGGTATATTGAACAGGAAGGGATGAAGATGTCCTGGGGCAATATACTGGCAACGGCCAAGTGGAATCATGTACAGGGAGACAGGCTGTTCATCACGTCTTCATTGTCCTGGTACGGGTACGATATGTCCTCTACCGTACAACGCTGGGAAACGACGCCGGATGTCAAAAGCGAGGAGAACTCTGCTTTTTCGACTGATATCAGGGACCTTATCATACGTGCCGATCTTGATTTTGTCCTCTCTCCCAATCAATGCCTTCACGGCGGATTGACCGGCACCCGGCATGTTTATTCCCCATTGATTAAAGTGAGGGAGTTGAAGGATATTAATGAAAAAGAGGAGGACACTCCTGCTACAGAAGACAGTTATAAGGGCTGGGAAATAGCCGGATATCTGGAAGATGAAATCACCATAGGAAACCGGCTTACGGTGAATGCGGGTCTCCGATATACGGTAATGCCGGTCCAAGATGCTTGCTACAGGTCCCTTCAGCCCCGTTTTTCGGCAAAGTTTTATCTTCCCCATGATTATGTGTTGACCGGCGGATACGGACGCGTGGTCCAATATGTCCACCTTTTGTCCACTACCCAGGCCTCCTTACCCACAGATATCTGGGTCCCCGTCACAAAAGATATCCGCCCGGTAATTAGCGACCAAGTCAGCCTGGGCGTCTCCCGTTTGTGGGACCAAGGCTGGGAACTGACGGCCGAAGGTTATTACAAGTATTCGGAGAACGTTTTGGAATACAGGAATGGCGTTTCTTTCCAGACGGGATTCCATGACTTTGGTGAGATGGTGTCCATGGGACAGGCCCGTTTCTTCGGACTGGAAGTTTTGCTACGGAAGAATACCGGGAAAACGACAGGATGGTTTGGTTATACTCTGTCCAAGTCCGAGCGCCGCTTCCCAGACGGCAGTCTTCAGAACTCGGAATGGTTTCCTTATCACTATGACAGAAGACATACCCTTGTCCTTAATGTGAACCATCGATTCAACGACCGATGGGATGTGGGTGCAACCTGGAGTTTTGAGAGTGGTTATAAGATAACGGTGCCAACGCGTATGATTCTTACGATGGGCTTGACGCGGGAGAAGACAGTAACGGGTTACATTCTAACCAGTTTTTCAAAGAATAACTATACTCTCCCATCCAGTCATCGGCTGAATATCACCGTGAACTGGCACCGTTCTTTCCGTCGATGCCGCCGAACCCTGAGTTTGGGGGTTTACAACATATACAATGCCATGAACCCGAACTTGGTGATGGCTAAGTTTACTCATGATAAACGTTTTGTCATCAACTCCATTACCTATCTTCCCATTTTGCCTTCCTTGTCTTACTCCCTATCGTTTTAGCAGATGAAAGTTCGTCCCATAACCATTGCATTACTGCTGACAGGCGTGTTTCTTTCCTGTCAGCGGGAGATTGGTTTTGTGTTTCTGGATCAGGAGCCCTTGCTAAACGTTATAGCCAGATTCTCAACTCAGGATACCGTTCATGTGGTCTATGTGTCGTTCTCGTCGGGCGAGAATCTAAGGCGTCCCCCGGAAGGTTGTATTGTCCGATGCTTGGAAGGGGAGACAATCCTTGCCGAAACGGATTCTGTCTGGGTTGGAGCGGATACTTATCTCCAAGGACACCGCCTGACCATGAAGGTGGAGCCGGAACACGAATATACACTTGATGTTACCGTGGGCGAGTATCATGCCAGTGTGCTGGCTGCTGCACCCCCTGTTTATGACGGGAAAGTGGTTTTAGGGGATACCAGCTATGTAAAGGACGGATACGGCTGCAGGCAATTCAGCAAGATAAACCTGTTACTGGAGGATATTCCGGGACAGCGGAATTATTATGTTGTTGATGAGTATATTGATGGCGTCATCCACTATTGGAAAGACGGGAAAAGGTTTTTTTCGTACCGCCCTACACGAGAATTGGGCAAAGTAATTAATAACCCTTCTTCATGGGAAGAGGGATCATCCCCGTACAGTCCGGAAATCGGGCTTGAACTGGGCGTGGTTCCCTTTAAAACCAATGGCGGTCTCTGTTTCTTTTCGGATTATACTTTCCAAGATGGGTCATTCCTCTTACAGGGAGAGTTTGACGACAGACCCTTGGTGATGAATACTATTAGACAGCTTTCAAAACCAGACACTTATGATTCTGTTACCGTGGAGGCTATCTTTCGGGTGGGTACAGCTACCGCTTGGAATTACGAGTATATGACCCTCTTGACCGCTGCAATGGAAAACAGCCAATCTTTCGTGGGCGAACCGGTCATCCTTCCCAACAGGGTAGAAGGCGGCTGCGGCTATTTTGAGATTATTACCATGAAAGAGATGGCCGTGGATCTGGGTGAAATAACAGCTGATATAAACTTAATAATGCGCTGAGCTAAACGTTTTATCGGCTACAACCCTTTGGCTTTGGCCTCGTCCCAGATGGCATCCATTTGGGCGAGGCTTAGGTCTTTAAACTGCAAACCTTTGCGGAGGGTTTGCTCCTCCAGGTAGGTGAAGCGGCGCCGGAATTTCTCGCTGGAGCGGTTGAGGGCGCTTTCCGGGTCCACGCCGTAGAGGCGGGCGGCGTTGATGACGGCGAAGAGCAGGTCTCCGAACTCCATTTCCAAATCATCGGCCGATGCACCGGCGGCGGCCTCAGTTACCTCGGCCACCTCTTCCTTCACCTTATCCCAAACGTCCTCCTTCTTCTCCCAGTCGAAGCCGCAGCCACGGGCTTTTTCCTGCATGGAGAGGGCTTTGAGCAGCGCCGGCATGGCCTTGGGAATGCCCGCCATCACGCGTTTGTTGCCGCCTTTCTCCCGGGCTTTCACCAGTTCCCAGGTATCGGCAATTTCCTTGGCCGTGGTGGCCTTCCCGGCTTCTGGGCCAAAGACATGCGGGTGGCGGAAAACCATTTTGTCGCATACCTTGTTCATGGAATCGGCAATGTCAAAGGCGCCTTCCTCCTGGCCGATACGGGCATAGAACACCATGTGGTACAGCAGGTCTCCGATTTCCTTGGCGGTGGCCTGGCGGTCTCCTTCCAGGATGGAGTCACTCAACTCATATACTTCCTCTTCCGTGAGCCGGCGGATGGAATCGAAAGTTTGCTCGGCGTTCCAGGGGCATTTTTCCCGCAGGGCGTCCATGATGTCCAGCAGGCGGCCGAAAGCTTCCAATTTTTCTTCCCGTGTGTGCATAGAAAATGGTTTTGGAAGCACAAAGATACAACAAAATATGTTATCTTTGTAAGGATGACCAAGTTGCATTTCATATCGGCCTCGCAGGCCGTCAGCGCTGTCAGGAGCGGGGATCACATCCACCTTTCCAGCATCGCCAGCGTGCCGCATATCCTCATCGAGGCCCTTTGCAAACGCGCCCCCCAACTAAAGGACGTGCATTTCCACCATTTCCACACGGAAGGGCCCGCCCCTTATGGCAGTTCGGCATTCCGCACCGCCTTCTTCGACCAGGGTTTCTTCGTGGGTCCCAACCTTAGGGACAGTGTACAGGAAGGTATAGCCGATTATCTCCCGGCCCACCTGTGGGAGTCACAGGCCATGTACCGCAGCGGCGCCCTCCGTTGCGATGTGGCTATGGTGCAGGTGTCGGAACCGCGGGACGGCATGGTTTCGCTGGGCACGTCCGTAGACTGCTCCGTGGCCGCCCTGGAAGTGGCCCGGGAGCGCATGGGCGTGGTTAATCCCAACGTGCCTTTCTCCTATGGGGAGCTGATTCCCGTGGAGCGCTTCACCGCACTGGTCCGGGACGACCGCCCCCTTTTCACCAAAGGGTACGTCCGGCCTTCGGACATTGAATTGGCCATCGGCCGCAACTGCTCGGAACTGGTGCCGGACGGCGCCTGCCTGCAGATGGGAATCGGCGCTTTGCCCAACGCCGTGTGCGCCTCCCTGGGAGACCACCGTCACCTGGGCCTTCACACGGAAATGTTTGCCGACGGTGCCCTGGAGCTCATTCGGAAAGGCGTCATCGACGGTTCCCTCAAGGCCATCGACAAAGGCAGGGTGGTGGCTTCGTTCCTGCTGGGTTCGCAGGAGGTGTACGATTTCATCGACAACAATCCCGCCGTCCAGATGCGGGACATCGCCTATACCAACAACCCCTGGATTATCGCCCGCAACCCGCAGGTGGTGTCCATCAATTCGGCCACGGAGATAGACCTCACCGGCCAGGTGTGTGCCGATTCCATCGGGGAACGCATCTATTCCGGCACCGGCGGCCAGCTGGACTTCGTGCGCGGTGCCAAGATGTCCATGGGAGGAAAAGCCATCATCGCCCTCTCATCCCGCACTTCGCATGGAGACGCCAAGATTGTACCCGTCCTCAAACCCGGCGCCGGCGTGGTCACCCCCCGGGCCGATGTCCAGTGGGTGGTCACCGAATACGGTGCCGTCAACCTGTATGGCAAATCCCTGCAGGAACGCGCCCGGCTGCTCATTTCCATCGCTCACCCCATGGACCGCGAAGGCCTGGAGCGCGCCGCCCGTCGCCGCTTCGGACGATAAATTCAGCCCCATGCCCAAACCCACCGGCATATTCTCCTTTTTTGCGTCCCTTTACCGGGACGGGTTCCGGAACATGACCTGGGGAAAGCCGCTGGTGTGGCTGATCATCCTCAAACTCATCATCCTGTTTGCCATCCTTCGCGTCTTCTTCTTCAAGCCGGCCATGCGCGGGCTGTCCGAAGAGCAGAAGAGCGAAGCCGTGGGCAATGCCCTTTTGCAAAACCACAACACAGATACACTGAACCTTTTAACCGATTAAGCTATGGACGTAGTAATCTGGTCGCGAATCCAATTTGCGATGACGGCCGCCTACCACTGGTTGTTTGTCCCGCTCACCCTTGGCCTGGCCCTGGCGATGGCGGTGATGGAAACCCTCTATGTGGTGAAGAAAGACCCGTTCTGGAAGAAAGCCGCCCAGTTCTGGATCAAACTCTTCGCTATCAACTTCGCCGTGGGTATCGCCACGGGCATTATCCTGGAATTTGAGTTCGGCACCAACTGGAGCAATTACTCCTGGATGGTGGGAGACATGTTTGGCGCGCCGCTGGCCATCGAAGGCATCCTGGCCTTCTTCATGGAGGCCACGTTCTTTGCCGTGATGTTTTTCGGCTGGAACAAGGTGAGCCCCAAATTCCATCTGGCTTCTACCTGGCTCACGGGCATCGGCGCCACCATATCGGCCTACTGGATCCTGGTGGCCAACGGCTGGATGCAGAATCCCGTGGGCACCACCTTCAATCCGGACACCGTGCGCAGCGAGATGGCATCGGCCGCCGCTTTCTGGGAAGTGATTTCCAACCCCGTAGCGGTGAGCAAATTCTGCCATGCCGTTACCAGCGGCTGGGTCACCGGCGGCATCTTCGTAGTGGGCGTAAGTGCCTGGTACTTACTTAAGAACCGGCACGTAGAGTTTGCCCGCAGGAGCCTGCTCATCGGCGCCATCGTGGGCCTGGTGGGCAGCGGTACCGTGATGCTTTCCGGAGACTCCTCCGGCGTGCATGCGGCCGAATTCCAGCCCATGAAACTGGCGGCGGCCGAAGGCCTGGTCGACGGCGGCAACGGGGCTGCTTTCACCATCGTCCCCGGCATCAAAGTGCCGCATATGCTTTCCCTGCTGGCCACCCATGACTGGAACGGTTTCGTTCCCGGCATCAACGACATCCTCAAGGGGTATACGGACAACAACGGCAACGTGGTGCCTTCCGTGGCCGAAAAAATGGCCATGGGACGCCGTGCGCTGGACGCCCTGGCCGTTTACCGCGAGACCGAAGATCCCATGGTGAAGGCCATGGCCGAAGCTGTACTGGACGACAATGTGCAGTACATGGGCTACGGTCACCTGTCGGCCCCCGAAGATGTGGTGCCACCCGTGGGCGTGGTTTTCTGGTCCTTCCGCTTTATGATCGGCCTGGGCATGCTCATTGCGTTGGTGCTGCTGCTGGCCCTCATTGCCGTTTGGAAGGATAAACTGGGCTCCTGGAAGTGGCTGCTGTGGGCATCCATCATCTGTATCCCGCTGGCGTATATCTGCGGCCAGTGCGGTTGGATGGTGGCCGAAGTGGGGCGTCAACCCTGGACCATCCAGGGCCTGCTGCCGGTGAACGTGGCCATCTCCAGCCTGAGCACCGGAGCCGTCAAGACCACCTTCTTCGTGTTCCTGGCCGTGTTCGCCCTGTTCCTGGTCATCGAAATCCGCATTATGCTGGGTGCCATCCGCAAAGGCCCCGAAGTTGAACCCAAAGACGCCTAAACTATGAGCTACGAATTCTTACAGAACTATTGGTGGTGCCTGATTGCCCTGCTGGGCGGTCTGCTGGTGGCCCTGATGTTTGTGCAGGGCGCCAATCTGCACCTGGGAAACCGCGTATTGAGCGACATCCAAAAGCGGATGATCCTCAACTCTACCGGCCGCAAGTGGGAGCTCACCTTTACCACGCTGGTTACCTTCGGCGGCGCTTTCTTCGCCTCTTTCCCGCTGTTCTACAGCACCAGCTTCGGCGGTGCCTACTGGGTATGGGTATTGCTGCTCATTACCTTCGTGTTCCAGGCCGTGGCCTATGAGTTCCAGAACAAGAAGGAGAACCTGCTGGGCGTGAAGAGTTTCCGTGTGGCTTTGATGTGCAACGGCTTCCTGGCCCCCTTCCTGGTGGGAACGGCCGTGGGAACCTTCTTCACGGGATCGGATTTCACGGTGAATAAAGTGGCCATCACAGACCCTTCGGCCCCTGTGATTAGCACCTGGGGCAATGCCTGGCATGGCCTGGAGGCTCTGGGACAGTACCACGCCGTGCTGCTGGGCTGCACGCTGGTGCTCCTCACGGCCATCCTGGGCGCCCTGTACGTGCTCAACAATGTGTCGGACGACGACATCAACGCCCAGATGCGCCGCACCATTAAATTAAGTATCATCCCCTTCCTGGTCTTCTTCCTGGGCTGGACGGTTATTCTTCTGTGCCGCGATGGCTATGCCGTATCGGCCGATGGTACCGTGTTCATGGAGCACTACAAGTATTTGCACAACCTGCTGGCCATGCCGGCCGTGCTGGTGATGCTGCTGGCGGGTGTGGTGCTGGTGCTTTACAGCATTTGGATTGGGGCGTTTACAAAGTCCCGCAAAGGCATCTGGTTCGCCATGCCCGGCACGGTGCTGGTGGTGATGGCGGTCTTCTTCCTGGCCGGCTTCAACAACACGGCCTACTATCCGTCCTGTACCGACCTGCAAAGCTCCCTCACAATTAGGAACAGTTCCTCCAGCTACTTCACCCTGCAGGTAATGAGCTGCGTATCGCTGTTAATCCCGTTTGTGGTGGCCTACATCGCCTATGCCTGGCACCAGATGGACCGCAAAAAGATTACGGCCGAAGAAATCACCGCCGAAGAGCACAAGTATTAGCCCTGGTTGCAATCTTAGCACGAAATACGCCTATTTACGAACTAAGATCGTCAGCAGCGACGATCTTAGTTCGTTTTTGGGCCTGTGGCAGGTTAAGATTGCAACGAGGGACCTATGAAGTTTTAAGTTTGGCTTTGGCGGCGTAGTCCCCGCCCGCGAGGCCCTCGCTCAAGAAGTAATTCCGCTACGTAGTCTTGGGGCAAAGTTAGCAGGAGGTCATTTGGCCTCCTGCTTTATTGTACCAGTGTCTATGGCCGCAATACAGTATTGTACCTTGGATTTGTCGCTTCTTTTGATTCCCACAGTCATTTTAACTCGACCGATACCTGGGCATACGTACTCCATTATGAGTATACTTTCAAATTTACGTGATACTATAGGATTAACGCTAACATTCCCGGATAGGAACGGCACAGCTGATCGCAAATATAATAAATGTCACTGAGGGCTATCATTGCGCACCGAGGCTAACCTGCTGATTATCGGCCCTTTAAGTTTTTTTCTTGATCCCGCCGGGTATCAAGAAAATTTCTTACATGCCTGGTAATCAGTACTTTACGCCATGAGCGCCCAAGGCAGAGACTCCCGTAAATCAGCTATCTCAAAAAAAATCACTATCTTTGCAGGCTAAAACAATTTGCAACATGGCAGAGAACACATTGCTGGAGAAGGTCCTGAGCCTTCAGGACAAATATAAGAAGCTGGAAGAGCAGCTGGCCGACCCTGAGGTCATCGCCGACATGAAAAAGTTCGTTCAGCTGAACAAGGACTACAAGGAGCTGCAGCCCATCATCGCCGCCGGCCTGGAATACAAGAGGCTGGTGGACGAACTGGCGCAGGCCAAGGACATCCTGATGAACGAAAAGGACGACGACCTAAAGGACATGGCCCGCGAGGAGATTGCGGAAATCGAGCCCAAGATCCCCGAAATGGAGCAGAACATCAAGCTCCTCCTCATCCCGGCCGATCCCGACGACAGCAAGAATGCCATGGTGGAAATCCGCGGCGGCACCGGCGGCGACGAAGCTGCCATCTTTGCCGGAGACCTCTTCCGCATGTACCAGCACTTTGCCGAAAGAAGAGGTTGGAAGCTGGAAATCTCCGACCAGGCTCCCGGTACTGCCGGCGGCTTCAAGCAAATTGTGTTCAAGCTCTCCTCCAACAATGACGGCGTGTACGGCGTCATGAAATACGAATCCGGCGTGCACCGCGTGCAGCGCGTGCCCCAGACAGAGACCCAGGGCCGAATCCAGACATCGGCCGCCTCCGTAGCCGTTTTCCCGGAAGCCGGCGAATTCGACATTGAACTTAACCCGGCCGATATCCGCAAGGACCTCTTCTGCGCATCGGGCCCCGGCGGACAGGGCGTTAACACCACCTACAGCGCCGTGCGCCTTACCCACATCCCTTCCGGCATTGTGGTACAGTGCCAGGAGGAACGTTCCCAGCTCAAGAACCTGGACCGCGCCATGGAGGAACTCCGTACGCGCCTGTACAATATGGAGCACCAAAAGTACTTGGACGGCATTGCCGCCAAGCGCAAGACCATGGTGAGCACCGGTGACCGCAGTGCCAAGATCCGCACCTACAACTATCCGCAGGGCCGTGTTACGGACCACCGTATCGGCTGGAGCATGTACAACCTGCCCGTGTTTATGGACGGTGACATCCAGGAGTGCATCGACCAGTTGCAGATTGCCGAAAATGCAGAACGTCTTAAAGAAGCAGGGGAGGAAGCATAATGCCACGCAACAGAGAAGAAGTAAAGGCCCTGGGCCGCAGGACCGTCTACAGCAAAACGTACAATCCCGGTGTCCTGGAATCCTTTGAGAACCAGCACCCCGACAACGACTACTGGGTACGTTTCAACTGCCCGGAATTCACCACCCTGTGCCCCATCACGGGCCAGCCGGACTTTGCCGAAATCCGTATTTCGTACGTACCGGACAAGCGCATGGTGGAGAGCAAGAGCCTGAAACTGTATCTGTTCAGCTTCCGCAACAACGGAGACTTCCACGAAGACTGCGTAAACACCATCATGAAAGACCTGGTGAAACTGATGGACCCCAAGTACCTGGAAGTCACGGGCTTTTTCACGCCCCGCGGCGGCATCTCCATCTTTCCCTTCGCCAATTACGGCCGTCCCGGCACCAAATGGGAAAAACTGGCCGAAAACCGCCTCTTCAATCACGAATAAAAAAACCGGTCAATCGACCGGTTTTTTTATGCTTCCTTATACGGCCTGAAGGCCACGCAGGCGTTGTGCCCGCCGAAGCCGAAGGAGTTGGACAGGCCCAGGGTGAGCGGCGTTTTCACCGCCACGTTGGGCGTGTAGTCCAGGTCCAGTTCCGGGTCCGGGGTGTCCAGGTTGATGGTGGGAGGGCAGATGCCGTCCCGCAGGGCCAGGATGGTGGCGATGGCCTCGGTGGCACCGGCGGCGCCGAACATGTGGCCGGTCATGGACTTGGTGGAAGAGATGTGGGCTTTGTAGGCGAAATCTCCCAGGGCGGTCTTGCAGGCCAGGGTTTCGGCCTGGTCGTTAAGATGTGTGCCCGTACCGTGGGCATTGATATAAAGGTTGTCCTTGGAAGGGTCGAAGCCGGCTTCGGCCAGGGCGTCCTGGATGGAACGGGCCTGGGTGCTGGCGTCCGGACGGGGAGCGGTGGCGTGGTAGGCGTCGCAGGTGTTGCCGTAGCCCACGATTTCTCCGTAAATGGTAGCGTCCCTCTCAAGGGCATGCTCCAGGGATTCCAGGATAATCACGGCGGCGCCGTCTCCCATCACGAAGCCCTGGCGGTTCAGGTTGAACGGCAGGGAAGAGTACTTAGGATCCGTGGCGCGGGTGAGGGCCTTGGCGTTGTAGAAGCCGGCCACTCCCAGCGGGATGGTGGCATGCTCGCTGCCGCCGGCGATGATGGCGTCGGCATAACCGTGGCGGATGGCACGGAAGGCCTCGCCGATACAGTGGGAAGATGTGGCGCAGGCCGTCACGATATCCAGGCAAGGTCCCTTGGCCTGGTGCTTGATGGCGATATGGCCTGCGGCGATGTTGGAAATCATGGTGGCGATGAACAGCGGGGAAATCCACTTGCCGCTGGGGTCATCGATCATTTTGAGCGTTTCCCGGTACTGGACGTCGAAGCCGCCGATGCCGGAGCCCACGTATACGCCCAGGCGGAAAGGGTCTATGTTGGCGCCTTCCCCTTCGGTGGAGAGGCCGGCCTGTTGCATGGCCTGCCAGGCGGCGGCCATGGCATACAGGGTAAAGTTATCCTGCTTGCGGATGAAAGGCTTCTCCATGCCGAATTCCTCGGCGTTGAAGTTCTTCACTTTGCCGGCAAAGGTAACGGGCATGTCCTTGAACTCCTCTACGAAGTCGATGCCGCAGTAGCCGTTGCACAGGTTGTTCCAGAACGTTTTTACGTCCTGGCCCACGCAAGAGATGACGCCCATGCCGGTAATTACTACTCTTTTAGGTTTCATATATAGAATTCCGTATTTCGATTTAACTCGCAAAGATAGTGATTTTTATACAAATAATGATTAACTTCGCGTAATGGAATGAGCTGACCCATGCGCACAACCGAACAGGCGTCCCACTATGACCATCTGGACCGCATGTCCACGCGGGAAATCCTGCGGGACATCAACGCCGAGGACCGCGTCGTCCCCCTGGCGGTAGCAGCGGCCATCCCGGCCATCGAAACGCTGGTAGACGGCATTGTGGAGCGGATTTCCCGTGGCGGAAGAGTGTTCTACTTAGGCGCCGGCACATCCGGCAGGCTGGGCATCGTGGACGCCTCGGAGATTCCGCCCACCTACGGGGTCAAGGACCTTTTCATCGGCTTGATGGCCGGGGGAGACGGAGCCATCCGCACCGCCGTGGAAGGGGCCGAAGACCAGTGGGAACAGGGCTGGCTGGACCTTCAGCCGTACCATCCCACCGAGGCCGATACCCTGGTGGGCATCACCGCATCGGGCGGAGCCCCCTACGTGGTGGGCGCCCTGCGCAAGGCTCGGGAGGCGGGCATGCTCACCGGCGTTGTCACCAATAATGACAAGAGCCTGTCCACGGAGGCCGCCCAAATCCCCATGGTGGCAGCAGTGGGCCCGGAGTTCGTGACCGGCAGCACCCGCATGAAGTCGGGGACATCGGCCAAGCTCATCCTGAACATGATTTCCACGGCCGTGATGATACGCCTGGGACATGTACAGGGCAACAAAATGGTGGACATGCAGCTCACCAACCAGAAACTGGTGGACCGCGGCACCCGTATGATTATGGAAGAAACCGGCATCACGGATTATGAGAAGGCCAAGAGCTTGCTGCTCCAATACGGGCAGGTGCGCAGCGCGGTGGATGCCTGGCTTAACAGAGAATAGATTATGTGGCAAAGACAACAAACGCTTTATTTACTGATATCGGCCGCCCTGGTCATCGCCATGTGCTTCGGCACGGCTTACCGTGTGGCCAACCCCGACGGCATGCTCACCGTGAGCTACTGGCAGTTGCAGAAACCCTATTTCGGCATCCTGCTGGGTGTCCTCGCCGGCCTGGTGCTGTTGGCCCTGGTTACGTTCAAATCCCTCATCCTGCAGATGCGCCTGTCCAGCTTGGGCGGCATCATCGCCCTGGGCATGCAGTGCTGGCTGGCCTGGATGTACTTTACCTTTGAAGGTCCCGTGTTCAGCATCACCGCCATCCTCCCGCTGGGAATCTGCGTATTCAATTTCCTGGCGGCCCGCGGCTGTTTCCAGGACCAGCTGATGGTAGAGAGCGCCCAAAGACTGAGAAACAGAAGAAAACATAATAAATAACTAGTACTATGAAACCTACATTACTTGTGCTGGCTGCCGGCATGGGCAGCCGTTACGGCGGACTCAAGCAGATGGACGGCCTGGGCCCCAACGGAGAAACCATCATCGACTATTCTATCCACGACGCCGTGGAGGCCGGTTTCGGCAAGGTGGTCTACATTGTGCGCGAATCCTTCAAGGCCGACATGGAAGCCCACGTTAAACAGAAGTACGGCAATGTGAAAACCGTTGACGGAAAACCCCTGGAGTTTGTTTTCGTCACCCAGGAACTGAACAAGATTCCCGCTCCCTTCACCGTGCCCGAAGACCGCGTGAAACCCTGGGGTACCGCCCACGCCATGCTCATGGCCAAGGACGTGATCAAGGAACCCTTCGCCGTCATCAACGGAGACGATTTCTACGGCAAGGAATCCTTCAAAATCCTGGGAGACTGGTGCCGCGCCCATGAAAAGACGGAAGGGGAGTACTGCATCATCGGCTTCGAGCTGGAGAACACCCTCAGCGAGAACGGCAGCGTGTCCCGCGGCATCTGCTACTACGACAACAAGAACATCCTCACCGGCATCGCCGAGCACCTGGATATCGCCAAGGAGGCCGATGGCAACGTCTACGGAGACAACTCCGTCACCGGAGAAAAGCGCGTGAAACTGGATTCCAAGGCCCTGTGCTCCATGAACATGTGGGGCTTTACCCCGGACTATTTCAAGAAGAGCGAGGCATCCTTTGTCACCTTCCTCAAGGAGCACATCACCGAGCCCAAGAAGGAATACTACATCCCTTACGCCGTGGATGTGCTGGTGAAGGAAGGCAAGGGCAAGTGCGAGGTCCTCGGCACGCCGTCCCACTGGTTCGGCGTCACCTATAAGGAAGACCGTCCTGCCGTGGTGGCCAAGTTCGCCCAGCTGGTGAAGGATGGCGTTTATCCCAGCCCCCTGTACAAATAAGCCATGCAATTAAGAGCCAGAAAAGTCAATAATTGGGACCTGTATGCCAACCACGCCTGGTATGTGCCGGGCGTGGGAGGCATGTTTGCCCTGCTGGGCTGGTTCCTGGTGGGTAACCTCCTGGCCAGCCTGGTTACCATGATCCTGGGCCTGTTCCTGCCGCCGCAGGTTGTCCAGGACTATGGCATGCTGGTGATGTATCCGCTTTCCTTCCTGCCGGCCATGGTCTACGCTGCCAACAAGAGTCAGCGCAACAGCCTGTTCGAACCCGGATACAAGCTCAACAGCAGCCACTTCGGCCCGTTCAAGGGCTGGCAGATTGCCCTCATTACCGTGGTGCTCACCTATGCCATGATGATGGCGGCCGACCTTCCCAATTACCTCAACTACAAGCTCACCATGGCCATCCCCGGGATGAGCCAATTCTACGACTGGTTCGAAGAAATCATGGGTACCATGATGAACGGCCCGCTGTGGAGTACCTTCCTGCTGGCGGCCATCTTCGCCCCCATCTTTGAGGAATGGCTGTGCCGAGGCATGGTCCTCAGGGGCCTTCTCACCAGGATGAAACCCGGATGGGCCATCGTGGTGAGCGCCCTGTTCTTCGCCATCATCCACATGAACCCCTGGCAGGCTCTCAACGCCTTTATCATCGGCGTGGTCATGGGCTACATCTATTACAAGACCGGTTCCCTGTGGCTCACCATGCTCATCCACTTCGTGAATAACGGTACTTCCGTAATCGTTACCCAGTTCTCCTCCTTGGAGGAGTCCGAGTACTGGATAGAGTCGATGAGCCGGGGCACATACATTGTGGCTTATATCGTGAGCGTGGCCGTACTGGTGGCCTGCTTCATGGCCTTCCGGCGCATTCCGCTGGAGCAGGAGCGCGGTAACATAGACAGTGTGGAACTCAAGATAGACGAGTGATGGAAAAGACCGACAAATGGGCCTGGCTCAGGCGCAGCGACCACAATTACCTCCTTCCCTTCGTGATTGTTGTCACGGCGGTGGTGGCCCTGTGGCTGCTTTTCTTTGCGCACAACAGCGTGCTCAACTGGGTGAAAGCTTCGGTAGAGGAGAAAAACCAGAAGGCCGAGATGGCCCGTTTGGAAGCCGAGATCCGGGAAATGGACCGGGAGATTGACAACCTGCGCAACAACCGGGATTCCCTGGAAAGTTTTGCGCGGGAAACCTATCACTTCGCCGCCCCCGGGGACGACATATACATCGTGGAATAAAGCCGGGCGGTGTGTACGGCCGGAAGGACGTCGTGCACACGCAGCCAGGTGGCGCCCTTCTGAAGGGCCGCAAACTGAATCACTTGCGTAGCGGGCATCGCCTCTTCGGGGCCGATGCCCAGCTTTTTATAGATCATGCTCTTGCGGGAAACTGCCGCCATGACGGGTTGCGAAAAGGCCGATACAATCCGGTCCAGGCCGTCCAGCACCTCATAGTTCTGATCCAGCGTTTTCCCAAAGCCAAATCCCGGGTCCAGGATCCACTCCTTGATGCCGGCTTTTTCGGCCTTGACGGTGAAGTCCCTGAACCATTCGATGACCTCTTCCGTGCTGGCGCAGGCCGGGCACATGGCCACATACGGCAGCCCCAGCTCTCCCACCGTCTGGAGCATCTTCGGGTCCAACTCCCCGCCGCCCACATCATTTACCATGAACGGGCCGATGATATCGTACGCCCTCCGCACAATCTCTGACCGGTAGGTGTCGATGGAGATGGGGGTGTGTCCTCCCATCGACAGAAGCACCGGCTCCAGTCGTTTCCATTCTTCTTCCAAGGAGGGCTGGGGCGCACCGGGACGGGTGCTGCAGGCGCCCAGGTCCACGACATCGGCCCCTTCTTTGAACATGGCCCGGATGCGCGCCAGAGCGTCATCGGCTCCGGCGCGGCTTCCTGCATAGAAGGAATCCGGCGTCAGGTTCACGATGCCCATGATATGAATGTTACCCACCATTGGCAGGGCAAAGTTACAACTATTTTTTGTATCTTTGTACACTTACATCTAAGGCTATGCTCATCGTTTTGGAAGGTCTTGACGGGGCCGGAAAATCCACCCAGGTCAAGTTGTTGAAGGAATATTTGCTGCAGCGCTGCGGGTCCCTGCAGTACATTCATTTCCCTCGGTACGATGCACCGGTATACGGAGACCTTATCTCCCGCTTCCTGCGCGGAGACTTCGGTTCCAACGATACCGTGCATCCGCAGCTGGTGGCCTTGCTGTTTGCCGAAGACAGGCATGGCGCAGCGCCCCAGATGAAAGAGGCCCTGGCAACAGGAAAGACTGTACTGCTGGACCGCTACGTGTACTCCAACATCGCCTACCAGTGCGCCAAACTGCCCGAAGGCCCCCAGCGCGGGCAGCTGCGGGACTGGATCTTCAATACCGAATACGGCATCTTCGACCTTCCCAAGCCGGACCTGAACTTGTTCCTGGACGTTCCCATCGGCTTTGTGGAGCAGAGCCTCACCCATCAGCGGGAGGGGCAGGACCGCAATTACCTCTCCGGTGCGCAGGACATCCACGAGGCGTCCATCGCCTTCCAGCAAGCCGTGCGGGAGATGTATGTGGGGGAAACCGCGCGGGATGCCAAGTTCCGCCGCATAGACTGTGCCGATGAAAACGGCGCCATGCTGCCCCCGGACGCCATTTTCCAAAAGGTGAAAGCCGCTGTAGACCCGTACCTGAAATGAGAAGGGGATATCTCAGACTCCGCCGGCACGCTGCCGGCCTGCTGGGTATCGTCTTCCTGATTTCCGGCATCCTCAAGCTGTGGGACCCCGTGGGTACCATGCTCATCGTCACGGAGTACCTCAAGTTCCTGCATATGCCGGGGCTCATCCCCGCTGCCAAAGGCATGGGCATCGCCCTTTCCTTTACGGAGTGTGCCGTGGGCATTGGCCTCATTACCGGCGTCCTGCGCAAGGCATCGGCCCTGGTGGCCTACGTAATGCTGGGCGGGTTCACCCTCCTCACCCTGGCCCTTTGGATCTTTGATGCGCCCATGGACTGCGGCTGCTTCGGGCAGGCCGTCCATCTCACCCATGCCCAGAGTTTCTGGAAAAACGTCATCCTGCTGGTGCTGGCTTTCATTGCCTTCACTCCTTTCAAGGAGTTTGGCCGGGGAAAGAAACACAGGGGCGTGGCTGCAGTTGTGGCCATGCTGGCCATCATTGTGGCCGCCATCTACAGCAATACGCACCTGCCCATCGTGGATTTTACCAACTTCAACTGGGGTTCCCAGCTGTTTGCTTCACTGGACGACGAAGCCACGGAAAAAGAGTTCCGCCGCGCTCCCATCCTCAGTTTCCGGGACGCCGACGGGGAGTATCTGGACGAGGCTGCCGCCGACGGAAAAGTGCTGGTGTTCTCGGTCTATGACCCCGCTACGGTCGACTGGCAAACGCTGGAGCTGCATTACCGCACCGCCCTCATGACAGAGGCCCGGCCCTTCCTGCTGGTAGCCGGCACGCCCGAAGACGTGCAACTGCCGCAGGATATCCAGGCCTGCTTTGCCGACTACAAAACCCTCATTACCCTTAACCGTTCCAACGGTGGCGGCACCTATTTTTATTACGGGGAGCTCATCCACAAGTGGGACCAGCGCCATTTCCCGGAGGATCTGGTGGCCGATGTAGCTGGAGACCCCGACGCCCTGGCCACCCGCCACGTCACCCGCCGCCGCGTCATAGCCCAAGGCTTTTGCGTGGCGATGGCCGCTATACTGGTGCTGGTATAAGGGCTTCGACGTTTACAGGCTGCGCTTGATCTCCACAATCTGGAAGGCTTCGATGATGTCTCCGGGGTGGATGTCGTTGTAGCGCTCCAGACCGCAGCCGCATTCCATGCCGGCGGGGACTTCCTTGGCGTTGTCCTTGCCGCGCTGCAGGGAGGCCAGTTCTCCGGTGTACACCACAATGCCGTCGCGGATGAGGCGCACGCTGGCTTTCTGGGTAAGCTTGCCTTCCTTCACCAGGCAGCCGGCAATGGTGCCCACCTTGGAAATCTTGAAGGTCTGCTTCACCTCGGCGGTGGCGGTAACCTCTTCCTTCTTCTCCGGCTCCAGCATACCCTCGATACCTTCCTTCACCTCGTTGATGCAGTCGTAGATCACAGAGTACAGGCGGATTTCGATGCCTTCTTTCTCGGCGGCCCGGCGGGCTTCGGCGGAAGGACGCACCTGGAAGCCGATGATCACGGCGTCGGAGGCTTCGGCCAGCAGGACGTCGCTCTCGCTGATGGCACCCACGGCCTTGTGGATGACGTTCACGCGCACTTCCTCGGTGGAAAGCTTGATTAGGGAATCGGACAGGGCTTCCACGGAGCCGTCCACGTCACCTTTGACAATGACGTTGAGCTCCTTGAAGTTGCCGATAGCGATGCGGCGGCCGATCTCTTCCAGGGTAAGGTGCTTCTGCGTCTTGATGCCCTGGATGCGGATGAGTTGCTCGCGACGCTGGGCGATGCTCTTGGCCTCTTTTTCATCGGCCATGATGTTGAACTTTTCACCGGCGGCGGGGGCGCCGTTCAGGCCCAGCAGGGAAACAGGGGTGGACGGGCCTGCGCTCTCCACTTTCTGTCCGCGCTCGTTGAACATGGCCTTTACGCGGCCGTAATAGCTGCCGGAGATAATAACGTCTCCCACGTTCACGGTTCCGTCCTGCACCAGCACGGTGGCCAGGTAACCGCGGCCCTTGTCCAGGGAACTCTCGATGACGGCGCCGCTGCCCATCTTGTTGGGATTGGCCTTCAGTTCCAGGAGGTCGGTCTCGAAGAGCACCTTCTCCAGGAGCTTGTCCACGTTGAGGCCCTTCTTGGCCGATATTTCCTGGCACTGGTACTTGCCGCCCCAGTCTTCCACCAGGATGTTCATCTCGCTCAGCTGGCGGCGGATGGTGTCCGGGTTGGCACCGGGCTTATCGATCTTGTTGATGGCGAAGACCATGGGAACGCCGGCCGCCTGTGCGTGGGCGATGGCTTCCTTGGTCTGGGGCATGACGGCATCGTCGGCCGCCACGATGATGATGGCCAGGTCGGTCATCTGGGCGCCGCGGGCACGCATGGCCGTGAAGGCTTCGTGGCCGGGGGTGTCCAGGAAGGTGATATGACGGCCGCTGGGCAGGGTCACATTGTAAGCGCCGATGTGCTGCGTAATACCACCGGCTTCACCGGCAATCACATTGGACTTGCGGATGTTGTCCAGCAGGGAGGTCTTACCATGGTCTACGTGGCCCATCACGGTAATCACAGGCGGGCGCTCCACCAGGTCTTCCTCGCGGTCGGGTTCCTGCTGCTGGATTTCCTCACTGAGCTCAGCGGTTACGAATTCCACCTTGTAGCCGAATTCCTCGGCCACCAGCACCAGGGTTTCGGCGTCCAGACGCTGGTTGATGGATACCATCATGCCCAGGCTCATGCAGGCGCCGATGACCTTCACCACGGGGGTGTTGTTCATGAGGGTGGCCAGGTCGTTCACCGTCACGAACTCCGTCACCTTGAGCACCTTGTTCTCGGCGGCTGCGGCTTCCATCTCCTCCTGGGAGCGGATGGCAGCAATCTCGCGTTTCTCCTTGCGGTGCTTGGCGCCGAAGTTGTTGCGGGTGCTCTCGTTCATCTTGGCGTAGGTCTCCTTCACCTGCTTCTGGATCTCCTTCTGCAGTTCTTCCTGCTCGGCCTCCGTCATGGCAGGCTTGAAACGGTCTCCCTTCTTGCGCTTTCCGCCACCCTGGGCGGCTGCATTGTCGTTCTTTTTCTTGGGATTTTTCTCGGCCTGCACCTTGGTGACATCCACTTTCTGGGTGCCGCCGCTCTTGATGCGCTCGCGTTTCTTGGCCTTCTTGGGATCGAACTGGGTCAGGTCAATCTTGCCCACCACCTTGAAGGGAGCCTTGCTTTCCTCCGCCGGGGTCGGTGCGGGGGTTTCCTCCACTGCGGGCTCTTCTTCAGGTTCTTCTACGGGCTCTTCTTCCACTACGGGTTCGGGTTCCGGTTCGGGCTCAACGACCGGTTCCGGTTCCGGCTCAATGACAGGTTCGGGCTCCGGTTCGACGACAGGTTCGGGTTCCGGTTCCGGCTCGGGCTCGACGACAGGCTCGGGTTCCGGTACCGGCTGCGGTTCGGGCTTGCGGGACAGGTTGTTGCTC
>Ga0310690_10002518_pt1 | contig 29514 bp, 32 predicted proteins | sample AusTroGonzalo_MG_2_FD_207661 | JGI IMG/M metagenome (GOLD analysis project Ga0310690, IMG submission 207661) | Bovine rumen microbial communities from tropical cattle in Woodstock, Queensland, Australia - Gonzalo_04 (v2) (version 2) | ecosystem: Host-associated > Mammals > Digestive system >...
CAGAGGCCCGGAAGATTAACGGTCAGTGCGCAAAGTACGGTAAAGTTTTCTATACACCGCGCTACGATGTGGACAAAAGCCACAACGCGGTAAAGTATGCGTTCCTCCAGCAGCTTCCGACTGACTGGTGCATGATCGTCGGCCATAACAACGGCCCCGGAAAGTACAGCGTTGCGTTCAACCTCATGTACTTCTGCACACCCGGCACAGACTTCAGGCAGTTCGGCGATCTGTTTACGCCGTATATGGAGGAGTTCGGGAAAGTCGTAGAGGAGCGTCAGCAGTACATCTATTCTTCTACCGGCAAGCGATACGGCATCAATGCGGAAAAATTCCGCGCCAATGAAACTGCGAACACCGAGGGAAATCCTCAGTGGTATCAGGTGGGAACTGTCAATTACTACTGGGTCAACCTTCCGGCGGACAAGGTGATCGTTTTTGAGCGCGATGACCGAACCGTTGATGTTGTCCCCGAAACGACAGGCATGATGGTGAGCATGGTTCAAGTCCCCGCTTATGAGGCGGCACAGCTTGAAATCATCCTTAATCCGCTAACTTCCATCATGACCGGCGAGATCCCCACATACGATAATCAGGCGGTTCCCGGAGCCGATCCGATGTCAATTTCTCCGGCAACGAGAGAGCTTTTTCAAACCTTCTGGTATCAGATGCTCTATGAGAACAACACGTCGGGTATCGGGCTGTTCGCAGCGCCGTTCAAGAACATGAAGCTCCAGACGATCACCGATACGGTGGCGTCCACCTCCATTGCGGAACGCGCCTACAGCGACGAGATACAGAAAGCCGGTCTGTCTGCGCTGATCCCCACTTCCGACGATCCCAAGGTCGGCGTTGCGGAACTGAGCGCCAAGATCAACGCGAGGGCAGTCATGCCGATCTACTGGACGTTTGAGCGCATGATGAACTCCATCTTTGAGAGTTTGAATCTCAAAACCGTAATGCGCTTTCATATGTTCGGGGACGTGTTCTCTCGTGACAGGGAAATGGAACAGGCGCGTAAAGACATGACGCTGGGGCTGATGGAGGCCACGTTCAAGTATAACGCCCTTGTGGGACATTCTCTGCTTGACGATCTGGCGATCTCTGAGTTCGTCACAAAATCCGGCATCATGAACAAGCGTCTCCCCCTGGTGTCCACTTACAGCGCACGTCAGCGCGACGGTACGCTTCCCCCGCAGGCCGCACAGGAACTTAATCCTGGCGGACGGCCTGGAGAAGAGGGGAGCGAGTCAAGCCAGAAAAACAGAGACCTGCTTCCGGGCGGAGGCGGCGATGGCGGAACGACACGCCGCGTAGACCCACGGGACGGATGGGAAGACTTTGACTGAAAGATTAAAAGAAATCCGATGCCCCGTATGCAAATCCCTGCTTCTGTATGCGGAAGGTAAAGGCGAGATCGCCTGTAGAAAATGCAGGGGCGGAACGCTGGTCGTATATGATACGGCGGTGGATACCGTAAAAATCCAATATAAGCACCGAGAGCGCCGATAAGAGCGCCGCACAGTACGGACACGGAGATTCCTCCCAACGTACACAGCGGCGCTCTTATTTCATTGAAAAGGGTGAGCGAAGTGGAAAAGAACAGAGCTTTCACGGGACAACTCCGGGTTATGGCAACAGATAACCCGAAACTGTACGCCGTGGAGATCATGGCGCTGAACTCACTGGTCAACCGCAACAACTGGCAGTACGTGAATCTGGAAAAGCACCTGAATGAATTTCTGGACATCCCGATCCTTACTGCGTATGTGGGCGGTGGCCTGGTGATCGGTGACGGACACAACTACAACATGAAGCGCGATCCGCAGTCTGGGGAGGAGTACGCCTCTTTCACGGCATCAGATGCGGAGCGCATCGTGGGATGGATTCCCAAAGACCCCGAAAACGTGCGGCTTGAAGTCGTGGATGGGACTGAATGGGTCATCGTCAAGGGGAATCTGTGGTCGTGGTACGCAAAAGAGCTTGTAGACCAAATTGCTCGACAGGGGAGCATGGAGGTTTCTATCGAGACACTCGTGATGGACGAACGCGAGGGAGAAGATGGGGTGGAGATCGAGGAAAAGTATGTTGTCCTCGGCATCACGATCCTTGGCAACGGCGTTGAGCCAGCCGTGGCCGGAGCGAACATCCGCACACTCTCCGAACTTTCCGAACTGCGGAGCAACATGGCGGAGAACATTCTTAAAGCCGCCAGCTACGCGAAAAAGGAAGAGAGTCCGAAGGAAGCAGAGACTTCCGAACCAACCAACAAGAACAACGAAAAAGGAGTGAAAAAGCGCATGACCTATCTTAGCCGCAAAGAGCTTGCGGAGCTGGGCAAGAAGTTCCCGGATTACAAGGTTCTGGCCGCTGTGCAGGACGAGAACGGCGGTATCCGGGTCTGCCTGATGGCGAAGGACGCCAGCACTTCCGTTTACAAAATGGACAGCATGGACGTGACCATCGTGCCTGAGAACTTCCGCCGCGTCACTGCCAAGGTCAACTTTGACATCGGTGAGGACTGCGACAACGCCGAGGTCGATGTCTGCGAGATGACCGAAGCCCTCGCCGAAGAGTGCGCCGCAGCCTGCGAGAACGCCGAGTCTCTGGAGTGCGAGCTGAACGAGGCGAAAGAGTGCATCAAGGCCATGAAAAAGGCCGAGAACCTGCGCCGGGTACAGGCCGCGAAGGATAAGGCCAAGGCCGTTCTGAGCGCTCTGAATGCCAACCGTGCCGCCAAGGCCCAGTTTGAGGAGTCCATCCTGGATTCCATCAATGCCGACATTGACGCCGGTAAGTACACCGAGAAGGTGAACGCCGACGGTCTGTGGATCGGCGACGCCGAGGTGGAGCGCGATGTCCGCTGCGCCTGCATGATCGAGCAGGAGAAGCTGGACAAAAAGGCTCGTGAAGCCAGCGAGACTACTTTTGCCTACAACACCTTCTCCGGCAACGATAACGCCGAGGCCCCTGATCGCATCGAGGCCACCCTGTCCGAACTGGACAAGTACATCTAAGGAGAGTGAGAAAGAATGTCCTTTACCGCTAATACCGCGTTTGAAGCGAGGGTCGTCAACGACCGCTTCGATGATCTGGCTAACATCGCCGGTAAGTTCTACGTCTCCACCACACCCACTGACTGCTCCGCCGGTCAGCTCTGCATCCGGGACAGCCTCCTGGACTGCGAGGGCTTTGCGAACGTGAAGAACGAGAACACATGGAAGATGGTGACTGCCACCAACAGCACCACCGCCAATACGCCCATCTATGCCTGTGATCCCCATGACTGGCCGCTTCTGGCCGGTAAGAACGGCAACCTGTTCGCCGTCGGCACCGAGACTCTGGGCCTGGGCATTCCTGCCGAACGCTACGGCTCCTTCCGCCGCGTCCATTTCGATAACGAGTCCATCTACCGCTTCGGCGTTGGCAACCTCAGTGCCACTCTGAGCACCAACACCTTCCTGACCATCAGCTCCAGCGGTACGCTGACTCCCGCCGCTTCCGCTCCCGTGACTGCCGGTACTCCGTACTTCAAGGTCATGGGCACCGGTAACTTCACCGAGGGCACCAGCGCCAGCTTCGGCTATGTCGATGCCATGGCCTGCGTGGACTGAGGAAAGGAGGTAACGAACAATGAAGCTGAACATGAACAGCATTAACCCCGGCGTGTTTAAGGTCTCCGCTGCGGAGGTCAACGGCGATAACGCCCGCGCCACCATCGTCGGAGCCGGTCGCCAGCTCGCCTATGAGCACGCCCGGAAGGGCGCTATGGCCGTCCGTGCCGCCAGAGGACGTAAAGACAACGAGATCGCGTCCTATATGAAGCCGGAAGAGTACAAGGAGATGAACACCAAGTTCCAGGCTGCCCACCTCCTGTACGCCGCTCGCCAGGCCGATAAGGTGCTTGGCAGAGTCGGCCCCAAGGACTTCGAGGAGTTCAAGAAAAACGGCCAGAACTACAAAAACAACGATATGTTCCTGAAAGTGCTCATGGGCCTTTATCAGGACATTCTGACCCCGATCCTCCCCCGTGTGTACTCTGAGGCTGTGGATATTTTCGCTGATGTCTATGAGATCGGCTTTGGTGAGACTCAGGTAATCACCATCGGCTCGAACGACATAGTTCTGTTCGCAGACAGCGCCTGGGGCGCTTCCCGCAGCGTGCCTCGGAATCGTTTCTACAGCAAGGACTACACCCTGAATCCGCAGCCCAAGACAGCTCAAATCAACGCCAAGTGGACTCAGCTCGTGGGTAACAACGTGGACTTCGGCCAGTTCTTTGCCAACATCACTGCCGGTATGTACGCCAAGACCATGGCCATGTGGAACTCCGCCATGAGCGCCGCCATCGCCGACACCTCTCTGGTGCCCTCCAACCTGAGTGTTACCTTCGACACGCAGAACTGGGTCAAACTGGCGAACCGGCTGGCTGCCGTCAACAACACCTCCATCAGCAACATCATGGCTTTCGGCTCATATCCGGCTCTGGCGCAGGTTCTGCCGACTGACGTGACCGGGAGCACAAACGTGAACATGGACGCGGCTATCGCCACTCTGCTGGGTGCCGATTACGCCCGCGCCGGTTATCTGGGCGAGTACATGTCTATCCGCCTGATGCCCCTCCAGGATGTTATCATCCCTGGCACTCAGAATACCACCGTGTCCACCCTGCTTTCCGACAGCCTGATCTATATGATGGCTGGCAATGGTCGGCGTCCCATGGCAATAGGATACAACGAAGCAACACCCATCCAGCTTGAGGTTGATCCTTCCAAGTCCGGCGACATGGAGCTGGCTATCAACATCACCACCGCTCTGGATCTCGTTGCGATCTTCGAGGATCACATGGGCGTCGTCACCATCTGATCCAAACAACGAGGGGCGGTATCCCCGTCCCTCGTTTCTATGCTGTCGTAGCACAATGGCAGTGCAAGCGATTTGTAATCGTTTGATGAGGGTTCGACTCCTTCTGACAGCTCCACAAATCAGATAGCCGAAAGGAGATTTATAGGGCTATGGCGAACTATGCAACGATGAAAAAGGAAGATCTGATCGCACTGGCACAGGAAAAGGGCGTCGGGGCCGATTCTTCCATGACCAAGGCGCAGATCATTGAAAAGATCGAGGCTGTCCCTGGGGAAAACGTGACGAAAGCCTCGGAAACTCCCATGGAAAGTGTGGAGGAGCCTGCGGCAGACCCCGTGGTGGAGGCGCTGAAAGAGCAGAATGAAATCCTCCGGCAGCAGATGGAGGACTTGCAAAGGCAGCTTCTCGCCCTGCAAAGGCCGCAGGTGATCCAGGTCGCCGCCGACACGGAGCGGGTGTACTTTCTGTGGCAGGCGGAGGTTGCAGACTATAACCTTGTGACCTTCGGCCCCGGCGGTATGTACGGCAGCATCACCGGCAAGACCGGCACATTCAGCGTTCCAAAAAACGAGCTGAGCCGCATCCTGAACACCAGAACAAGAGGTTATCTGGAAAAGCGGTGGCTGATCGTGGTGGACGGCCTGAACGACGAAGAGCGGGAAAGCCTGGGCGTCGCCTACAAAGACGGCGAGATCATGGACAGTAAGGTTTTCTCCAGGATGGTCAATCTGAGCAAGGACGAGATCTGTGAGGTCTACGCGAAACTCTGCCCCAGCCACAAGGAGATGGTTGGGCGGCGCTTCTACGAGGCGTGGCAGGGCCACAACGAGGCTGTGACCCGCGAAAAGGTCATTGCCCTGCGGAACATCACACGCGATCAGGGCCTTGAAATCAAAGCGTTCCAGACCATCCTGCAAGAAATGAACGCTTCTGAGGAGGAAGAGTAATGGCAGTAAGCAACACCAACATGATTATGCACTACCGGGGGCTGTCCACGGACATGAACACGGACGCTATGCCGAGTTCTCCGCCCAACGGAAGCGACTTCCTTGAAATGGACACCGGCAAGATGTGGTATTTCGACGCCGAGAACAGCCAGTGGGTTGACCCCACCGCCACGGACGATACCACTCCTGACGCAGAAAGCTGATAAGGAGAACGAAAAATGAGAGAAGTTATCATTGAAGTGGCCGTTCAGGTCATCGGCGCTATCCTCATGGGTATCGTCGGAATCGTGTTTGCCTACATCGGCAAGTGGATGGGGCAGACGAAGAAGCTGGAGACAGTATCCGCCGCGATGGAACAGCTTGAAGCTGTTGTTAAAAACGTGGTGGGCGAACTCCAGCAGACTACCGTGGAAAAGATGAAAGCCGCGACTGCGGACGGTAAACTGACTCCTGCGGACATTAAGGAACTTGGCGAAACGTTGTTTATTAAATCATGTGAACAGCTCAGTTCCCCCGCGTCCGCAGCTCTGGAAGCCGCCGGTATTGATATTGAAGCAATGATCCACAGCGTAGCCGAGGCTTACATCGAGCGCATCAAGCGCATGAACAACATTATCGAAATCGGAGGGGCGGAGTAAGTCCGCCCCAACATAAGGGATGGGGGACGCAGACTATGGCACTGACACTGGAAGAACAGGCGATTACTTTGAAAGAAGTAGAAGAAAGAAGCAAGGGGAACGCCCGACGCATTGAGAGCCTGGAAAAGAAGGTGGACGATCTCAGTGATGTAGTCGGCGTCCTTCAGGCTATGAAGAAGGACTTGGAGTATCTTACCAAGTCCGTGAACGAAACGAATGCTGACGTAAAGGAACTCAAAGAGAAACCGGCGAAGCGGTGGGAAGACCTGGTTGGGAAAATCATATGGGGCGTTGTCGGCGCTGTGCTGACATTCCTGCTTGCCAAGGGCGGACTGTAATTATTCATACCGATCTGGTGTAAGGGTAGCACATGGGACTTTGACTCCCACGGTGTTGGTTCAAATCCAGCGGTCGGTGCCAACAAATCCCTGCAAAGGAGGGAACAGTATGACGATAGAGCGCGGAACTACACAGGAAATAACCATCACTATTAAGGGATGGGATCTGACCGGGAGCGACATATATGTGACCTTCAAACAGGGGGCAAAATCTGTAACGAAGAAAACTATGGACAGCGTAACCTACGCCAACAACGCCACGAAAATCATCCTGACGCTGACTCAGCAGGAAACGCTGTCTTTTGAAGATAAGCGGTCGGGGCTTGTGCAGGCTCGTTGGGTAGACGCCAACGGTGAAGCCCATAAGACACGGACGGCACAGTTCGATGTGGATGAGCTTCTGTACGAGGCGGTACTTGTAAAGGAAGCTGACAATGAACCTGCAATCACCTAAAAAGACTGCGATAACCCTTGATACTGGGAACGCTGCGCAGGCAGACCTCCGCACGGAGAAGAATGTACCAATCACGGTTTCCGCAACAAGGGCGGTAGAGATTGGCCTTTCGGCTGAAGTGAGTCTGGCAAGCATGGAACTGAAAGCATCCGCCGGAAGTATTGATGGAGAACCCTACGAAGGGCCATACACGGTAACACCGTCAGGGTCACGGCAGGTGCTACAAACGAAAAACCGTGTGGCTACGGCGAACATCGTAGTCGAACCGATACCGTCCACCTACGGACGCATTACATGGAACGGATCATTTCTGACCGTTTCTTAAAGGAGAACGAAAATGGCGAAGAACGTAATCATCAACGGAAGCTCCTATAACGCTGTTCCGTATGTGCAGATCCCGCTGGCGACTGGCAACGGCAATGCGGTGTTCTATGAAACTTCCGATGCTACTGCGGCTGCGGCGAACATTCTCTCCGGGTACTCCGCCTACGGTGCGTCTGGGAAGATTGACGGACAGGCCACCGTTCCCACCATCTCCCAGGACGGCACAACCAAGGTGCTTACCATCTCCTGACCGGGGGTGGTTATGTGAGCGATATTGTTATCGCCGGGAACACATACGCTGCTGTTCCCAAAATAATCGTTCCCAAAGCCGGAGGCGGTACTGCCGAGTACACAGAGGGCGGCGGTTGGAATCCGTGGGGCGAAGACGCAGAACTGATTCAGACCTACGACATGGGTACGAAGACGCTGAACGAAACTGGGTTCAAAACATGGACGCCGACTACAACCGCAACATCCATTCAAGCCACAAGCAACCTCGGAACAATTTCTTCGGCTGCGCTCACTACATACGAATACGCAATTAAGACCGTGTTTGAATCCAACACGGCTTACGCAAGCGGCACTACGCTGACCGCTGCGGTCGTGCGGCAGATATTTGAGATAGTGCAAATCGTACACCGCAAGCCGAGCAACCTGACCAATATCGCAATCCCAAACGATAACTACAACTACTGCGCTACCCTATACACCGCGCCGTTCATGGAATACTACAACACATCTTCCGCGCACACAATGACATGGACGGGTTCCTACGGCATCTATCCAGCCGCTACAGCGGCATCCTTCTCGTCAACATCGGCTGCATCCCCAACCGTCACCGTCAGAGCACCTACATACAACGCCAGATGCTATAAGTCGTACTTCACGGAAACTATGGCGGCGGCGGTCGATAAGGAAAAAAGCACGATTCAGTGCAAAGTGTATGTGTTTCGTATCAAAAAAGGCGGGTCTACACTCTACCAGATGTACGACGAGATTGTAGATATTTTCAATGCTTGATAAGGGGCTGAATACCATGGCAAAGAAAAGAGTATTGCTGGCGGCGTATGTACTGGATGAAGTTCCTCCCACACCGATTCCCGGCATAACGCTCATGGAACAGGTGGAGTGCGCCGCCATGACCTATATAAAAAACGACCTGTCCCTTGACTGGGACATGCAGAATCGCCTGCCTGTGTTCTATCGCAGAATGTGGAATTACATGCAGGCGGCGATCCCCCTGTTTAACAAGCCTCCCACGATGCTGTTGCGGCTTCGGAACTACACAGAGCCGGAATATTCCGATGTGCTGTATCATGTAGAATCCGAACCTTCCGACGGTACTATCACCGTACAAACGGAGATCACTGACATGGATATATGTTCTGCCGGGGTATTGGGAGAAGATGAGTTCGGGAACCCGCAGTATATTCCTCTCACTGTAGAAAGCTATGATGCGCAGACTGGCATAGTGGTAATTTCCGGCGGTGTGACCTTGGGGGATGAGATCGACATTGACTTCTACAAGTCAGGATCGTTCAATTTTGAACTAAATCCCACGGAATGTGATATCCTCGCATTCTGCATCTACGATGTCTGGGAGCACAGATTCGATAACAACGCCCTTGAGAGGGCTTCCAAGATCCGTGACGCCAACTTCACCACCATCTCCGAAGCCAGCCAGACGGCAGCCGGTACAGCCCGCCAGTCTGCCGTGGACAGCCAACTGTTCGACAAGCTGCGGATGTACGAACTGAACTGCGCCTATCTGAAAACAGTGTCGAATACGCCGCTGTTCTGACATTAAAGGGGGGAGAGTACATGGCGAATATTACACAGTTTGCAAAAACCGCCGGAACTCTCTGCGGTGGCAACTGGGCAAAGAGCGGAAACAGGCGTAATGCAGACGGCAGCTTGCAGTTCCAGTACCTCAAGAACGAAACGCAGGCGTACATCCAGGAGATGGGGCAGTACGCCTCCAATGTCTTCACCGCTGACTGCCAGGGTCTGAACCCTGATGACTTTTTTGAGTGGAAACGTGTTCAGCTTCGCTCCGTCCGTGCGGCGCAGGCGCAGACCGGTTCCACCATGCCGGGTGACTGGCAGAGAATCCACATCATCAATCCAGCCAACTACACATATCTGCCACAGGGCGCTCTGCTGAAGTATTCTGACAACACATGGATCGTGTTCAAGGATAAGAACATCGCCGCATTCCAGGGGCAGGCAATCGTCCGCCGGTGCAACGCCGTTGTAAATGTTCTCGACTGGTACGGAAACATCATCCCGGTTCCCATCAGCTACGCCAAGATGGAAACGCTGGGCAACGCAGTCCACACCACAGAGAACACCATCACATCAAAGAACTATATCGCCTGCATCTGCCAGCTGAACGAGTATACCGAGAGCTTTGACGAGAACACGCGCATTCTTCTGGGAAGAACCGCCTACGCCATGCGTGGTTTGGACGATTTCACCCGTGAATTTACGGATGACCCGGACAGCGTACATCTGCTGACGTTCACCATCGAACGGGTGGAGGTGCAGCCGCAGGACAACGTGAAGCTGGGTGTGGCAGATTACGGCGGATTCTCGTGGGAGATCTCCGTGAATTGGACCAATTCTATGATGGTTGGTCAAACGCAGACGCTTTCCGTGGCCAGCCAGCGCAACAATCTGGCGGTCGTGGACAGCGAAGAGCATCCCATCAGCTACGAGTATGAATCATCTGACGAGTCCGTGCTGACGGTGGACGAGAACGGCATTGTCACTGCGGTCGGAGAGGGAGAAGCTGGCATCACTGTTTCTCTCGCTCAGAATCCGAACAACACGCAGACCGTACATATCGAAGTTCCTGCCGCCGAAGCCGCTTATGTGGCGTTTACCAGCACGATTCCTGCAAGAATGCACGAATATGACGCCATAACCGTGTCTGCCGCCTACTTTGAGAACGGCGAAGCTACGGAAGAAGCAGTGACCATCACTTTCTCCGGCCCGGAGGACGGCACATACTCCACCAATCCCGGCGGTGAGCCGAATACCTACGGCCTTATCAGCTACCACGCATCGCAGAGGCCGCTGACCATCACCGCAACCCACGGCGAACACAGCGCCACCGCCCAAATCTACCTCGTTACTTAAACAAATTGGTCATTGTGGGCGAAGAAGGAACGTAATGTGGCCTGTGGGCGGGGGGCTGTTCCTTAAAAACAGGAGAGTTTATTGCCTATGATAATCAGCACGGAGCTTAAACAGAAGTGCGTGGCGATGAAGAAGTCTGGGAAGACGGCGAGGGATATCTACCTTGATTATTTCTCAAAGGAACACCCCGGCATGGCATACGAAACCTTCCGCACGAAGCTGAAAAAGTGGCAGAAACAGACTTTTGCCGACGAAATGACGCTGAATGCGGGGACTTATGAGGGATTTATAGCCCACGGCGCTACCGTTCAGGTGGACAAAGACGGCAATGTGGTGCAGGCGTGGATCAAGGAACACGCCGACGACAACCAAATGGCACGGCTGCTGGAGTTCATCCAAGAGAACACCACCCCGGTCATGGTCAGACCGCAGGACATGGGCGAAGCCGAGCCTGAGATGCTTGAGATACCCCTTTTCGACCAGCATTTTCCCCAAAATGACCACATCTCTACCTATGTGGGACTTGCCCCCATCGTGGAATCCAAGGTCTGGGAGGAAATAAACATCATTATCGGGCAGGATCTGCTCCATAACGATGACTTCCGTGGCCGGACTTCATCCGGTAGGCTGATTGAGCAAGTGGACATGGTGAAGGGCTGGGAACTGGCGAGGATCTTCTACTCCAACCTTGTCGGGCTGTGTCTGCGCCATGCCCTAAGGGTAAAAATTACCTATTCCAAGGGCAACCATGACGAATCCATGAGCTGGGCGTTCGTTCAGATGCTGAAAGCCATGTTCCCGGAGGCAGAAGTGGACGATTCTCTGCGTCAGCGAAAGTGCATCTCGTGGCGAGGGTGCTTTATTGGGATAACCCATGGAGCATACAAAAAATCCAGTCTGCAAGACCTTCGTGGTCAATTCACTATACAATTTGCAACGGAATTTGCGTCCGCCAAGGTGCGCGAGATCCACGCAGGCCACCTCCACAGAGAGGAAGAGCGGGATATCTACGGCGTAATGTGCCGTCGGCTATCCCACAGCGGCATCGAAGACGAGTGGACAGACGATGAAGGTCTGATCGGAGCCAACAAACGGTTCATGGTGTTCCGGTGGAATCCGGGACGATTGGCCGGAATAGATTACATCTGACGGAGGGCAGAAATATGGAATGCACTCACGCATATCTTGAGAAAAACATCGACTATGTGCTCTGCAACAAGGAGCCAAAACCCAACCCGTTTGACAGAACCGAGCTGTTCCATGCCGTCTGCGCCCATCAGGCGCACTGCCCTAAGCAGAAATGCCACAAGCTGACGGCCAGTTGGCTGAATTGCGTTAAACTCGCCGAGAAGCCCCAGGATGACGCAGGAGAAGACTTTGGGAGGGAAGTATCCACGCATGAGGAAGCCCCCAAAAAGCGCTCACGCAAAGCCACAGCCCCGGATTCCGAAGCATGACGCAACAAACGCAACAATAACAGCCGAAAAGGAGAAGTTATATGGCTGAGTATGCTATCAATATCACTGAGCAGGACATCCTGAATGCTGCATCCTACATCAACATCGGCGTGAAGGAAGAGTTCACGAGAGCGGTGGCGTTTCTGTGCCTTGAGCCTATCGAGGTTCAAAATGACGGCGAGGCACTGCCGACCATGTTCCGCGAGAACAAGAAAATCAAGGCGCAGTACCTGATGGGAACGCTGGCGATGCTCCTGCAAAAGCCGTTTGAGGCTCAAAAGCTGAAGTCCGGCGAGGAGCTGTCCGGCTGCATGAGCGAAGATGACTACAATTTGTGGGCATCTTCCCATGTGATGAACCAGCTTGAGCGCATGAAGAAGGGCAAGCAGGGCGATGTCGTGAACAAGCTTTTCGATCTGCTTTATGACTACAAGGCTATCGAACTGATGCTGACCGGGGCAATCAAGGACGAACTGGAAGTCAGAAACGATCCATTCAACCGGGCAATGCAGTTCTTCTCCAATGCGTCGCTGCAAGCGGCGATGGACAGTCTGGCCGACGGCGAACTGAAAAAGCTGCTGGACGAGAGGAAGAGTGAATCCGATGGCTGATGAATGGGTGGGCGCTCTGCCCACAATGGACAGCCCCTATTATCCATATCAAAAGGTCGTAGAGGCAGATACGCTGGCCGGGGCGGAGCAAATACCGTACATTCTCTGCCGATACCTGATGGATCTGCCGGACGGAAAGGGATATGTGCCTCCCACGGACAACAGATTTCCGAGAGCACGGCTGAAAAAGCTCCTTTATTGGGACGGCCCGCTGCCGCTGAATCAGCCAATGCCGAATCCGCAGCAGACACGGCAGATGTTCTTCGACCCGGAGAATCCGGACAGACCCCCAGACCCCGAACGCGGCTACCGCATCTTTCCGCAGAACACCACGCAGCAGTCCATTGCCAACAGCAAGAGTCTTGTGCGTGTGTATATGGGCGATGCGAGTACGTATGAGCGAAGCGGACAGTTCATTACCAGACAGACGGTGATGATTGACGTGATAGTGAATGTGGGGATCGAGAGTAACACGGGCATGACGGCCAGCAGCCGGAGCTACGACATTGTGCAGTGCATCATCGAATCCATCGCAGGCGTCAATTTTGGAGGGATCGGGCCGCTGACCCTGAGAATGATAACCAAGATCGACGACGAGCGGTACAACCTGGGCTACAAGATCTACACCTATGTCGAATGGAACGCAGCCGCGCCGAATCCATACTTTTCATAAAAGTATAGTTAGATAAAATCGCACTTTTCATATAAGTATACTTTGAAAGAGCGCCGAGAGCGCCATTTTGCCGACGTTGGCAATATGGTGGCTCTCTATTTTTGTATCAACAAGCCAAAGGAGATTTAGATGGCTTTCATTGATAAATACCGGCAACAGATCCGCGAAAACGTCCCTGTCGTTTACAACGGTCTGGAATTTCATCCGCTGTCGGTGCGGAACTATGCGGCGTATTCCGCCGGAAAGCAGCCTTACGAACTGATGTTGTCCTCGCTCAAAGACCCAAAGCTGGCAAGGCTATCATGGTGCGCCTGCTTGTGGGGTCTGGACAAAGAATGCGAAAAGCAAACGGGAGAGCTGGGGGAATTTCTCATGACAGCCCTGTACGTCATGGCCCTGGCACTCAGGCTCGATGTGGACATTACCGGGTCTTACCCGATACGCCCGACCTTTTCGCAAGAAGGTAATCTGGCTGCGATCATGGTAGGAAACCCACAACTCGACTATGCCTTGTTTGATATGAGGCAGATGGACGATGTGCGGCAGATCATAGCCGCGCAGAATGCCTACGAGATCCCGGATGAAAACTGGAATCCTGAACTGGTGCGGGCCGCACAAGAGAATGCGGCGAGGGGGAGCGTCAGCCTGCAAACCGACTTAGAAGACCTTGTTTATTCTGTGGCGGTGCAGAGTGGATGCAGAGCATCCGATGTATACGGATGGAGCATCCGGGAGTTCATAAAAACGCAGGAGGCAATCGACCGGAAACTTGGATACATAATTTGTACTCTATCTGAGAACTCCGGTAATGCCACCTACAAGAACGGGAATCCCTATCCCACATGGAAATTCAACAGAAAGTCCGATATGCCGACCGGCTTCCAGTCTATTGCAACGATAGATGCCGGAGCAAAAGGACTTGTCTCAGGAACTTAAATCATCAATAAGGAGTGAAAAATCCTATGGCTTTCACCTTTAAACCCGATGAGGTCTTCAGCAAAGGCATCGTCTACGCGGAGTTCTTTGATCCCGCCACTGACAACCTTCTGGGATACTCTCGGTATGTAGCTGACTTTGGTCTGGCTGGCAGCATGAACAACGGCGAAGTCGTGGCTGGCCCCGGCGCTGCCCTGGTCATGATGATTCCCGACACTTGCCGTCTGAACGTGACCGCCACGACAGCCGACTCCGCGCTGAATAACATGGCTCTTGCCGCTGGCGCTTCCATCGCTGGCAACGGCGTTGTGGAAACCACCATCGCCATCACCGCTTCCAGCGCCACCCTGACGCTGAACAATGCGGTTTCTCCCCTTGGCGGGCAGAACGGCGCTGTCGCCTACGTGCTGACCTCTTCCGGCACTGACCGTGCCACTGTTGAGGCGGCTTCAGGCATCGCTCACGCTGTCGATTCCGACACTGGTGCTATCCAGAACTTTGAGGCTGTGGCTTCCAACACCTACTGCGTGAAGTACTTCTACAAGAACTCTTCCGCCATGCAGCTCAGTGTCCCCAGCCTGTTCAGCGCCAAGGTTGTCCGCGCCCACTTTGCGGTCAACTGCTACGCCAAACGCAGCGGAAACGATGTGCTGGCTTCCAGCCTGGTCATGATCCGCCACTATGTTTTCCCCTACTACGTTTTCACGAATCCGATGGAGGACACCTTGAGCCAGACGGCGACAGGCACCGTGAATCTCTCCGGCACCTGCCTGACCTATCAGGAGGCTGTCTCCGAGGGAGTGTGCAACGTGGACACTTCCGGCCTGTACGGCTACGTTGTGGATGAACTGGTGGGCGATGAGACCTCCACCGCCCTGGTGGACGGCATCTACTTCATCGGCCTCGGCTCCGGCGTGAGCCTCGTGAAGTCCACCTCCATGCAGCTGCCCGTGATGTACAGCGTGAACGGCATTCTGTCTCCCATCTCCGACATGGGCGCTGTGACCTTCACCGCCGCCTCTGCTGTGGTCAGCTTCTCCGACGAGCATGACAACACCATGACCGCCGGTGGCAGCGCTGGCAACACCAGCGTGACCGTCGCTGTGACAAACAGCAGAACCAACACCACCTACCGCGACACGATTCCTGTGACCGTGACCGCATCCTGACGCAACAAAGCCCCGGCCCATTCCGGGTCGGGGCTTGACCCTATTCATTCCCGAAATCCAAAGTTTTTTGAGTTTGGGGAATGGATGGGAGAGGAGGGGACTTTGTGAGCAGTCTATCTGTAAGCATTATGTCGGATGCTGAAGAAATCTTCACAAAAATAGATCAAGCCGTCATGGAAGCTGTTGAGACAACCATGAGGAGAGGATTGCTTGACCAGATACAGAGCAAAGCGCTTTCTGAAGTATACTCCTATGGTGCGACAGAGTGGGCGGAATCCAAACGACGCTATACCATCGGCGACGAGAGGGTAATGAACATTGTGGCCGGTGGCGGCGGTGGAAACTTTTACCTTGAAATCACAAACAATGCGTTTACACAAAGCCCCGGCGGCGCGGACGAATCGGACATAGTTGAGAAGGGTTACGCAAACTATCGGCAACCTGGGCCGCGTCCATTCATGCAGCCTGCGCTTGACGAATACATAGCATCCGGTAGAGCAGAAGCGGACTTGAATACGGTTTTGTCCTCTTACGGACTACTTTAACCAATAGGCGGTGGATGAATGTCTACTACAATAAGGCTTGATGTACAAGTAAATAAAGCATCGGCTGTCGCGGGAATCCAGGACGTTGAAAAAGAACTGGGGAAACTTGTGGCCGCCCCGGCTACTGTAAATATAAATGTTAAAGGCGCTTCTGCAGCAGCAAATACTCTGGCGAAAATAGCTCTTGAAGAAGAGAAAACCAACCGTGAGCGTATCAAGCAGGAGGGGCTTACTGCCAGAGCGCTTGAAAAAACCACTCAGGAAGAACTAAAAAACGCTCGGGCCGCACAACAGGTGGCATCTGCCAATCAGGAAGCGGCAACTGCTTCAAATATTTTCGCCGTTGCTCTTGGCAATATCGCTGCCCGTGGCTTTCACATGGTTGTCTCCAAGATAACCCAAGGTATCCGTGAAGCCGTCACGGAGATGAAGGAAGTTGATACCCAGCTGACAAACATCTCCAAGGTCAGCGGGATCACCGGGCAGGCACTTGCAGACATGGGCGAGAGAGCCTACGAGACCGCCAGCAAGTACGGCGTGGCGGCGGACGAGTATCTTTCCGCTGTCTACACTTTCCAAAAGGCCGGTCTTGGTGAGAGCGCCGAGGCCATGGGCGAGCTGGCCGTCAAGACCATGCTGGTCGGTGATACCACGGCGGATGTAGCAAGCCAGTTCCTTATCTCTGCCAACGCTGCGTGGAAATTCGGCGGGAATATTGAAGATCTGAACAGGATTGTCGATGAAGCCGACTATATCAATAACAACTATGCCACAGACCTTACGAAACTGTCGCAAGGTCTTCCCCGTGTCGCCTCCGTGGCGGCGCAGGCCGGTATGTCCGCAGAAGAAACCCTGGCGGCCATCGGTACGATCACTGCTGTAACGCAGGAATCCGGCACAAAGGCGGCCACAGCCCTCCGCGCTCTGATCCTCAATATCGAAGGACAAATCGGCGAGTTCGTAGACGAGACAGGCGAATCCTTCACCGTTACCGAGGAAAGCGTCAAGTCCATGCAAGGCTTGATGGAAAAGTACGCCAAGGCGGAACTGGATGCGGCAAAAGCATCCGGCGAACTCATCAACCCGATGACGGCAATCAAGGCGATCTTTGAGGGTATGGCGAACAGCGATCTGAACAATCAGGAACTGTTCCAACTGCTGTCCGGCATGGGCGGCAAGCTGCGCACCAACCAACTGACAGCCTTGGTTCAGAACTATGAACTGTTCGATGATATGCTGGGCAAGATTGCCGACAGCGCAGGTACAGCCGACAGCGAAATCTCGCTCATGATGGAGAGCTGGGAGCGCAAGACCCAGGTTCTCAAGAACACATGGACGGAGTTCATAGCTGACTTTGTTGATACCGATACCATTAAGGGTTCAATCGACGTATTAACTGAAGCCATCAGCGGTCTTGATGACCTTCTGTTCAAGACAGGATCTGAAAGAACAAAGTCGAAATATACTGACCTTGCGGAAGAATATGACTCCTTGCTGTCAAAAGGCGCAGCACTTACGGCGCAGGAAGAGGCGCGGCTTGAATGGCTTGAAAAACAAACTGATGCGCTTAAAGAGCAAGCTGCAATTCAGGCGAATTTTGAAGCGAGAAATTCCGGCAGGCAGCAGGTAGGAACAAACGCTGACGGCACACCGCTCTATTATGAAGATGCGATGTACGAATCACTGACTGCGGGATGGCAAAATGCAGGACAACAATTAAGCGAGGGAAGCATCAACGCTGATGAATACCTTGCCCGCATGAGGGAAGTAGTCCAAGCAAACCGAGACTACTACGACAGCCTTATGCAATGGAAAGATGCAGGGGCTACTCTTTCCGATACGCAAGAAAACTTTATACGAGATTTTGAATACGCAGATAACGTAATAAAAGCTACTTCTGTTGACCTTCGTGATGCTGGTGACGGATATCAGTACATTGTTGACCAGCAGGGCAATGTAATCGCTAAGATAAAATCCTATGAACAGGTCCAAAAAGAAGCTACACAAAGGGAGCAGGAACGCCAACAGGCCCAGGAAGATGCGGAAAGAGCATATGAAGAGTCTGTACGAGAGCAAGCAGAAGCCTTTGAACACGCACAACAATCCATTGAAAGGGCAAAAACCGGATCGGATGACCTCACAACCAGCGAAACGGAAGCCAGCACCGCCGCGTCAAATATTGCATCTGGGGTTGCTGGGATAGATTTTTCCAGTGCGATTACAGGCGCAAAGCAACTCGCACGAACGCTTCTCGGAATCAGCATTCCGTCGTTGCCCGGTCGAGCTGGCGGAACTGCAAATGCCGAGGGTGGGCCGACGTTAGTAAACGAACTTGGCCCGGAACTTATCAGCGAGAACGGCAAAGCCTATATTGCCAATGGCGGTCGGCCTACTGTCGTGAATCTTACTCGCGGTGCTATTGTCCTTCCTGCAAATGTAACCAAGGATGCACTTCGCGGCGGCCCAATAAGAACGATCAATGCGGCGGCAGATGGCGTCCTTGGTGATCCTGGTTATACTGCGCCGTATAAACCAGAATCTGACCGCACGAGACCTGATGATCCTGGGCTTGGGAACAGAGAGCCGGAAGTTCCAACTAACTATAAACACGACTGGACTTGCCCCAAATGCGGCGCAGTTAATGTGGGCGAGAGAACTACTTGTTATAAATGCGGAACAAAAAAACGTGGCACCGGCGGCAAAGGTGGCGGCGGTGGCGGTGGTGGTGGCGGAAAGCAAAGCAAAAAGAAACAGGCTGATGACGCCGCCAAGAAGCTGAATGATAAGCTGTCGAACATCGACAAACGGGCGCAGCTTGCCCACACCGAGGAGCGGTACTCAGACGAGCAAAGCCTTTATAAGCGGGCAATCTCTCTTATTGAGGCACAAATCAAGAAATACCGCAAAGCCGGGTACAAAGAGAAGTCCAATGAGATAGTTGATCTCAAAAACAAGAAGTACAGCTATCAGGACAAAATCGACTCCGTAGAAAAAGCAAAGTGGGATGCGGAGATAAAGCGCCGTCAGGCGGAGCATGATGCCAAAGAGCGAGAAGACGAGATGGCCAAGCGCCAAAAGGCTCTCGCCGACGCACAGACGGCTCTTGAAAACGCACAGAACCAAAGAAATGTCCGCATTTATAACGCAGCTACCGGTCAATGGGAATGGGTAGCCGACCAAAAAGCCATACAGTCCGCCCAAGATAAACTGGCAAGCGCACAGGATGCCTACGATGAGGCGATTTACAACCAGGAAATCGAAGATCTCAAGAGCAGGCGGGATGCCGGGGAAAAGTATAAGGGCACAAAAGCACCGACAGCAAAAACAGCAACGATCAAGTCCTTTATTGAGCAGCTGGGCGCTGTTTACGGTGACGCTCCGTTCTCCACAAAGCTGTCCTCTGAGAGAGTGGCCATGTCCGGCGGAGACAGTCACGATACGGTTTATAACTTCGGCAACATCACGCTGTCCGAAGCGGAAGCCAACAGCACATCGGTGGCTGAACTGGCACGGCGATTGAACGTGCTGAAAATCTCTTAAGGAGAAACGATATGCTGAGTGAAGCACAACGCTTTTGGGAAGCAATCGCAGGCAAAGTCAAACAGCTCATCAAGGGAGAAACGCAAAACGCCATGCGGTGTGAGCGATATGAAGTCACCACTGCACCGGATGGAACTCAGATCGGCGTAACAAAAGCATTTGGAACGCACGAACTGATGCTCCCCTATTCGGCAGAGGTTTCCAATGCTGCCGTAGGAGATCCGGTGCTGGTGGTTTGGTGGCACAGCATGAGCAATGCGAAAGTATACTACTTTGCTGATGGGTTTGCCGGATCGAGTGGCGGCGGCGGAGGCGGAGGAACATCCGATTATACAGACTTAACAAACAAACCGCAGATCAACGGTGTAACTCTTTCGGGAAATAAAACCGCATCTCAACTGAGCCTTGGCACATACACAAAGCCAGTTAGCGGAATCCCCGCATCCGACCTCGCAAGCGGAGTGATCCCCGAAGCCTATACATCCAATCCCGCAGCGCTGGGAACTGCATCTCCCGGCTCGTCCACCAAATGGGCGAGGGGCGACCACGTTCACGAAAAGCCTACCTATTCCAAGAGTGATGTGGGGCTGGACAACGTAGCCAATGTGTTGCAGTACAGCGCATCCAATCCCCCACCGTACCCTGTAACTTCGGTCAACGGATCTACCGGTGCGGTTTCGGTGACAGCATCTGGAATAGGTGCTTATGTACTGCCATCCGGTGGGATTCCCAAAACGGACCTGGCCAGTGCCGTGCAGACATCGCTTGGGAAAGCGGATACCGCCTTACAGTCTGCTCCTGTTACGTCCGTTGACGGCAAGACCGGAGCGGTGACCATCCTCCCCTCCGGCGGATCGACTGGTCAGGTGCTGAAAAAAACCTCAGGAACGGATTATGCCGTGGAATGGGCTAACGAGAGCGGCGGCGGCGGAGTTGATTATCTCACCGTTGAAAACGGAAAGGTCTGTATCATTTATACAGAGTAAGGAGTTCTAACATGGCGACAGTAACAAAACCAATCATACTGGATGAAACTGGGCAGGCGATGGTAACGGCATTGCAAACTATCGCAACCCATGCCGCAGGACTCGTAGGGCAGGGCGTTCCGGCCTCCGGCACAACCGGCCAAGTACTGGCAAAAAAGTCAAACACAGACTACGACACAGAATGGATAACGCCCTCCGGCAGTACAACTGAAGTTTTTTGGGCAACCTACGGTACGACATCTTACTCTGATGTAAATGCCGCATACACCGCAGGAAAACTTGTGTGCTGTGCTTATAGTGACAGGGTTTATACACTTACAAATAAAACTGTGAGCGGAAATGTCACATCGTATAATTTTGTTGCCGCTACAAGAACCACGTTGTATGTGGTTACTGTTACATCGAGCAATATATGGGCATACACGGACACAGTAATACCAACTTCTGCGTCTGATGTCGGTGCTATTGCCGCACCGTCTTCTCCCACTTCCGGGCAGTTTCTCAAATGGAGCGGCAGTGCATGGATAGCGGATGACCTGCCTATCTACAACGGAGGTGTGTCCTGATGAGTGACGTAACCATCAATTACAAAGGTGTATCCATTGCCACGATGGACGCATCCGGGACAAAAACCTTGCTGACCGAGGGGAAATACTGCGAGGATGACATTGAGGTTGTGTATGTAAGTCCGGGTGGGGGCGGCGGTGGATATGGTGGAACAATAACGCCAACAGAACGTCTTCGGACACTAACTTTTTATGCCCCAAACTGCACATACCTTGCTTGCGGTGCTGAAACCAAACCGGATTTAACAACAGGTAAGGGATTCGTCTATTCTTTCTTTTGCTCAAACGACAGATATGACTGCTCACGGTCAAACAACAGCGGAACAGGAACGGCGGCTGAGGCATTTGCAACTGCAAACCCGTCTGTTTCGTATGCAAACGGGACGTTCACACTCTATTTTGCAACATGGAATAATAGTACCAAAACTTTACAGCCGGGTGTGACCTATAACTGGAGGGCATGGTGAATGAGATTTTTAAAGATAATTGAAGGCGGATTCATCCTTGCGATTGGGACAGGTAACGGTGGTACAGAAATCACCGAGGTAGAATACAACACCATCCTCTCCGTCATCCGTACAAAGCCCCCCACCACGGAAACCAACGACTATCGTCTGCGTGAGGATTTGACATGGGAAGAATACCCCGTTGACCCGCCTGACCCTGACCCGGAAATCGACGATTCCGAACTGCTCGACATTTTGATGGGAGGTGCGGAATGAAACGCTCACATGCTTTGAAACTCCGGGCAATGATTGAGAAAGCCGCTGTGTCACTGGACGATAGGGATGCGTCCGAGGCTGTGGAGATGTTCCCGAAGATGAAGTACGACGGGTCCCTAATCGAGTACAAGACCAGGATCAACTGGAACGGCGTGGTGAAAATGGCGAAGACCAACCTGTGGGATACGGTGGAAAACAATCCGGACCACGCCCCGGACATGTGGGCGGACATCAAGTACCGCGACGGCATCCGCTTTATCCCGGAGATCATAACATCGGAGGAAGCCTTTTTCCTGGGCGAAAAGGGCTGGTGGGGTGATGATCTGTATGAAAGCCTTTTCGACGCGAACGTAAACAATCCCGACAGATGGCCCCAGGGATGGAAAAAAATCGGATGAAAGAGGTGAGCAAGTTTGCTCTTTCAACCCTCCAACATAACCCCAGATGAAATCAATGGGACGGGAACAGTAGACCTTACGCAAGATCTGACCGTGAGTTGGAAAGTCAGCGGCAACTCAGCCATGACTGCCTACAAAATCACCATATACCAAAACGATTCGGCAAGCACTCAGCTGTATACGACTGGGAAAACCACGCTTGTGACTCCGTTTTGGGGCGTGAACTACGCCGGAGAGGTCCAGTATTTCTCAGCGACTATCACCGCAGGAACGCTCTCTACCGCCGGTATCGCAAACGGCTACGAGTACAAGTTGCTCATTACTCAGTGGTGGAGTGCGGATGATTCCGTAGAACAGATGAGTGCGTCTGTGTTCATCGGAAGAGCAAATCCTACTCTTCTGCTTACCGCAATCCCAGATCCTCTTGAGGATAAACAAGCGTCGTTTACGGCTACCTATTCTCAGGCGCAGGGTGACTCCATCAAATGGGTGCGGTGGCAGATAGGATATCCGACAGACGAGGATGGTGTCTATGATTCATTTATTGACACCGGAAACATCTATGGGACCGGAGAACTCCGCGTGGATTATGACGGTTTTCTGCCGGAAACAACCTACGCCGTAAAATGCACCGTGGAAACAGCAAACGGCGTGGATATCACTACCGGATGGAACGAGTTCTATGTGGATTATCCTCTCCCACAGACATCCGGCAACGCCACTGCCTGCCAGATCCAGGGCGACTGCGGCGTATGGCTGTCGTGGGAACGCAATCTAAGTGCGGACGGTTACGCTATCATGCGTCAGACCGCCGGAGACAACCGGCTTATCAAGATCGCCGACGTAGCTTCGACGGCAGGACAGATCAGAGACTACAGCGCAAAGTCCGGGAACACATACACATACTATGTCTTTCCCACCGGTTCTTTGGCCTATATCACGCAGCCCATGGTATCCAATTCGATATCGGTTCAATACTGGATATGGGCTATTATCGAAGCCACTGCGACGGGAAACTCCAACGAGTTTTCGGTGGAGCGGACATATCTGTTCCGCTACAGCGTAAACGAGGGAAGCATAAGCAACAACAACACGCCACAGATTTCCCAAAACTTTACACGATTCCCCACGCGCCAGGGTGTCGGAGCGAACTATGCGACAGGTACAGTGGCAGGGTATATCGGGACAATCAGTCGGGATACGATGACGTATGCCGATACCGCAAACCAGGCGCAGGCGTTGTTCGATCTGAGCACTACCACAAATGCGCTGTTTCTGCTTGATCCCAAAGGCAACTTCCGCAGAATCCATACATCTGCTCCTACCACGCTGCAAATCGACCACAAGAAAAAGCCGATGCCACAGACAATGACTGTGTCGTGGGTTGAGATCGGAACTGCGGAAGGTATCCACGCCATCATGTATCCTGGCGGAGACTTCTACCCCGTGGACCGCGTGATTTTCACATCTGTAGAAGTCGATGTCAGCACAGGCGCACTCATGTGGACAGTACCTGAAGAGTATGCGGGGACCGGCTCCGTGCTTTCAATGTCCAACGGTGTACTCAAGCAGGATGACAGCGGATCTTTCCTGCCTGCGACCATGACATTGGACAGTGCAACTATGTTGCTGTCGGCAGAGGTGGCGGATAGCGGAGGATCGACATGATTGTTTATCAAATCAAAAAGATTGGGCCTCAAGCCAACCCATCATTCACTGGAGATACAGAATCCACGCCCCTTTCCAACATGGTCATCTTCGGCAGGGCGTGGCAGAACGGCACACCCACGGTCGATGATCCTGTAAACATAGAGTATATCGGTCCCACATCTCTGTCTCTCTCCGTTTCTGCCGGTGGAAGCACAAGTTCCATAACAATCCCTATAAGCGCAGGCTTGAAGGGACTTAAATATGAAGAGTATTGGTATTTGGTCGGAAACGGCTCCTACCTTACGACGCAAAACGGTGACAGACTTGTGATTAAATAAGGAGGAATTTCTTTTGGCAAGCGGAGAAATAATCGTAAACAATCTCCCCGCGAACACATCGCCAACCGCTGATGACAAGGTGATGGTTATCCGCAATGCGGACGGAGAGCTGACAAACGTAACGCTTGATGATATCGGAGATTTGCTTGCCGACCCGCCAGAGGTCTTTTGGGTAAGATATGGTCTTACCTCACAGGCAGATATCGAAGCGGCATATCAGGCGAATAAGGTCGTAATGATGCAGACCAGCGGTATGGTTTACCGCCTTACATCCCGAACCAGCTCAACAAATCATAAATTTTCCGCTGTTTCAGGCTCAACTATTTATACAAGAACCTGTAGCAACGGTTCGTGGTCAAGCAGCACAGACTCTATACCTTCGGCATCATCGAGCAATCCAGAAGGTCTTGGGACTGCATCGCCGGGAGTGCAGAATCTTTACTCGCGGGCTGACCACGTTCACCCGAAGCCCACAGCCGCTGACCTTGGCATCACTGTTCCCTCTGCGTCCTCTGCTACACCGCAAGCCCTTGGTACAGCGGCGGCAGGCAGTTCCGAGGATTACTCGCGGGCTGACCATGTGCATGAGATGCCTGATGCAGAAGATGTGGGGGCAGCAACGCCGGAGGATGTATACGCCGTCTATCCAACCGATACTGCAAGTGGAGCTGTCGCTTCGTTCCCTGACGGCGCGGATGGTGTGCCTGTCAAGAGCCTTGTGGCGGACATCGCCCCCGTGCAGAGCGGCAGCGGCGATCCTGCCCCGGACAATGTGCGCCCCATCACCGGACATACCGGGGTGACGGTTTACGATGATGCGTATTACGGCGGGCTGATCGACTGGAATCAAAAAGCACCCGCGCTGAACACGACAAACTGGAAAAAGGTTACTTCTGCCACATGGGTAACATTTACGGCGGCGGACGGTACAGCGACTGTTGCGATTGCCGGGAACAAAACATCGAACACGCACATCTATCCGAGCACGACCCCGGACGTGGCGGGGCATGTTGTCTACATTCGGATGGACGCAAAATGCACCAATCCCCAAAGCGACCAGAGAGCGACTGTCCTCTTTTTCGAGAACGCTTCTAAGGCGCAAACATTGATATCTTCCGCTGTGTCAGCAGACTGGTCAACGTATGAGACCGTAGCGACAATCACCGTGACACCATCGCAGACCCGGTTTTATGTGTCGACCGGCAGCAATTCCGATTTCAGTTATTACATCAAAAATCCGCAGATCATCGACCTGACGCAGATGTTCGGCCCGGGGAACGAGCCGACCACGCTGGAGGCGTTTCATGCGCTGTTCCCGGCGGGTGAATATGCATACAGCGCAGGAACGGAGACAACGGTAGGGGCGGTCAGAAACGATCCGGGACGGAATGTCTCCATCGCCTTCCCAGATCCTCCAGGCACGGTCTACGGAGGCACATTGGATGTCACCACCGGGGTGCTGACGGTGGACAAAGTGAGCGTTGATTTGGGAACACTAAACTGGACGTACTACACAGCCGGGAATAATCCCATATTCTACGCAGAACCTTCCGGGCATAAGGCATATGCCAACGGGGAAGCATTAAATGCTATCTGCTCATGCTATGCGGTGGGCAATCCTGCGGCGGCTCGATCCACCCTTACCAGTTATCTGGCAGACAAGAAATTCTCGTGGATTACGGGAGCAAGCGGCTCGTTTACGGTGCGTGATTCGTCCTATACGGACAAGACCACGTTTACGACCGCTATGAACGGGCAGACGCTTGTGTACCCCCTCGCCACTCCTGTCACATACCAACTGACCCCAACAGAAGTCACCGCACTTCTTGGCGAGAACAATATCTGGACAGACGCCAATGGGGACGTGGCCGTGGTGTACAGGGCTGACATCCAGCTCTACATCCAGAAGCTCACCGGCTCCACCGAGGAGGACATGATCGCCGACGCTCCGATTGCCAGCGGGAAATACTTCCTTGTGGGCAACCGGCTGTTCCTGTCCACCGCAGCCATCGCCGCCGGTGCGAAGCTGACCCCCGGCACCAACTGCACGGAAACAAACCTTGCAGCAGCTCTGAACGCTATCAACTCTTAAACCTGGGAGGAAATGAAAATGAAATACGCGATTATCAAGGTCATCAACGGAAACTACTTCATCCATGCGGAGGGGATCACCTCTCTGGAATCGGCAAAGACACAGTTCCACGGTCTGTGCCAGACCCTGTGGAACGCTCTCGACGTGCTGTCCGCCTACGTCATGATTGCCGACGAGCAGCTGGACGCAGTGGAGGGGTACAAGGAGTACATCCATCACGAGCAGGCACCGACACCGGAAGTGGGACCGGCACCGGAAGCAGAGGGTTGACCGAAGAAAAAATAAATGCGCTCCGAATGGAGCAATAGGCGGTGAAACATGGCTGAATACACCTACATGGACAGCAATGGTGAGAAGTGGATATGCGACACCATAGAGCCTGACGGTAACGGAGGATACAACTATGTTCAACGCATAGGGAAAATCAACTCCTATAACGGCGAGGGTGTAGGGGCTATATATATGTCTTCTACCGGGGCGCTCACCACGGGGGCGACGGTACTGTATGTCCTCCCATCCCCTGTAATCACTGCGCTGTCATCCGCTGTGGCGGCACAAATCGCCGCACTGACGGTTGAACCCGGAACGAATACATATACGGCCACCGATTCGCCTGAAATGCTGCTGGAGTTTCTGCGCATTACAAACGAAGGTGCGTCGGCATCCGAAAACTACACGGCATATCTGAACAGCCTGAACCACGATTTCGTGAAGCTGGCGAAGCTGGAGTTCCTGAATCCTGACGGGAACGTGGCTTTCGCTTTGGACAATAACGCCCTGAACTACAGGTCCGGGGCGTTCCTCCAAAGCGGTTCAATCTCCTGCAACAGAAACAACGGACCCAGGCGGCAGTCGACCGTAACGCTTGCCAATTTGGACAACGAATATGAGTATGCCGTCAACCACATTTGGTTTGGACAGCAGATACGGTTGTCCGAAGGACTGATCCTGCCGGACGGAACGGAGTATTACATACCACAGGGTGTGTTTGAGATCGAGAATCCGCAGGAGAGTCTGAAGCCTGGACAAAAGACGGTCACCTATACGTTGGTTGACAAGTGGGCAAACCTTGATGGGTCTCTGTTTGGAAACCTTGAGGATGTGTACTCCTTTACCGAGGGTACAAACATCCTTGATGCAATGGCATCGCTTCTTCAGCTTGACAGATTTACCATGGCGAACGATGGCAGCAATCCCGTCGATCCTATGCCCCCCAACTTCACCAATTACTATAACGACAAGACACAAACGCTGACGGACGGCACAGTGGTATCTCTTATCGAAGCGCCGTATGACTTCACATCTTCCAGCACCGGGACACTGGCGGACATGGTTATCGGTCTGAATGAGATGATTGCCGGGGACATTGGGTATAACCAGTACGGCAGGCTTACGCTGAGACCTTCGCAGGATGACATCCTCGACAAGGACAAGCCAATTATGTGGGACTTCTCACAAAATGAGAAAACATTCCTTGGCGCTGATTATACAACGAAAAACACGGAAGTATATAACGATGTCATAGTTGTCGGCGCTACCTCAGACCTAAACGAAACAGCAAAAGCAAGAGTCCAAAACCTTGACCCGGTTTCCGACACCTGCGTGAGCAGAATCGGGCTGAAGACAAAGCGTTTGGAGATGTCTAATTTCTACAGCAACCAGGTTTGCGAAGACTACGCAACATGGATGTTGAAGCGATACTCCACTCTGTCAAAGGAAATCGTCATACAATCCACGCAGATGTTCCACATTGTGGAAAACGAACTGATAACCCTGGAACGCAATGACAAGCCGGGAAGTCCTATTGAGCGTCATGTGGTAACTGGTTTCACGCGTCCTATTGCACAAACCGGGAACATGAGCATCAACTGCATCAGTGTGAATGACTTCCCCATCGTAACAACCGTAGACCCCAACAATTAAACGGAGGAAACAAAATGGCAATCTATTCTCTTGGTCAAGTCGCCATCATCAGTAAAGGCGCGTGGAACTCAGCGGCTTCCTATGCTATTCTCAACACGGTCACGCGCAACGGCGGCTCGTTTATGGCGATCCAGCCGAACTCAAACATAGAACCCGGAGTAACGACCGGCTGGGAATCCTATTGGGTGGCCATGAGCCGTGGCATAAAGACAATAGATATCGTTGGTGACACGGCTACGACAGCCCATGCTGTTATCACTCTGTCAGACGGGACTTCCGTTACGGGTACGACCTTCTCCACATACGGCATCCCGGACAACTCCATCACAACAGGCAAAGTTGTGGACGGCAATATCACCGCAGCCAAGCTTGCCAGCGATATTCTTCCTGCCAATGTCGGAATCAAGATGGGAACGGCTACACCAACAACAAGCGACATAAGCGCCGGTCAAATCTATTTGAAATATACCTAACGCGGGGTGATCTGAATGGGTTCTTGGAGCACATCTGCCCCTGATCTTCCCAGCGGATCTTCCTGGGGCAACACAGAAACCGCATCACTGACGCTGAATTATATCAAGATAGAACTGACTATGAAAACCGCACGGGGCGTAGGAAGCACATACTATGTCCGTATTGCGGCCAAGTTCAGCGCCGGTTCCGGCGGAACATATCAGCCACAAGCGCAATTCTACTACTTCGTAGGTGACAGCTACAAAGCCTACGCATCACCGAGCACCGTCGGAACGACTGTTACTCGGTACTATACCGGTTCCGGCGGTTCAACGAATGCCTCCCTTACGGCTGAAGCCGGTGTGTCCAGATATGACGGTACTTATCAAGGGTCAGGTGTAGCTGCACATGAAACCGTCACAGTCCCGCCAATCAATACCTATACGGTATCCTACAGCGGAAACGGATCGACAAGCGGCAGCACATCCTCACAGACAAAAGTATCCGGCACTACGCTCACGCTCCGCTCCAACGGCTACACCAGAACGGGATACACCTTTACCAAGTGGAACACCAAGGCGGACGGCAGCGGAACAAGCTACAATGCCGGTGGTTCTTATACAAAGAACGAATCCGTTACGCTGTATGCCCAGTGGAAAAAGGCAAACATCCCGGTCTATGTGAACGTGAGCGGCACAATCCATCAGGTGGAAAAAGCGTATGCCAATGTCGGCGGCACAATCAAGG
>Ga0310690_10002519_pt1 | contig 29512 bp, 20 predicted proteins | sample AusTroGonzalo_MG_2_FD_207661 | JGI IMG/M metagenome (GOLD analysis project Ga0310690, IMG submission 207661) | Bovine rumen microbial communities from tropical cattle in Woodstock, Queensland, Australia - Gonzalo_04 (v2) (version 2) | ecosystem: Host-associated > Mammals > Digestive system >...
TCAAAGAAAGCGCTGTTCACCATCACGAGCTCGAAGGGCCTCTGGTCTGCGGCTATGTTCCACTGATCCACCGCATCCGTGTTCATTAGCTCGAAGCCGTCCTTCTTTGCACTGACAAGATTCACCTTGTCGCCCGGTTTCAGCGTACGGAAGGCCAGGGTCAGTTTGCCGGCGTTGTCCGACACGCTGCTGCCTGCATTGCTCACCATCACTTCCACCCCGGGAAGCGGCGTCTTCTGCTCCTTCTGGTTATACTGCTTCACCACGCACGGCTGCGTGGACTGGGCCAGGGCTGCTAAGTGGATAAGCGAGAAAAGGAGTGGTACAAAAATTCGCCTCATGGTTGGATGATTATTCAATTCTACCGAGTTTCTTCAGCTGTTCATACAAAGGCGTGGACCCGTTCTGCTTGCTTAGGAATTCCGGGTCCAGCTCCAGCACCTTGCGCCACATGTCCAGGGCGCCCTGCTCGTCACCGGCTTTCAAAAGGATTTCGCCTTTGGAATCGTAATAGTTTGCAGATTCCGGCATAAGAGCAATGGCTTTGTCAATGGTGTTAAGAGCATTGGGATAGTCCTCTGATTTCAAATACTCATACGCTTTGCTATTGTAGGCCCGGGCAAGATAGGGAGTGGATTTCTCCGGTGCCAATTGGTATGTGCTCTCAATTAGAGCTAACGCTTCGTCCGTCTTGCCATTTCTTAACGCACTATACCCCTTTCGTAGGCGTAATTCTATAATAGTAGATTGGTAACTACTGTCTTCTTTGAATAGCACCTCATAGTTAGTTAATGCGTTTTCCAGCATCGCGTCATATTGATCTATCGGATAATTATCATTAGCATAAACAAGCATTAACGAGTATTGTATCGATGCAACTTTCGCCCGATAAGTAACAGGAGATTTTTTAAACAAAACCTTATAGCTCTCCAACGCCTTCAGGTAGTACTCTTCAGACTTGGGGTAGTTGCGAAGTTCATAATAGAGAAGCCCCAGGTCGCTCTGAGTCCCAGCCAAATAATTGCGGTACACATCGGGATTCTGATTAAACAAAATTGTCTTGTTCTCCAATGCCTTAAAGAAGTACTCCTCGGACTTTGGGTAGTTGTGAAGATCAGAATATAGATTTCCCAGGCTATTCTGAGTTGACGCCAAACTAACGCGGTACATATCAGGATTGTGATTGAACAAGATCGTACGATTCTCCAACGCCTTTAAGTAGTATTCCTCGGACTTGGCGTAGTTGTAGAGTTTAGAATAGAGAATTCCCAGGTTGTTCTGAGTCATAGCCAAGTCAGCGCGGTAGACATCAGGATTCTGATTAAATAATAATATACGATTCTCCAATGCCTGCAGGTAGTATTCCTCGCACCTGGCGTAGTCAAGACGGTAATAATAGAGAACTCCCAGGTTGTACTGCGTTATAGCCAAATCAGCCCGGAACGCATCAGGATTCTGATAAAACAATACTGTACGATTCTCCAACGCCTTTAAGTAGTATTCCTCGGACTGGATGTAGTCGTGACGGTAATAATAGAGAAGTCCCAGGTTGTACTGCGTCATAGCCAAATATACGCGGTAAGCATCGGGATTTTGATTGAACAAAACGGTATAGTTTCCCAACGCGTTCAAGAAGTATTCCTCGGACTTGGCGTCGTTGTAGAGTTTATAATAGAGAATTCCCAGGTTGTACTGTGTTTCAGCCAAGTCACCGCGGTATGCATCGGGATTCTGGTTGAATAATAGTGTGCGATTTTCCAATGCTTTCAAGTAGTATTCCTCGGACTTGGCGTAGTCGTGAAGATTGGAGTAGAGGACCCCCAGGTTGTTCTGAGTTGACGCCAAATCAGCTCGGTACGCATCAGAATTTTGATTGAATAAGATTATATTGTTTCCCAACGCCTTTAGGTAATATTCTTCTGATTTTGCATAGTCGTGGAGATCAGAATATAGATTTCCCAGATTGTTTTGAGTCATAGCCAAATCGGCGCGGTATGCATCGGGATTCTGGTTGAATAATAGTGTGCGATTTTCCAACGCTTTCAAGTAGTATTCCTCGGGCTTGGCGTAGTCGTGAAGATTACGATATAGAATTCCCAAATTATTCTGAGTCGTAGCCAAATTGGCGCGGTATGCTTCGGGATTCTGGTTGAACAAAATGGTATAGTTCCCCAACGCCTTCAGGTAGTATTCTTTGGAATTTGTATAGTCGTGAAGATCGGAGTAGAGGCCCCCCAGGTTGTTCTGGGCGCCTGCCAAATCAGCTCGGTACGCATCAGGATTCTGATTGAACAATAGTGTACGATTCTCCAACGCCTTCAGGTAGTATTCTTCGGACTTGGTATAGTTGTGAAGGTTAAAATAGAGATTTCCCAGATTGTTTTGAGTCATAGCCAAGTCGGCGCGGTATGCATCGGGATTCTGGTTGAATAATAGTGTGCGATTTTCCAACGCCTTCAGGTAGTATTCTTCGGAATTTGTATAGTCGTGAAGATTGGAGTAGAGGACCCCCAGGTTGTTCTGAGTCGTAGCCAAATATGCGCGGCCAGCTTCGGGATTCTGGTTGAACAAAATGGTATAGTTCCCCAACGCCTTCAGGTAGTATTCTTTGGAATTTGTATAGTCGTGAAGATCGGAGTAGAGCCCCCCCAGGTTGTTCTGGGCGCCAGCCAAATCAGCTCGGTACACATCAGGATTCTGATTGAACAATAGTGTACGATTCTCCAACGCCTTTAGGTAATATTCTTCTGATTTTGCATAGTCGTGGAGATTAGAATAGAGATTTCCCAGATTGTTTTGAGTCATAGCCCAATCGGCGCGGTATGCATCGGGATTCTGGTTGAATAAAATGGTATAGTTCCCCAACGCCTTTAAGTAGTATTCCTCGGCCTTTTTATAGTCTCGGAGAGCAAAATAGAGATTCCCCAGATTGTTCTGAATCGTAGCCAAATATGCTCGGTAGGCTTCAGGGTACTGGTTAAACAACACGGAGTAAAAATCAAGCGCCATGAGGTAAAATCGCTCAGACTCAGCATAGTCATGCTGATTATAAGCGAATACAGCATACTCCCATACTGCCTCTACATCCGTCGTATCCGCCAAAGCATTCTCCTTGAGCATCTGCCCAATCTTGTCATAGTTCTCTTTGCCGCCTGCGAGTTTCAGCGTGGCAATCTCGCGCTTTTGTTTTTCCTTCAGCGCCTGGATGGCTTTTTCCTGGCCGGCTTCCTCTTCTTCTATCCGCGCCTTTGCCTGGGCAAGCGCCTTCTTGTTCTCACGTGCCTGACGGAGTTTGCCGCTGATGTCCAGTGCGCTGTATGCCTCTACCGCCTCGTCAATCCTCCCGTCTTCTACCATCTCCAGAATTCGTTGCTCCTCCGCGGAAACCTCGCTCAGGTCAATCCGGGCAAACTGGTCTATGTAGGTGTCGATGTTCTTCAGCGAATTCATGTACTGCGTCTCCAGCTCATCCAGCTTCCGGTAATACTCCTCCTCGCTGATCTTGGCGGCTCGCCTGAGGGCCTCAGCATCTTTAACGGCCTTTTCGTACTTGGCCTTGTAACTCTCCGTAGAGGTCTGCTTCAGTTTAGCCTTGAGCTGTGCAAAGAAAGCGCTGTTCACCATCACGAGCTCGAAGGGCCTCTGGTCTGCGGCTATGTTCCACTGATCCACCGCATCCGTGTTCATTAGCTCGAAGCCGTCCTTCTTTGCACTGACCAGATTCACCTTGTCTCCCGGTTTCAGCGTACGGAAGGCCAGGGTCAGTTTGCCGGCGTTGTCCGACACGGTGCTGCCTGCATTGCTCACCATCACTTCCACCCCGGGAAGCGGCGTCTTCTGCTCCTTCTGGTTATACTGCTTCACCACACACGGCTGCGTGGACTGGGCCAGGGCGTAGAAGGGGATAAGCAAGAAAAGGAGTGGTACAAAAATTCTCCTCATGGTTGGATGATTATTCAATTCTACCGAGTTTCTTCAGCTGTTCATACAAAGGCGTGGACCCGTTCTGCTTGCTTAGGAATTCCGGATCCAGTTCCAGCACCTTGCGCCACATGTCCAGGGCGCCCTGTTCGTCACCGGCTTCTAATGCCCGAGAACCTTTTCGTAGGCGTAAGTCCACAATTATAGGTTGGTTATTGTTGTCTTCTTTGAATAGCACTTCATAGTTAGCCAATGCTGCCTCCAGCATCGCGTCATATTGACTGGCCGGATGGCCATCTTCTGAGTAAATACTCACAAGTAAGTACTGTACAAGAGCAAGTCCTGGCCGATAAGTATCTGGAGATTCTTCAAACAAAACCTTATAATTCTCCAATGACTTTAAAAAGTATGCCTCTGATTTTGCAAAGGCGTTTAAGAGTATATAGAGATATCCCAAGTTGTACTGAGTCATAGCCAGATCAGCACGGTACACATCAGGATTCTGATTGAACAAAACCGTATAGTTCTCCAATGCCTTCAAGTAGTATTCCTCAGACTTGGTGTAGTCATTAAGGAAATAATTATAGAGCATTCCCAGGATGTTCTGAGTCATAGCCAAATCAGCTCGGTATGCATCAGGATTCTGATTGAACAATAGTGTGCGATTCTCCAACGCCTTCAAGAGGTATTCCTCGGACTTGGTAAATGCGTTTAGGAGTATATAAAGCATTCCTAAGTTGTCCTGAGTTGTAGCCAAATAAGTTCGGTATGCGTCGGGATTCTGGTTGAACAAAATGGTATAGTTCTCCAGCGCCTTCAGAAAGTAGTCCTCGGACTTGGCGTAGTCGTGGAGTTGATTATAGAGACTCCCCAGGTTGTTCTGAATTGACGCCAAATCGGCGTGGTACACATTAGGATTCTGATTGAACAAGATTGTCCAGTTCTCTAACGCCTTCAAGTAGTATTCCTCGGCCTTTGGATAGTCGTGAAGGTCAGAATAGTGGCATCCCATGTTGTTCTGAATCGTAGCCAAATATGCGCGGTATGTCCTTTCCGGATTCTGGTTGAACAAAATGGTATAGTTTTCCAGTGCCTGCAGGTAGTATTCCTCGGACTTGGAGTAGTTGTGGAGGTGATTATAGAGATTCCCCAGATTGTTCTGGGTCTTACCCAAGTCGGCGCGGTACGCATCAGGGGCTTGATCGAACAACACTGAATAAATATCAAGCGCTATGAGGTAAAATCGCTCAGACTCAGTAAAGTCATGCTGATTACAGGCAAATTCTGCATACTCCCATACCGCATCCACATCCGTCGTGTCCGCCAGGGCATTCTCCTTGAGCATCAGTCCCGCTTTGTCATAGTTTTCCTTGCCGCCTGCGAGTTTCAGCGTGGCAATATGATTACGGAGGGAGACTTTCAAATGGTCTATATTATCCTTCTTCTCTTCCTTAGCTTCACGGATTGCTTTTTCTGCCTCTGTTAATTTTTTGTGGGCTCGCTTCTCTTGCAATAATTTATTGAGAATATCCAACTTATCCCATGCCTCTACCGCCTCGTCAATCCTCCCTTCTTCTACCATCTCCAGAATCCGCTGCTCCTCGGCGGAGACCTCGCTCAGGTCAATCCGGGCAAACTGGTCTATGTAGGTGTCGATGTTCTTCAGCGAATTCATGTACTGCGTCTCCAGCTCATCCAGCTGCCGGTAATACTCCTCCTCGCTGATCTTGGCGGCCCGCTTGAGGGCCTCAGCATCTTTAACGGCCTTTTCGTACTTGGCCTTGTAACTCTCCGTAGAGGTCTGCTTCAGTCTGGCCTTGAGCTGGGCAAAGAAAGCGCTGTTCACCATCACGAGTTCGAAGGGCCTCTGGTCTGCGGCTATGTTCCATTGGTCCACCGCATCCGTGTTCATTAGCTCGAAGCCGTTCTTCTTTGCACTGACCAGATTCACCTTGTCTCCAGGTTTCAGCGTACGGAAGGCCAGCGTAAGTTCACCGGCGTTATCCGACACGGTGCTGCCTGCATTGCTGACCATCACTTCCACCCCGGGAAGCGGCGTCTTCTGTTCCTTCTGGTTATACTGCTTTACCACACACGGCTGCGTGGACTGGGCCAGTGCTGAAAGCGATAAAAACGCAGCCAGGAATGACATCAAGACCTTTTTCATATGTAGTATGGTATTATGCTTTGCCATATATAGTACACTGTAAGCCAAATAATTCGTTAAATATAAGGATTTGTGTTTAACTTTGCATATATTTGACTGATTAAAAGTAATTTCAATGCCTCAAACGGCCATCATATTCGGCATTCATCCCATCCGCCGGAAGCTGCAATCCCAGTACGAAAATGCCGGGACTGCAGTGACGCTCCTTGACGGGTTCTCCATAGACCAACTGCCAGAATCCATCCCTGATGAGGTGGTAATTCTTACATCCGGAACGCAATCGGACACGGAAGCATGCGCGTTTCTCCCTTTGCTTGCGGATGTATGGAGAGGAAAAGCGGAAAGGAGGCCACTGGTCCATCTCCTCCTGCAAAAGGACACTACGCTACGCATGCTGTCCGTTTCCGATTTCCCGGCTGCCGTCAACGAAGTACTGGATATCTGTCCTTTTACTATGGAAGGAGCATGGTCTGAACGCATCATGGTGCGCCTACCGGGGCTGGGAGGTCACCCTAAAGCCGGCCTTGACCGTCTTCCCATCGGCAAGGAAAGCCGCCAGTTCGCCCATCTGGTTGTCATAGGATTTGATTCATATTCCCAAAGTATCGCGCTGACAGCTGCACGGGTCGCCCATTATCCCAATTATGACGGCAGGGCTTCCCGTCCCCTGCGCACCCGTATTACCATTGTTGCGCCGGGCATCCTTAATTTGAAGGATCCGTTCATTGCCCGGTATCAAACGCTTTTTGACCATTCCTATTACCGGACGGTCGATGTCCCCGGCCGGAAATCCCTGTTGCATCATCCTATATACGAAGGGAAGCGCGAGGATTTCGTAGATGTAGAATGGGAATTCGTCGATGCCGAACCCGGCAACCCGGTAATCCTTGACAAACTGTCGCTATGGGCAAAGGATTCCCTGCGTCAGCTTACACTCGTTTGCTCGGGGTCCGACGATGCCGCCAATATCGATAGTGCAATCTCATTGCCAGAAGCCGTTTACGAAGGAGACATCCCGGTTTGGGTCAGGATGCATATGGATATGATTTCCAGTTCCCTGCTCCAGTCTCCCAAATATAGAAACCTGATTCCGTTTGGTATGGACGGTGAAGGGTATGACACAAAGGCTCCATTGTTGAAAATGGCCCGTATGCTGCATTATTTCTATCAATGCAGTTATGGGGACGAAGGTATCCCTTCCGTTTTCCCCCTGCCTGAGGTCGAAAAGGCATGGAGGTCTTCTGGCCCGATGAAAATGCGGCAGTCCTGCGTCTACAATGTCATGACCATGGCCTGCAAGATGCATTCCCTGGGCCATAATCCTGAAGATCTTTCCACTTATTATGCTCTCACCCGGGAAGAAATTGAAACCCTTTCAAGGACAGAGCACAACCGTTGGAGCGTAGAGCGTCTGCTTTCAGGCACGCGGCCTTGTACGGATGAAGAACGTGAATCTGTCCGGGCGGACATCCGCCGGAAACGGGAGTTTAAAGCCCGGGATATCCATTACGACCTGTGTGCCTATGACGAGCTTGGGACGGATGAAACCGGTAAAGACGTCAGGACGTATGACTATGACCTGACGGCCTGTATCCCACTTATCGTAGAATCGTATCTGAAGGAGGTTCGGCGATGAACAGGTGCTACTACACACTTAAGTGGAAGGAAGGGACCGACAGGCAGGTACGGACTGTTTCCGCCGCCGATAACCTGATCCGTATTGGACAGCGGGAGGATTGCGAGGTCCGCCTGTCCAACGATGGAGATTACGCAGATGAGCTTTTTGCCGTTATCAAACCCGATAAGGCAGGAAACGGTTGGCTGGTTATTCCAGTGTCTCCCTTTGTCAAGACATTGGTGAACGGCAGTGAGGCGGGCCTCTGTCACTATCTCAAAAGCGGAGATTATATCTCGTTTACCGATACGGATTCTGAAATATCATTCGAGACGCGGAAGGGTGAATTTGACGGCACTTTGAATTCAGGATCCGACCGGCTTTCGCGTAGATGGGTCTATGCCTTGACCGGCGTTGTGGCAGTGGTCGCCCTATTTACCGTATATGCGGTTTTTGCTCCGCAAATCAGGGAACAGCTGGTCGCTTCGGCGCTGAATGCCACAGATGGCTCCATCTATAAAATCAATGCGGATTCCGTGTTCCTTGTAAGGACAACTGCGGAAGACGAAACCATAGTGCGTCGTACGACTGTTTCTACTCCGGGAACGGCTTTTCTTACCGTAGACGGAGACCTGATTACGGCAAGACATTGCATAGAACCATGGCTCAATTATACGGATTTCGGAAAGATGATCGGGGATGACCCCTCTCTCCCTCAACCGGTTAGCTTTGCCCTTTTTGCTGAATCTTACAACTGGCTTCACGATAATGATACAAGCTACCGCGTGGTTAGCAAATGCTCGCTTTTCGATCCTTCCGGGGCGCTGGTGAAGGAGATTCTTTCCGACGATTTTTCCTGCGACCGATCCAGGGACGATATCCTTGAATTGGGAGGCTTTAACAATACCCTGTTCTGGCGCAGTATTTCCGCCGGATTCGGACGAAAGGATATGATGATGGGGGATATTGCCGTCATTCGGCATTTCGGCACTTCCGGCAAAATCCAACTCCTTCCTGAAGATAGGATGCAATCTCTACTGAAGGCCGGTCGCAAGTTGTACTTTAGGGGTTTCCCCGTGCGGCATCAGAATTCAGGCATGGAGAAGATGGAGAAAGACCTGCTCTCGGATTACGTTACCGGGCATATGATTTCCCATGAAGAGGCCGAACACGGATATTCCGGAAGTCCTGCGCTTGTGGTCGACAAGGGGAAAGTATTCGCCGTCGGCGTGCTGTCCACGCTGGATGATGGCGGCACCGGTTGTGCGTATTCTGTTCCCATTACAGAAATTCCTGATAAATAAGTGCCATGAGTCCATTCAAGAAAATTACCCTTCTGGGAAGCGGCACCAGCGGCGATGTTTGGGCATGCCTGAATTCGGGCGGGCAGTTGCTTGCCGTCAAATTTTTCAAACAAGAGCGGGAAAAAGCCGAAAAGGAATTCCGTGCCGGGAAGTCTCTTAGCCACCAGAATATCCTGCAGCCCATTGATTTCAGTATTTCGAAGGAGGGGGGCGTGATGACTATGCCCTTAATTGAAGGCCGTTCGGTTGAGAATCTGGCAGGCTTCGTTTCTGAAAGAACCGCCTGGCAATTGATACGCGACATCGCATCTGCAATGGTCTATTTGTACGAAAAAGGACTTTGTCACGGAGATGTGCAACCATCCAATATCCTTTGGGATGGAAAAGCTTTCCTTCTCGGGGACTGGGGTGCCTGCCAGCGGCTCGGAGACCAACATGTTGAAGCAGATTTGGACTCATACCAATACTGCGCTCCCGAAAAAATCAGGACAGAGAAGAGTGATATCTGGTCTCTTGGGGCCTCTGTATTCTTTCTGGTAATGGGCGTACCTGTATTCAGCGGGCTTGGGGGAAAGGCCCAGAAGAAGGATTCTGACGTACCATTGATGAGAAAAGCATTTCCGGAACTCAGCTCATGCGTCAAAGCGTGCTTGTCATATTGCCCTGAGGACCGGCCGTCTGCCGAAGAATTGTGCAACCTTGCCAAAGAACAATTAAAGCGATGCGAATCTGAGTTTCCGGTCCGCCCCCTGAAACCGTCCACGCAGCCATCAGCATCGGACCCTCATGCCGATTTTTGGCCTGAACCAATGATTGATTCACTATGAGGCAGCTCTTTCTCCTATTATCGCTATTTACGTTAACATTTGGGCTCCGTGCACAATCTGCCATGGATAGTGAGTTGCGCAGTTTGATAAGTTGCGTAAATGCACTCCGCGATGCCGATGAAAAGTCTTATGCTGCGGTGCGTGAGCGCCTCACACAGGATGCTAAATGGACGCCCATGGATGAAACCGGCCCTTTCCTTAGAGGGGTAGAGTGTCTCCCCGCGGAGAATATCTCCCGTTTCAGGCTGAACGCAATTTTGAATGATGTCGCCCGGAAAAGGACACCTGTTTCCGTAAGGGCCGAGAGCATGCTGAATGGTGAGGATCCTCGTTACAACTATTCACTTTTTGAGCGCTCTGTCCGCGAAGGATGCTATGCCAAGTATGAACTGCGGAAGAGGAGCGGCCGGCAGTGGTTCGTGATTATCCCTTACTCCGGACCTGATTCAATTGCGGCAAGCCTTTCCGTTGACGGGGGAGAGGCAATGGCGTTGAAACCACAGGCCGACGGGATGCTGGCGCTGTTTGTGGATCAGCCTATTCGGGATAACCAGCTAATCACGCTTTCCGTTCATGGGAATACTTCCTGTTCCTTTGTCATTATCAACCATAATATGCGTGATAAATGAGACGGGTGCTGACAGTCTTTCTTGTCACGGTAATCACGCTATCCGGAGCGGCACAGTCAACTCCGTGCACGGAAGGGGACGAGCTGTTCCGCGAGCGGATGCGCAGTCTGGTCGGGAGGGGTAATCAATATTATTATCTGAGCAACCGGCATGGCATTATGTCCATGGTCGATTCCATGGATTTTTACCTTCGTGCCAGAAGCGAAAGCGGCTTGCTGAATCCTGTTGACTCGCTGGAATATGCAGCCCACCGTTGCCGTCTCCTTGCAGACTGGCATTATGAAAATGGCGCTTATGACCGCCGTTCATACGGGAAGGCGGAGACCCTCTTCAAGGAAGCTCTCTCTATTTTCTCTACAGGTCCTTTTGAAAGGGATTACGATCTTTTCAAACGTCCCGTCCTTTACCGTGAACTTGCGCAACTATATTATAAACAGGAGCGGTATCAGGAGGCCTTGGATTATACCTGCAAGGCGGAGGAGGATTATTATGGTGCCTATCTGAACAATTATTTCTTTGAAAACAGCCAGGATTGGGACCAATGGCAGGCTGTCAGGATGCAAAAAGCCATGTGCCTTGCCCGCCTGGGACAGTTCGGCCAGGCGAAGAACCTTGCGGATTCCATTTCCATAAGTGTCAGTGGCAAGGATACTGAAACCCGTTATGCCGTTTTACGGATGCGCGGCAAGATTCTTCTTCTGCAAGGCGACGCTGCATCAAGGACGGAGGCGGCTATCCTGTATAAGGACTATCTGGCCTGGCGCAAGGCCGATGCGCTGAAAACCCTGTTCGGAATGACTTCGGCGGAGCGCCAGGATTACTGGATGCAGATGCGCCCGTTTGTCGCCGATGCGTATCTGCTGGAAGATGAAGACCCCGCTCTCCTTTACGACGTCGCGCTTTTAAGCAAGAATCTTCTGCTTCAGATGAATCTTATGTCCGACGAAAGTGCAACGAAAGTATACCTGAACCATTCCTGGACAGATATTCAGAAAGCGCTCCCGCAAAGGGCTGCGGCCATTGAATTCGTCCTTTATGAAGGGAAGATGGCGGCTCTTGTTGTAAAAAAGGGATCCGCGCCGGTCTGGGTGAATATGCCGGGTCAACATGAAATTTTGGACCACGTCATTGCCGGCCGTCCTCTGAGAAGCCGTCTGGCTTCAACCGCAGGGAGCATAAAGAACCCTGTCTATGAGGATGATGGCCTCAGGGACCTGATTTGGAATACGGAACTCATTCAAGCGCTTGACGGTTGTTCGGCCGTTTATTTCGCTCCGGACGGCTACCTGCATCAATTGGCTATCGAATATATGCTCCCATCCAAACTCGGGAACACTGTCTGCTATCGCCTTACATCCACACGGCAGCTCCTGTCAAGTCGCCCTGTTTCTACTAAGGCGGCCCTCATTATAGGAGGCGTGGATTATAATGCTGACGTGGTCAACAAGGGAACTATGGGCAACGATGCATCGGCGTATTCGTATATGCACGATAAATGTATCCGTTTCGATTATCTGAAGGGCTCTCTTAATGAAGCCTATGCCGTTTTTGCCGCACGGGCGAATCCTTCGGATTCATTATACATTGGAGCGGCGGCAGCCGAACAGGTATTCCGGACTTCTGCGGGACGATTCCCGATGCTATGCATTTCCACACACGGTTTTTTCCAGGCTTCAGAAATACCACTTGGTTCTGATGTGAAGCCATGTATGAGTGATGAAGCCTTGTCGGAAAGCGTTCTTGCCCTTTCTGGTGCCAACAACTCGATACGCTCAGATTCTTTTAATCCGTCAACTCCCGACGGCATCCTGTCGGCGGCCGAGATAAGCGAACAGGATCTTCATAAAGTCGATATTGCCGTCATTGCAGCGTGTCAGACCGGTCTGGGTTATGTTACTTCCGAAGGGGTTTACGGTATCCAAAGGGGTTTCAAGAATGCAGGGGTCGGTTGCTTGATCGTGAGCCTCTGGAATGTAAATGATAAGGCTACATCATTGCTCATGTCTTGTTTTCAGGAAAATCTTTCGCAGGGGATGACCGTGCATGCCGCCTTTGATAAGGCCCGTCAATCACTCTCCGGAAAAACGAAAACCTGGAAGAGAAAATTTAATCCCGCCACATTGTCCGGAACCGTTTCCATTGAGGAAACTGATTTCAGCGAAGCTCGATACAGTAATGCGTTTGTAATAATTGATGCTATCCAGTAATATGAAAAAAGTATCCACCCTCTTACTCTTGTTCATGTGCGTTATTTGCACTTCTGCATTTGCCCAGCCAGCCAAGGGCCCGAAACATGAAGACAGTGACAGCTGGAATGTCACAGTCAATACGATGGACATAATGCGACGGGAACGGATTTCCCGAGTAGCAGAGGATATTCAAAGCCGTGGTGGGGCGGACCGCAGTGTTTTGATGGGGATGTTGTCTTCTGCCGGAATGTCATTGCTCTCCAGTGCAATTGATATAACCGCATCTGAGGTTATACGCCTTGCGACATATCGGAAAGAACAAAAGAAAGAATGGCAAAAAATGATTGATAATGAGTGTTCATATACGGATAAGATCTCTTCAGTAAAGGGGCTGAATGATTTTTATATGGAGACATCGCGATTCGGAGCCCTGGATCCGTCCGGGATCAATTTCAATGGTATTAGTGTCCGCGGCGAGAGGAATGGAAAGGAGGTTTTATTCCTTTCCTGCAGTATAGATACAACTCGTCTCAGCCACCTTTTTCAGCACAGTAAGTTCTATCTTGTCCTGGATACGCTTTGTTTTCATCCGTATGATTGCCACCTGCCGAATCTTGCCGCCAACGGCATCCGTATATCCCAAAAGATGGATACAGAGCGAGATAACCGTTTTTCGTATGCCGAGAGGGAGGGCCTCACGGTGGAGATGGAATTTGCATTAAGCTCCTCCTGGATCAATGAGGCAGTGATGATTCAGAAAGACATTGAACTTGGGCGCTTTAATATGAGTGTCCATATACCGGAAGGTGCCGAAGTGTACACTTATTCACGTAAGCAGATAGAAAGGAATCGTGAGCTGGCTCGACAAGTAGCGTCTCCGTCAGAATTGTCGTCCCCTTTGGATACAAACTTCATCAATATTAATGGAGATAGTTTTATAGTTCCAAGGTCTTATATGCCCCTCAGCGGCGAAGAAAATATGTGGGGTACCGGGGAATACAATATCAATATCACTATCACTGAGAAATGCCGGTTTAAACAAGATGAGGCCAATAATGCCAAGCTGAAAGACTGGCACAATGATTATCTCCAGATTCGAAAGATGCAGAAACGGGGTTCTGTGGTAAGTGAATACCTTAAGACCGTTTGGAAGCAGAATGGGAATAATATCATCAAGAGCACGATAAAACAGACGCTATCTTCCGGAGCCGCCGAGCTGAAGAATGGCGGAAGCGGCGGTTCAACTGGGAGAAATCAAGGGAGCGCCAAATAGCTGATAGCGTGGGGATTAATGTGCCATTGTACTTTCCTGATTTTGGTTGACATCTTTCATTAATAGTTGGATGCGTTCTATTATTTCGGTAATTGATTCGACTTTTATCAGTCTTCCATCTTTTATCCCTATTCTATGACTCCAATTTATTTCATCATAATATTTAGAAATTATTGTTGAGTCTACAATGGAGTTAAGTGAATTAGTAAATAATATCTTCCTCTCTATCGGTTCTTCCTCATTATTTGCTGGATTAACAATGAACTTTCCATTCTTTATGTAGATAAGCGGGTAACATGGTGCTTCAAGTGAAATGCCGTTAGTGGAATGAAAATTTTTCCAATAAGAGCGTTTTGGATATGCAAATGTTTTTAATAAGCATCCTTGACTATTATAGTGCTTAATCGTCATCTCTTCTCCGTTTATTCCCTCATCCATTATGAGAAAAGTTTTTTCATCGTCTGAAATAAGAATATCAAGGATATTGGCATCAGTATGAAAATGTTCAAAGCTTTGTAAATTAAGAATTAAACCATCTTTTGTCCAGAGGTAAAAACCATGTTCGGACGGAATAATATTGACTGATTCATAAATGGTATATCGCCCATCTGTAACTTCCAGTGTGTCCGTATCATTTCTGATGAGATCATAACTGTAGAAATGGTGACCTTCCCTTTTTTGGTTATTACGCACTAAAACATATCTCAGACACAACCTGTCTGAAACTGGTGTTATCCAAAAACCATCATCATAGTATCGTCCTTGAGTTGAAAGTAAGTAACTATTATCATTAGAGAAGCATTTCGCCATTCCAGGATATGGCGTAGTCGAAATAAGCTTTGACGTTTTGTAATTATACTGATTAATTTTTCCATTTACTGAGGCGACAGTAATTGTTTCAAGAGGTTGGTTTATTTTCAAGTCTATTTCGGAACTGTCAACTAATTCCATGGAAGGTATAGAATAAAGAGCACGGTAGCTTGTGGCCATTTTCTCATTTGGGAGAATGGTAGCATTTTTATAAGATATCCTTCTCCCTTCAGGAATGGTAAATATCCCTGAATCAGTTTGGAAATAGTGACATTTATTGGAGATATATTTGATTTGAGAATCTGAATGCAATTTATGCGTGAGTTGATTGGAATCATATGTATATATGTCATTATCAGTATATAACAAGAACTGATTCGGAGAGAATTTATACCCGGAGTTGTGAGTATCATTTTTTAGTGAAAAATAAACAAGAAATCCTCTATGATTTATGGCGACAATTTCGTTTGATGTTATATGATGCATGTATCCGGTGGGTTTATATGCGCGAATTTTTCCCGTTGTGTTGTTGAGAGGAATTGCCGCAGTAATTCTTGAGCCATAATAAAGAAAGGCCATTGTCGAGGTACGATTAATCTTCCCGGCAGTAGGGAATCCTAGGACTGAGTAAATGGAACAGCTATTTTCTTTTACCCCGCTTAAAGTATTCCAAATAGAAATCAGTCCCGCGTGGTCATCTCCCACATTGACGCTATACGTGAGAATGCGTTTCCCCTCATCAATAAAACCCGCATATGCAATGCTACCACCATGCTCTAGATTAATAATAGTCCCTTTTGTATAATCGATAACTGTCAAAAAGTGTGAGGTAAGATGTTTATTCGGATGATCGTCACTAGTGGCAAAACAAAGATAATTTCCGCAAAAATCTGAAACTCTATTGTGTGCATCATATGAAACGATCTCTTTATTGTCTTCTTGAAGATCAATACAAATATATTTGGATAAATCAGTGTCTAGCATAACCAAAAAGCGCTCGTCTTCACTCATGGAAAAGAATGAGGGTAAAATCTTATGTCGCGTTTCATACACTTTCTGCCACTCTTTTGTTTCATACATTAACAGTTTTCCCTCAAATGAGGTGAAGAAGAAGCTCCCCTTTTGGGAAAATGCCCTGAGCGCGTTATATGAAAAATTTTTGCCTTTATTGGAACTGTTCATCACTCCTGCTAAAGAACGAATAATTCTTCCATTCGCTGGATCGATAAACAATGTTGAATCCTGACAGCCGATAATCCAGTTGTCTTCATATGGGTTGGGGCCGTAAACAACATCATAATCTTTCTTGCTGATTGCAAGTACCCGTTTCAAATCACTGATACTATAAACGATTGAAGAATCTCTATCCTGAGCCAAAACATACTTGCCGTTTGCAATAAATCCACAATTCCCGAAAGGTATTATTCCAATTGGCTCATGAGTCTCTAATGAATAGATAATGGACTGTTCTGCATCTGAGATATAATAAACTCCATTTGTTATTGATATATCCGAAGGGGTATTAGACTTAAGTATCAAAAGAGGAGATAATCCAGGGAAGATATTCTCAGATTCAATGAGAACGTCGATTATTTCCTCATTAATTACATGGCGCCCTTGACGAAAATCGTTAGGAAGTCCTTTAATTGCATTAGAATATACCCCTACGATGTCCTTCTCATATAATGCATTCCATGCCTTAATCGCATAATGATTGCTGTTCATTAACTCGGCATATAGTTTCTCTCGATAATAAGAAAGTCCCCAAAGAGATATAATGGCGACAAAAAAAATAAATAGAATCGCAAGAATAATCTTTTTCACATTCTGCTCTCTATGATATCTCTTCCAAAGGGTGTCGAATTTTACATTTAAAACTCTTGCAACAAGCTTTATAAATGCATGGTTTTGTCCAGATTCGGAGACATTTATACCGATGATTTCGTCATAATTGCTAAGATGCAACAAACTTTCAGGAAAACACTCTAAATGAGATTCTTTAGAATGTGGCTCCCCGCTTACAATAAATGGGACTATTTGATTCGTTCTTCCTAAATCAGAGAAATAAGCTATTTCTTTTGAAACCCATTCAGATTTTGCTGAATTCGGTGAACAAATCACAATGAGAAAACGAGACTTTAAAAGTGCATTTTCAATCTCTTTGTTTAACATCGTACCAGAAAGATCCGTTTTGTCTCTAAAAACAGGTCGAAGGTGCCCCGGGACGTCAATGCTTTGTTTCCGTAACGCAACAGGAATACGGTATCTTTCGAGTTTTTTTTGAAGCCACTTTGCCCAACGCTCATCTTGTCTTTTATAACTGATAAAAGCATAATACTCATATTGCTCTATCGCTGCCATAATTATAGTTTGGAAAAAGAGTTATGGAAAAATGCTAATAAATCATGAAAAGTGAAAAGGGAAGTTCACAGAACGCTTTCAGTTCCCTGGAAATTCTCCATTGTTCTACGGCCTCCTTGTTCATTAGTTCAAACCCCGATTTCCTCGCACTGATCAGTTTTACGTTGTCGCCCGGTTTCAACGTGCGGAATGTCAAAGTAAACTGCCCTTTTTCGTCTGAGACCTGACTACCTGCATTGCTCACTACCACTTCTACGCCAGAGAGCGGGGTTTTCTCGTCTTTCTGGTTATACTGCTTCACAACGCACGGCTGCGTAGACTGGGCCAGGGCACTCAGTGAATATAAAAATGAAAATATTAATAAGGTAAGTCGCTGCAACGAAGGGAAGAAAGAAGAAACTATGAAGGCTTATACTCTTGAATCAGCGAATTGGCATCATCTACCTCATATTTAAAAGCTCCAAAACCTTTCTTACCGGAGTGGCTGACTCCAATGTCCTCAAGAAGATTCATAACACATCTGGGGATAGTGCACTTCTGTGGAACATCCCCGGGAACATGATAAGCCGGGAAATAAAGATATAGATCCTTCGTGCAGACATTATTGTCAGAATCCGTTACGGTAAGCTTCTTTAAGCTTCCACGAACTTGCCTGGGATAAAACGACGTGCTTCCTAAAAAGATGTGTTTCCCGTCCGGGAACTTATATGTAGGGACAATATTTTCGTGAAAAGTCTCTACAGCTTCCGATGTTACGCTATAGCCATACTCCCCAAGAAGCCTTTTATATACAATGCGAGTACCACTCTCTGGTGATGTTGAGAAAATATCCACTGAATTCTGTCCTCCTCTCAAAAGAGAACCAAGCTCTTCTACAGATATGCAATGCTCGGCTGCCGACAACGTATTCTCAATCTCACCAAACCACTTATTGTCAAGAAATATAGCTAATGTATCGTTCCCTATGAAGTATTCCATTATGAAGAGCGTTTTACGCAGTTCGATTGGATCACAAATCTTGATAAGATCGTTTATGTCAGCCTTCCCGGCCGACATAACAACAGGGACACATTTCATGTGTTTGTTCTCGGACTTGCTAAGATTTAGTCCTTCTTCCGCCAAAAGCGGCCATGCCAATTTACTCCCCATCCGAAGGCATGTCGTGTTGTCCCGTTTATCCAGATTTATATGCTTGTAATCTTCAATATAATTAGCAACAGATCCACCTCCGGCCAACAAGAGCAGTTCGGAGTTTGAATACCTGAGGTAAGAGAAAATACCCAGTACAACCAAAGTTAATAAAACAACAACAGTACAAAGCGCTTTGATTAACATCCCTCGTCTAAGATGCTCTTCAGCGATTGGAACCAAGCGCTCTCTGGTCTTGGTCTTAAGATCCTCACTATTCTTGTAATCTATGTAATGCTGTCGCCCTAAATGCTGCTTGATAGTGTCCCTGATAGTTTTATTACTCTCGAGATTGTCGTCAACGGCATGCAGAAAGACGAGTATGTGTGGGTGACCATGATTCTTTCTGGCTTCAATAGCCTTTCGAAGTTCCTCAAGTGTGTATTCATTGATCCTCTCTTTGAGAACAAAAATAGCAGCATCGGCCTCCTTGGCGATGAAATGATTGTAGGTATCCTGGTTCTCCCCTAAATACTCATATGTATACACGACAACCTGTACGCCTTTCCGTTCATATTTGGCGTTTAAATCATTTGCAAGTGCTTTAATTTGGTTACGCTCCTCACATAGAGCAGTCGAACCGGCAAAGAATATTGATACCTTTTGCATCTCAAAAAGATTTATACCCAAGCGCGAAGATAAATAAACTCTGCTCAAACACAAAATAATTAATTATCCGTCATTTGGACAATCCAGGGAATAAACCTGGAGAATTCATAATCCAGCAACTTTATATCGTCCAAATCGCTAAATGGACGAATGTCGTGATGGATGAACAGTTTCTTTTTGTTGGTTTTATTAAAGTCGGAGGAGAACTGTTCAAAAATGTATTTATCCTCTTCAGGTCTCGCTTTCCGATAACCCATGAGGAGTTTCTCCACATTCCATCGGTTATGCTCTGTGGCGGCAAGGGCCTCGATATCTTCTTCAGTAAGTGATGAGGAGCTCATTGCCCGAAGGGAATTTAATTTGCAATATATGCTATACGCAGCATATAGGTTGGACCACTTGAGCGCTACGCTTAGTTCATTCCATGCTTTATTCGCTTCCTCCCAAATAGTCTCGGTTGGTGTAGAATCCAGTACTCCTTGGTCGGGGAAATGATTTTCAGAGCAATGGCAATATAGATAATTAATGAGTTTGGCTCTTTTGTTTGCGGTTTCGTCCGTGTAATAGGCCATGTCATCCATCCCAAAGGGATAAAGGTTGGCATAACGTCCCTTCCTGGCAGTTTTGATAAGATTCCCCTCTTTTACATGACAATACTCAATGACATTCCCGTCTGCCTGGCGAAGGTTCGTGACAAAATCGTCAGCTCTGTCCTGCCTGATAAACACGGGGACAGCACAGTCATAAACTTCGTCGGGCAGGTTCATTCCAATCATGAAATTCTTGCGCTGGTCCGCCATGGCAATAAACAGCGAAAGATGCTGCTCGTCATCTTCAGCCCAAGTCCTCAAAAGATTTTGTACACTTAACGAGTACACATCCCCCTTGATAAACTCAAACTCTACGTCAAGGAATCCGGTATGTTCAAGACGGGAATCCACCAGCTCGGTTCTTACTTCAGGCTCTTTCATACCGGAAGCAATGTCCTGGTAAAGATATGGTTGAATCTCAAAGAAGTGCCTGTTGCGTGTTGCAAACTCCCGTAGTTCCTGGTCTGCATTCTGCTCGATGAAGGTAATACGGGTTTTTTGCGAATTATCGTTTTCGAAGTTGGCAAAATGCAGGTGGTGTGCCGCTTCCATCGCGCAAGCGACAGAAAAATTGCTTGTCCCTATGAAAACAAGGTGCACATGCTTTTTGTCATAAGGCCCAATCCCTTCACCATAAACGGAGGGATAAGCTATAGTCTCATCGGGGCGATTCTTTTCTTTATAACAACGATTTACAAAAACTTGTCTCGCCCATCCTTCATAGAAGTTGTACGGTATGAACTCGATGCCTAAAGCCCTTATCTGGGAAAAGATTTCCGTTGTTTTGAAAGATGAGTAAGTGTCAAGGTCTTCGAAAACGCAAGTTATCCTTTGCAGTCTGGTTTTAGCTTTTGTTTCAGAAAGATAGGCTCCAATACTGTCAATACATTCTACATTAATGGCATCATGGGCCGAGCGGGTACGATTCCCGACAATATAGACCTCGACAGCCTTTTCAAGATGGACATCCTTATAGTAATCTTTGACCATGCGGTGGCCATAAGTGATAAAGATTTGATCCATCTTGTCCCTCGCAATGGAACGCAGTAATTTTTCACGGATGGAATTCGCGTCCATTGCGGTCAGGAGTACGACATCTGCGTTTTCGTCCTTCTCGAAAATTCCGGTTATGATAGATGGGACCATCTCGTCATATCCCATGATGACATAATGTCCGGATTTTACATAGTGGACCAACCCGTCCCGATGATTCTTGACACGATGGTCTATGTAATTAGTGATGACTCCTATGAGCATCCCGCTGCAGACCAGCAACCCGAATATGTAAACTATACTGCTGGCAACAAGTAACCAGCTGTTCGCTCCGCACATATACAGGTTATTGAGCGCATTCGTGTCAATCAGCAGGTATATGGGAAGAAGCCAGTAACTAATATCGTATCCGTTAATGAAACAGAACTCCGCCCACCCTTGTTTTGAATAAGCCGGGAGTAATAGCATATACGAAATGGCCAGCGTCCCCAAAAGGACAAATACCATTACCACGAACTGCTGCCCTATGCTCCTGGACAGGGCCCTGTCTATAAATAACTTGATATTACTTCGCTTCATTACTGTATCTTCAAAAATTACATATTCTCAAAAAGTTGATGCAGCTCTTTGGCGACTGGCAGGAGCTGCGGGAGGCTGTCGGGTTCGAGGCGGCGGCCGATAATCGTGCCGCCCGGCTCGATCATATACATCCGCGGAGTGCCGATGACGGCGTATTTAAGCTGGTAGTCGGAGTCAATCTCCGGGTCCCAGAAATGCCGGACCTTCACCAGCGGGTTGCCGCTGCGGATGTTCCGGCGGAATTGCCGCCAGGCCTTACGGTCCCTCCCTGTATAGACGGCCACCAGCTCCAGTGGGAAATTCACGGTAGAAAGCGCCAGGGGCAGTAATTCTACCTCCGCCCGGCATTTGGAACAGCCGGGTTCATAGAAGAACAGCAGTGTCGTCTTCCCCTTTGCCGGGATTTCGGCAAAGCCTCCGCAGGGCTTGCGCAGGCGCAGCGGCGGTGCATCCATCCCGATGAGCGAACTGCGGTTGAAGCGCACGAAAAGGTCGGCGTCGAGCTGGTCGAATTCGCTGCGCATCGCAATACGTTTCGTCGCAATCCAGTTGTCGTATATGCGGATAGCCACTTCTTCCTCGCCCATAAGTTTCGAGTTCCGGTAATGGTCGAAGAGAGCCAGAGCTACGTGCTGGCGGGTAAGGCTGTCGTTGCAGCTTTCGATGAGGAAATCGCATTCCTTTACTTTCGCGGCGTTTTCAAGCGGCATCATCGCCTCGCAGTAGCGGAGCATCAGCGAATCCAGTCTGGCAAAATGCAGGGAATCGATACTTCCGGCGACGGCGGGCAGCCCCAGCGCCAGTGCGGCGAGGGCTGTCAGAAGCCGTTTCAGCGCAGCGCGCATCAGGCTGCTTCCGGTTCGGGCAGCACCACCCCTTCGGGCATGAAGAGGGAAGTGTCGCCGCGGTGCTTGAGCAGGTCGCGTACTGCCGAGGATGAGATGTGCGCGAATTCCTGGGCTGTAGGGATGATGATGGTCTCGATTTCCGGCGCGAGCCTCCGGTTGGCGTCGGCGATGCTGCGTTCCGCTTCGAAATCCAGCATGTTTCGCACGCCTCGGACTATGTGGCGTATGCCCATTTCCCGGCAGATATCCACCGTCAGCCCATCGTAATTGATGATTTCCACGCCTTTAAGGCCGGCCACCACCTGTCGGATAATTGCTATTTTCTGCTCGGTCGAAAAATAACCGCGCTTGTCCTGGTTCACGCCGATGGCGATTACTATGCGGTCGAACATCGTCATTGCGCGTTTCAGTATATTCAGGTGCCCGGCGGTAAACGGGTCGAACGACCCCGGGAACAGTGCTACAGTTTCCATTCTATTGGTGTTTTCCCTTCTTTCAGAAGGATTTCATTGGTTTTCGAGAAATGGCGGCAACCGAAGAACGCGCCTCCGGCGAGAGGGGAGGGGTGCGCTGCTTCCAGTATGAAGTGCCGTGAAGTGTCGATAAGCTCGCGCTTTGACCGGGCGAAGTTGCCCCAGAGCAGGAATACCAGACCGTCCCGTCGCTCCGAAAGGGCGCGAATTACGGCATCCGTGAATTCCTGCCAGCCGATGCGGCTGTGCGACGCCGCCTTCCACGCTTCTACCGTCAGCACCGCATTGAGCATAAGCACGCCCTGACGGGCCCAGGGCTCGAGGTCGGGGCGCCCGGACATCCTGATCCCAAGGTCGTTTTCTATCTCCTTGAAAATATTCTTGAGCGACGGGGGAGCGGGAACGCCGTCAGGTACGCTGAACGAGAGTCCCATGGCCTGCCCGGGATTGTGGTAGGGATCCTGCCCCAGTATGACTACCTTTACGGCATCGAAGGGCGTCAGCTCGAAGGCCTTGAAAATCTTGCTGCCGGGAGGGTAGATGACCTTGCCGGCAGCTTTCTCGGAATGAAGGAAAGAGACAAGCCGCCCGAAGTACGGCTTGTCGAATTCTTCCCGGAGGACTTCCTTCCAGCTGTTTTCTATCTGAACGTTCAAAATACGAAGTTGATGACGTCCTGTATGGTCTTCACGTAGTGGAAGCTGAGGCCCTCGATATAGACTGGCTTGATGTCTTCCACATCCTTTCGGTTATCCTCGCTGATGACGATTGTCTTAACTCCTGCACGCTTGGCGGCCAGGATCTTCTCCTTGATGCCGCCCACTGGCAGAACGCGGCCGCGCAGGGTCATCTCTCCGGTCATGGCTATGGCCTTCCTGATGCCTTTCCCGCGCAGGGCGCTTACCATCGATGTCACCATCGTTATACCTGCGGAAGGGCCGTCCTTGGGTGTGGCGCCTTCCGGTACGTGCACATGTATGTCCTTTTGCGAGAACTGCTTGGAAGTCAGGTTCGCCATTTCCGGATGCGCCTTGATGTATTGGTAGGCGATGGTGGCGGATTCCTTCATCACGTCCCCTAGGTTTCCGGTCATGGTCATGACTCCCTTGCCTCCGCTTATCGAACTTTCGACGAAGAGGATCTCTCCGCCCATCGACGTCCAGGCGAGGCCGGTCACGACGCCGGGGCCCTCGTTACCCTTCTGAAGGTCATGGAAGGCCGTGGGCAGGCCCAGATACTCCTTGAGCATTTCCTTCTTGATGACGGCGGGGGCGTCTTCGCCCATTGCGATTTTCTTCGCGGTCACGCGGGCGATCTTCGCAATCTGCTTCTCCAGGCCGCGGACGCCCGATTCGTGGGTATACTGGTCGATGATTTCGCGCAGGCAGGCCTTGTCTATACGCAGGGATTTCGCCTTCAGTCCGTGTTCCTTGAGCTGTTTGGGCACAAGGAAATTCTTCGCGATTTCCATCTTTTCCTCGGCGAGGTAGCCCGTTACGTTAATCACCTCCATGCGGTCCAGCAGCGCCGGCTGTACCGGGGAAATGCTGTTCGCGGTGGTGATGAACAGGACTTTGGAAAGGTCATAGTCCAGGTCGAGGTAATTGTCGTGGAAGGTGGTGTTCTGCTCGGGATCCAGCGCTTCAAGCAGTGCCGATGCCGGGTCCCCCTTGAAATCGGAGCCGAGTTTGTCAATCTCGTCGAGCACGATGACGGGGTTCGATGTCCCCGCGCGGCAGATGCCGTTGAGGATACGGCCGGGCAGTGCGCCGACATAGGTCTTGCGGTGGCCGCGGATCTCCGCCTCGTCGTGCATGCCACCCAGGGCTATGCGTATGTATTTGCGCCCGAGCGCGCGGGCGACGGACTTGCCAAGACTGGTCTTACCCACGCCCGGAGGGCCGTAGAGGCAGAGAATCGGGGATTTCATATTCCCCTTCAGCTTGAGTACCGCAAGGTATTCGATGATGCGGTCCTTCACGTCGTCAAGCCCGAAATGGTCGTCGTCCAGCACCTTCTTTGCATTGGCCAGGTCCAGATTGTCCTCGCTGACCTTGTTCCAGGGCAGGTCCAGCATGAACTCCAGATAGGCGTACTGGATGCTGTAATCAGGGGAGTTGGGGTTATGCTTGGTGAGCTTCTTTACTTCGCGCTCGAAGGCCTCGGCGATGGCTTTGGGCCACTCCTTTTCCTTCGCCCGCGCGCGGAATTTCTCGGCATCGCCGGTTTCATCCATGCCCAGTTCCTCCTGGATGGTGCGCAACTGGTTGTTGAGGTAATACTCCCTCTGCTGCTGGTCTATCTCGCTCTTGACCTTCTGGTTGATTTCCTGCTTGATTTTTACCAGCTGCACCTGCGTCTCCAGGATGGTGAGCAGTTTCATGGCGCGAACGCGCACATCGTCGTACTGCAGCAATTCTATCTTTTGCTGGAAATCCTCGGTTTCCACCGTCGTAGCGACAAAATTCACCAGGAAATGCAGGTTGTCGATGGCACGCAGGGCGTTGATCCCTTCGCGCCAGCCCATATTGGAGTTTTTCATCACCGTTATGGCCTTCTCCTTGATGGATTCCATCAGCGCAACGATGTCGTTCCCGCCGGTATCGGGCAGGATTTCGGGACGATAGCGCACACGGGCCGTCAGGTAAGGGTCGGTGCCAAGCAGGGCCACCATTTCGATGCGGCGCACAGACTGCACTATGGCCGTCAGGTTTCCGTCCGGCATATCGAGGGTCTTGAGCACTTTTGCAACCGTTCCGAAGCGGTAAAGGTCTGATTCCGTGGGATCCTCGATAGTGGCGTCGTACTGCGGAATCGCGCCGATGAAGAATTCGTTTTTCTCGGCATCCTTGACCAGTTTAACGGATTTGTCGCGTCCTATCGTAATTGGGAAGATCGACCCCGGAAACAAAGCGACATTGCGCAGTGCCAGGACCGGCAAAATGTCAGGGAGTTCGGCTTCGTCGATTTTCATGCTCCCGTCGTCCTGCATCATCGGAATCACATTCACCTCTGCTACGGCGGGAAGGGCGTAGTCGTATTCTTTTCTCATTTGTTTTCTGTCAATTTGTCAGTAAAAGGCAATTCTTATTCTGTCCGCTAATATAGTCAATCTCCGTGCCATGTCAAAAAAAGAGGTTCAGCTGAGAACCTCTTTCTTGTCGTTCAGAAATTCATACTGCAGGATGCTGAACTCCGTGACTTCGCTCAGGCGGAGCTTGCATTTGTACTTTCTCTTCCATTTTGAGATGTACGAGTTCCATCCGCGCTTCAGGTAGGCTCCCAGGATGGGGCTGACCCGGATTTCGACCTTCTTTAGTCCTTTTTCGGAAATGAGGTCTGATAGTTCGCGCTCGATCTGCTCGTCAATCACCACCGTCGATGCGATTTTCCCGGTACCGTGACATAGGGGACATTCCTCGGTGGTGTTAATTTCCGTTACGGGGCGGATTCTCTGCCTGGTAATCTGCATCAGGCCGAACTTGGTGAGCGGCAGTACGTTGTGCTTTGCCCTGTCCTCGGCCATAAGCTCGACCATGTACTTGTACAGGTCGTTCCGGTGCTCGGGAGATTCCATGTCGATAAAGTCCACGATGACGATTCCGCCCATGTCGCGCAGCCGCAGCTGCCGGGCGATTTCCTCCGCTGCCAGTTTGTTTACCTCGAAAGTGTTTTCCTCGTGGTCGTTGGTCTTGGCGCGGATTCCGCTGTTGACGTCGATTACGTTCAGGGCTTCCGTGGTTTCAATTACCAGGTAGGTGCCCTGCTTCATCGGGACTATGCGGCCGAATGAACTCTTGATCTGGCGGGTGACCTCGAAGTGGTCGAAGATGTTCTGGCGGCCGTCATAAAGTTTGACAATCTTTTCCTGTTCCGGAGATATGAGGGACACGTAATTGCGCGTCTCTTCGTAAACCTTCTCGTCGTTCACATAGACGTTGGAGAAGCTTTCATTCAGAAGGTCGCGCAGGGTTGCGGTCGTCTTCGAGTACTCGGTAAACAGGAGTCCTACCCCTTTGTGGTTGGAGATTTTCTTCCAGGAACCTTCCCACTTCTCGATGAGGGAGCGGAGCTCCGCAACCAGAACGGCTGCGTTCTTGCCTTCCGCCGCGGTGCGTATGATGGCACCGTAATTCTTTGGGAGAATGTTCTTAACGAGGGTCTCCAGCCTTCTTTTTTCCTCTTTCGAGGAAATTTTCTGGGAGATGCTGACCTTCTCTGCGAAGGGAAGCAGTACAATGTTGCGTCCTGCCAGTGAAATTTCCGCGCTCAGCCGTGAGCCCTTGGTGGAAATCGGTTCCTTGACAATCTGGCCGATTATCATTTGTCCCGGCTTGAGGATATCCTCGATCCTGCCTTCCTTGCCCAGGGGCTCGCCCAGAGGAATTCCGGCATAGAGTTCTCCCCAATCCTTCCCGGGGCGGCAATCCCTGACAAAGCTGTCGAAGGCGTTGAAATAGAGCCCCAGGTCCAGATAATGGATAAATGCGTCCTTGCTGTCACCGATGTCCACGAAAGCTGCGTTCAGGGCGGGGAGAAGTTTCTTGACTTTGCCAAGATACACGTCCCCGACAGAGAACTTGTGCCCTCCGGCCGACTCTCTGCCCAGTTCGATGAGCCGATGGTTCTCCATCAGCGCAATACGAACCTCTGACGGTGAAATATCCACCACCAGGTCTTTGATCTTGTCGGTTTCCATCGGAAATTTTTGGTAGGTTTGTTTTTAAAAAAGAGGCCCGGCGGTTCCACCGTCAGGCCTCTGCTCGACTATTTCTTCTTGTGTCGGTTGAGGCGCAAGCGTTTTTTACGCTTATGGGTCGCCATCTTGTGCCTCTTATGCTTCTTTCCGTTAGGCATGATGTTATGGTGTTAGGGTTTATTTCACCTTAACCTGTGCTACGAAACTCTTTGCCGGCTTGAAGGCGGGAATGTCGTGTGCAGGGATAGTGATGGTAGTTTTGCGGGTGATATTGCGGGCCGCTTTCTGTGCGCGGTGCTTGATGATGAAACTGCCGAATCCCCTCAGATAAACCGGCTCTCCACTAATAAGGGACTCCTTCACATTTTCCATGAAAGCTTCAATAACTGCCTGGACTTCCACCTTCTCAAGGCCCTTCTCCCTGGCGATTTCATTAACGATGTCTGCTTTGGTCATATCTTTAAAGTTTTAGTAAAAAAATACGTTCCTCTAGGAAATTGGAGTACAAAAATAGAGTTTAATTTTCAATATTCAAAATTATAATTACCTGTCTCTCGCTATTCCGATGTAGTACAGCAGGGTTGCGAGGGAGCCAATTGCCGCTACGACATAGGTATAAGCGGCCCAATGCAGCGCATCCTCTACCATCGGCCGCGTTTCGGAGTCGGTGATTCCCTGGGCTTCAAGCCATTCTACGGCCCTTTTGCTGGCATCCACCTCGACCGGCAGCGTAATGAAGCTGAAAAGCGTTGTCGACGCGAAAAGGGCGATCCCGAACCACAGCAGTGCGGGGAAGGCCGTAACGAAAATCACTCCGGCAAGGAGCACCCACTGTACGATGCTGTTGGCAAAGGAGACATAGGGCACGAGCGCTGAACGCAGTCTTAACGGAGCATAGCCCTTTGCGTGCTGGATCGCGTGCCCCGTTTCGTGGGCGGCTACGGCGATGGCCGCTACGCTGCGGCTGCCGTATACCATTTCGCTGAGGTTGATAGTCTTGTCCGTGGGATTGAAGTGGTCGGTCAGTTTCCCTTTGGTGGAGATGACCTTTACGTCGCTGATCCCGTTTTGCTGCAGCATCAGTTCGGCAATTTCAGCGCCCGTATAGGCTGACGGGACCCTGGAATATTTGGCGAATTTGCTCTGCAGGCGCTGCTGTACGATGAAACTCAGCAGCATCACTGCAATCATGATAATCCAGATTACGGAAGTGCTCATTTCTTTGTGTTTACGTTTATCAGTTCATATTCCCTGCTTCCGATGCCGAGTTTCTCGGCCTGTTCGAAGCAGGATTTCCAGTCGCTTTCCGGGTGGAGGTTGTTGAAGAGGTTGCCCGTCTCGTGGAAGTGCTCGTCGTGCAGGGCTTCCCAGAGCTGGCTGCCCGGCAGGGGTTCGGCCTTCGCGCAGGCGTCCACACAGGCCTGGTCGAGCGCCAGCGGATCCGTCGATGCGAACATCCCGATATCCGGCAGCATCGGCGTATCGTTTTCGCAATGGCAGTCGCAACTGGGCGATATGTCCATCACCAGCGTGATATGGAAGCAGGGGCGGCCGTCCACCACCGCCTTGGCGTATTCGGCAATCTTGCGGCTCAACAGTTCGTTCGCTTCGTCGTTCGTAAAGCCGATGGCGTCGAAGTTGCAGGCGCCGAGGCACTGTCCGCAGCCCACGCAGTGCGCAAGGTCCACCTGCATCTTTTTCGTCGCTTCGTCGAAGCGCAGGCCGCCGTTCGCGCATTGCTTGAGGCACTGGCGGCAGCCGCGGCAAAGTTCCGGATCGATTTCCGCCTGTCCGCTGCTGTGCATTTCCTTCTTGCCGGCCCGCGAACCGCAGCCCATGCCGATATTCTTGAGCGCACCGCCAAGCGATGCGAAGTTATGGCCCTTGAAGTGGTTGAGGCTGATGAAGACGTCGGCGTCCATCACCGCGCGGCCGATTTTCGCCTCCTTTACATATTCGCCTCCCGTTACCGGAACGGCGACTTCATCCGTCCCCTTCAGTCCGTCGGCGATAAGGATCGGGCAGCCGGTGCTCAGGGGCGAAAAGCCGTTCTCCCAGGCGCAGAACAGATGCTCGATGGCGTTCTTGCGGAAGCCCGGATACATGGTGTTGCAGTCCGTCAGGAAGGGCTTGCCGCCCAGTTCCTTGACGACGTCCGCCACGGCCTTGGAGAAATTGGGGCGCAGGAAGGCGACGTTGCCCAGTTCCCCGAAATGGGTTTTGATGGCGACGAACTTGCCGTCCATGTCGATGTTCCCGATGCCCGCCGCCCGGATGAGCGTCTGCAGCTTTTTCGGCAACCCGTCTCCGTACTCCCTGGTCCGGAGGTCGGTAAAGTATACCTTTGCTTTTTCCATATCGTACAAACCTTAGATTTGCAGCGTAGTTCTCTGCTCTAAGGCTTGTGACAACAAAAGTAGTAAATTTATGCCGATTA
>Ga0310690_10002521_pt1 | contig 29494 bp, 13 predicted proteins | sample AusTroGonzalo_MG_2_FD_207661 | JGI IMG/M metagenome (GOLD analysis project Ga0310690, IMG submission 207661) | Bovine rumen microbial communities from tropical cattle in Woodstock, Queensland, Australia - Gonzalo_04 (v2) (version 2) | ecosystem: Host-associated > Mammals > Digestive system >...
CCCGCCGCATTGGTCAGTGTGATAGTCGGGGTGTCCGTGCTTTCGGTATACGTTTCGCCGTTGATCCATGTAAAGCTGTCGCAAGCTTCCTGCGTGTCGGTGAACGTGGTGGCATAGTTGATCGTCAAGTTCAGCGTCACCACGGAGTCACAACCCGCCGCATTGGTCAGTGTGATGGTCGGGATGTCCGTACTTTCGGTATAGGTTTCGCCATTGATCCACGTGTAGCTGTCACAAGCCGTCTGCGTGTCGGTGAAGGTGGTGGCGTGGTTGATCGTCAAGTTCAGGGTCACCACGGAGTCACAACCGGCAGCGTTGGTCAGCGTGACAGTCGGGGTGTTCGTGCTCTCCGTATAAGTCACGTCATTGATCCACGTGTAGCTGTCACAAGCCGTCTGCGTGTCAGTGAAGGTGGTGGCGTGGTTGATCGTCAAGTTCAGGGTCACCACGGAGTCACAACCGGCAGCATTGGTCAGTGTGACAGTCGGGGTGTTCGTACTCTCCGTATAAGTCACGCCATCAATCCACGTGTAGCTGTCACAAGCCGTCTGCGTGTCGGTGAACGGGGTGGCGTGGTTGATCGTCAAGTTCAAGGTCACCACGGAGTCACAACCGGCAGCGTTGGTCAGCGTGTAGGTCGGGGTGTCCGTGCTTTCGGTATAGGTTTCGCCATCAATCCACGTGTAGCTGTCACAAGCCGTCTGCGTGTCGGTGAACGTGGTGGCGTGATTGATCGTCAAGTTCAGGGTCACCACGGAGTCACAACCGGCAGCGTTGGTCAGCGTGACGGTCGGGGTGTCCGTGCTTTCGGTATAGGTTTCGCCATCAATCCACGTGTAGCTGTCGCAGGCTTCCTGCGTGTCGGTGAACGGGGTGGCGTGGTTGATCGTCAAGTTCAGCGTCACCACGGAGTCACAACCGGCAGCGTTGGTCAGCGTGACAGCCGGGGTGTCTGTGCTTTCGGTATAGGTTTCGCCGTTGATCCAGGTGAAGCTGTCGCAGGCTTCCTGCGTGTCGGTGAACGTGGTGGCGTGGTTGATCGTCAAGTTCAGGGTCACCACGGAGTCACAACCGGCAGCGTTGGTCAGCGTGACAGTCGGGGTGTTCGTGCTTTCGGTATAGGTTTCGCCGTTGATCCAGGTGAAGCTGTCACAAGCCGTCTGCGTGTCAGTGCCGGAAGTAGCTTGGTTGATCGTCAAATGCAGCGTGTCCATGCTCGGACAGCCGGCCGCATTCTCGTACTCGTAGAGACATATCCCAGTCTCCTGATAGGTCACGTCGTGCCACGTGAAGGCACCGCAACTCGTCTCATTCGCAACCTCATGGGAGCTATGGTTCACCGTCAAGTGCAGCGTCACCACGGAGTCACAGCCACTGGCCGCCATCAGCACCAAACTCGTATCAACACTCGTGAAATAGGTAACCCCATCTATCCATGTTATCGAATCGCACACCGTGGAGTCCACTATGGTGACTTCCGCAGGCTTCGTCACCACCGTAAGCGTCACCAAGCTATCACAACCCAGAGCAGAGGTGAGCATCAGAGAATAGACACCCGGCCCAGGAATAATGGTATCGTGATAAGAATACGGATAGTTGTTGTCACAAACATAGAGGGAGTCCTCCTTCTCGTATGATGACAAGAAAACAAGCCGTAAAACGGTAGTGCTGTCGCAGCCGCCGGAAGAGAAGTTGTGGTTGATGAAAAGATCGTTGCTATCAGAAACATCCGTCAATTCAAAACCGAAATTGTTATATTCCGTCGTACCGGAGCATAGTGTATCCGTCAATTGCACAAATTTATAATCCTGCGGGTAAATCGTCTTGCACCATTGCAAATCCCCGCAGCCGCCCATCGCGGAGACGCATATCTCCATCGATTCAGCATAAGCGCCAAACAGCAGCGTAATACTATAAGGATCCTGGCCCGGCATCACAATAAGGCTGTCCGGAACCGTCCAAACGACATCCTGCAACCCCGAAAGTGGATCTATGGAATAGGTGTATTCGCCACCCATACAGGGATACGTTTCGCCCTCTATAACGGGCAGCATGTCATTGTTCGGAGTGACCACAAGCTGGAGAATCACCAAGCTGTCGCAGCCCGTGCTCCCCTCTCCAACGTTGATGGTGTCTTCCACCACACCGGGTTCCATCGGGGTAATGTCAAAACCATACCCGGAATAGTTGTTTTGGGCACATATCGTATCTGAAACAATGAAATAGCTATTCAAAATGTCCAATTCCAGAACGTATGTACTGTCACAATACTCCCCATCGATGAGAACTTTGCGGGTCTCCGTGCGATGACCGCTCACATCCCCTTGAATATCAAATCCGTATTGTTGATAGGTTTCGCCCTGACAAATGGTTTCATATATGGTCACGGTGGTACCTTCGTCCACATTCACCCAAGCATGCATGTCCGAACAGAAAACCGTACCGTTACTGGTGATATACAAAGTTGCCGACACAGGGTAATGACCCGCTCCCGCATAATCGTGCACTGTTTCGTAAGCGTTCACCGTGGGGGTGTTGTCGCCGAAATCCCACACAATACTGTCGCAAGGATAGTTCACATACACACTCAACGGGATGGGTTCATAAGGACAGAACCGCATGTCGGGAGGAAGTTCGTTGCTGGGGATCCCATTCACGAAGAGCTGTTCCTTCAGCGGGACAGCCTTGGAACCCGTTGCATAGCCGTAAGATTCGTGGAAGCCCAAGCCATAGCAATGGGCGATAAAGCCGCCTTCGCATTGCAACGAGTGCGTTCCGTTGGTGATCTGTTTGCGCAAGAAGGCGTAATTGGAGCTGCCATTCAGCAACGTAAACTGATTGCCTATGTGGACGCCATCGAGCATGACCTCTTGGACGGAGCCGGCAGGCACGACAATATTGACATAGTGGTCAACGATGCCGGGCGAGTCGAACGTCGCAAAGGTGACATCCATAAGCATCTGTTCCGTCGGGGGGATCCACACCATTGACGGGTCGCTCTTCTCCTCCGGGTTGCCCTGCACAGCACCGGCAATGTAGAGATATACCCCGACCGGATTGGTCGTCTCCAGATAACAGGAGCCTTCCGTGCCTGAAAGTTGGAATTCGTAGGTCTGGAACGCCTGCAATGTGGTCAACAGCGTACCGTTTTTACGCACTTCGGTACCGTTTCGCAACGCCGTCACACGCACCCTGTCGAAGTTCTGGCTTTCGGTGGACGTAATCGCAAAGGAGCGGCCCCAATATTTCACGCCCACGGCCTGTTCCACCAAGTGATCACTATACGAATTCTGTGTAGGCACCAACGCACAGATATTACCATTGAACACCGCAACAGGCTTATTGTCTTGGGCTTGTATCACTGTTCCGGAGAGATCGCCCAGCACCCCGCCAAATTTCGAGACCCCGAAATAGGTCTGGCCGGCCTGCAACGTCACCGAGAAGGTCTGCTGCGCGGCATGACCGCCTTGCAATGCACGGGCAGGCGTGATGTCCACCACGGTATTATCCTCCACGGCCACCACAATGAATTCCGCATTGACCATCGGCGTATAGGTCTGCAGGACATACTCGTCTGAAAGGGCTTCAACCGGCAGCACAACCGTCACATCAAAACTGCTGGAGTTGTAATTGGCGGCATAAAGCGATATGGAATCCGTCGCCTGCACCAAAATGCCGTAGTCTCCCACCACGTCCGCTTCTTCCGGATACGCCTCTTCCACGGGCACCGTGACGGTGACCACCGAATGGGCACCGACAGAGAAGGTCGTATCCCAACCGGTGCGCGGGTTGCTCACCGTGCCCGAACAAGCCTCTTCAGCCGAAATGTTCAGCATGAGCGTGGGTGCACGGAAGTGGTTGCGCAAGTAGGAGAGCCAGAATGTCGTTCCCACAGAAGCCGGAGAGCCCAACGAATCCGACATCGTCATGGAGGGCTCGACATGCGTCGTCACCGTGTCGTAACACTCCCCACCGCTGGTCACAATGACCGTATAGTCCGTGGGCGACAACGGAGAAACCTGTACCTCATTGGTATCCTCGTTACTGTGCGACCAGTAGTAGTGCATCGCTCCGGGAAGGGCCGTCAACGCGAAATTGCTGCCCTGACAGTTGTCCGAAGGCACTTGCGACACAATAACCGTAACCGCGGAATCCAGGAAAGCATATTCATAGGCACCCTGGTCTACGATGTTTGCACAAGAGATACGCCCATCATCCTTGAGATCCTTAGGCCAATCCACCCATTGGTTATCACCAGCGTCCACCGCCGGCGAGTGGATCAGCAACGTATAGTCCGTTCTCTCCTCCACAAACACGCCGGAAACATCCGTCAGCAAATTGTGGTCGCCGACGACACTTTCGCTCACATTCGCCGTATGACAAGGATTGTTGATGACAATGGTGTTGTACATCCGTATCATTTGCGAAGGATCCACGGGGCCACCGCCCAAAGTATCCCCATCCATAAACACCGCATAGTGAATATTCGTTGTATCCACATACAGCTCGAATGCACCAATCTCAACCACATCTTCGGCAATACGTACATTCATCTCCATATCCAAGTCCCAACTCACGCACGCATTATCACCTTGGTTAACCGCAATCGTATGATAGAAAGGTCGGAAATCGTAAACATTGTTTCTGAACAACGTGTCGTTATCTTCCACAATGTTGTATGCCGACACTTCAACGTTCAGATTACCAGCCAAATGGTTGTTGATGATGATGTTGTTGCAAATCACCAACGAACCGCTGTCCGTATCAAACACCACAAACGACGTGTCTGACTCCTCTGCTTGCGGCTCGTATGCACCGATGTCTATCACCTCTTCATACACACGAGAACCGCCTTCCATATCCAATGGCAAAGAACAGCAACTATTGTTACCATGGTTGACCGCTTGTGAAAACCGGAAGGGGCGGAAATCAAAGTCACTGTTGAGGAACACCTCTTCGCTGTCTTCTATGATATTGTTCGTGACGTCCACGGGTATGTTGACGTTTTCAACATTAACATTATTGATGATGATATTGTTGCAGACCAATAACTGATGACCGGGTTTCGACAATACGGCAAAAACAGAGTCTTCCGCGGTACCGATCAACTCAAAGACACCGAGATCGATGATGTCATCATAGATACGGGCATCGTTCTTCATGTCTTCCGACAACGGATTGCAACTGTTCAACCCCACATTGACCGCCGCCGACTGCTCGCGCAATCTGAAGTCCGACATGTTATCTCGGAATATCAAATTGTTATCAGCCAGCATGTTATTACTCGGAACATCCCAGATATTCACGGGATAAACGTAGTCTGCATTATTGATAATGATATTATTGCAAAGCTGTAACTGATGACCGTTCTTTTGGAATACCACGTAGGAAGTGTCCTCTATCATAGACAACACTTCAAAAGCACCGTAATCGATGGTGTCACCGAAGATACGCACCTCATCCTTGAGGTCCGTGGTCAACGAATTGCAACTGTTTATACCGGCATTCACAACCGCGGCATGTTCACGCAACGTGAAGTCATAATCATTGTTTTTGAAAATCAAGTCATTATCAACCAACAAGTTGTCACCCGATACATCTGGATCATTAGTCGGATATGTATCAAAGTTATTAATCACAATGTTGTTACAGAGTGTCAACTGATGCCCCTCGTGGTGAAAAATCACATAGACAGTATCTTCAGTCAGAGCGATATATTCGAATGCACCGATGTCGATGGTGTCCGCATAGATACGATCCTCTTCTGCCAAGTCAAGGGTGAGCGGGCAGCAGCTGTTGTCGCCTCGGTTGACGGCCGGACTCTGTTCCCTCAAGCGATAATCTTCGGAGTTGTCCATGAAAACGAGATCATTATCCACCAGCAAGTTGTTGCTGGGCGTGTTCATGTCATTGACACTGAAGACATTGTTATTGTTGATAATGATGTTGTTACAGAGTGTCATCTGGTGACCTTCCTTCTGAAACACCACGAAGACATCCGGATAGGGACTATACTCGAAAGCACCAATATCTATCGTATCATAGACGATACGTTCCTGCTTGTCCAAATCTTTCGAAAGCGTATTACAGTCGTTGCGGCCACGGTTGAAAGCCGGAGAACCGGGATAGATACGGAAATCACTGGTTTGGAAACGGAAAATGCCAGCCTCATCTGTAATGATATTGCGGTAATTGGTATCCTGACCATACCAAGTGTTGGTGCTCGGCAAATTTTCATCATTGTAAGCAATAATATTGTCACAAAGCATGAGCGAAGCCGTGCTACGCTCCCACACCACTGCATTAAAGTTGGGGTCTTCCACGTCGCCCGGAACGATGGTTCCGCCTCCGCCGGCGTAATAGTTTGAATCTATTTCGGGAATTTCAAACGCACCGATGTCGATGGTTCCGTTCGAAATACGCTTTACTGTATCCAAGTCTGTCAGCAAGGTGTTACAGCTGTTGTTACCTGCATCCACAGCGGCCGATTGCTGCAACGGGCGGAAGTCATATTGCACGTTACGGAACACCTCCACCTCGTCATCGATGATGTTGTCCTCGGAAGGCTCCTCCACATTGGTATTGGGCGTGTAGCGGGAATTGAGGATGATGACGTTGTTGCAAATATTGAGTTCAGAACCAGATTCCTGATACACGATAGCGCCATTATCCACATCTTCCAGCTCAAAGGCGCCCAAATCGACCACTTCGCGTTGCACACGCAACAGTCCGTTCACGTCGTTATCCCATGGGCTACAAGCATTCAAACCGGCATCCACGGCCGCCGAACCTGTCATCAAACGGAAATCCTGATAATCGTCCACAAGCACCCCGGTCGTATCGCCCACCAGATTATAATCCGACACCTCAACATTTATCACGCTGTCAATATAATTGTTGATTATCAAGTTATTGCAGAACTGCAATTCTCCATTATCCTCTTGATAGACGGCATAAGGTTGCGGAAGATGCTGCTTCTCGAAGGCACCTTGATCCACCGCTTCGCCATCCACACGACCGGCCCCGCGAATGTCCATGTTAAAGGTCAGACAGCTGTTGTCACCCGCATTCTCCGCAGGACTGTCGTCCGCCAGCATAAAGTTCCTCATTTCGTGGACAAACACATCGGGAACGTCCGTCACGAGGTTGTTTTGCGGCACCGTCACATTCACATTGGAGACAGAATAGTTGTTGATGATGATATTGTTGCAAAACGCAAGCGTCCCGCCCGCCTCCTGAAGCACCGGATACTGCACCACCGGCAAACGCAGTTCGTAGGCACCGAGATCCACGGCTTCGTACTGAACACGGGTGTCGCCCACCAGATCATACGAAAAACCGGAGCAGCTGTTCTGACCCGCGTCAATCGCCGCACACCCGTTCTTCAACTTAAAATTACTGATGGGATTGAGGAAAACCTCCACACTGTTGTCCGTCAAATTATATTGCGACAGGGTCACATTGACATTCGTATCGGAATGATTGCCGACGATGATATTGTTGCAGAAACTGAGGTTGCCGCTCTCTTCTTGATACACGGGGAAGCGATCCTCATTGATACGCAACTCGAAGGCACCCATATCTATCGCAGTCCCCAGCACACGCTCATCGCCCATAATGTCCTGCGCGTAAGTGGTGCAGCTGGACTGTCCCGCATCAACGGCAGGGCTCGTCGGCATGAGGGAGAAGTTATAGTGGGTGTTCACAAAGACATCCTCCCCGTCGGTCACGTAGTTGAAGGCAGGCACCGACACGTTCATGCAGATGTCCTGACCATTGTTAATGATAATATTGTTGCAGAACGTCAGTCCTCCCCCGGTTTCCTGCCATACGGGATAGGGTTCCTGATAAATACGTCGTTCGTACGCACCCAAATCCACTGTCTCGTCCATCACACGGTCATCGCCCCGCAAGTCCATCCCGAATGTCGAACAGCTGTTTTGCCCCGCGTTCAACACCGGAGTGCCCGGCCGGGGTTCGAAACGCTCGAATGGATGGACAAAGAGCGTGTCGTTGTCCGTCACATAGTTGTTTGCAGGCACCGGCACATTAACGCTCGTATCCGCATAGTTGTTGACGATGATATTGTTGCAGAAGGTCAGATTGCCACCGTTTTCCTGGAAAACAGGATAGGTGACGAATATGGCATACTCAAAGGCACCCAAATCCGTGGTGTCATTACTGATACGCAAGTTGCCCGCCAAATCGTACAGCCAGGAAAGGGAGCAGCTATTGTCGCCCAAATTATAGACATAGACAGGATTGGCGACACGGAAATTGTTGTATTTATCGTAGAAAAGATTGTTGTAAACGCCAAAAAGGTTATAGCCTGTTGTGACATTGGACTGGCCGCCATAGTTGTTGACCACCACGTTGTTGCACACTGACAGCGAGCCACCGCTCTCCATCAGGAGGGCATGACCTGGCTCTTGCGCCCTTCCGCCAAGGAAGAACGCAACCGTCAGCAAACTCAACCACAACAGACGCTTCATTACTACTCGTTATTCTTTACGCAACGGACAGAGTAATGATATCTTTCGTTGCTCACTGTTTCCGTGACCAATGTTGCATTATCCCAATAAAGAGTTCGAATAACACATTGGTTACTAGAGTTATATGTTGCTGTTATCCATGAAGTTTTCTGATACAAGTAATCAAAGTATGAAGAAATCATCCCTGACGGCTGTGCATTAAAAAGCGTGGAATTATTGGCCGTTAAGTCATTACCCACCGAACATTCGCCATAATGGCTAGACCAATTCTCATTGGAGGCCAAAGATTTAGCAATATTGTTCATCGAACCGCCGCAAATGTTGGAAGCATCCAATTGTATAAATGCAACCATTTGAGAAAATTCCTCATCCGAGGGGAGATGCCAGCCATTGGGACAAACACCCTGGATGACACTTGAAGTACCCGATGAGCCGGAAACACTGTTCCATGCAGCCAAGCGATTGTACAGGTAACCATAAATTTGGGCTTGCGCTACTCCTTCATAAGGATTGTTATAATATGGAGTGGAATTGCTATAATACCCGTTCTCAATAGCCGTGCCATCCGCATAGTGAGTGGTGCGGAGGTTCTCGCGCATCCAGCACTGGTCGCCGATCGTCACGGTCTTATAGACATTCCCGTCATAATCGGTCACGGTGCCGCAATTGGTGGCATAGTTTTGCGTAATGGTATTGCTGGTGACGTTACCGGTAGTTCCCGCAACACCAAAGCCGTTGTCGGCCCTGTTGAAGCTCACCACGCAGTTGAGCAGCTTGCCGTTGTTCTGGATGTAAGCGCCACCGCCTTTCGCCTGGTAGGTCTCATTCGGATTAAACGCCTTATTATAAATCAACACACAATGGGTCACCGTGCCACCGTCGATGAGTGCACCGCCGCCATTTTCGGCCGTGTTGCCGTCACGCACCACACAGCACTTCAAAGTGCCATGCACCGTGGCAACACGATGATTGTGGTTCCCTGAAAGAATGGTGCAGAGACCGGAATTCGTCCAGTTGAGGTTGTAGCCTGGATAGCTATGCATCGTGGTGTCCGTCTCGGTGCTCGAGGTCTTGTAACCACCCATCACCGTGACCCCGGCCGGAATGGAGATTTCCGCCGGCAGTACATATTCGCCCACCATAAGGTGAATTATGGTATTGGGGGAGCCCTGCGCCTCGGTCAGCGCATTCTGCAATGTCGTGGCGTTCTCCCAGTTCAAGCCATTGGTAGCCCCGGCACCCGTGGGGGTCACAAACCGGTGAGTCTGCGCCTGCAGGCACATCCCCCACCCTAACAAGAATAAAATCCAAAATGTGTTTTTTGTTCTATTCATAATGTATCTGTATTTTCGTTAATATCATCATTAAGTATCTCAATAATTTTTCAGACAACGCACCGAGAGCCCATTTTGCGGCGGGTTTGTATATGACTCCGGCACATCATATTCACCCCAAGATATATGCATAATGTAAACGGTATTGTCTTCCTGACGAAGGGAGGTGGTATAATAATTGGCCGTACCGGAACCGTAGTTGCCATCGTATGTCCAAGCCTGATAGGCTGTGAAACGAGTTGCATTGTTAGCTCCGGGCTGTGTGATTGGAAGACAGTCATAACTTGGATAACCAACATTATCAGTACTGCACAACGATTTTGCAATATTGCCTGAATTATAACACCAATACCGTCTCCCTGTCTTCAAATAATCCAACATCTGCTTCACTTCGGGTTGACTTGGCACATGCCAACCGTCAGGGCAGACCCCCTGCACCCCACTCGGGTTCGCATTCGTGGCAGGCGCACCATGCATCACCGCCGCCCAGTTGTACATAAAACCTTCTTTTTGCAAGCGAGTGGCGGTAAGCGCAACAGAGTCCAAGTAATAATAGGGCGTTTCTGTGGATGTTGAATATCCTCTGGCTATCGGGGTACCGTCGGCATAATGAGAGGTCCTGAGATTATCGCGCATCCAACACTGCTTGCCAATCACCACCGTGTTGTACACATTACCATCGTAATCGCGCAATTGCCCACAACTCATCGCATAATTGTTGGTGATGGTGTTGTTGATCAACGTGGAATTGCTGCCGGCCACCGCCGCGCCATCGTCGGCCCGACAGTCGGTCACCACGCAGTTGATCAATTGGGCATTGTTGCACATATACACCCCTCCGCCTTGTGCCTTGCCATAGAGGTCGTCAATGGCATCACACTCCTTGATCACGCAATGACGGGCCACACCCCCATCCAGATAAAGACCGCCCCCGTAGGTGCTGGAGCAGCCATTGCTCACCACACAACCTTCGATGGCGCCATACACCATGGCAACACGTGACGATGCCTTTCCGGTACTCATCGTTGCCATGATGGTGCAATACCTTTCGTCTGTCCAATGACTGTTCTCCCCAGGAAAGTTCCGCATCGTGGTGTCAGTACCCGAAGCGGAGTACATATAGCCACCCTTAATCGTGACATTAGCCGGAACAACTATATTAGACTCCTGATAGAAACCCACTTTTACATAAACGGTTCCACCATTTTCGCCCAAGGCATTTATTCCCTGACTTATATAGTCAAAAGGGGAATCCCATGACGTACCATTACCCGTGTAGTAGGTGTTGGGCTCATGATATTTCACGAACACAGCCCCCTGTCCGTAAACCAAACCTCCCGACAGGCAAGCCAATATCATCAAAATATAACTCTTTATATTCATTTTTTCATTTTTTCATCGTTTCATCGCCTCGTCAATCCATCACACATCGAACCGAACAACCATAACTTTTACTCCAATGATCGTAAGTAAATCCCGCGCCGTCTGAACTTATAACACGAGAGTAAACTTCCCAACTGTAGTAGGAGAGCGATGTTGACCAAAAGGTAGCCGCTCCGCCAAAACTGGTACAATAACTGCCAGTACTCCAACCAACAGGATAGGCGGCGAAACGGCTGGCATTGTTGGTTTCGCTTTGATTACCCGGAGCACATGCGTAAGAGCTATTGCTCCAATACAAGGTGGATGCCAGCGATTTTGCTATATTATAGCCTGAACTGTCGCAACAATTTTTGGGTATCGAAGCTACAAAATTACCCAGCCTTTCCCATTCAGCATTACTCGGCACATGCCAACCCGAAGGACAGATTCCTTGTATTCCAGAAGGAACTTGGTCGGAAGAACCTTCACCATGCACCACCGCCGGCCAATTATAGAGATAGCCACAATGTTCAAGCACGCCATTGGAGAGGTCTGACGTATAGTTTTCGTAACGAAAGGGTTCTTCGGAAGAATTGCCACCCAAAGGGATAGGGGTGCCATCGGAATAGTGGGTGGTCCGGAGATTCTCGCGCATCCAGCACTGATCCCCGAAGACCAAGGTTTTATAGATATTGCCGTCATAGTCGGCCACCATGCCGCAATCGACCGGACTGTTGCGGGTGATCGTGTTGCTGATGACATTTCCGTTGCCGCCGGCCACGCCCGCCCCTTTGTCAGCACGGCATCCCATGACCACACTGTTGATCAGGGTGCCGTTGTTTTGGATGTAAGCGCCACCGCCTTCAGCCGCGACCGCATCCTCACTGATGGCATCGCAGTCCTTGATGACACAATAACGCACCGTGCCGCCGTTGATGAGCACACCGCCGCCGAGGGTGGTCGTGGAACCTTTGCTCATTACGCAACCCTCCAGCACTCCTTGCACCGTGGCAATGCGGTGATAGCCCGCCCCAACGATGATCGTGCACCAAGAAGGGTCCGTCCAGTGCGAATTCGTGCCCGGAAGATGACGTTGGGAAGTGTCCGTCCCTAGAGAGCCGGGAACATAGCCCCCCATCACGGTCACCCCTGACGGGATTGTCAACTCGGCCGTGATGTGGTACATGCCTGCGGCCACGAACACCGTGCTGCCGGAGCCCGCCGCCGACAAACCGGCTGCGATGGTCTGCTTCGCCGTCTCCCATGACGTACCCGCTCCACTGTCATCCGTTGCCGACGCCGACACATACACCTGCGCGTATGCCTGCCCTATGCAGACAAAAACCGCCACAGCTATTATGATTGTTCTTATATTCATCTTTTCATCATTTATTATTCATCGCCTCATCAATCCTTCACACACCTCACAGAGTAACCTGTCGAATAAGATTCGGAACTCTCATCCACGCCTCCCTGATCGTGTCCGATACTACGGTAAATGCCATTCCCATAATCATTGTCCGTTGCGGTCCAAAAGTAAGCCCGATAACTAGAATTATAGTATTGCGAACCGCTAAAATAGCCGGTAGGGATGGCCGTGAATTGCGTGGCGTTGTTGTCGGATGAATTTTGACCCGGAGTACAGTTGTTGTAGGTATAGTTCCATCCCGTCTTGGCCGCCAGCGACTTACTATAGTTGTTTTCGTAACCAGGACATTTGTAGCGGCGTTGCGAGGAGACATAACCCGTCATTACGTTCCACTCACTTCTGGAAGGCACGTGCCAACCATCGGGACAAATGCCCTGCACCCCACTCGGCACCTCATCACTACTCGTAGCGCCATGCATCACCGCCGACTTGTTGTATTGAAACCCATACAGGGAGAGTTCTTCCGAAAGGGAGCTATTCTTGTAGTAACACGGGTAGTCATTGGTTGCGGAGTAGGCCTGGGTAATCGGAGTGCTGTCGGCAAAATGGGTGGTTCTCAGGTTCTCGCGCATCCAACATTGCGTGCCAATGAAGACCGTATTGTAGTAGTTTCCGTCCACATCCACCACATATCCGCAATGCACCGGAGAATTCCGGGTGATGGTGTTGTTGATCAGGGAACCGTCCTCACCGGCCACGGCCACCCCATTGTCGGCACGGCATTGGGTCACGACGCTGTTGATGAGCACCCCGTTGTTGCGGATATAGGCGCCGCCGCCTTCCGCCTTGTGCTCGGTCTCGTCAACGGCTTCGCACTCCTTCACCACACAGTAGCGGGCAGTGCCCCCGTCAAGGAGCAGGCCTCCGCCAACGGTCGTAGTGAAGCCTATGGTCACCACGCATCCGTCAATGACACCATTCACCGTGGCCACACGATGTTGCAAGGTTCCCTTAAGAATGGTACACCAACTATCGTCATTCCAGTGAATATTCGCGCCGGGCAACCGTCTAAGCGACGTATCCGTGCCTTGAGCCTCCTGCTGATACCCACCTTTCAACGTCACGCCCGCAGGGATAGAGAGTTCTTCACTGATGTCGTATGTACCCGTCTTCACGCACACGACACCACCACCACTCGTTCCCGCCGCAGTGACACCGGAATTGACACTCCGCTTGGCTGTCTCCCATGTCAACCCGTTGCCATTGTCATTCGGTGCCTGCGCGGAGACAAAGATGATGGTTTGAGCAGACAAGGCCAGCCCTGAGCAGAATATTAAAATTACAGAAAACAAGCGTAGAATATGTCCGTTTCTCATATAAAAAACTATAAAAATGAATCACTAATTTACTTGACAATCGGACTGCAAATATACATTTTTTTCAAAAAAATATTTTTTTATAGACCAGTTGTGGTAAATTTAACCACAAAACAACAAAAAAAACGCCGTCAAGCATCACAACGAATACCTGACGGCGCTTTTTATAATTATTTTACAATACGACTATTTTCTTGGAATAGGGCCCTATTTTCAACACATAAATTCCGGGGGACAAATGATGGATGATGGGCACCGACTCGCTCCCGACCCTCACAAACGAATCACGGAACACACATTGTCCGTTCATATCGTAAATGGTTACGTTACCTGTAAAATTATCCCAGTTGTCGAATCCTATATGGAGGCAGCCGTTGCTAGAGGGATTCGGATAACAGAAAAAATCAATATCCTTTTGGGAAATATCAAAAAACCGGACAGTCTGGTTTTTAAACTCCTCCTGTCTGTCGTACAAATACCGGTCAACTTCATCACAATAACGGGTCCAGTCGCCGACACTGCCCGGGTTATGGAACCGTTCCACCTGATGAGGAATTTCAGCCTGGATCATGCTCCGGATGCTGTCGAGATAGGGTTTGGTGTTGCGGTAGGCCAATAGCGTCGGGGCCACCGCTCTCAGGCGAGCGAGGTAACTTCCCACAAACTCCTCGCTTTCAAGCAATCTCCGGAAAAAGAGCGTTGACCATCCTGCCGTGGGATACACAACTTCCTCACCGGCGTAGGTGATATTCGCATACACATCGAACTTCTGGTCATAAAAACAGCAATCCCCGTCATAGAAAAACCAACGCCACGGGGTGTTCCCATCCTGCCAACATCTCACATTGTTGATGGGCCAGTCCACATTGCCGGAAAAAAGCTCGAAAATCATGTAATCGATAAAGTTGGGGATGTCAATTTGTTCCGAGAAGTATTGGTATTGCTCCGGATCCGACAAATCCGCCGCAGCCAGCCAATAATACAGTTCATAGTACGAGTCTGAAGAGCCGTTCTCCAACCCTCCCCATGCGGCAATGATATTGACATTGTCGGGGTCAGCGCCATAATGACTCTCAAGATAGCGCTCGTCGCCTCTTTCTTCAAGGAAATAGATGCCCCAATACTCGCCGTTCAAAAAGAGGGCCACGGGACGGGATGCGAGCGTCCCCATATTCATCTGGGAGGCTATCCGGTTTGCCAACCAATCCTGAACGCCCGCAGGTGTAATGGCATTCCGGAAAGGTTTCAACACCAAATGCTTGTATTTATCCAGTTCCAGTTCCTCAAATATCTTGAATTTGAAATTTTTCTTACCATAATCCGCACGAGCATACAATTTCAGGCCTTTCTGCTGGGCACTACGGGCACGGGAGCCTCCATGCGTGCGTAAACCAGCCAGCTGATTAAAACCGGTATTGGCAGTTGTATAGAATTCGACATTGATTCCTCTTTCCCAATCCCGTCCGTGCTGGTTATAGTTGCCCGATGTTTCGAAACTGTCCGGATTGAAATAGACACCCGGCACCAGAATTCCCGAATCCGCGGAGAAGAACGACAAGGAATCGCCGCAAAGGGAGACCACAGGGAGGTCGTGGATCACGCAGCCGAGAGCGCTGATGAAGTATGACTGCGTGGCCACCTCGCTGACCCGCCGTCCCGAATTGTTGAACACCGCCGCCCGAATCACAATGGCTTTCATCACCGTATCGGGGTAAAAAGTATCCTCGTAAGGCGACATCTGTATTTTGTAAATATCTGAAGAAGAGACCATTGTTCGATCCAACGGCAAAGCGCCCGTATATAAACGAGCATTGGTGTCAGGCGTTGTACCGTTCAACGTATAACGAATGTGATGGTTAGGATTATGACAACTGAGCTCCACCGAAAAGGCCGAGGAATACATACCGCCACTGTGCGAGAACATGACCTCGTCAACCTGTGCCCAAAGAAGGATTGGAGACAGCAGTAACAGTATAATTGTCAGATATTTATACATCAGTCAATAAAGCCTGAGATGATAATGACCAACAGTGCGAGGGGAGCCACGTAGCGGAGGATGAAGTAATAGACATCGAACAGGTGGCCCTTCAGCGTGCCGCCGTTGGTAATTTCGTCCTTGACTTCCACCTTCGGGTAGAACCAGCCGAGGAAAATGGTTGTCGCCAAGGCGCCGATAGGCATCAGATAGGAGGCTGTGACCAAATCGAAGAAGTCGAAAAGGGTGTAGTTATGAATTCTCCAATGATTCAGGGGACCAAACGACAAGGCGCAGAACATGCCGATGAAAAAGACCACCAACATGCTGACTAGTGAACTTTTACGACGGCTCCAATGGAGTTCCTCCACATTGAAAGCTACGACAATTTCTTGAAGGGAGATGGTGGAGGTCAAGGCGGCAATGCCCAACAAGATGAAGAAGACCGCGGCGAACAATCCTCCCATCGGCATACTGTTGAAGACGTTAGGCAGCACCACATAGACAAGCTGCGGACCGCCGGCCGGATCCATACCGAAAGAGAAAACCGCCGGGAAGATGACCACGCCCGCCAAAATCGCCACCATGAGATCACAGATGGAGATCCACAGACTGGTTTTGAAGAGCGAGTCCTCCTTGCGGATATAGGAGCCGTAAGTCACCATCGCGCCCATGCCGAGGCTGAGGGAGAAGAACGACTGTCCCAAGGCGCCCAGAATGCCGGCACCCGTCAATTTGCTAAAGTCGGGATGGAACAGGAAGCGCAAGCCCTCTTTCGCGCCGGGCAACGTCAAGGAACGCACCACCATGAGCAGCAACAAGAGGAAAAGCACGGGCATCAGGATTTTGGAGATCTTCTCGATGCCTTTCTGTACCCCGAGGGAAATCACCACCGCCGTGATGGCTAAAAATATCAGCTGATAAATCACCGGCCAGTAGGAGTGCGCGGTGAAGGTGGAAAACGCAGTGGCCACCTCCTGCGGATTCATGTCCGACAGACGGTTGGTGCAAGCCAGCACGATGTAGTTGAGCGTCCAGCCGGCCACCACACTGTAGAAGGCGTAAATCAGGACAGCCGCCACAATGCTGATATTGCCGATCACGGCCCAGCCCTTCTTCCGTTCCAGCTTCATATAGGCACCGATGACATTGCGCTGGGCGCGACGACCGATGACAAATTCCGACATCATCAACGGGATGCCGATGGCCAGCACAAAGAACATGTTGACGAGCAGGAACGCCCCGCCGCCGTTCTGTCCTACCATGTAAGGGTAGCGCCAGATGTTGCCCAGTCCGACGGCACCGCCGGCCGCCGCCAATATCGCGCCTATGTTAGAGGTGAAACCTCGGTGTTCGTTATTCATTCTTGTTTCTATTACTTAATTTGCTTAGTATGTTATTATTAGGGGGTTTCGTTATGAAAGGTAGCAGTTAGCAGTTGGCCGTCATTCGCGGAGCCATTTGAAAATCGTTTTCCACGAGGGTTTCTTGCCGTAGGTCATGATGCCGATGCGGTAGATCTTGGCGGAGAACCAGATGCTGAAGGCCAGGAAAGCCAAGGCGAGGCCCATGGAGAGCAGCAATTCCCAAGCGTGCACGCCGGAGGGCAGGCGCACCATCATGGCGACGGGCGAGGTCAGCGGAATCATGGAAAGCCAAAATGCCAACGGCCCGTCAGGATTGGTGGAGATGCTCGGCACAAAGACGATGGCCAAAATCAACGGGATGGTAATCGGCATCGTATATTGCTGGGAGTCAGATTCATTGTCCACCACAGAACCGGTAGCGGCATAAAGCGTCGAATAGATCAGATAGCCCACCACGAAGAAGAAAATGAACGATAAGATGATGACTCCGAACGAGACGGAGAAGTAGTTCTGGATCACCTGGAAAATATTGTCGGGCGCGATGTCTATCGTGGCGGCATCCGGCACATTGTGATAGCCGACTGACGTGGTTTCCACCGCCTCCATCGTTTCGGACGAGAAGAGGTTCGGGGCAGCCAGTTGTATGCCCATGAGGATGGCCGCAGAAAGCGCGATCCAGATCACCAGCTGCGTGAGTCCCACCAGCGCGATGCCCACGATCTTGCCGATCAACAGCTGCATGGGCTTCACCGAGGAGATCAGCACCTCCACAATGCGGTTCGTTTTCTCCTCCAACACTCCGCGCAACACCTGGCTGGCGAAAATAATGATGATGAAGTAGATGATCATACCGCAGGCCATACCGAAAAGCTGGTTGATCTCCGCATCGTGCTCCTTCTCAACCCCTTTGTCGTCAATCTGGATGGTAACCGCATCCGACTTGGCCAACGCTTGCAGATGGTCGTAACGCACCGGATCGATCTTCAAGGAATCCTGCAGCAACTGGTCGAAGAAGATGTCATCCATCTGGCTCTCCACCTCGGACTCCAATCCCGAAGGCAGGTTCTTTTTGTAATAGATATTGGATTTCAGCGACTCGGAATTGTCCAGAATCTGCAGCACCACATCGAAATCTTGATCAAAAGCCTCTCTTTTGATCTGTTCGATGTCGCCGGAACGATAGCTGAACTCGAAATTCTTAGTGTCCTCAAAATTGTTGATGAAGATTTCGCTCTCATCCACCACCAGCACTCTGGAGAACTGGTTCTTCTCGTTGAGCAACACCAGCGTGACAGGCAGCACAATCATGGCCACCAGCAGAATCGGCATCAAAATGGTGATGATAATGAAGGATTTCTTCTGGATTCGCGTCAGGTACTCGCGCGAAATGATCAATAACGTCTTATTCTTCATGGTTGCGCGTTTGGTTAGACTGTTCCACCTGCTCGATGAAAATCTCGTTCATCGTGGGCAGGATTTCGTTAAACGAATGAATATCACTGTATTGCAGGAAGATTTGGAGCAGATCGTTGATGCTCTGCGTCTGGGGAATCGTCACCTCGAATCGGGTGTAATGCCCGTCATCGAGTTGCTGCACAATCTGGAACTCGCGACTCAACAGCTGGTCGGTCAACGACGGTTCAAAGCGGGAAACCTCCACAGAGAAACGGTTTTTCTTGAAACGGTTCTTCACCTCGAAGATGTCGCCTTCCAAGATTTTGTGAGAACGGTTGATCAGCGCGATATGGTCGCAGATCTCCTCCACGGAGGCCATGTTATGCGTGGAAAGCACGATGGTGGCGCCCTCCTTCTTCAATTGGGCGATTTCATCCTTCAGCAGGTTGGCATTGATAGGATCGAAACCGCTGAATGGCTCGTCCAAAATCAGAAACGAGGGTCTGTGGAGAATCGTGGTGATGAACTGAATTTTCTGCTGCATACCCTTGGAGAGTTCCTCCACGGGTTTGTTCCACCACTCCATGATCCCGAACTGCTCGAATTTCTCCCGCAGACGTTTATAAGCTTCCCCTTTACTAAGTCCCTTCAATTGAGAGAGATACATCGCTTGCTCGCCAGTCTTCATCTTTTTATACAGACCGCGCTCTTCCGGCAGATAGCCCATGTCATAGGTGTCGTCTGCGGTAAGCGGATGGTTCTTAAAGAAAATCTCTCCCTTGTCAGGAAACGTGATGTGCATGAGGATGCGGATCAAGGTCGTCTTTCCGGCACCGTTGGGACCCAGCAGACCGAAAACACAACCTTGAGGCACGGAGAGGGAAACGTCGTCGAGGGCGGCGAAACCCGAGAAAAGCTTTGTAATATGCTGTACTTCAACTATATTCATACTGTCGCTGCCTTATTTTTTTTCTTCTTTTTCTTCTTCTTTTTCTTGGCACCGGCCTGAGGCGTCACATAAAACGCTGCATTTGCCGTGGCAATGTTCAATAACTCTTTGGTATTGATGAAAGTAAAATCTTCAGGAAGCGTGATTTTCCCATCAGAGAGCTCCGAAAGCTGATGACGGATCAACAGGTCGTTCACCGAGTTGCGGTTATAAGTCAAATACATCATTTTCAAATGGTTGGCCAATGCAGGAGCAAACTTCTTGCGCACCTCTTCGGGATATTCGGACACCTTGCGGAGCAGATTCTGCATATTGACTCCGTAAGTGCGGAATTTAACTCTATTTTTATTATTGTAGGAGGGCTTCACAAACTCCTTGGGCTTGTTGTCCGGCTCGGGTTTCGGATAGGGAGCGTCCACATCCAACCGATAATCAGACATAATGAAAAGATGATCCCATAATTTGTTCCAAAAATCGTCATTATTCCGGCTCGTGTCGTGGGCCGTTTCTCTGGAATTGACCACATCGCTCATAATCCGGACAATGGCGTAGGCGGTACGTGTACGCTCTGCCCTGTCCTCTATCGCCACACACTGCTCCACCAACTTCTGGATATTCCTGCCATACTCTCTGATAATGAGTTTGTTACGTTTAGTATTGTATTCTATCATATTATATTTATGCGTTTTCAAAAATGAAAGGGCAAAAATACATTTTTTTTAGATTGAGGCAATAGTAGGCAATAGGCAAAAGGCATTGCCGTGGAGACGCGATGAATCGCGTCTCTACTTTCCTTCGCGTTTGAGAATAATCAGGACCGTGTAAATCAAAATCTTGATATCCATTTGGATGGACATGTTCTCGATGTAGAGGATGTCCCAGCGCAGGCGTTCCACCATCTCATCGACATTTTCGGCGTAACCGAAGCGGACTTGGCCCCAGGAGGTGATGCCGGGCTTGATGCCGAGCAGCAGCTGATAGTGCGGCGCGCGCTCCATGATCTGGTCGATGTAGAACTGTCGTTCAGGGCGCGGACCCACCAACGACATGTCGCCGCGGAGCACGTTGAAAAACTGCGGGGTCTCGTCCAGACGGTACTGCCTCATGAACTTCCCGAACGGGGTGATGCGGCCGTCATTTTTCGAGGAGAGCATCGGGCCGTCGGACTCGGCATTCTCGCACATTGAACGGAACTTGATGATATTGAACGGTTTGCCAAGGTATCCAATGCGTTCCTGCCGGTAGAATATCGGGCCGGGAGAGGATTTCTTGACCCCGATGGCCAGACAGATGTAAAGCGGGGTGAGCAGGACGATAGCCAGCGCGGAAAAGACGACATCGCAGCCGCGCTTCACGATGCGCTGCCAAGTAGGCAGATACTCGGGCGAGATGGAAATCATCGGCTCGTCCAGCACCGAAGAGGTCTTCACCGAACCGATCAGCACATCATGCTCCTGCGGCACCAAACTGATGGTCAGGTTGTGGTTCCGGTTAGCCAACGAAAGTACCGGCTGGATGTATTTCCGCTGTCCGTTGTGCATCGCGACAATAATCTCCTCCACGTGCTGCTCCTCCACCACCCTACCCAGGTCTGCGAGGTCGCCGAAACAGGGGAGCTTCCCGGCCATCATGTCGGGATCCTGTCCCTCCACACGCACATACCCCACAAACAGGTTGCCGGAATGGGACTTCTGCTTCCGCACGGTTTCGTACGCTTGCAACGCCATCGCGTCATTTCCGACCAAAATGGTGTTGAAGCCTATCTTCCCGCTATGAATCCCGTTGTTGATGTAGGATGTCACGATCACGCGCGGGATGTAGGTCAGCAAAAACTGCGAGGAGAAGAGGAAAAGCATGTATTTCACATAATCGAACGGCGAAGTGACAATATCATCCAGAATAAAGATGAAAAAGAAGAGCAGACAGCCGAAAAGCGTCACCCCGAAGGTGGTCACCAGCTCGTCGAGACGTGATTTTCTGTAAATCTTGTTATAATAACCGAAGAAAGCATGGCAGAAGAGCCACGCCAGCGGATAGACGAGCAAACCCACCCAGAATTTGGTGTTCACCCGCATCGAATAGAGGATGGCTGGCCAATCCGCAGCCTCGCCCACATGTTTCCGATAGGCATACAGGAGCACCCAGGTGATGGCAGCGGCCGCCCAGTCCAAAAACAGATATAGAGACAGTAACTTGATCTTGTTCATGAGCACTAGGCCGTTTTGATATACACCACTTTGACATCATCGATGTCCACGCGCTTCACCTCGCCCGGATTGGCCACCCCGGAAAGGACTAGGGTCATCGCCGTCACATTTCCGGTGGTACTGTGATTACCGTTGATAATGTTCGTCAGGTCGAAATGTATCGTCTTCCATTCGTCCGGAGATTTATAAATACCCCCCACAGCATAGGCGTTGTTGGGGTAATAGGCCGTGGCCATCTTGGCCGCCACCTGTATGTCCACTTCCGTTTTATAACGAATCTCCAATAACGTCCGGTAACTGCCCACCGGAGCATAAAACGATGAGGAAAGCACCTCGAAGCTCAGCCCGTCCTCGTCGTTCAGGACAATTTCGCCCACCTTGTTGCCATCAACCTCAACAAGATCGAAGCCTTGAGCCGTGGCAGAGACGGATGAAGGCGAGAATGAAGTGCTGTTGGAGAAGGTTTCGAAGAAGGGGAAACAGGCATACTCGCTATAGACATATTTCGGTAAATTCTGCGCCACTTCGTAGGTCACCCCTTTCTGCAGGACCACCTTCTGACGGCAAATATTCAAGAACGGGTAACCGGTAATGGTGTTTGACATACCCGAAAGGGGGAAGGCGGGCAGCAGCACCACCGTACTGGTGTCGGTACTGCTCACATCCAGCACGGGCACTTTGCAGGGCAACTGCCAGCAGCCCAGGTTCTTGTTATTCACATACACATTGACGTGCGTGAACTTGTGACGCGAGATGGCATCCAATTCATCCTGGTCGAAAAACTGGTCGTGGGTCTCGTTGAAATTGCTGACATCGATACAATTCTCCAGATCCTCAAGGGTGACATGGATATAAGCGGGGGTAAGGTCCGTGCGTTTGCAGGAATTCTCCAAAAATAATATTACTAAAACACTGAAAATCAAGTAACTAATCTTTCTCATACGCTAAAAACAACGCGACCATAACGTAAAAAGAAAGTTTTTATTGCAACATTTCAAAAAAAATCGGATTTTTGCGGCCATGAAAAATAACACCTCCTCTCATGGTCTCGGCTACATTGCCATTTTGTTCGCCATGCTCTTCTGGGGCATGAGCTTTGTATGGATTAAACACCTATTAATCAACAACTTCCCCGTATTCACCATCGTTTTCATCCGGCTGGTTTTGGCTTCCGTCGTATTCATCACGTTGTTAAAATTGCAAAAGAAATTGCAAAAAATAGAGCGTGAAGATTACAAAGATTTTCTGTTGCTTGCCTTTTTCGAACCGTTCCTCTACTTCATCGGGGAGGATTTCGGTTTGCAGCAGGTGGACGCCAGCTTCGCCGCCGTCATCATCGCCCTGATTCCCATCGTGATTTCCATCACCATGTATTTCACCGAACGTGCGCCCATCCGCTGGGAGTTCGTGGTGGGCACCCTGGTGTCCGTGGTGGGCGTGCTGATGCTGACCATGAGCACCACCGGACATATCGACTTCAACCTGAAAGGGACGCTGCTGCTCGGCTTAGCGGTGCTGGCCGCCAGCGGCTACAGCGTGCAGCTGACCCGTCTGCTCAAGAAATACACTCCGGCAACGGTGACCACCTGGCAGAACTTCATCGCCATCCCGATGTTCCTGCCCTTCGTCCTGATCTTTGACATCCGGCAATGGGGAAGCCTCAGTTGGGACGCCGGCAACATCTCCAGTCTTGTATGCCTTGCACTGCTCTGTTCTGCAGGTGCTTACATGCTCTACTCCTACTCCGTGAAACAGCTCACCGTCAGCAGAACCTGCGTCTTCACCAACCTCATCCCCATCGTGACGCTCATCGTAGCCGCCGCCATCGGCCAAGAGGTCTTCACCCCCATCAAGTTCTGGGGCATTTTGGTGATCGTGGCGGGAGTGACGTTTAGTCAATTAAGAATTAAGAATTAAGAATTATGAATGATGAATGCATAATGAAGAATGATGAAACGGCAAGACGCGCGAAGCGCAATTAACCCCACATAAGCGATGAAGGAGCGTAATGTGGGGACAGGACAAAAGACGAAGGCAATAACTATAAATGAACAAAACAGACCACCTATTATTAACGATCTTACTCATCGCAATCTCCCTCTCGGGGTGGGCGCAGCACACGCGCGTGACGTTGTCCGGCAGCGTGACCGATGCCACGAACGGCGAGACGATGATGGGCGTGTACGTGATCCTGTCGGAGGTCTCCAACCCGTCGAACGTGCAGGGATGCGTCACGAACCAGGCGGGCTACTATTCGATTTCGGTATTGCCAAGCACTTACAAATTAACCGTCAACTATTTGGGATTCAAAACCATAGAAGACACTATTGTCTTGAATCGCAATACGGTCCGCCGGATGGAGCTCGAGCCCAACGCCATCACGGGTGAGGAGGTCGTGATCCAGGGCGAACGCAGCAACGTGAACGTCATCAGCGGCGATGTCGGGCGCATGGAACTGAGCGTGCAGACCATCAAGGCGTTGCCCGCGCTCATGGGCGAGGCGGATGTCATCAAGTCCGTGCAGCTGTTGCCGGGTGTGCAGTCCAACGGCGAAGGCAACTCCGGTTTCTACGTGCGCGGCAGCGGCACCGACCAGAACCTCGTGCTGCTTGACGAGGCCACCATCTACAACGCCGACCACCTGTTCGGGTTTTTCTCCATCTTCAACGCCGACGCCGTCAAGAGCATCGAGCTCATAAAATCCGGAATGCCAGCTTATTACGGAGGTCGTGCAGCCTCTATCCTGAATGTTTACCAAAAAGAGGGCAACATGAAGAAATACGAAGTGGACGGCGGTATCGGACTGATTTTCTCGCATCTCACCGTGCAGGGACCCATCAAGAAGAACCGCGCTTCGTTCCTGATTTCCGCCCGCCGCACCTACGCCGACGTCATCATCCAGCCGTTCCTCAAGAAGGATTCGCCGATGAAAGGCACCAACTTCTACTTTTACGACATCAACGCGAAGTTCAACATCGTGATCAACGCCAAGCACCGGCTCTACTTCGGCGCTTATTACGGCAATGACAACTACGGATTCAAATCGAAGACGCAGCAGACCAAGATGGCCTTCCAATGGGGCAACGCGGCGGCCTCGGCCCGTTGGAATTACATCATCGCCAACCGTCTGTTCCTCAACACTTCCGCCACCTTCAGTTATTACAATTTCAACACCGACATGGCCATGGAGCCCTACTCCCTGGGCCTCTCCTCCGGGGTGCGCGATTACAGTCTGAAGAGCGAGCTCACCTGGATTCCGACACCGAAGCACAATGTGCGGTTCGGCGTCCACAACATCTTCCACGACTGCATCCCGGGACGCTTCAACGTAGAAGCAGGCACCGGAATCGCTTTCAACCTGCCGCCCCAGCAACACTACCTGAGCAACGAGCTGGCCCTGTATGCACACGATGAATGGGACATTTCCAAACACTGGAAACTGAACTTCGGGGTCCGTTACACCAATTTCACATTTCTCGGGCCTTTCATCCGCTACATCCTCAATGAATTCAGCGTGGCGACCGACTCCATCACCTACAAGCCCGGGGAGATCATCGCGCAATACAACCGTGCCGAGCCGCGCCTCTCCGTGCGCTGGCTTATCGACTCCACCACGTCCATAAAAGCCTCTGCCACGCTCAATTACCAGTTCATGCACCAGATCGCCATCGCCAACATTTCGCTGCCGACCGACCAATGGATGCCCTGCACCGACCTTCTGAAACCGCAGACCGTGTTCCAATACAGTTTGGGCGTGTTCAAGAATTTCTACCACGACATGTTCGAAACCTACGTGGACCTATACTATAAACAGATGTATAACCTGGCGGAATACCGTGAAGGACTTGACCTCAGCATTTTGACGGTCAACCCCGACCAACTATACGTTTTTGGAAAGGGGTGGTCCGCCGGCGCCGAGTTTTACATCAAGAAGTCGAAAGGGCGGTTCACCGGCTTCATCGGCTACACGTTGGGATTCACGCGCCGGCAGTTCGACGACCTCAACGGCGGGAAGCCCTTCTGGGCGAAATACGACCGTCGGCACGATGTCACCATCAGTCTCGGTTACGAAATCATCCCCAACAAGCTGAGAGCCTCCGCGTTATGGGTGTTCCAGTCGGGCAACACCATGACCGTGCCGCTCGGCTACTACCTCTACATGGGTTCGGTGGTGACCGAGTACAGCGGCCGCAACGAATACCGCGTCAGTCCCTACCACCGTCTCGACATTTCCGTGGACTGGACCATCAAAAAGACCGCCAAGTTCGAGACCGGTCTGAACTTCTCCATATACAATGTCTATAACCGCCAGAACCCCTTCCTGGTCTTCTTCGAAACCAGCATAGAGACCGACAACGGCGACCTCACCAGTTTTGCGATGCAGAACCACGCCTACCAGATGAGTCTCTTCCCGATCATCCCGTCGGTGATGTGGACGTTTAAGTTTTGACGGGTGACGGGTGACGGCTGACGTTGGATTTGCGATTTGCGATTTACGGTTTGCGGTTTGCGGGGTGCGGTTTTATCAACATTTTTCACCTTTTTCTGTTAATATTTTTCACGTGCTTTTTGGGTGAAAAATGTATATTTGCGGCTTCAAAAAATTGGATGTGATTTTGACGCGGAAACACAATATACTTGCTGATTTTCAGATGATTACAAATGTTAAATTATCTATAAAGTCATTGTCACCCCGCGTTATTTGCGACATTTTCAGCACCTTCACCTGTTTGTTTCTCAAATGGGGAATGACCTTCTACCGAATCCAAAGACCAACAGCTACACGGAAATCAAAATTTCGTGTAGTTTTGTTTTAAATACTGAGCAAAAATTGATATAATGGAAAGAATAAATCTACAAAACATGAGATCTCTTGTGAAACCCTTTATGTTCCTGGCGCTGATCGTGCTTGGCGCGACAGGTGTGTGGGCGCAGAACAACACCACCATCGACCTCTTGACGGTGACCAGCGACATCACCGTAAATAACGGATATACGTTGACCGGCACGCTTAGCGCAAATAAGAAAATTTCCATCGCATCTGGTGCCACAGTGACATTAAATAATGTAACCATCAATGGTGTGGACAACGGTAGCTATAACTGGGCCGGAATCACCTGTAATGGCAATGCCACCATCATCCTTGTTGGCGAAAACACTGTCAAAGGATTCTATAGCTATCGTTCTGGCATTTTTGTGCCTGCGAACAGTACGCTGACCATCCAAGGCAGCGGCTCGCTCACAGCCAGTAGCAATGGCAACGGTGCCGGCATTGGCAGCAACACAGGTAGTAGCGGAGGCAATATCAACATCGCAGGTGGTACCATTACGGCTACCGGAGGAGACAGATGCGCCGGGATTGGCGGATGTGGAGGTGGTTCCTGCGGTAATATCAATATTACAGGTGGCATGGTGACAGCCACCGGCGGAAATTCCGCACCAGGAATTGGGGGCGGACAAGGTAGCTCTTGCGGCTCAATTACCATAGCCAATACTGTTACAGGTATAAGAGCTGTTAAGGGAGGAGGCTCTGCCCAAGCTTCATATAGCATCGGCGCAGGATATGGTGGCAGCTGCGGTACAGTGACCGTCAACGGTAACGTCTCGAATGGTATAATGACAAATCCCTATAGTTACCCTTCCTATACTTTAGATGATATCCCTCCTGGTTGGACGGTGAAGGCCGACAACCAAACGGTGTCAGTGACCGATGGTGTGGCTTCCATTCCTGTGGGCGCCACCGTGATGCTGACCCCTCCCACCCCCGACAAGCCCCGCGTGAAGGATGTCGAGTTATTATCGCCAGAAGAGATTCCGCTCACCTTCGAGGCGAAGACGGCAGGATCCATGGTGGTGTTCACGGAAGGGGAAAATACAACATTGAATCCTCTATTGTATAGTATTAACGGCGGCAACTGGGCCGAATACACCTTTGGCGACACCATCACCCTCGCCGACAGTGCTGCGAAGGTCTCCTTCCGCGGAACCAACGCTGCGTATGCACTATATAGTGAAGGCGACGGAGCCAGCCACTTCTCCTGCACCGCCGACTGCTATGTTTATGGTAACATAATGAGCCTTATCGATTCCGTCAACTTCGCCACCACTACTGCATTGACCAGCGACAACACATTCTGTTCCTTGTTTATTAATAACAGCCACATCTATAATCATGCAACCAAATCGTTAGAGTTGCCCGCCATGATACTTAAGGAATACTGCTATGCAAGCATGTTCAAAGGCTGCACGAACTTGACATCAGCTCCCGCACTGCCCGCCATGACTATGGCTAACTTATGCTATCTTAACATGTTCCAAGGTTGCACAAGCCTAACCACGGCTCCCGCGCTGCCCGCCACTTCGTTGGCTGAACAATGCTATGAAGGCATGTTCAGTGGCTGCACGAGCTTAACTACAGCTCCCATACTGCCTGCCCAAACTTTGATTCACGGATGTTATTCCCACATGTTTAACGGCTGTTCACTCCTGAGCAGTGTAACCAGTCTTGCCACAGACATATCGGCACAGTATTGTACTACGAATTGGCTCCTTGACGTGGCCCAAACGGGCACCTTCGTCAAACCAGCTTCGATGGACGAATGGGACATCGACAATCCCAGCGGTATCCCTGAGGGCTGGACTGTGAAAGACTACGAGACCTTCCTGCCCCTTACCTTCGAGGCAAAGACGGCTAACGCCACGGTGACGTTCACAAAAGCAACATCATTATCATCGCTTTCAATAGAATATAGCTTGAATGGCGGCGCATGGACAGTTTACACACAGCCCATCTCCCTCGCCGACAGCGGCGACAAGGTTTCGTTCAGGGGAACAAATATGCAATATTCCGATGGCATTAATCACAGTACATTCTCCTGCAACGATTGTTATTTCTATGGCAACATCTTGAGCCTTATCAATAAGGACAATTACCCCACAATAACAAGTATGAATTACGATAATAGCAGAAACCATACATTCAATAGTTTGTTTGGACAGCAAGACAATGGGGTTTATAATCATCCATCCAAAGAATTATTACTGCCCGCCACAGATCTTACGCCGTCTTGCTATTCAGCAATGTTTGAAGGATGCACACATTTGACCTCTGCGCCTGCGCTTCCTGCCACTAATCTTGCTTTTAGATGCTATGATAATATGTTCCATGGATGCACAGGGTTGATCTCTGCACCAGTGCTACCAGCCACTAACCTTTCGACCGCTTGCTATTCAGCAATGTTTGAAGGATGCACACATTTGACCTCTGCACCTGCGCTTCCTGCCACTAATCTTTCGGACGCTTGCTATTATCGTATGTTCGCCGGTTGCACATCGTTGACAACAGCGCCAGAGTTACCTGCCTCGACGTTGACAAACTATTGTTATGCAAATATGTTCCAAGGTTGTACCAGTCTGACTACGGCACCCGAGCTGCCTGCCACGACGTTGGCCGAAGAATGCTATTATCACATGTTCGAAAGCTGCACGCACCTGAACCAGGTGACCTGCCTTGCCACAGACATATCGGCACAGCATTGTATTGAGAATTGGCTCAACAACGTGGCCGCCACAGGCACCTTCATCAAGCCTGCCTCGATGAACGATTGGACCCTCAACAGTCCCGATGGTATCCCTGTGGGTTGGACGGCAATTCCTGTTGTTCCCGGC
>Ga0310690_10002522_pt1 | contig 29488 bp, 24 predicted proteins | sample AusTroGonzalo_MG_2_FD_207661 | JGI IMG/M metagenome (GOLD analysis project Ga0310690, IMG submission 207661) | Bovine rumen microbial communities from tropical cattle in Woodstock, Queensland, Australia - Gonzalo_04 (v2) (version 2) | ecosystem: Host-associated > Mammals > Digestive system >...
GGTAATATGCCAGTAAAATTTGCTGAGTATTTATCTGAAACTATATCTAAAAAAACAATATCTGGAATGCTTGAAAAGGCAGAAAAAGGAATATATCCGTCAAAACCGCCTTTTGGTTATACAAATAATGTATTAACAAAAACTATTGATTTCGATAATGTAAAAGCTCCTAAGATAAAAGAAGTATTTGAAAATTTAGCAAAAGGAAAAACAGCTTATGAGGATTTAGACGATATAGCAACAAACTTAGGTATAAGTAAAAATACTCTGTATAGAACAATAAGAAATCCGTTTTATTACGGAGATTTTATTTTTAATGAAAAAATATATCACGGAAAACATACCCCTTTAATAAGTAAAGAAACTTGGGATAAAGCAAACCACAAATTGAAAGAGGTATTGAAATAATGGAAGAAACAAAGATAGAAAATACAACTATAGAAAAGCCGATAATATCTAATGATATTGTCTTCAGTGCAAAAGAAAAAGCTGTTCTTTATTTAAGAGTTAGCAGTAAAGGACAAGAAGACAATTTTTCTTTGGATGCTCAAGAAAAGTTAGCATTTGAATATGCAGAAAAACATAATTTAGAAATTGTAAAAAAATGGAAAGGTGTTGAAAGTGCTTGGGGTAAAGTTGAGAGAAAAAACTTTTTACAGATGTTAGATTATGTAAAAGAAAACTACGAAATAAAGCATATAATTTTTGATATTTTGGATAGAATGACAAGAAATGATAAGGATAAGATTAAAATACAAGAATTGATAGACAAATACGATAAAACCATACATTTTACAAGAAGCAATAAGATGTATGACAAAAATGCTTCACCAGATGATAAATTTATGCTTGATATAGATGTTGCTGTAGCTAAAAAGATGTCAAATGATATTTCAAGAAAAACAAAAATGGGATTAACTGAATCTGTTGAACAAGGAATATATCCGCATACTCCGCCAGTAGGATATGTTAAAATCAATAAAAAAGTAGTTAAAGATGATTTTAAAGCAAATCTTATAGTGCAATTATACGATATGGTTATTTCAGGACATTATTCCGTAAATTATCTGTCTAATTTAATATATGATATGGGTTTAAGTAATTCGCATAATGGAAGGAATAAAGGGAAAAAATTAACAGAAACAAGTATAAGAAGATTGATAGCTAATACTTTTTATTACGGTGTTTTTAAATGGAACGGCAAATACTACAATGGAACTTATGAACCTATTATTACTAAAGAAATTTGGGATAAAGCAAACAAAATTCTTGCTGATAATTTGAGAGGATACAACAAAGATAGTGATTATCATTTTAGTAGGTTATTAAGATGTTTTGAATGTAATCATCCTATTACTGGTGCAAATACAATTAAACATAAGAATAACCCTTTAAAAGAAAAAAAATATAGATATTACAGATGTGAAAAACAAAAGAACCATAAAGAAAAATGCTATGTTCCCGAAAGTTATTTAGCAGATAAACTATTTTTATCTGTTATTCAAAAAGTATCTATGCCAGAAAATATTACTGATTTATTAAAAGAAAATATAGAGTTAATGGCAAATAATCAAACAAATATCAAAAAGACAAAGAAAGAGATTATAGAGAAAGATTTAAAAGATTTAACTGAACAATTAAGCAGACTTTATGATTTACAAATTCAAGGAAAGATAAGTAATGTAGATATGTTTTCCAGAAAAGAGAAAGAACTAAATGATTTGATAGAAAAAAAGAAGAATACCCTTAAATTGTATTCAAACAATGAACAAGAAACAATGGAAAAAGCAGAAGAAACTTTCTTTTTGGTAAATAACATTGAAAAGGTATATAACGAAAGTGATTACGAAGATAAATCTTTAATAATAAAGGAAATTTGTGGGGTTTCGTTATTAAAGGGCAAAACTATTATTCCTAACTACAATGAACCGTTTAGAGCTTTAGCCGACATTAAAAAAAAGGTTGAAGGGTTTACATACAAAGATATTGAATTGGATAAAATGGCAATAAAAAACACTCATTCCTTTAAAGGTTTGAGTGAAAACGTCAAGGGTGGACAACGGGGTTCGAACCCGCGACCTTCGCTTCCACAGAGCGACGCTCTAACCAGCTGAGCTACGTCCACCAATTAATTATAATAAAACTACATTCAGTGACGATAAAAATTTAAACTTCGGATTACAATTTTGAAATTTTAAGTCTTATGTATCGGTGCTATGCACACCTACATACACCGCAACTTAAAATTTCTTCAGCTCATCACAAATTTTAAATTTTTCTCTTGTTCGTTAAATTCATATAATAAACTACAAGCTGAAAAACATTAAGCGTCTCCGACGTGAGTTGAACACGTAACCTACTGCTTAGAAGGCAGTTGCTCTATCCAATTGAGCTACGGAGACACCTGTAAACTATCTTCTCATTATATAAAAAACAAACTGAATAAGTCAAACTTTTTTAAATACAAAACAATTTTTATTTGATATAATCAAAATATATGAAAAAAACAGCAATAATAATACCATGTTATAATGAAGAATTAACAATAGCAGCCGTAATAAATGACTGCAAAAAATATTTGCCTCAAGCCGAAATTTATGTTTGTGATAACAATTCAACCGACAAAACCGTTGAAATAGCAAAAAGTTTAAATGCTGTCGTTAAATATGAAAAAAGACAGGGTAAAGGTAACGTTTTAAGAAAAATGTTTAGAGAAATTGATGCGGACTGTTATGTTATGGTTGACGGAGATAGTACTTATCCTTTAAATAATATAAAACAAATGTGCGATGAAATTTTAAATAACGGAATTGATATGGTTATAGCCGACAGACTTTCCGCAACATATTTCAAACAAAACAAAAGATGTTTTCATAATGTAGGAAATAAACTTGTTCGTTACCTTATCAATAAACTGTTTCATAATAATATAAAAGATATAATGTCCGGTTACAGAGCAATGAGTAAATTGTTTGTTAAAACATATCCGGTTTTATCAAGAGGTTTTGAAATAGAAACCGAAATGACGATACATGCATTGGACAAAAATTTTTTAATAAAAGAAATTCCCGTTGATTATAAAAACAGACCTGACGGAAGTACTTCGAAATTAAATACTTTCCCCGACGGAATACTTGTGTTGAAAACAATATTTACATTGTTTAAAGATTATAAACCGTTTATATTTTTTTCAACGGTATCTTTAATTTTATTTATTGTGGCTGTTATATTGTTTATTTCCGTGTTTATGGAATTTTTGTCTACGGGTTTAGTGCCGAGATTTCCGACTTTAATAATTTCCGGTGTATCGGCAATAATGTCTTTACTTATGCTGAGTTGCGGTATTGTATTACAAACAATTGTCAGAAAACATAATGAATTGTATGAAATTATGTTAAACCAAGTACAAAACAATAGCAATTTATGAAACAATATACAAAACCTCTAACAATATCGTTAATAATTTCAATTATAATTTCTTTTTTATTTTGTTATTTTTGTTCCTTCAAAAGCATTTCAAATTTCGGTTTTTCATATAACATATTAAACGAAATTACAAATATAAATTTTTTGATAAGGTTTTTAATCGTATCTTTCGGTTTGTTTTTTGTCGGTTTGCATTTTATATTCGATGTAAACAAATTATATACCCGTTTATATAAAAGCAGATATTATATTGCCGGTGCAATTATTTTGTTTTGTTTGATTTTCGAATTAAATAACAGTTCTATTGATGTTTGGAATTTGATGAATGATGACGATTGTACAGTTTCAGATGTTATATTCGGTAAAGCAAGGCTTGAAAGGACGGACGAATGTTTGCTTATCACACCTTTGTCGTTGTCACAAAGTCCGAAATATTCATATTTCAATGAAGTTTTAAGAGGAACCAAAACGGATATGGCACTTATATATGCTCAACCTATCAAGCATATAGTAACTCTTTTTAGACCGTTTCTGTTAGGTTTTCTTTTTTTAGGTTCTGCTAAAGGGCTTTCTTTCTTTTGGATTGTTCGGCTTGTTCTTTTATTTATTGTTGTATTTGAATTGCTTCTTTTAATGACCGACAAAAATAAAATTCTTTCATTATTCGGAACATTATTAATAACATTTGCTCCTGTAATACATTGGTGGTATACATGTAACGGAATAATTGAAATGATTATTTATTGTTCGACCGTTGTGTTGCTTTTTAAACATTATATGAATTCAAACAAATTTTATAAAAAATTATTTATGCTTTTTGTTGTTTATATTTGTATAGGAAGTTTTATATTGGTACTTTATCCTGCATGGCAAGTGCCGTGTATGTATGTTTTTTTAGCAATTTTTATATGGATGTTTTTTGAAAATAAAAATAATTTTAAATTTGATATAAAAGATTTGTTTATAATAATAATTTTTACAACTTTGCTTGCTATTGCTTTTTATTGCATATATGATAAATCGAAAGAAGCATTGGATATTATAAGAAACACCATTTATCCCGGACAGAGAAATGAAACAGGCGGCGGGCTTTTAGCGGAAGCAAACATAAATTGCGGTTTTGCGACACAAATATTAAGATATTGGGGAAATATATTTTTGCCTTTAAGCAGTAAAAATTTAAGTTACAATCCTTGTCTTTACTGTGCATTTTTCGATTTGTTTCCTATCGGTTTTATTTTATCTGCTATGGTATTTTTTAAGGATAAGAACAAAGACAAGTTATTAATTTTACTTTCCGGTGTATTTGTCTTTTTATCCGTTTGGTGTTTTATCGGATTTCCGAAATTTTTAGCAAATATAACTTTATTAAAAGTTTCTCCTTCTTACAGAACAATAATATTATGGGGTTTTTTAAATATTTTAATTTTAATAAGAGCTTTAAGTATAATAAAATTCAAATTTAACAATTTAACTGCTGTTATAATAACTTTAATTTTGACCGTTTATTCGGTTATCGCAAACAAATATGTTTATGGGCAATACTTAGATGCTTTTAAAATTTCAATTATTGTTGTTTTAAGTTCTTTTATGTTTTGGTGTATCTTGAAAAATAAAATAAATAAATTATTTGTTTTTATAACGGCTGTAACAATGGTTGTTGCAGGTTTGGCAGTCAATCCCGTACAAAGAGGTTTTGCCGTTGTAAAAGAAGTTCCTTTGGCACGGGCAATAAAAAATATAAACGATAAAGAACCCGGATTATGGCTTTTTGAAACAGGAACACTTAAACATGCTTTTATAATGAATTATCCGATAATACAAGGTGCGGCAACATTTAATTCAACAAATATTTATCCTAATTTGGAAGGATTTAAAAAAATTGATAAAGAAAATAAATATTCTAATGTATATAACAGATATTGTCATATATCGGTAAATTTGGTTGACATTCATAAAGTTACAAGAAAGTTTAATAAATTTGTTCTGTTAAATCGTGATTATATCGCAATAAATATGACGGAAGATGATTTGATTGATTTGAATATCAAATATATATTAACTTTAAAAAATTTATCTTCTTTTAACAGTTCAAAAGTTAAATACAATCTTTTATTTAATACTTCAAAATGTTTTATATATAAACTTCAATATCGTAGCGAATAATCAAGATAAAAATAAGTGTTTTAAAAGATGAAAGTAACTATTTTTGACAATATATAAAAATATTTGTAAAATCAAATAATATTTAATTTTTTGGAGGGTATAAAATGGCTGTAATAAAAGGTTTTAACGGTATCAGATATGCAAAAGCAAACATAACAAATGAAATTTGTCCGCCTTACGATGTTATAAGTCCCGAAGAAAAAGCAAAATTAAAAAAGAATTCAAAATATAATATGGTACAACTTGAACTTTCCGATGCTTGCGGTAACAGAAACAAATATGCACAGGCAAATGTTTTATTTAAGCAATGGTTAAAAGAAGGTGTTTTAAAACAGGAAGAAAAACCTGCTCTCTATTTTTACGAGCAAACATTTAAAGACCACGGTAAAAAAATGACAAGAAGAGGTTTTTTTGCCGCATTAAAAATTGAAAACCCTCACGGCGGTGCGGTAAAAGCCCACGAAAAAACTTTATCAAAACCGAAAGCGGACAGATTAAGTTTATTAAAAGCCGTTAAAGCAAATTTAAGTCCTATATTTTTGTTGTTTAATGACGACAAGAAAAAGATGGTTAATTTGTGTAAAAATATATCTAAGAAAAAACCGTCTTCAACTGCAACAGACAAAGAAAAAACAGCTCATAAATTGTGGGTTATAGATGACGAAAAAATTATAAAAGAAGTTGAAAAAACATTAAAGAATAAAAAAACTTTTATAGCAGACGGTCATCACAGGTATGAAACTTCTTGGAATTATTTACAGTATATAAAAGGTAAAGATAAAAACTTTTCCGATAAAAAAGAATACGGTTATGTACTTGCTTATTTGTGCCCTATGGAAGATGCAGGTATTTCCATTTGGCCTACACACAGAGTTATTGAAGCACCTAAAAATATTGAAGAAAATATTGAAAAATTCTTTAATGTTTTACCGCAAAGAGATTTTGCAAAATTACAAAAAGCAAAAATTCAACCGATACTTTTATTTAAAGATAATAAATACAGAACTTTAGTTATAAAAAATGAAGCTTTATTAAAAAAAGCAATGCCTAAAAATTGTAAAGCATTTAGAAATTTAGGTGTAAGTATTTTGCATAACATATTAATACCGAAGGAACAGGTTGCTGCAGATAAATATATTTACGTTAAAGATGAAAAAGAAGCAATTTCTCTTGCTAAAAAAACAAATAAAATTGCAATTTTAGTTCCTGCTACACCTGTTGAAGCAATAAAAGAAATTGCATTAAATAATGAAAATATGCCGCAAAAATCAACTTACTTTTTTCCGAAACTTGCAAGCGGTATAATTATACATTCCGTTTAATTTAAAAATGACAAGTTTGGTTTTGGATATAAGTTTAGTAATGTTGTTTATTTTTTTTGTCAACATCGGTTTTGAAGTTGGCTTTGTTAGAAGTTTTTTTGCATTTGCAGCAGGGATAATTTCCGTAATGTTGGCAAAAAATTATCCTATGCAGGAAGGAATAAATTTTTATTTGGTTTTTTCCGTAAGTGCAATTATTATTTATTTGGCAGGGCTTTTTATTGTACGAATTGTTAAGTTTTTTTATTTGTCTTTGTTTGATAAGTTTGCCGGTATTTTGTTAAGTGTTTGTATTTGTTTTATGTTCACGGTAAATTTTGTTTTACCGCAAATAAATAAACAAACAAACGGTGTTCAAACAAGGGTGGGGAATTCAATACAAAAAATATATTACAATAATGTTTTACCTATAATTAAAAAAATATAAGAGGAGCAATTGTGAAAAAATTAAAATTAGGTTTTCCAAAAGGCAGTTTGCAGGATTCAACTATCGAATTGTTTAAAAAAGCAGGTATAAAAATATCCGTGTCATCAAGGTCATATTTCCCGACCAGCAACGACGACGAATTGGAAATAATGCTTGTTCGTTCACAGGAAATGGCAAAATATGTTCAGGACGGTGTTTTTGATGCCGGACTTACCGGCTTTGATTGGATATGCGAATCCGGTGCAAAAGTAAAAGAAGTTTGTGAACTTAAATATGCAAAGTCGGGTTTTCGTCCTGTCAGGTGGGTATTGGCCGTTCCGAACGATTCGAAAATAAAAAGCATTAAAGATTTGCAAGGCAAAAGAATTGCAACCGAATTATTAAACTATACAAAAAAATATTTCGCAAAAAATAAAGTAAAAGCAAACATTGAATTTTCTTGGGGTGCAACCGAGGCTAAAGCAGGCAAACTTGTAGATGCAATTGTTGAACTTACCGAAACAGGTTCTTCTTTAAGAGCAAACAATTTAAGAATAGTTGAAGAATTGTTAACATCAACAACAAGGCTTATTGCAAATGCTGCAGCTTGGAAAGACAGTTGGAAAAGAGAAAAAATAGAAAACCTTTCAATACTTTTGCAGGGTGCATTAAATGCCGAAGGTATGGTTGGTTTAAAAATGAATATGCCTTTTAAAATTTTACCTGAAGTTGAAAAAATATTACCTGCATTAAAAAAACCTACAATTTCAAATTTAAGTGACGGAAACTGGATAGCACTTGAAGTTATTATTGAAGAAAATGTAGTTAAAAAAATAATTCCTGCACTTAAAAGAGCCGGTGCCCAAGGCATTATAGAATATCCGTTAAATAAAATTATTTATTAAAATTACTAATAAAATTTTTGCTAAAGAAATTATTTTATTTAAATAAAAATTTATTTATTATTGCACCTTTATCTGCAGAACTTACCTGTGCGGCATACCTTGCAAGTGCTCCGCCGATACCTGTTTTCTTTTTTATCTGCATTGTCTGTTTTCTTTTTTCTATTTCTTCGTTTGAAACTTTTAACTCAATTTTATATTCGGGAATATTTATTGAAATAATATCGCCGTCTTTAACATAAGCTATAAGTCCGCCGGAAGCTGCTTCAGGGGAAACATGCCCGAGTGAAGCTCCTCTTGTAGCACCGGAAAACCTGCCGTCTGTAATAAGTGCAACATCTTTATCAAGTCCCATACCTGCAATGGCAGATGTCGGGCTTAACATTTCACGCATTCCGGGTCCGCCTGCAGGACCTTCATATCTAATAACTACAACATCGCCTTTAACAATTTTACCTGCATAAATTGCAGCTATAGCTTCTTCTTCACTGTCATAAACTTTTGCAGGTCCTTCGTGCTTTAACATTTCAGGTGCTACCGCACTTCTTTTAACTATACAACCGTCGGGTGCAAGGTTTCCTTTTAAAACTGCTATTCCGCCTGTTTTACTGTAAGGGTTATCAATTGAACGAATAATTTCGGTATCTTTATTTTCTGCCGTTTCAATATTTTCACCTAATGTTTTTCCCGTGCAAGTCATAACGGAAGTATCTATTAAATTAAGTTTTGTTAATTCTTTTAAAACGGCATATACTCCGCCTGCTTCGTTTAAATCTTCCATATAAGTGTGTCCTGCGGGAGCAAGATGACAAAGATTTGGAGTTTTTTCACTTATCTTGTTTGCCATATCCAAATTAAATTCTACTCCGCATTCGTTTGCAATTGCGGGAAGATGTAACATACTGTTAGTTGAACATCCGAGTGCCATATCTGCCGTCAATGCATTTTTTATCGCAGCTTTTGTCATAATATCGCGAGGACGAATATTTTTTTTAACGAGTTCCATTATCTGCATACCTGCATGTTTTGCAAGTTCTATTCTTGCCGAATATACCGCAGGAATTGTTCCGTTACCTTTAAGCCCCATACCGAGAACTTCGGTTAAACAGTTCATTGAATTTGCCGTATACATTCCGGAACACGAACCGCATGTAGGACAAGTTTTTTCTTCACAAACAGAAAGTTGTTCTTCATTAATTTTACCTGCTTTAAAAGCCCCTACGGCTTCAAACATACTTGAAAGGCTTGTTTTTTTACCGTTTACTCTACCTGCAAGCATAGGACCGCCGCTAACAAAAATTGTAGGGATATTTACACGAGCTGCAGCCATTAGTAACCCCGGAACATTTTTGTCGCAATTCGGAACCATAACAAGCCCGTCAAAGCCGTGTGCCAATACCATTGCTTCGGTAGAATCCGCTATCATATCACGAGTAATAAGTGAATATTTCATCCCGTTATGCCCCATGGCAATACCGTCACAAACTGCAATTGCGGGAAACACTATCGGTGTTCCGCCCGCCATTGCAACACCAAGTTTAACGGCTTCAACTATTTTATCTATGTTCATGTGCCCCGGAACAATTTCATTGTAAGAACTTACAATTCCTATAAAAGGTTTTGCCTGTTCTTCTTTTGTTATTCCCAAAGCATGATATAAACTTCTATGCGGTGCATTATGTGAACCTTCTACAATTTTTTCTTTAATCATTTTTACTCCTTTAAAAATCGCTTTGCGATTTTTGATGTATAGATGTATTGAAGTATGGATGTATAGAAACAACCTCAAAAACAATAACTACAAATACTTTAAAAAATGCTGTTCGTCGTTTCTACACCTCAATTCTTCTATACTTCCATCCATCAAAACTTTCCGTTATAAGCATTTAAAAATATTTGTTTAATTTCCGACATTAACGGATATGCGGGGTTTGCTCCCGTGCATTGGTCATCGAAAGCTCTTTCTACAAGCATATCCAAATTTGCCATAAATTCATCTTCTTTTACACCGAACTCTTTTATTGATTTCGGTAAATTAATTTTTGTCATTAAATCATCAACCGCTTTTATTAACCTTTCTGTTTTTTCATCGTCATTTTTTCCGCCAAGTCCGAGTTCGTCGGCAATTTGTCCATATTTCATTTTTGCATTAGGATATTTATACTGCGGGAAAATTGCCTGTTTTGAAGGTTTATCGTTAGCATTGAATTTTATTATTTGCCTTATTAAAAGTGCATTTGCAACACCGTGCGGAATATTATACATTGCACCGAGTTTGTGTGCCATTGAATGACATAAACCCAAGAAAGCATTTGCAAAAGCCATACCGGCTATTGTTGCGGCATAGTGCATTTTTTCTCTTGCTTTTGGGTCATTTTTGCCTTCGTTATATGACCGTGGCAAGTATTTGAATACAAGTTTTGTTGCTTCAAGTGCATTTGAATTTGTAAAGTTTGTCGCCATACAAGATACATAAGCCTCTAAAGAATGAACAAGAGTATCAATTCCTGAAGCTGCCGTTAAACCTTTTGGCATACCGTCAACAAAATTCGGGTCGACAATTGCCATGTTAGGTGTTAAAGCATAGTCGGCAATTGCATATTTGTAATGAGTTTTTTCGTCGGTAATAATTGAAAAAGGTGTTACCTCAGAACCTGTACCTGAAGTTGTCGGAATACAAACCATACATGCTTTTTTACCAAGGTCGGGGATTTGGCAAATTCTTTTTCTTATATCCATAAACCTCATTGAAATATCTTCAAAATTAACATCGGGTTGTTCATATAAAAGCCACAATATTTTACCTGCATCCATAGGCGAACCGCCACCTAAAGCAATAATTACATCAGGTTCATAAGCTCTAATCATTGTAAGTGCATCGTCTATTGTTGCAAGTGTCGGGTCGGGTTTAACATCAAAAAACATTTGATGGTCTATACCTATTTCATCCAAAACATCTGTAATATTTTCAACCGCACCGGAATTAAATAAGAAACGGTCGGTAACGATAAATGCTCTTTTTTTACCTTTTAATTCTTTAAGAGCAAGGTCTAAACAACCTCTTTTAAAATATATTTTTTGAGGAACTTTAAACCATAACATATTTTCTCTCCTTTCAGCTACCGTCTTATAATTAAGTAAATGTTCTACACCTATATTTCCGGAAATTGAATTTCCTCCCCAAGAACCGCAACCGAGCGACAACGACGGTTCAAGTTTAAAATTGTATATATCACCTATTCCGCCTTGTGACGAAGGAGTATTTATTAACACACGACAAGAAGGCATTTTTTCGGCATAAGCATTTATTCTTTCTTTTACTCTTGAATCGGTATAAAGAACGGAAGTATGTCCGGGACCGCCTTTTATAACAAGTTCATAAGCCATTTCTGTTGCTTGCTCGAAATTTTTTGCTTTATACATTGTAAGTATTGGAGATAATTTTTCTCTTGAGAAAGGGTCGTTCCAGTCAACTTTAGGTCTTTCGCAAAGTAAAAGTTTTGTTTCTTTAGGAATTTTAAAACCGGAAAGTTCTGCTATTTTATGTGCAGACTGACCGACTATTAACGGATGTGCACTGCCTCTTTTTGTATCTATAAACGGAAGAGCCACCATTTTCTTTTCGTCACTTTTGTTAACGAGATAAGCTCCTCTGTAAATAAATTCTTTTTTTACTTTTTCATAAACATCATCAACAACAATTACCGCCTGTTCGGAAGCACAAATCATACCGTTATCAAAAGTTTTTGACATAATTATTGAAGATACCGAAGTTCTTATATCGGCAGTTTCGTCAATAACGGCACAGGCATTTCCCGGACCTACACCCAAAGCGGGTTTGCCCGACGAATATGAAGCTTTAACCATTCCCGGTCCTCCGGTTGCCAAAATACAGGCAATATCCGGATGATGTAATAGTGTATCGGAAAGTTCCATAGACGGTGTATTTATCCATCCTATAATATCTTTCGGTGCACCGGCTGCAACGGCAGCTTCAAGTACAACTCTTGCGGCTTCTATTGTACTTTTTGTTGCACGAGGATGCGGTGAAAAAATAATCGCATTTCTTGTTTTTAATGTTATAAGTGCTTTAAAAATTGCCGTTGAAGTAGGGTTTGTTGTCGGAATAATACCTGCCAAAACTCCTAACGGTTCTGCAACAATTTTAATTCCGTTTTCTTTGTCTTCACTTATAATTCCGCAGGTTTTTGCATATTTATGTTTATTGTAAATATATTCGGAAGCAAAATGATTTTTTATTATTTTATCTTCCAATACACCCATACCGGTTTCTTCCACGGCCATTCTTGCCAAAGGGATTCTAACTTTATTTGCCGCAACGGCAGCCGCTTTAAAAATTTTATCAACTTGTTCTTGGGTATAATTTTCGTATTCCTGTTGTGCTTTTTTTACTTTTACAATTAAGGCATTTAATTTTTCAACAGTGTTTACAATTTTTGTATCCTGCTCTTTGTTCAATTTTGTTTGTTTTAAATCCTGTTGTTTTTTTCTCGGCATAAACTGCTCCTTATATATTTTTCATTTTATATTTAATAATTGTTCGGCATTTAAATGCATAATTTTTTCCAAGTTATCCTGTTCAATATCTAAAGTATTTAACAAATCAATTTCTCTTTTTGGATGTCCTACGGGAAAATCTGAACCGAATAATATTTTATTCATATTATGTTTTTTAAAAAATCTGTAAATTTGTTCTTTCTGCATAAATATAATTGAAGATGAAGTATCTATATAAAAATAATCGTCGCCCACAATTACGTTATCTTTTTCAAGCCCGTCCCACATTCTAAAACCGCCCATGTGTGCCGCTATAAATTTTATTTCCGGAAAATATTTTTTAACATTTAACATCTGTTTAGGTCCCGCCTGAATGAGCCCGGTTAAAGAAAGCTCATAACCGCAATGAAAAAGCAACGGAATTTGTAATTTTTGTATTTTTTCATATATCGGAAAAACTCTTTCATCATCAATATAAAACATTTGAAATTCCGGCTGGAATTTTATTCCTTGTGCATTATCTTTAATTCTGTCAAGTTCATAAGACCATTTTTCATAAAAAGGATGAAGCGAGGCAAATTTTATAAATCTGTCGGATTTTATTGAAAACAGCCAATTGTTTATATGGTCAACTTGGTCAGGTCGGGATGCAACCGATGCAATAACACTTTTAGAAACTCCGCTTTCATCCATAACGGCTAATGCATTATCTACAGTTGGAAGTGCCGCCATCGGTCTTCTGTAAGAAGCTTCCAAAAACTCTTTTGCTTTTTCTGCTATTTTATCCGGCCACAAATGTGTATGAAAATCAATTATTTCCATAATTATCCCAAGAATGATGTATAGATGAATGGAAGTATGGAGGTATGGAAACTGTAAATACCAACAATAAACCCAAACATCATATAACCGAAACTACAAACTAATTAAACACTAAGTACAAATATAAAGTATAAAAAAATAGAAAATATTTTTAAAGTCCTAAAGCTGTTTTATCGTCTACAACGGAAATATTATTTTTTTGTAAAATTTCTATTGCTTTTTCTATGTTATCAAATTTTAAAACCATCAATGCTTTTTCACTGGCTTTTTCAACAAAGCCGTACATATATTCAAGATTTATATCGTTGTCGGCTAAAACTTTTAATGCTTTTGCAAGTCCGCCCGGAGTATCGGAAACTTCAACGGCAACTACGGGAGCAATTGTTGAAATAAAACCGTTTTCTTTAAGAATTTTTTTTGCTTTTTCGGTATCATTTAAAACTACTCTTAATATTCCGAATTCCGGAGTTTCCGCAATGGTAAGAGCTTTTATATTAATATTATTATCACCTAACAAACCGCAAACTTCCGCAAGCCTTCCTTTAGTATTTTCAATAAAAATTGATACTTGACTAATTGTTTTCATTTTTCCTCCTAAAAATCGCTCTCAGCGATTTTTAGCTGATAAGCTGAAAAGCTGAGTAGCTGAAAAGTTTATTAACGACAGTTGAAAGCTTAGAACGAACACTTCGTGTTCTTAGCTGATAAGCTGACAATTCAAACACATAACTACTAAACTGCAAACAACATCTTGGATTTCTGACTACGACACACGCTCAACAACGCAACTCTAAACTATTATTATAACTTCTCAGCTCATCACCTTATCAGCTTTTAAGCTAAATTTTTGCTTTGCAAAAATTTAATGCAATTTTCTCTTATCAATAACTCTTTTGGATTTACCTTCTGTTCTTGCAAGTGTTTTTGGTTCTACCAACTTAACATTAACACCTAAACCTATAGTAGAATCTATTGCTTTTTTAATTGTAGTCTTTATATTTTCCAAAGCTTGCAATTCATCGGTAAAGAATTTCTCATCAACTTCAACAAGAACTTCAAGTTTATCCAAAGCATTTTCTTCCCTATCAACTATCAATTGATAGTTCGGTAAAGCACCGTCAACTTGTAATAAAGCATGTTCTATTTGTGTAGGGAACACATTTATTCCTCTAACAACTATCATGTCGTCGGTTCTTCCTTTAATTTTGCTAAGTCTGGGTGCCGTTCTTCCGCATTTGCATGTTTCATAAGTAATAGAAACTATATCTCTTGTTCTGTATCTTATTAAAGGAATTGCTTGTTTTGTTAATGTTGTAATTACAAGCTCACCGGGCTGTCCTTCGGGAACAGGTTTGTTTGTTACAGGGTCAATTATTTCCGGATAAAAGAAATCAGACCAAATATGAAGTCCTTGCCTGTAAGTACATTCTTGTGCAACTCCCGGACCGCAAATTTCGGAAAGCCCGTAAATATCGGTTGCCGTCATATTTAAAGTTTTGTCTATTGTATCACGCATTGCTATACTCCAGGGCTCGGAACCGAATATTCCCACTTCCCAACTTGATGTTCTTGGATCAATCCCCAATGCTTTCATTTCTTCTGCCAAATATAGAATGTAGCTCGGTGTACAAGCCACTATTCTCGGTTTAAAATCCTGCATTAACTTTATTTGTCTTTTTGTTTGTCCTGTTGCGGCAGGAATAATAGTTGCACCAAGCCTAAGTGCTCCGTAATGTATGCCTAAACCACCGGTAAAAAGTCCGTATCCGTAAGAAACTTGAATTATATCCCCTTTCTTTCCACCAGCACAAGCTATAGAACGGGCTGCAACATTTGCCCAAAGGTTAAGGTCTCTTTTAGTAAAACCTACAACCGTAGGGTTACCCGTTGTCCCGCTTGACACATGAATTTCAGCAACATTTTTTATGTCGGTTGAAAACAAACCAAACGGATAAGAATCTCTTAAATCTTCTTTAGGGGTAAACGGTAATTTTGTTATATCATCTATGGATTTTATGTCGCTCGGTGTTATTCCCAACTTATCAAATTTTTGTTTATATATGGGAGAATTATCATAGATGTATTTTACTACTTTTACTAACCTTTCCGACTGCAAGTTTTTTAAATTTTCTTTGCTTGCACATTCCAACTTTTCATTATAAATCATGTTTTCTCCTTAAAATCGCTTTGCGATTTTTGATGCACAGATGTATGGACGTATGGATGTATAGAAACTACAAACAACAGTTTTTTCTCTCTATTTGTTGTTATTTCTATTATTCCAACCTTCTATACCTCCATTCTTCTATTCTTCAAATTTTTAAATCTGTGATTTAAAAATTTTATTTGCCATTTTTTGTTGAATCAAAAGTATAAGTTTTGCCGTTAGGCATTTTAAATGTTATTTTTGCTATTGCTATTATATCATAACAAATACCGAAAGTTGCATTTTTAAGTGCATCTTGGGTCATATTCTTAAAATTCTTTTCAAATTCTTCCGCTTCTTTTATAGGAACCGATAACTCTATTATATTACAAGTAGGAAGTGCTTTTTTTGCATTTGACAAATTAACATTTTCTTTTATTATAAACTTTTCAGTTTCAGAATTGTAATTGCTTAATTCAACAGAAATTTTATCTTTGAATTCATCTATATAATCTTTACCGGCATTTTTCATTTTTTCTGCAACATATTTTTCTTGTTTTTTCGGATCGTTCATTCTTGCCTGAAAATCCGCTTCTTTTTCATATTTACTTTTTGTAGTTAAATATGGTTTTACTTTGTTTTTATACCAATTTGTAAATGATACCATACGAATTACATTATCAACAAAACCATAAAAACTAAAAGGATCGGAATATATAAACGGAACTAAAATATTGTCGTTACCGTTTACGGCACCGAATTTGTTATTTTTTGAAACCATATAGAAATCGTTTTTGGAGAATTCGGTTATGGAATCATATTCTGCAAGTTTCGGCGATAATCTTGCACCTTTAGAGTCGAACAGATAAATATCATCTTTCTTTTTTGCTAAATAAATACAAGAAACACCATACATGTTCGCTTTATTTAATTCATCTTCAAAATTGTTAAAAATTTCAACAGAATCATATTCGACAGGAACTATTATTTTATATCCGCAAAAGTCACTCGAGCCAACTGAATCTTCAACAATATTTACTACACCGCATTTACCATTTTGATTTACAAAAAAATTGTATATTTTAGCTCTATTTAATTTTTCAAGTTCATCATTATCGTTTATAACAAAAAACATTTGCCCATAATGTCTTGTCCAAGTTTTCTTTTTTTTGTAATATTCGTTTGCATAATCAATATATACTAATGTTTTTGTATAAGATGAATTTTCGTCTTTACAATTAAGTAATCTTATATCTCCGTCATCTCTATTGTCTTTTTTAAAATCTCTAAAAACAACAATTCTTCCTTCATTATCTTTTTGTTTATCTGCACTTAAAACCCATTTTTGTGTTTTCTTGTTATAAACACCATAAGCTTTACCGCCATCAAATTTTAAATCACCTTCTTTTACAATATAATCTTCACTTTTCCAAAAATCCATATCTTTTAAAAGTGCTCTACTTCTTAAATCTTTAACCATCTTTTCTTTTTCCTGTTTTTCTTTTTCTGCGGCAATTTGTTTCGGTGTTTTAGCAGGTTTACCGCTACCGGAAATTAAATCGGAAATCATTGAACCGAGTGCTGCAGTTGCTACGGATGCCGCAGCATAATCGGACGAACTTGATGTTGTTTTAGGAACATATACAGTGCCGCCGGAACTGCTTTGAACAGGTGCATATTTGCACCATGCATAATGTCCGTCTTTCGGGAAAGAATTTATATGCCTTGCACCGCAATAATCGCAAACAAGCCAATTCCCGTCTTTATGATAAAATGCAAAAACATTTGCCGTTATTGAAAATACAAACATCAATGCTACAAACATTCTTATAATATTACTGTTCAACAATTTCATTTTTACTCCTTTAAAAATCGCTTTGCGATTTTTTAGCTTATAGCTGATAGTTTAAACAATACATCTTTTAAAATTTCTCTTTTTTGCACTCAGTGTCGCCATTCGCTTGAAAATTTTAAAGCCGTGCGATAACTCCAAAATTTCGGACATCAAAAGGTAACCGAAATTTTCTCTACATATCGCACTAAAGAACTTTATAAAATTTATAGTTCTTTACTCTAAAATTTTCATCGCTCATAAGCGGCGACAAGTCGTGCTTCAAAAGAAAATTTTAAAAGAACTAACTAAATTATAATTTATAACTATCACTTAACCTTTAAAAATATTTTTCTTTTTGGCAGTGCCTCAGGAACCGTCTATGAACGAAAAATTTTTGACCGTAACCATTAGTAAAGTAGAAATGGTTAGGCAGTGCCTGTTTGACGACCTTTTCGTCTTCCTTTAGACGTTAGAAAAGGTCTAGTTCACTGCCGGCGTGTCAAAAGGAAGTACTGAATAATTACCTGTGCGAAAGATTGATTGCAGATTTTGCCTTTAAAGAGGCGGAGTTTTGAAGGAATAATGAATAATTCTTTCAAAAAACTACAACGAATTTAAAGACAAAATATGCCTCAAGATTTTGTGCAGTAATTGTTCAGTGCTTCCTGTAAATTTGAGTGAATGGTTCCAGCACCAAAAAAAGAGAAAATATTTTTAAAGAACACGTCAAACAGCAACGACACTGAGTGCAAAAAAGAGAAGTTTTAAAAGAACTACTAATTTTTTGTAGAAGCAAAAATTTCTAAATTCTTATCTACAAACTGCGGTTTTATAACCTGCTTTAATGCTTTTTGCCAACTTTCATCTGAAATTTTTAAATACTTAGACAAAACGCCCAACATATATGTATTTAAAAATTTAGGATTTGTTATTTTTTCTTGCCCTTTAACAAAATCGTCAAACAAATCCGTTCCGCCGGGCTTTAACATAGAACACATTCTTTCATGTTCGCCTTTATCAAAAGAAAGTAAAAAATCCGCTTTGCCCGCTTCGATTATCGGGGAAAAAACTTCCTTTCCGAACCTTAAATGAGATTCTACCGAACCGCCTCTTTGTGCCATACCGTGCACTTCTGACTTTTTTACATGGTGCCCGTCATACATTGCGGCAAGCCCCACAATTTCGGCAGCAGTTAAAACTCCCTGCCCACCCGTTCCACAAAACAATATATTAATCGTTTCCATTGATAACTCCTTAAAAAATCAATTTGTGATTTTTGATGTATAGATGTATGGAAGTATGGATGTATAGAAACTACTTTTTTATTTATCGTTATTGTCGTTTCTATCCTTCTATCCCTCTATACCTCCAGCCCTCAATTTTCTGCTTTTTCCAAAGCAGAAAATTTGCATTGTTGCACACAAACATTACAGCCCGCACATAAATTTTCATTCAATTTTATATTTCCGTTTTCATCTTTAAATATAGCAGGGCAATCTACACTTACACACATATAACATTTTTTACATTTATCGGAATTAAATTTCGGTGCCGGTTTTTTGCTTCTGTCTATCATCTTGCAAAGAGAAATTCTTACTATTAAAACGGAAAGTTCATCTTTTGCAGTGTATTCTTTTATTTTATTTTCTATCGACGAGCATGAAGAATCTATAACTTCAACATTGTCTGCACCGCATGCTTTACATAAAGTAACCAAATCAAGTTTCTTCGTCTGTTCACCTTTAGCGGTAACACCGGTTGCAGGGTTAGGTTGAGCTCCTGTCATAGCTGTTGTTCCGTTATCAAGAATAATAATTACACCTTTTGTTTTGTTGTAAGCACAGTTAACCAATCCTTCTATACCGGAATGACAAAATGTAGAATCGCCTATAACTGCAACTGCTTTATCTTTACCAAGAATTTTGGTTAAACTGCTCATTATGGTTACACTTGAACCCATACAAACAGTGGTATGAAGTGCAGATAACGGTGGTGTTGCACCGAGAGTATAACAACCGATATCGCCGGCAACTGTAACTTTAGTTTTTCTTAAAGCAACAAATGTTGCTCTGTGCGGGCATCCCGGGCACAAAACAGGTTTTCTTCCGCCTTGCGGATATTTAGTTTTAGGTTTGCCTTCAACAATATCTCTAACAGATTCCGGATTAAGCTCCCCTACTCTGTATGTATAATGTTTTCCTTTACATTTTATTCCAAGTTGTAAAAGATGTTCTTCTATAAAAGGTTCGCTTTCTTCAACTACAACAATATTTTCTACTTGAGAAGCAAACTCTTTTATTTTTTTGTCGGGGAAAGGAAACGGCATAGAAAGTTTTAAAACTGAAGCGTTAGGATATGCTTCTTTAACATACATGTAAGAAACACTGTCTGTTACTATACCTAACTTTTTATCTTTTATTTCAATAAAGTTTTCTTTTAAAGCATCTGAAAATTCTTGAATTTTTAATAATTTTTCTTCCAAATCTATATGCTTTTTGTAAGCATTTGCCGGAACCATAACATATTTTCTCGGATTTTTTTCAAAAGGTTTATCGGCAACTTCCGTTCTTGTTCCTATTTCAACAGTTTCTTTAGTATGAGCAACTCTCGTTGTCATTCTAAACAAAACGGGAGTATCAAACTTTTCGCTTATTTCGTAAGCAAGTTTTATTAACTTTTTTGCTTCCGCAGGGGAAGAAGGTTCAAGTAACGGAATTTTTGCAAACTTTGCAACAAGCCTGTTATCCTGTTCGTTCTGAGACGAATGCATTCCCGGGTCATCGCCGGTAACGATAACAAAACCTGCATTAATTCCCGAATATGTTGCCGTCATTAAAGGGTCCATCGCAACATTTACTCCCACATGTTTCGACGAATAAATTGACCTTACTCCGGCAAAAGCAGCTCCCAATGCAACTTCAAAAGCTACTTTTTCGTTTATTGACCACTGTGCATCTACTTCTTTAAATTGTGCTAAATACTCTAAAATGTCCGTTGCAGGTGTTCCCGGATAGGAAGCTGCAAATTTTAGTCCTGCTTCGTAAGCCCCTTGTGCAAGAGCTTCATTTCCTGATAAAAGTTTATAATTATTCATAATACTTTATTTTACTATAAATGAAGTGAAGGTGCAAGAAAATTTTGCTTTGCAAAATTTTGATTGACACATAGAAGTATAGAGGCATAGATGTATTGATGTATGGAAACGACAATAAAAATTGCTTTACGATTTTTATTTCGGTTTTATAATATCAAAACCGGTGTATTTTCTTAAAACTTCAGGAATAACAACGGAACCGTCTTCCTGTTGGTAATTTTCAAGAATTGTTGCAAATGTTCTGCCTACGGCAACACCTGAACCGTTTAATGTATGAACAAATTCTCTCTTTTTACTTGTTGCACTTTTAAATTTTATATTCATTCTTCTTGCTTGGAAATCTTTAAAATTACTGCAGGAAGAAATTTCTCTATACATCTTTTCACCGCTCATCCATGCTTCCAAATCGTAAGTTTTGCATGAACTGAAACCTATATCACCGGAACATAAAGCCATTACTCTGTAAGGAATTTTTAATAACTGCAAAACATTTTCGGCATCATTGGTTAAAGCTTCAAGTTCTGCTGCGGAATTTTCCGGTTTTGAAAATTTTACAAGTTCAACTTTATTAAATTGATGGTTTCTTATCAAACCTTTAGTATCCTTACCGTAAGAACCGGCTTCCCTTCTGAAACATGCGGAATATGAAACGTATTTTTTGGTTAAATCTTTTTCGTCAAGAACTTCATCTCTGTGAATATTTGTAACCGAAACTTCAGCCGTAGGAATTAAATACAATTTATCTTCCTGACATTTGAAAAGTTCTTCTTCAAATTTTGGAAGCTGACCGGTTCCTCTCATAGAAGCCTGATTTACAAGATAAGGTGTCATAATTTCCTGATAACCTTTTTGTTTATGTGTATCCAAGAAAAAACTTATAATTGCCCTTTCCAAAGCACAACCTTCATTTTTTAAAACGGCAAACCTGCTACCTGAAATTTTTGAAGCAGTTTCAAAATCCAAAATACCAAGTTTTGTTCCTATTTCCCAATGATGTTTCGGTTTAAATGAAAATTTAGGAATATCACCTACAACTCTGACAACAACATTATCTTTATCACTTTTACCTACGGGAGTTGTTTCATCCGGAATATTCGGAATTCTAAGTAAAATATCTTCTATTTGATTTTCAAGCGTTAATAAAAATCTTTCTTTTTCCTGAATTCTTGTTCTAAACTGTTCCAATTCTTGTAACAACTGTGCATCGGGTTCTTTACCTTCTCTTTTCAATTTACCTATTTGCTCGGAATCGGTATTTCTTTTAAGCCGTGCTTGGTCAATTTCGGAAATTATTTTTCTTCTTTGTTCGTCAAGGTTTAATAAATTATCAAAATCGGTATTAAAACCTCTTTTTGCCAAACCTTCTTTAACAAAAACCAAATTATCTCTAAACAATTTTATATCTAACATTTTTTACTCCCTATAAAAACAAATACGCTGCCAACGGGATTTGAACCCGTGATCTCCGCCTTGAGAGGGCGATGTCCTAAACCGCTAGACGATGGCAGCATTTTATAACTAACGATTATACAAAAAAGAGAATAAATTGCAAAGAAAAAAATTGCTTTGCAATTTTTGAGGGGGTTGAAGTCGCAAAGCAATTATTTTTTTGGTATATTATAACAAATGAAAAATTTTATTTTTTTATTAAAGAATTCTTTAATCGTATGGATAATGCCTGCATTTTTTATTGCTTTAATTTTAAAAACATATAAAATAAACATTGAAGGTTTTATAAATTTTACCGAAGGGCTTATATATTTTTATATCATTTTGTTTATAATAACAAAAATAAAATTTATCATTGAATATAAAAACATATTAATAAATTTAAAATATTATCTTCTTACCGTTATTTGTTTAGCCGTATTATATTCAAATACATCAATAATTTTTTGGGGATATGTTTTATCAATGCTTTTTATAAGTATTCTTTTTTTTATTTTATATTCAATTTATTCAATAAAAAAGCTAAAAAAAATTTCTTTTAATTTAAATTTTTTTAAAAATGTAATAGAACTGACTTTATGTTTTTCCGTAATTTTTTTCGGCATAAAAAATGAATTGACAAAATATATTGTTTTAATCGGAATGTTTGAAATTGTTTATAATGTTTTTTGTTTAAACATATATATTAATTTTAAAAAGAGATTTTACATTTAATATGTGTCTGACCTTTCAAGAATATAAACCGTCACATCCCTGAACATCCAAGCTTTTTCTTCTTCGGCATTGTTTACACCTAAATCTATTCGGTTACCTTTAATTGCAGAACCTGTATCACCCGCATAACCGTAACCATACCCGGAAATATAAAGCCTTGTTTTTAGCGGTATTACCTTCGGATCAACAGCGACTATACCACGTTGCATTTTCCGTCCTAAAAAAGTTATTGTCCCGTCTTTCCATGCAAGCGGGTCTCCGGGATAATAAGCCGTTGCAACCATTTTAAGCCTTTTTGCTTTTGATAAATCATAAATTTGTTCTATTTCGTTGTTATCCGACAAAAGAAGTAATCTGTAAAAAGTTTTGGAAATTATTCTTTCTTTATCAAAAAAAGCTCTGTTAAATTTACCGTCATAAAAAAAATGAGTATATTGTCTGTCAATTATTTTTACTATTCCTTTTTGCAGTTCAACTTTTCTTAAATTTTTCTTATAAACTTTTTTCCATAAAGGTCTGAATTCAGTTTCTATTTTTTCTTCACCTTTTTCGGTTGTAACTCTTGTTATATATATTTTTTGATTTGGAAAAACAGGTTTGTTTAAATCTGCAGAAATAATATCTTCGGGGTTTAAAACTATATTTTCGTCATTTAATATATCGGATAAAATTTTGTCTTGAGCATAATCGACTTTTACAATTTTATTATCAACAAACAAAGAAATTTTTTTATCCGAACGATGAACAATAAATAAAAATATACAAACAAATATTAAAAGTAAATAAGCTATTCTGACAAAAATTTTAACATCAATTGTTTTCATATTCGTCAAGGTAAGGTCTTACTCTAAAATGAACTCCTATCTGTTTTGCAATTTCTTCAACTTTTGAAACATCAAGCCCCGGCAATTCAACGGCAGTAATAACTACAACGGGAATATAGTTTTTCGCTTCCTTTGCAAAATTTACAATTTCGTTAAAAGACTCTTCTTTAAACATCGGATTATTCAGTTTATTATGTTCCTGCGGTGTTGAACCGTTAAGACTTATTGATATTACATCAACTAAACCTTCAAGCTGCGGTAAAATGTTTTTATTATGATATCTGTTTGCAAGCCCTGCAGTGTTAATTCTAACTCTTTTACCTTGTTGTTTTATCCATTTTGAGATTTCTATCACTTCAGGTAACCTTATCAAACTGTCACCGTAACCGCAAAAAATAATTTCTTTATATTTTGTAATATCGACCATCGAAGTTATTACTTCTTGTACGGTTGGCTCTTTATCCAATTTTAAAGTATTGCCTCTGAATTTTCCTGCCCACTTGTTTTTTATACAGTAAGGACATGCCATCATGCAACGATTTGTTATATTAAGATATAAATTTCCACCGTATTCATAAGAATAAGAATTCATTTTTGTATCTCCGAAACTTTTATTTATTCAATGAAGCTAAAACGGTTAATGCTATAATTGTTTTTGAATCTTTTATTTTGCCGCTATAAACCATTTGCAATGCTTTTTTTAATGAAATCGTAACAGTTTGAACAAACTCGTCACTATCGGGATGTTTTTTACCTGCAATTAAGTCCGTCGCTATATAAATATAAAGTTCTTCATTGGAAAAAGCAGGTGTAGGCCAAAAAGAAATTAATTTTTTTATGTTTTTGGTTTTGTAACCGGTCTCTTCTTCCAACTCCCTTTTTGCACATTTTAATAAAGATTCTTTTTTATCAAGTTTTCCCGCAGGTATTTCATAAGTTATTTCGTTTACCGGGTATCTAAACTGTTTAACAAAAATAATATCTGTTTTATTTATAAGAGGGATTACAGCAACGGCACCCGGATGGTCGATATATTCTCTTGTAGCTTTTTTGCCGTTCGGTAAAATTATGATGTCATTACAAAAATCAACGGCTTTACCTTTATACACTTTATTTTTCTTAAATACTTTTTCTTTAAGTTTCATTTTATTTTCCTATTTTATAATTACCAAATTATCTTTATGAATAACTTCTTCACATAACATATTAGGAAACTCCTGTTTTATTTGCATTGACGACTTACCAATAATTTTTGTTAAGTCATTACTTGAATAATTTGAAAGTCCTCTTGCTATTTCTATGTTATGCTGCTCTATCGGATCTAAAACCATTATGCTTATCGTGTCTCCTCTTGCAAAATTACCGTTACAATTAATTATTCCGGAAGCCAATAAACTTTTATTTTTATTTATTATTGCTATCGTTGCATTGTTATCAATTATAACAAAACCTTTTGTTTTTTTACCGAATGCTATCCAGCTTTTTTTGGACTGTAATTTTCTGCTTGGCAAAATTTCAGTTCCTATTGAATGACCGTTAACTGCCTGCAAAATTAAATTTAATTTTTTACCGTTTGTAATAAATGTTGTAATTCCCGAACTTGCGGCAATTTTTGCGGCAATAAGTTTTGTTTTCATACCGCCGGTTCCTTTACCGCTGCTCGAATCGGGACTTGCAATTTCAAGAAGTTCATCGGTGATTTTTGTAATTTTATTTATAATGTTTGATTTACCCGGAACACCTTCATAAAGCCCGTCGACATCGGTTAAAATAAACAACATATCCGCTTGCACCGATGAAGCTACTATTGCACTTAAAGTATCGTTATCACCGAAATTAATTTCATCAATAGAAACCGTATCGTTTTCGTTTATAATCGGAATAATATTTTTTCTTACCAACAATTCATTTATTGAATTTCTTATATTAATATAATGTTGTCTGTCATCAAAATCATATCTTGTAAGTAACATTTGAGCAACAGATAAATTTAGCGGTTCAAAAGCTTGTCTGTAAGCCTGCATTATTAAAGGTTGTCCGATTGATGCAAGTGCTTGTTTTTCTCTCAACAATTTCGGTTTTTTTATTAAATTTAAATAACCAAGTCCTGCACCTATTGCACCGGAACTTACAAGTATTATATCTATATCTTTTTGCTTTTTTATGTTTGCAATTTCATAAGCAAAAGAATTTATATATTTTAAATTCAGTTTACCGTTTTTATCGGTAAGTGTACTTGTTCCTATTTTTATTACTATTTTCATATAACCTCTTATTTAAAATAAGCTCTACCGGGGCGAATTATAAGAACTTGACCTACGGATAAATATTTTTGTTTTTTTAATTTCGGATTATCGTTCTTTATATTTTTAACGGTAGTTTTATATTTTACCGCTAATTTTTCCAAATAGTCGCCCTTTTTTACTTTATGTTTAACAAAACCTGGACTCGGGTTTAAATCTGTTTCTTTATTTATATTTTCCAAAAAAACACTTTGGCTGCCAAACGGTAATTTTAATTCAAAGTTTTTATATCCGTGCGGAGTACACCAGGCAAGTAATGCAGGGTTTAATTCTCTAATAACATCAACCGTAGTTTCTGCACATTTTGCGATTATTTTTAAATCTATAACTTTGTTTATCAATACTATATCATATTCTTCCGGTTCTTGATAATTCAAATCTTCAAAGCCGTATTCTTCAGGATTTTGTGCAATTTTAACCGCTGTTATAAATTGAGGAACATAATTTTGTGTTTCTTTTGGAATAGCTTTTCTTTTACTCATTTCCAATGCCGAAGGAGCATTTGAAAATTTCATATCTCTTATTATTCCGTATTCCCCTCTGTTATATGCAGCAAGTGCCAAATGCCAGTCATTAAACATTGCATATAATTGTTTTAAATATTTTGCTGCAGCTCTTGTTGCTTTAAGAGGGTCTTTTCTTTCATCTATCCAATAATTTATTTGTAATCCTAAAGCCCGTCCTCTATGTGCCATTATTTGCCATAAACCGACGGCTTTTGCCCTTGATACCGTATTATTATTAAATAAACTTTCTATTATAGGTAAATATTGTAACTCTTGCGGAAGATCATATTCTTTTAAAACGTTTTGTATCATTTTGGAATATCTTCCGCTTCTTTCAAGTGCAGCTTTCACTCTTTCTTTACCTTTACCTGTAGTATAAACTTCCATCCATTTATTTAATATTTCTTCATCATATTCTAAAGGTATTTCATTTTTATTTGTTTTTTCTTTATCTTTGTTTTCATATTCAATATCGTTTAACATTTTAATTTTGTTAATTATATTTTCAAAATCCGAAAGTAACAAAGTAGCAGTTGTTTCATCAACATCCAAATCTTTTAATTTATCCAAAAATAAATTATATTTTTGTTTTGTAGTTTCATAATCGTTATCATCATAAGCTTCTATTGCTTCTTGCAAAATTTTATCCGTATCCAAAATTTTATTTTTTGTATCAAAATTTTTTTTGTTTTGAATTTCGGTAGCTATTATATCTTCCTGTTGTTGCATTGTTTGCGAAAAAATGACATTTGTATTCATGATACAAAAGCCAACTATTACAATCTGAAAGAAATTTTTTGAAAACTTAACAATCATAAATTTATACTTTTTAAATTTTTTAAAGCCTCAATAGGATTTTTTGCAGCAAAAATCGAATTACCGCTTACCAAAACATCCACACCTGCTTCCAAACACAATTTTGCAGTTTCAATATTAATACCGCCATCAACTTCTATAAGACATTCATATTTGTTTTCGTCTATTAATTTTCTTAATTGTGTTATTTTAGGCAACATATCTGCCATAAACTTTTGCCCGCCAAAACCCGGTTCCACCGTCATAACAAGAACTACATTCGTTATCGATAAAATATTTTTTATTGATTCGACCGAGGTTTTCGGTTTTATTGAAACACCGGCTTTAATACCTGCCTTTTTTATTGTTTCAATTAACTGTTTTTTATCGGTTAAAACTTCCTGATGAAAAACAATTAAATCCGCACCGGCTTTATAAAAACTTTCCCAATATTTTTCGGGTTCCGAAATCATCAAATGAACATCAAAAAATAAATTTGAACATTTCTTTATATTTTTAACTACACCCGGTCCTATGGTAATGTTAGGAACAAAATGTCCGTCCATAACATCAATATGCAACCAATCCGCACCGGCTGATTCAACAAGTTCAATATCTTTTTGCAAATTTGCAAAATTTGCAGATAAAATAGAAGGAGATATTAAATATTTTTTCATTTATTTTCCAATTTTATTGTTTCTATAGAAACATTATTTATAAAAACTTTTACTTCTGCTTTACCTTGTATCTTAACCGGAACGGAAATTACCGTACCGGGTTTTCTTACTCCGTTAAAAATATCTTTTTCACCGGTAGCATCAACCAAAACCAATCTAACTCTTTTGTTTTCTCCCGTTGAAGGAAGTGTATATGTTACGGTTTGCTCTTTTTGTTCAAAAACACTTTTACTGTCACCTATATAAAAAATAATCTTTGAATTTGGTGTTAGTTTTTCGTCAGGATTCGGTTTTTGTTTAAATACAACACCGGGATTTGCAAGGTTTGTTTTCTGTTCTATAACCGAAACTTCATAGTTATTGTCAATAGCCCAAGATTTTGCCACAACACCCATTTTACCAATCCAATCAAACATTAACACATCACCGTTTGTCGGAGCTCCGTTTGATACTATAACATTAACGGTTGTTTCTTTTTCAACCGTAGAACTTGCCACAGGATCCTGTTGCAAAACAACACCTTCTTCATATTTAACGGATGCTTTTTTTGTAACTTCTCCCAAAACAAGCCCTGAAGCTCTTAACAAAATTGTTGCAGAACGAATTGTTTCTCCAATCAAATTCGGGACATAAACTATTTCACCGCCACGGCTTACGGTAATTCTTATTGTTTTACCTTCTTTTACATTTGTTCCTGCAGCAGGAAACTGTCTTATAACAACACCGCTGGGAACATCCTGATTATATTCGGAACCCTCTTTTATCATAGCTAATTTTGATTGTGATAAAGCATCCAAACAATCCGTTAATGTTTTTCCCTGCAGGTCAGGTACAACAACTTCTCCTTTTTCTCTTACAAATGATGTCATCAAAGTATTTACAGCATAATAACCAAGCCCTGCGAGAACAATCAAAATAAAAATAATTTTAAATAAAATAATTAATAATTTTTTCATAAAAAAAGTTACCTTAAATTTGTTTTTACTAAAACATATATTATATCAAATAAGTTTCAAATATTGTATAATACCATAATTGATACTAAAATTGAAAGGTTATTTAAATTGTTAATTTGGAATAAATTTAAACAAAATATTACTGAAAATAAACTTGTGACTGTTGGCGATAAAATTTTACTTGCAGTTTCTGGTGGTCCTGACTCTGTTGTGATGACAGACCTTTTTTATAAATTGCAAAAAATATTTAAGCTTGAACTTGTCATTGTTAATTTCAATCATAAATTAAGAAAAGAATCTTCCAAAGAAACGGAACTTGTTGCAAATTTGGCAAAACAATATAAAATAAAATTCATTTCCAAAATCATTGCAACAAAGAAATATGCTTCTTCAAATAAAATTTCAATTGAAGCTGCAGGCAGACAATTAAGGTATAAATATCTTGAAGAAATAGCAAAAAAAATGCAATAAAATAGCGACCGCACATAATATGAACGATAATGCCGAAACCGTTTTAATGTGGTTAATTCGTGGAACAGGTACCAATGGTTTATCCGGTATTCCTTATGAAAGGAAAATCTGTAAAAATTTATCAATTATTCGTCCTTTATTATCTATTGACAGAACT
>Ga0310690_10002526_pt1 | contig 29471 bp, 27 predicted proteins | sample AusTroGonzalo_MG_2_FD_207661 | JGI IMG/M metagenome (GOLD analysis project Ga0310690, IMG submission 207661) | Bovine rumen microbial communities from tropical cattle in Woodstock, Queensland, Australia - Gonzalo_04 (v2) (version 2) | ecosystem: Host-associated > Mammals > Digestive system >...
CCCTACAAAGACAAAAAATCTCCGAATCGTTTGGCGGTTCGGACTTTTTTCGTACCTTTGCAACACAATCTAAAATCATATTATTAATAACTTATAAATCGATTTATTTTTATGAAAATGTACAATTTCAATGCAGGACCTTGTGTCCTCCCGAAACAAGCCGTTGAATCGACCATCAACGCAATTCGTAACTTTGACAACACGGGCATCGGCCTGATGGAAATCTCGCACCGCACGCCGGGTTGGGAGCGTATTATGGCTGAGACTCGCCAACTGTGGCGCGACCTGCTCAACATCCCCGACAACTACGAGGTGCTGTTCCTCGGCGGTGGTGCCAGCACGCAGTTCTATATGGTGCCGGCCAACCTGATGAAGACGAAGGCCGCCTATCTCCAGACGGGCGTTTGGGCGAAGAAGGCTGCCAAGGAAGCAAAGAATTTCGGTGTGACGGAAATCGTGGCTTCGTCGGAAGACAAGGTTTACAACTACATTCCGAAGGGTTGGACCGTGCCTGCCGATGCCGACTATTTCCACATCACGACAAACAACACGATTTACGGTACGGAAATCCGCAAGGACTTCACGGCTGAGGAATGCAACAACGTGATGCTCGTCGCTGATATGTCGTCCGACATTATGAGCCGTCCGGTGGATGTGACGAAGTACGGCCTGATTTACGGCGGTGCACAGAAGAACGTTGGTCCCGCAGGTGTGACCTTCGTGATTGTTCGCAAGGACATTCTCGGTCAGATTGGCGAGCGCGGCTACATGAATCCGCTGCCGACGATGGTGGATTATCGCACACACGCTGCCGAGGAAGCCAAGAACATTTCGATGTTCAACACGCCGCCCGTGCTGCCGATTTTCGTGATGCACGAGACATTGCTGTGGATCAAGGACACGATTGGCGGTTTGGAAGAGATGAACAAGATCAACGTGAAGAAGTCGAACCTGCTCTACGACGAAATCGATCGCAACAGCATGTTCGTGGGTACGGTGGCCGAGAAGGAAGACCGTTCGATTATGAACCACTGCTGGGTGATGGCTCCGGGCCACGAAGACAAACAGGACGCTTTCATGGCATTCGCCAAGGAGCGCGGTATGGTCGGCATCAAGGGTCACCGCTCGGTCGGCGGCTTCCGTGCCAGCCTCTACAACGCCTGCACCATCGAGGATGTCGAAGCACTGGTCGCTTGTATGCAGGATTTTGAAAAAGCAAATAAATAAAGTTGAAGTGTTGTTTGTTGAGCTCAACAATTAACCATCAACGATTAAATATTAAATCATTCAACAATGAAAATATTAGTTGCAACAGAAAAACCCTTTGCAGCCGTCGCTGTCGAGGGAATCAGAAAAGAGATTGAAGGAGCAGGACACGAACTGGCCCTGTTGGAAAAGTACACGGAGAAGGCTCAACTGCTCGATGCAGTGAAGGATGCCGACGCGCTGATTATCCGTTCGGACAAGGTCGATGCCGAGGTGCTCGACGCTGCCAAGCAACTGAAGGTGGTGGTCCGCGCAGGTGCCGGATTCGACAACATCGACCTCGCCGCTGCAACGGCCCACAATGTCGTGGCCGAGAACACGCCCGGACAAAACGCTAACGCCGTCGCTGAACTCGTGATGGGTCTGCTCGTGTTTGCCGTGCGCAATTTCTACAACGGCAAGGCCGGAACGGAACTGCTTGGCAAGAAACTCGGTCTGTTGGCTTTCGGAAATGTTGGTCGCAACGTGGCTCGCATCGCCAAGGGCTTCGGTATGGATGTCTTTGCCTACGACGCATATTGCCCCGCAGAAGTCATCGAACAGGCTGGCGTTCACGCTGTCGCCAATCAGGACGCGCTCTTCGAGCAGTGCGACGTGGTTTCGTTGCACATTCCCGCCACGCCCGAAACGAAGCAGAGCATCAACTACGCTTTGGTCGGCAAGATGCGCAAAGGCGGTATCCTCGTGAACACTGCCCGTAAGGAAGTCATCAACGAGCCCGAACTGCTGAAACTGATGGCCGAGCGCGAAGACCTGAAATTCGTCACCGACATTATGCCCGATGCCCACGACGAGTTTGTCAAGTTGGAAGGCCGCTATTTCTCGACTCCGAAGAAGATGGGCGCACAAACCGCCGAGGCCAATATCAACGCTGGTATCGCTGCCGCCAAACAAATCAACGCCTATTTCGCTACGGGTGACACCCGTTTCCAAGTGAATAAGTAAATTGTAAATCGTAAAATTGTCAAATAGTAAAATATCATGGCAACAATCAAACCATTTCGCGGCATTCGTCCGCCGAAAGAATTTGTAGAGAGAGTGGAGAGCCGTCCCTACGACGTGCTCGAGAGTGACGAGGCTCGCGCCGAGGCCGGCGACAACGAGATGAGCCTCTATCGAATCATCAAGCCCGAAATCAACTTCCCCGAAGGCACTTCGGAGTACGACCCGCGCGTCTATGTGAAGGCCGCCGAGGTGTTTCAGGAGTTCCAAGACAAGGGCTGGCTCGTGCAGGATGAGCAGGAAAACTATTACATCTATGCCCAGACGATGAACGGTAAGACGCAATACGGTCTGGTCATCGGCGCTTATGTCGAGGACTATATGAACGGCACCATCAAGAAGCACGAACTGACGCGTCGCGACAAGGAGGAAGACCGTATGAAGCACGTCCGCGTGAACAATGCGAATGTCGAGCCGGTGTTTTTCGCCTATCCCGACAACGAGGTGCTCGACAAACTGATGATGCGCTATGCCGCCACCGAGCCTGAATACGATTTCATTGCGCCCATCGACGGCTTCGGCCACAAATTCTGGGTGATTTCCGACGCTGATGACATCAAGACCATCACGGAGGAATTCCGCAAGATGCCTGCGCTCTACATCGCCGACGGCCACCATCGATCGGCTGCGGCTGCGCTCGTGGGTGCCGAGAAGGCCAAGCAGAATCCCAACCACAAGGGCGACGAGGAATACAACTATTTTATGGCTGTGGCGTTCCAGGCTTCGCAACTGACCGTGCTCGACTACAACCGCGTGGTGAAAGACCTGAACGGTCTGACGACGAAGGAATTTTTCGAGGCACTTCAGAAAGATTTCGACATCGAATGCAAGTGCGACTGCACGAAAGACGGCGGCAAGTGCAACTGCGAATTCCCCTGCCACTGCACGTGCTCGACGAACTACAAGCCCAACAAACTGCACAATTTCTCGCTGTATATCGAGGGCGTGTGGTATTCGCTGACGGCCAAGCCCGGCACATTCGACGACAACGACCCGATTGGCGTCCTCGACGTCGATATTTCGAGCCGTCTGATTCTCGACAAAATCCTGAACATCGGCGATTTGCGCTCGTCGAAGCGCATCGACTTCGTCGGCGGACTGCGTGGTCTCGACGAACTGAAGCGTCGTGTCGATTCTGGTGAAATGCGCTTCGCACTGGCTCTCTATCCCGTGTCGATGCAGCAGATTATGGACATTGCCGACAGCGGAAAAATTATGCCGCCGAAGGCTACGTGGTTCGAGCCGAAACTGCGCTCGGGACTGGTCATCCATAAACTGTCGTAGGCGCGGATGGAGCAACTTCGAGAACTTTATCGGCAGTGGAGCGGGGTAGAGCCTGCCCACGTCGAACGACTGGCAGGAGCCGGCAGCAATCGGGTTTATTACCGGCTGACGGCTCCCGCCGATTCTGCCTTTTCGTCGGTCATCGGTTGCGTGGGCACGAGCCGCGACGAAAATCGCGCTTTCATCACGCTTTCGAGGCATTTTTCAGCGAAAAACCTGCCTGTGCCGGAGATTTTGGCGGTGAGCGACGACGAATCACGCTATTTGCAGACCGACCTCGGTTCCGTGTCGCTTTTCGATGCGATTCGGCGCGGTCGTGAGGCCGGCGGGCAGTACGACGAAACGGAAATTCAACTCTTGGAAACGACCATCCGACTCTTGCCACGCCTGCAAATTCGCGGTGCCGAGGGCTTGGACTGGAGCGTGTGCTATCCGCAGCCGTCGTTCGACGAGCAGAACGTGATGTTCGACCTCAATTATTTCAAATATTGTTTCCTGAAAGCGACCGAAATCGACTTCCACGAACTGAAACTTGAGGCCGATTTCCGCCAAATGGCTGCCGATTTGACTTCCGGAGAAAATTCTGACGAATGGGGCTTTATGCTCCGCGATTTTCAAGCGCGGAATGTAATGCTGAAGGAAAATCCTTCTTTCATCGACTTCCAAGGCGGTCGGCGCGGTCCGGTTTACTACGATTTGGCCTCGTTCCTCTGGCAGGCATCGGCCCGCTATTCCGACGAATTGCGCCGCCATTTGCTCGATGTCTATTACGAGGAACTGAAGCAATATAAAAATGTACCTGCGCGTGAAGAATTCGACCACCAGTTGAGCCTTTTCGTGCTTTTCCGCACGCTGCAAGTGCTCGGTGCATACGGCTTCCGAGGCTATTTCGAACGAAAACAACATTTCATCGCGAGCATTCCGCCTGCGAAAGAAAACTTGCGAAAATTATTGAAAAATTCGACGGTTTGCGACGCTTATCCCTATTTGAAAGCAGTGCTTTTGCAACTGTGCGACGAGGGCGAAACGACCTGCGAAACAATCTCAAAATCGTCAGAACCAACCATCGAAGCCATTCCGAAACCGACGAAAGCGCCCGAAAAAAAGCCTTTGGTCGTCCGCGTGTTCAGTTTTTCCTATAAAAAAGGCATTCCCGACGACGAAAGCGGCAATGGTGGCGGCTATGTTTTCGACTGTCGCTCGACCCACAATCCGGGTCGCTACGAACCGTACAAAAAACTCACGGGATTGGACGAGCCGGTGATTCGCTTTTTGGAAGACGATGGCGAAATCACGAAATTCTTGGAGAGCGTCTATCGTCTGGCCGATGCCCACGTAGAACGGTATTTGGAGCGCGGTTTCACCTCACTGATGTTCGCGTTTGGCTGCACGGGCGGTCAGCATCGCTCGGTCTATTCGGCGCAGCATCTCGCCGAACATATTCACGAAAAATTCGGTGTCGAAGTTCGGCTCTGCCACCGCGAACAAGGGATTTTTAAAGTTCTTGGTTCATAGGCATGTGCCAGAGGCACATACTCTCCATAACTCCGCACAAGCGTAGCGCATTGTGAGGGGTTATTAAGAGTATGCCTCTCCGAGGCTATCAATTGCAATTCTCGACAAAAATTCTTCTAAAAACGATTTTTTTTCTCCGTCTTAAAAAAAATACAACCGAAAAGTTGTATAATTCAAAAATACTTCGTACATTTGCAGCGGAAAATGATTCAATGATGAAATTTGAAGAGTTAGTAAAAGACAAACTATGGGCTGTCAGGGAAGACGATGAAGATTGTCATGCCTTGGAAATCTTGCTCGACCAATGGAACGATGTGGTTTGGCTGAACGCCTTTTTCGTAGAAAACCAAATTGACTTGTTGTCCTATTATTTCGTCAGCATCGAAGAAGCAATCATGCATACGATTGAGGACAGCGGCAAACTGGAAAGCGCATTGCTTCAACTGGCAGAGAATGAGGACCTTGACAGGCTATTCAGACCGTTGGACAATAACGAAACTGGCAATTCTCTCTTACAGAAAGACAAAGCCAAACTAAAAGACCGTCCTCGCCATTCTTCATGGCTTCGCGTCTATGCCATCCGCCTGTCGAACGGCGCATATATCATCACAGGAGGAGCGATCAAACTGACTCGCACGATGGCAGAACGTGGACATACACAGGCGGAACTTGAAAAAATCGAACGAGTGAGGAACTATCTGCTGAGTGAGCACATCATCGACGACGAGAGTTTTATTGACTATATCGCAGAACTTTAAAAACAGAATTGATATGAGAACGATACAGGAAAAATTACGTGAGCATGCACCTGAAACCCCTTCAAAGTGGAGGGAGAAGGCAGAGTGGAGGCAGAAAAACAAGTCGTGGCTTCGCTATTCGCAGCAAATTGCCATCAAAATGCTCGAAAAGATGCACGAACTGGGTCTTACGCAAAAGGCTCTGGCCGAGCGCATGGACTGTAGCCAACAGTATGTCTCGAAAGTGTTGCGTGGGCAGGAAAACCTGTCCATCGAAACCATTTGCAAAATCGAGAATGCCCTCGAAATAGAACTGTTGCAAGAAATGGTTGGAGTGGCGTAAGCTATCCTCTCAAAGTGAAAAAAATATCTTGGAAAGAAGAGAAACTTTTGTAACTTTGCAGCCAACAAGCCTCTTCAGATGGAAAACACGATTAGAAATCGAGTCTCCCATCTGAGGTTAATATAATAAGGAAAACAAGTTTTGACACAGTCCTATTTAATTCCTACAATCAATCATGATTGTTCCCGCTTGATTACGATAAACTTGATAGACTCGTGAATCTTTGGAATAGTGTGATTCCAATGCCTTTCTCAGGCTTTCGTATTCGTTATCATCGGCATATCGTTCAATTCTAACATTGATTAGGCGTCCCATGGGAAAAACTTTGTATTCTCCATCTTTTGTGTATTTCGTATCATTTATACCCCCAAACAGTCCATAACTCTGATATGCTGTTTGAAGTTTTTCGACAAACTCATCCGTAATAGAAAATAACTCTTGATATTTGATATTATTACAGCCATATAATACAGCAAGTATTACGGCTATGAAAACCATCTTTTTCATAACTATTTCAGATTATATCGTTTAATCATAACATATTCTTCTTTGAAATCTTCTAAAGAAAGAGAGGATGGATAATTTGCGGAACCAATATACGATATTGGTGGATTAGAAAAACGGTCGTAATGATAAGAAAGTACATTTTTTTTCTTTAACACAATTGCATAAGGCTTAGCAAGTTGTTCATTCCTAACCTGTAACCCTAATTTAAACTTTACCGTACTGACTTTGGAAAAATCATTAGATGAGTCGTGATAATTTCCTAAATATGCACCATAGTCACGCCATCTTGCAAACTCAGTATCAAAAGTTCCTTCTAAAACCATTCTATCTCCAGTAATAACATACAATGCTAATTCAGGTAAATCTGGATTATGATTAGATGACGTAACAGACATTTGCATAGTTACATATTTACTTCCTCTGTCTGCATCCCTATAGAACCATCTATCATCATATGCATCAAAAACAAAACGATTACCGACACTTATGGAACTATACGTTACAGTATTATAATCTACTTTTATTGTCGTTTGTTCAGAAAGGGCTTTAAAACCAAGAGCTTTAATTCTTTCTTCCTCTTTTCGTTTCGCTTCTTTCAATTCTTGTATTTTAGTAAGAAGAGTTGAAGACGAAACCACTTCTGGTGAATTCGGGAACAATTGTTTCAACTGTTCAATTTCGACAGATGCTTTATCCAATTCCCCTGTTTCTATTAGATTTTTAGCTTTCTGTAATCTTTGATCAGCAGGAAAACTCAATAGTTCAATTTTTCTTTGGGCTTCATTCAATTGGCTTTTTAATACGGCTATTGTGTCTTGATACTTTTCCGCAACTCTCACAGCTGTTTTTGAGTCAGAATTGCAGGAACACACACAGAATAAAATCCCCAAAGCAAAAAAGATAGTTCTTCCACTATTCCTTTTAATAGTTTTGAATACTGTCAGTGAAAACAGACATTTTACTTTTTTGTGATAATCTACAATGTTCATAATTAACGTTTAAATTGGTGATACATTAAAAGCGCAGACTTTCGCCATACACCTCACAGCTCACCACAAACCACAACTATATATGGGAAACCTGCGCCTAAATCGGGGCAGCTCCACAATAGTTGTTGCTCTTTTCTCTTGGTGGTGATAGTGAGGTTATCGAGCAAATAAGTCTTTGCGTTCCTTTCGGATTGCGAGTGCAAATGTAGTGAAAATTTGGAAAACAGAAAAGTTTTTGGGAAGAAAAATAACGAAAAAAATGAAAATAGTGTTTTTCGTAAGTTTTTTGTGAATTATCCGCCCTGCATCCGATGACGGAGTAAAAAGTTCCCTTTGTTCTTTGGCAATCAGGGAAATTTTTGTAAATTTGCAAGCGAAATAAAATGTATCCGATGAAAGACGAGATTGTACTATACCTAATTTATAATTTACAGTTTTGACCACTGAATTTCAACTCCGACTTCTGCCCGAACAGGCAGCCTCAGAGCAGGCCATTGCCGACTATTTGAGCCTTGAAAAAGGGCTCGACAGGGGCAGCATCAGCCACATTCGCGTGCTGAAACGCAGTATCGACGCACGCCAACGCACGATTTTCGTGAACCTCACCGTGCGCGTCTATCAGAACGAAATGCCGACCGACGAGCCGTTTCAGCACGTCGATTATCCCGATGTTTCCGAGCGACCGCAGGCGATTGTCGTCGGCGCAGGGCCGGGCGGACTTTTCGCTGCGCTGAAACTCATCGAACTCGGCCTTCGCCCCATCGTTCTGGAGCGCGGAAAAAACGTGCGCGACCGCAAGAAAGACCTCGCGCTCATCACGAAAACGCAGCAAATCGACCCTGAAAGCAACTATTGTTTCGGCGAGGGCGGTGCCGGTGCCTATTCCGACGGAAAACTTTACACGCGCTCGAAAAAACGCGGTTCGGTGGAGAAAATTCTGAACGTTTTTTGTCAGCACGGCGCATCGACGAGCATCCTCTGCGATGCCCATCCGCACATTGGCACTGACAAGTTGCCGCAGGTCATCGAGGCAATGCGAAACACGATTCTCAAATGCGGTGGCGAGGTGCATTTTCAGACGAAAATGACGCGCCTCATCATTGATTCTTCTTTGAAAAAAGTCATTGGCGTGGAAGCGGTTTCGCAAGAAAAAGAACGGCAATTTCGCGGTCCTGTCATCCTTGCCACAGGTCATTCCGCCCGCGATGTCTATCGCTATCTCGCAGAGGCGCGCATCGAAATGGAGGCGAAGGGCATTGCCGTCGGCGTGCGGTTGGAGCATCCGGCGCACCTCATCGACCAAATCCAGTATCACCGTCGCGAAGGGCGTGGCGAGTATCTGCCTGCCGCCGAATATTCGTTTGTGCAGCAGGTAGAGGGTCGTGGCGTTTATTCGTTTTGTATGTGTCCGGGCGGTTTCGTGATTCCGGCAGCGACCGACAAGGAACAAATCGTTGTCAATGGGATGAGTCCGGCGAATCGCGGCACGCAGTGGTCGAATTCGGGAATGGTGGTCGAAATTCGCACGGACGACATTGACTCGTTACTCAAAAACGACGATTGTTCGACCGAAAACCTCTCTCAATCGTTGAAAATGATGGCTTTTCAGGAGCAGTTAGAACGCGATTGTTGGCAGCAGGGCAATCGGAAACAAACCGCACCGGCGCAGCGAATGGCCGATTTCGTAAATGGAAAATTGTCGTTCGACTTGCCAAAAAGTTCCTATGCGCCTGGCCTCGTCAGCAGTCCGCTGCATTTCTGGCTTCCGCCTTTCATTGCCAAGCGTCTGCAAGAAGTTTTTCGGATTTTCGGCAAAAAAAGTCGCGGGTTTCTCACGAATGAGGCAGTGCTCATTGGCGTGGAAACCCGCACGAGTAGTCCTGTGCGCATCCTTCGCTCACCCGAAACGCTGCAACACGTCAGCGTAGAAGGTCTTTTCCCCTGCGGAGAGGGTGCCGGTTATGCCGGTGGAATTGTGTCGGCAGGCATCGACGGCGAGCGTTGTGCCGAGATGTGCGCAGAATATCTATCACTTCGTTGAGAACCTGTAAATCGTGTGGCTCTTATAGGGCTCGCCCGGCTTTAAAGTCGTGCTTGTCCATTCGGCTTTGGCAGGTGCTTTCGGGAAAATCTGCGGTGCAAGGCTTACGCTGACGTGCTTCGGATATTTTACGCCGTTCTTGCCCGTCACGCCTGTGCCTTCCTTGTTGGCTGAATAGACCTTGATCGTCGGTTCGTTGGTGAACACTTCGAGGAAAATGCCCGTGTTTTCAGCATACAGACTGGCGGCAATCATATTTTCGCCCTTGCCGTTCTTGAAACTGTTCAGCACATAGTTGTGGTTGAAGCCGTCGGCAATCTTGATTTGATGCTCGGTCGTGTCGCCGATAAGTTCGTAGAGGGCGCGACCCTTGTTGAAGTCCATTGACGAGCCGTAGCAGTCGCGCAACTTGCCTGTGGCGGCAAACATCGTGTCAACGGGGATGAATTTGTCGGCATAGATGCGCAGAATCATATTCGTGCCTGCCTGCGAGGGGTCGCCTGTCAGCGTGAAATAGTTGTTGTTGCTCACGACGAGGAAGTTTTCCTTCTCGGAAGCGGCCTCGAAAGTGCAGTCGAGCGCGTTGTCGTCGGTCAGTTTGTAGGTGGCCGTCACCGTGCCTTCTTCGGGCGAGTTGAGCGTCAGTTTCAGCGTCTGCTTGTCGATTTGCTCTGCGTCGAAAACCTGATATTCCCAGTCTTTTCCGCCTGTCAATGCACCGAAATTGTTGGGCGAACCCACCGAATCCATATACTGCGCGATGTTGTCGTAGCCCAGCACGACATCGACAAATGCGCCGTTGCGGTCTTTGGCCATCAGCGAAACCACGCGTGCGCCGAAGTTGGTGATGCAGACCTCCATATTGTTTTTGTTGGTCAGCGTGAACAGTTGCACGGGTTTTTCGTTGACGACGGTGTCGAACTTGGCGATTTCGATGCCCGAAAGCGTCGTTCCGCCGTTACCACACGATGCGAGCAGAATGGCTGCCATTCCTGCTCCGAACAATGTTTTCTTTAATTTTTTCATAACTCGAAAGATTTTAATGATATGATTATTTTTACCTTCTTACTTTTCCAACAAAACGGCCATTTGCTGCTGCATTTCACGAGCCTTGTTGCCCGCCATTTCAGCGAAATCCTCGCCGTCTGAAGCGTAGATGATGCCACGCGACGAATTGACGAGCAGACCGCAGTCGGATGTCATTCCGTAGTGGCAGACTTCCTCAAGACTGCCTCCCTGCGCACCCACACCGGGCACGAGCAGGAAGTGGTGAGGTGCCACGCGGCGCACGTCTGCGAAGAGTTCTCCGCGAGTCGCACCGACTACGAACATCATATTCTGCGGCGTTCCCCATTCCATACCCTTGCGCATCACTTTCTCGAAAAGCCGTTCGCCTTTTTCGTCCTTCATCAGTTGGAAATCGAGGCTTCCCTTGTTGCTCGTCAGCGCAAGCATCACGACCCATTTTTCGTCATATTCAAGGAACGGCGTTACGCTGTCCTCGCCCATATACGGCGCAACCGTGAGCGCATCGACGCTGTATTCCTCGAAGAACGTGCGGGCGTACATTTTCGACGTGTTGCCGATGTCGCCACGCTTCGCATCTGCGATAATCAGGTGGTTCGGATGCTTTTCGCGGATGTACTCGACCGTCTTTTTGAAGGCAATCATACCGTGTGTGCCGTGCGCTTCGTAGAAGGCGAGATTCGGCTTGAACGCCACGCAGTAGGGCGCAGTGGCATCGACGATTCCCTTGTTGAACTCCACGATGGGGTCGTGCAGGTCGAGCAAGTGCGCAGGAATTTTCTTCGCATCGGTGTCGAGTCCCACGCAAAGAAACGATTTCTTCGCGAAAATTTGTTGAATTAGTTGTTCTCTGGTCATAGTTCTATTGATTTTTGTTTAAAGTTCTGCTTCTTTCATTCGCTCGGCATTCTCCGCCACTGTCAGCGCGTCAATCATCGGCTGAATGTCGCCACCGAGAAATCCCTGAAGGTCGTGGGTCGTAAATCCGATGCGATGGTCGGTGACGCGACCTTGCGGAAAGTTGTAAGTACGGATTTTCGCCGAGCGGTCGCCTGTCGAAACCAGACTTTTTCGTCGTGAAGCAATGTCATCGACGTATTTCTGATGCTCCTTGTCATAGATAAAGGTGTAGAGGCGGCTCAGCGCACGCTCCTTGTTTTTCGGCTGGTCGCGTGTTTCGGTACATTCGATGAGAATTTCCTCGCTCTCGCCCGTGTTCGGGTTCTTCCACATATAGCGCAGGCGCACGCCCGATTCCACTTTGTTCACGTTCTGGCCGCCGGCACCGCTGCTTCGGAACGTGTCCCACTTGATTTCACCTTCGTTGATGTGCACCTCGAACTTGTCGGCTTCGGGCAGCACGGCCACCGTCGCCGCCGAGGTCTGCATTCGTCCGTTCGACTCCGTCACAGGCACGCGCTGCACGCGGTGAACGCCCGATTCGTATTTCAAAGTGCCATAGACATCGGCTCCGCTCACGGCGAAGTCGATTTCCTTGTAACCGCCTACCGCACCCTCGTTGAAGTCGGTGACGGCCAACTGCCAACCCTTCGATTCGCAGTAGTTTTTGTACATTTTAAACAAGTCGCCTGCAAACAGACAAGCCTCGTCTCCGCCTGTTCCTGCGCGGATTTCCATCTGCACGTTCTTCGCGTCTTCGGGGTCTTTCGGAATCAGCGCAATCTTGATTTCCTCCTCCAACTGCGGCTGCAACGCCTCGTTAGCGGCCAGTTCCTCACGCGCCATCTCCTTCATTTCGGGGTCGCTCTCGTTGGCGAGGATGTCCTTCGCCTCCTTGATGCCGTTCAGACACGCGATGTAGCGCTTGCGGGCATCCATAATGTCCGACAAATCCTTGTATTCTTTCGTCAGTTTCACGAAACGCTGTTGGTCGCCAATCACCGCAGGGTCGGTAATCAGCGTCGAGACTTCCTCGAAGCGCGCCTCCAAGCCGTCGAGTTTTTGTAGTATGCTGTTTTTCTCCATAATCGGCTACAAAGTTAGTGTAAATTAGCCGAAAATCCAAATTATTTGAGAAAATCACTGATTTTTTTGGATTTCAATTCCCAAAAAGCGACCGCCGATGCTGCTGCAACATTGAGCGAATCGACGCCGTGAGCCATCGGGATGCGAACGACGTAGTCAGCGGCGGAAATGGTTTCCGAGGGAAGTCCGTCGCCCTCGGTTCCCATCACAATCGCCAGTCGTTTTTCTTGTTTTAGAATGGGGGAATCGAGGGGAATCGACTTGTCAGTCAATGCCATTGCGACGGTTTTAAAGCCCAATTCGCGCAAGGTCGAGAAATCGCCGTCGATCCACGTCCACGGCACCAAAAACACCGACCCCATCGACACGCGCACGGCCCGACGATTGAGCGGGTCGCACGAGTTGGGTGTCAGCAGTACGGCATCGATTCCCAATGCCGCTGCCGACCGAAAAATGGCTCCGATGTTGGTTGAGTCCACCACGCCGTCGATGACAACAATGCGTCGGGCATCGCGGCAGACCTCGGCGACACTTTTCGCAATTGGGCGTCGCATCGCACAAAGAACGCCTCTCGTCAGCGTGTAGCCCGTCAGTTTCGTCAGTAATTCCCGCGTTCCAGTGTAAACGGGAATCGATTTGCAGCGTTCAATGATGTCGGCAGCGTCGCCATCGATGTGTTTCCGTTCGCAAAGCAACGAAACGGGCTGATAGCCAGCGTCTAACGCCACACGAATCACCTTCGGACTCTCCACAATGAAAATGCCTTTTTCGGGTTCCAGACGATTGCGCAACTGGGCCTCCGTTAGCGAACTGAAAATTTCGACGCCAGGGTGTGCGAGGTCGGTGATTTCAATGATCGGCATTTTCAATAGTTGAATTCCCCAAATTCCGATTGGATGGTAAGACTTTTAGTTCCTTCCTCGATGTGGCCGACCACCTGCGCATCGATGTTGAACGAGCGCGAGATGTCGATGATGCTATCGGTGAGTTCGGGACGAACGTAGATTTCCATTCGATGACCCATATTGAAGACTTGGTACATCTCGCGCCAGTCGGTCTGCGAACAGTCGTAGATGATGCGGAACAGCGGCGGCACGGGGAACATATTGTCCTTGACGACGCGGCAATTCTCGCCCACGAAATGCAGGACCTTCGTCTGTGCGCCGCCCGTGCAATGCACCATTCCGTGAATGTCCTTGCGGTGTTGGTCGAGGATTTTTTTGATGACGGGCGCGTAGGTTCGGGTGGGGGAGAGGACGAGCTCACCTACGGTGAGAGTTGACAGTTGAGAGTTGACAGTTGAGAGTTGTATGCTGCCCAAATTGTCAGTCAACTTGTACTTGCCGCTATAAACGAGTTCGTTGGGCACAGCGTGGTCGAAACTCTCGGGATATTTTTCGGCCAGATATTTGGCGAAAACATCGTGTCGTGCCGAAGTAAGGCCATTCGAGCCCATTCCGCCGTTGTAGCGGTCTTCGTAAGTGGCCTGACCCGTCGAGGAAAGTCCCACGATGACGTCGCCCGGACGGATTCGGGCATTGTCGATGACCTCCGACCGTTTCATACGGCACGTGACCGTTGAATCGACGATAATCGTGCGCACGAGGTCGCCCACATCCGCCGTTTCACCGCCAGTGGCATAGATTCCGATGCCCATTTCGCGCAGTTCGGCCAGCAGTTCGTCGGTGCCGTTGATGATGGCGGAAATGACCTCGCCCGGAATCAGCAGTTTGTTGCGCCCGATGGTCGAACTGACAAGAATATTGTCCGTCGCACCCACGCAGAGCAGGTCGTCGGTGTTCATCACGATGGCATCCTGCGCAATGCCTTTCCACACGGAAAGGTCGCCCGTCTCGCGCCAGTACATATAGGCCAACGACGACTTCGTTCCGGCACCGTCGGCGTGCATAATGTTGCAATAGTCGGGGTCGCCGCCGAGGATGTCGGGGATGATCTTGCAAAAAGCCTGTGGGAAAAGGCCCTTGTCGATGTTTTTAATGGCGGCGTGAACGTCTTCTTTTGCTGCGCTCACGCCGCGCATTATATAGCGATTGTTTGACATATTAAAATTTCACTTCGGGTGCTTTTTGCGCTCCTGCTTCAGCCTCAAACTTCGTCATTTTGTCGAAACCGAACAAGCCGGCGAGGATGTTCTTCGGGAATGCGCGGATGACGACATTGTAGTTCTGCACGGCGAGGTTGAACTTGTTGCGTGCCTCGTTGATGCGGTTTTCCGTGCCTTCGAGTTGCACCTGCAAATCCTTGAAATTCTCGTTGGCCTTCAGGTCGGGATAGTTCTCCTGAATGGCAATCAACTTACCGAGAGCCGATCCGAGTTCGCCCTGAGCCTCTTGGAATTCCTTGAGTTTTTCAGGCGTCATATTCTCGGGGTCGAGCGTCACCTGTGTGGCCTTCGAACGAGCATTGATGACGTTTTCGAGCGTCTCCTGCTCGTGTTTGGCATAGCCTTTCACCGTTTCCACGAGGTTGGGAATAAGGTCGGCACGACGCTGATAGGCCGACTGCACGTTAGCCAGTTCCGTCGTGGCTTTTTCCTGCACACCCACCATTGAATTGTAAGCACTTGCAGCCCATCCACCAATGACGACGGCTGCGACAATCAGTAAAATCCAACTTTTTTTCATGATTTCTAAAGTTTTTAATTGTTAATATTAAATGTTATTGATCGATATTTTCGAGGAACGAAGGATTTTCATTTTTAATTCTTAATTCTTAATTCTTAATTTCTCACGAAGTGAGACTACCATCTCGACGTAGCACCTCCGCCACCGAAACTGCCTCCGCCATAGCCACCACCGAAACCGCCTCCGAATCCTCCGCCGAAGCCGCCACGCGAACCACTCGAACCGAAGCCGCTACCGCCCGTGCTGACATAGACAGGCGTCTCGATGAACGGATTGCTGATGAGCGCGCCAATGCCATAGACGGCCAGCCACTCGTATTTCCGCTCCATCACGAAGGTGAGAATCAGCCATCCGACAATGAACCAGAAAAAGAGCCCGAGAGCACTCTCTTCGTTGGGCGCACTGCGTGGCAAGGCCATTTCGGGCATCGGTTTGGCCTTCATAAAGGCGTAAAGACCTTCGGCCAAATAAATCATCGCGCTGTCGGGCAGTTCGGCCCTCATCGCCGGCACCACGTAGCGCTGTTCAAGTCGATGACATTCCGCGTCGGTCAGATGGGCTTCGAGGCTTCGTCCGGGCGAAATGTTGATGGAATGGTCTTCGTAGCCCACGACAATCACCAGTCCGAGGTCGTTGCGACCCACACCAAAGCGATTTCCGACGTCCTGCGCCATTCGGAACGGGTCGTCGTTTTCGATGTGATTCACCACAATCACCGCCGATTCGATGCCAAACTCGTTGTCGAGTTGCAACATTCGCTCGTTGATGCGGCTGACGGTCGATTCAGCAAGCACGTGGTCGGGATTCGAGACGTATTGCGTGCCGTCGGTGAGGTGGGGCAGTTCGATGTTGTCGGCGTTCCAATAGGTGACTTGCTCTTTCGGCGCACCCTGCGTTCTAGCCTCCAATGCAATCTGTTCGCGACTATAGCAGAAAAACGTGCCGATAAAGCCGAGAATGAGCAGCCAAGCCCATAGATTTCGGAAAATTTTGTATCGTTTCGTCTCCGACTTTTTGCAAAAATCAATAAAACCTTTCCGCTCGTTCAAATATTGCTTTTGCAGCGTTTCGTAGCGCGTCGAATAGGTTCGTTTCAAGCTTCGCGTACTCGCATTTCCGTGAAGATTGTGCGTTTTTTTCTCGCGTTCATATTCCGCATTGAGGGCGCGAATCTGCTCGTTGTATTTCGACGTAATGCTCGACATTCCAGCGTGTTTCTGTTCGAGCAGTTTCTTGCTGCCAGAATTGAGGGTCAAATCGGCCAAAAGACCGCCGCCAGCCGCCACTGCCATCACGATGGCAAACGACGTGAAACTGATGGGTGGAAGCGCAAACATCGCCACCGCCAACAGGATGAAAGCCAGATAGAATTTCGTCATTCCTTTCATATCTCAATCCTCCCCGTGCCAAAATTCCCACGACGCAAATGCCTGCAGAAGCAGCATTTCCAACCCATTGACGACCGTTGCTCCGTGTTCCTGTCCGCGCTTCATAAACAGCGTTTCGTCGGGGTTGTAGAGCAGGTCGTAGAGCAGCGTGTGGCTGTCCATCGCCTCGTAAGGAAGGTTCGGACAACTATCGACGTGCGGATACATTCCGAGCGGTGTGCAATTGACAACCACCTTGTATTCGCGGATGATTTCGGGCGTAATATCCTCATAGAAAAACGCCCCGTTGCGACCCGTCCGACTGACGAACGCCGTTTCGAGTCCGAGCGAGCGCAGACCGTAGTCGATGGCTTTCGAAGCGCCGCCCGTACCCAGAATCAGGGCTTTCTTGTGGCACGGCTCCAACAGCGGTTCGATGCTCTGCGTGAAACCGATGACATCGCTATTAAAACCTTTCAGATGGATGTTTTTGCCTTTTCGACGAATGCGAATCACGTTCACCGCACCGATGGCACGGGCCTCGGGACTCACCGCGTTGAGATAGGGAATCACCTGCTGCTTGTAGGGAATCGTGACGTTGAGTCCGCGCAGTTCGGGGTTCTTGTCGAGCACCTCGCGAAGACTGTCAATCGTGGGAATCTCGAAATTGATGTAGCAAGCGTCGATGTTCTCGTTTTCAAACTTCTCGTTGAAGTAACTGACCGAGAACGAATGGCCGAGCGGGTAGCCGATGAGTCCGTATTTGTCCATTTTTTTTCTATTATTTAGTCGCCATATAGTGTGTGCAGATGCCGAATGTCATTCGTTGGAATCGGGCCTGCGCAAAACCAGTTTTTTTCAGAATTTCAACCATTTTTTCGCCTTGCGGAAAGGCTTCGATGGTCGCCGTGAGATATTTGTAGGCACTTTTGTCCTTGGAAATCAGATTGCCGTAGATGGGCAGAATCGTGTGAGAATAGAGGTGGAAGAGCTGTTTCATCGGGAATTTCGGCGGCGTGGTCAGTTCGACAATGCTCAGGTGACCGCCGTTCTTCAATACGCGATACATTTCGCGCAGTCCCTTTTCGAGTTCGGCGAAATTGCGGATGCCAAAGGCTGCCGTGACCGCGTCGAACGAGTTGTCGGGGTAGGATAGGGCGAGGCAGTCTTCTTTCTGGAATTGGATGACCTCCGACAGCCCTTTCTGCTCGACTTTCTGCCGTCCGATTTCCATCATTCCCTCGGAAATGTCGGCTCCGACAATCGCCTGCGGATGCAGCATTTCAGCCGCGAGGATGGCGAAGTCGCCCGTTCCTGTGGCAATGTCGAGCAATGTCTGCGGCTGATACGGAGCGAGCGACTGAATCGCCTTTCGCCGCCAGCCTCGGTCGATGTTCCACGACAGCCGATGGTTCAACTGGTCGTAGGTCGGCGCAATGTTGTCGAACATCTGTTCCACCTGCTGCGCCTTTTCGCCCTCGCCGTAGGGTTTTATCGCCTCTTGCTCGTACATTTTCTCCTTACTCCACAACTCCTTACTCCTCTAAATACTCCTCAAATACTCAGAGACATTCCGTTCAATTCTCGCAGCAATATCCCCTTCGTCAATCGTCTTGTCGAATTTCTCACCCACGATATTTTCGTAGAGTTCAATATACCGCTCGCTCACGCTTTCCGCGTATTCATCGGTGATTTCTGGCATCGTCTGGCCTGGCTCGTTCATAAAATCGTGCTCGATGAGCCACTGACGCACAAACTCCTTCGACAACTGCTTCTGAGGCTCGCCTTTCGCGAATTTTTCCTCGTAGCCGTCGGCATAGAAATAACGCGAAGAGTCGGGCGTGTGAATCTCGTCAATCAGATAGACCTTGCCGTCGCGCTTGCCGAATTCGTACTTCGTATCGACCAAAATCAGCCCCTGCTTGGCGGCAATCTCCTGACCGCGCGCAAACAACCGTCGCGTGTAGTCCTCCATCACCTTGTAATCCTCTTCCGAAACCAACCCCTGCGCAATGATTTCCTCACGCGAAATGTTTAGGTCGTGACCCTCGTCGGCCTTCGTCGTCGGCGTGATAATCGGCTCGGGAAAGCACTCGTTCTCGCGCATTCCGTCGGGCAGTCGAACGCCACAAATCTCGCGAACACCGTTTTTGTAGTCGCGCCACGCCGAACCCGTCAGAATGCCTCGGATAATCATCTCCACACGGAAACCCTCGCACTTCAGTCCGACCGTCACCATCGGGTCGGGCGTCGCCAGTTTCCAGTTCGGACAGATGTCTGCCGTCGCGTCGAGGAACTTTGCGGCAATCTGGTTCAACACCTGGCCCTTGAAGGGAATCCCCTTGGGCAGAATCACGTCGAAGGCCGAAATTCGGTCGGTTGCAACCATAACGAGCAGGTCGTCGTTGATGTCATACACGTCGCGCACTTTCCCGTGGTACACGCTCTTCTGACCCTCGAATTGGAAGTCAGTTCTTGTCAATGCTTTCATACGATTCTGATTTTTCAAGCTGTAGTTTTCAGTTTCAAGCGACAAAAATATAAAAAAAATCGCAAACTCAAGAAAACTCGAAAAACTTTTTGCATTTTCGTGAAAAAAATCGAATTTCTGGGGTACAAAAATAATTGGCTGTCTCACGACACCCAATCTTTAATTAACCTTAATAATCTAATACCATGAAAAACACGGTACAAAGTTATCACTTTTTCGTCGATTTTCCAAACAATTCGTTGGAATTACCCTCAATTTTAATATTGATTAAAAATATTTCCATCGAATTTAAGGAATTTTTGCATTTTTAATGCTTTATAACGCTCTTTTTCGTCACTGGGAACGAAGAGCAGCGATGGCGACAGTGTCAAAACGTCGTTGTCGGGCGAGAAATGAGCCTCCCAAAGCACGAGCGAAAGGCCATCTGTCAGCTTTTGATACTCTTCTGACGACATTTCTTCGGGTTTGACAAGGGTTTGCTCCGTGAAAATCGTGTCGGAAAGGTGTTTCCAATCGCTTGAAAACAGACTGACTTTCGACTCTGGCGAATCGCCAAAGACGGTCATCGACGTGGCAATCACGAAGTTGTCGCCGTCGGTCGCAATCAGTTTCATTTCCCATGTAGCCCGCTCGTTGAGCCGCAGACGAAGGTAGTTCGCCGTGAGCGTGTCGAGCGTGGAAATGCCGCGCAACCGATTGGCGACGCCAGTGTTCAGTTCGGCTTTGTTGTCGGCCTTCTGCGTGATGTCGTATTGCTCAACCATCGCCGTGCGACTGCCTGCGTCGAGGTAGGGCAGCAGCGCGTCGGGCATCGCTTTCCAACACTCCAAAACACGTTGTCCCTGCATCGAAAGACACAGGGAAAACACGGCGACAAGGGCAAGAAATCTGCTCATTGGCAACGATTATTCGGGGAATTTGATGGGACCGAAACGCAGTTCCACACCGTAAGCACCCTGACGGCGATAGGTGTAAATCGTGAAGAGATGGCCGATGCCCAGGGGCGAAAGACCGCCTTTGTAGAACCATGTGTGGTCTTCCTCGACGTCGCGCGACAGTTGGTATTTCGTGCGCATCGTCTGGGCGATGTTCTCCATTTTGCGCTGCGCCTCGGGGCGCGAACCGACCTTGCTGTAGAAACGAGCCTCGTTGAACTTACCGTTGTTGAAGCGGAACTTCACTTCGTCGAACGAAAAACCACGATATTTCTTCGGTCCATAAACCACTTCGCTTTCGGAAACGCTCAGCGGTTCGCCAAACTCGGCTTTCATGGCTGCAAGAGCAACATCGTAGGCACTTCCCAACTCGACGGTTCCAACACTTTCAACGTTTTGTGCGCTCAAACCCATCGAAAAGGCGACGCACAGCATCATTACGAATAATTTTTTCATGATTTCCTTATTTTTAGTTATATAATTTCAAATTTGAGCGTGCAAAGATAATGCAAAATTCGATAAGTGTATCGATTTTTTATTATTTTTAACTCATTTCACATTCCTCACTCCTCACTCCTCACTCCACGAATTCACGACTTCTGAATCCTCGCTTGGTTTTTCGCCACAAAATCCTTCCATCCGCGATAGCTTTTGCCCTCGTTCGTGGGATGGCCGAGTTGCAAGAAATGGCAGTAGGCAGCGGCCAAAGCGTCGGTAGCATCCATAAATTTCGGCATTTCGTCGGCCTTCAGTGTTAGCATTCGTTGAAGCATTCCCGCCACCTGCTGTTTCGAGGCTTGTCCGTTGCCCGTGATGGCCATTTTGATTTTCAGCGGCGCATATTCGTGGATGGGCACCTCGCGCTGAATGGCTGCAGCAATGGCAACGCCTTGCGCCCGTCCGAGTTTCAGCATCGACTGCACGTTTTTCCCGAAAAACGGGGCTTCAACGGCCATTTCGTCGGGCAGATAAGCGTCGATGATGCCCGTGACGCGCTCGAAGATGTGGCCGAGCCGCAGGTAGGGGTCGGTCATTTTCCGCAGGTCGATGACACCCATCGCCACCATCTCGGCCTTGTTGCCGATGGCGCGGATGACGCCGTAGCCCATCACGTTGGTGCCAGGGTCGATGCCGAGGATGATTCGCTCCGTTTTCAAGGTCAATTCAATGCTATTTTATCGTTCCAAATACATATTTGTCGCCACTTCCTTGCCGATGGTCGTCTGTTGTCCGTGACCGGGCCAAACTACCGTTTCGTCGGGCAGTTGCACGATGGTTCGCAGGCTTTGGATGAGCATAAACATCGAGCCGCCCATCAAATCGGTGCGACCGATGGTGCCCTCAAACAGCGAGTCGCCCGAGAAACAGACCTTTTCGTCTTCGCAATAGAAAAAAATGCTGCCACGCGAATGGCCGGGCGTTTCGATGATGGTCAGGCGATGGTTGCCGAACTCGATGATGTCGTCGCCGGTGAGCAGTCGAGCAGGCTCGGGCAGGGGTTCGACGGCCGTCATTCCGAAGAATTTTTCGGCCTGAAACTCATAGTTCGTGATGAAGTCGGCATCGTCGTGGTGAATTTCGACCTTCAAGTCGAATTCGTCGAAGATGAAACGGTTTCCAAAGTTGTGGTCGAGGTGTCCATGCGTTGCCAATAAATGTTTGGGAATCAAATTGTTATCACGAATATATTGAAGTATTTCTTTCTTCTCTTCTGGAAAGAAAGCACCGCAGTCGATGATGACGCACTCGCGGCTCTCATCGCTGACCACGTAGCAGTTTTCCTGCAACATATTGCACACAAAACGCTGAACTTTTAACATAGTTGGACAGTTGATAGTTGACAGTTGATAGTTCTACACTCTACACTTTACACTTTACACTTTACACTCTACACTGGAAGATAAATGACATTTTTCTCTTTGAACCATTCTTCCTCGAACCACCGACTGATGTCCTCGACCTCCGCCACTTTTCTGAACGGATGGATTTCGGCATCGACATTGCCACCTTTCAGGCAGTAAACGCCGTTGAGCGCGGCATTTCGCTGTTTGTTCGAGATGTTTTTCCGCACAATTTTCACCAAATCGGGTAGGGGCATCACCGCACGACTCACCACGAAGTCGAATTTCCCCGTTTCGTCCTCGCCGCGCCGCTGTTCGGCCACCACATTCCTCAGTCCGATGGCCTTCGCCACCTCCGAGGCGACGAGAATTTTCTTGCCTGTGCCGTCGATGAGTTTGAAATGGCAGTCGGGGAACAGAATGGCGAGAGGAATGCCCGGAAAACCGCCACCCGTGCCGAAATCGAGAATCTTCGTGTCGGGTTGAAACTCGATGGCGCGGGCGATGGCGAGCGAGTGCAAAACGTGGTGTTCGTAGAGGTTGCCGATGTCTTTGCGCGAAATCACGTTGATTTTCGCGTTCCAGTCTTCGTACAAGTCCTTCAACGCCGCGAATTGTTCGAGTTGCCGCTCGCTGAGGTTCGGGAAATATTTTTTGATGATGTCCATATCGATTTTGCTGATTTTCAAGCAATTATAAGACCGAAATCAATAACTGCGAGCGATAATCACGCGATATTTCGACGGTTTTCCGCTCACCATATCGACGCCTTCGGTCTGCTCGAATCCGTAAGGCACGCAGCGAATCGTCGCCTGTGTCTCCTCCTTGATTTTTGCCTCGGTCTCGGCAGTGCCGTCCCAGTGGCAGAGGAAGAATCCGCCGTCCTTAACGCGCTCCTTGAATTCCTCGTAGTTGTCGCACTCGTAGATGTGCTCATCGCGGTATTTACGGGCTTTCTCGAAGATATTCTGCTGGATGTCGCCGAGCAAATTCTCGACATATTCGACGATTCCCTCCATCGGGCGCGTCTCTTTTTCGAGCGTGTCGCGACGCATCACCTCAATCGTGCCATTTTCCAAGTCACGGGCACCCAAAACGAGGCGCACGGGCACGCCTTTCAGTTCGTAGTCGGCAAATTTGAAGCCCGGACGCTTGTTGTCGGCGTTGTCGAACTTCACGCTGATGCCTTTCGCCTTCAACTGCGCCAAAATCGGCTCGACCGCGTTGTTCACCTGCTCCATCTGCTCAGGTTTCGTAGCAATCGGAATGATGACAACCTGAATCGGGGCGAGACGCGGCGGCAGCACCAGTCCATTGTCGTCAGAGTGGGTCATAATCAGCGCACCGACGAGGCGCGTGGAAACACCCCACGATGTCGCCCAGACATATTCGGGCTTGTTCTCCTTATTTAAATAGGTGACGTCGAACGCCTTGGCGAAATTCTGTCCGAGGAAATGCGACGTGCCGCTTTGCAGCGCCTTTCCGTCCTGCATCATCGCCTCGATGGTGTAGGTGTCGAGTGCACCGGCAAATCGCTCCGTCTCGCTCTTCACACCCTGCACGACAGGCACTGCCATCCATTCTTCAGCGAATTTCGCATACACTTTCAGCATCAACTGAGCTTCGGCCTCGGCTTCTTCGCGAGTGGCGTGGGCCGTGTGGCCTTCTTGCCAAAGAAATTCCGACGTGCGCAGGAACGGACGTGTGCGCATTTCCCACCGCATCACATTGGCCCATTGGTTGATGAGCAGGGGCAGGTCGCGCCACGACTGAATCCAGTTCTTGTATGTGTTCCAGATAATCGTTTCCGAGGTCGGACGAATAATCAGTTCCTCCTCCAACTTGGCAGCGGGATCGACATCCAGACCACTTTTGTCCTCGCGACCCTTCAATCGGTAGTGCGTCACCACGGCACATTCCTTTGCGAATCCCTCGACGTGCTCGGCCTCGCGGCTCATAAACGACTTCGGAATCAGCAGCGGGAAATAGGCGTTCTGCACACCCGTCTCCTTGAACATCTTGTCCAACTGCGCCTGCATTTTCTCCCAGATGGCGTAGCCGTAGGGCTTGATGACCATACATCCGCGCACTGCCGACTGTTCGGCGAGGTCGGCCTTCACCACCAAATCATTAAACCACTGACTGTAATTATCAGCTCTTTTCGTCAAATCTTTCAGTTCTTTTGCCATAATTGATTCTTGTTTTTTGAAATTTTGGCGCAAAATTACAAAAAAATGTTGTGAAAGTGACATTAAAAATAAAAAAAGCACTATCTTTGCAGAAAAATTTAGTCAAAATCGATTAAACGAAGCGCAATTTGATGCGTCAAAAACGTGTTTGGACAAAAAAAAATACATTTTTATTATTAACTTAAAAACGATTGAAACAATGAAGAAAATGAAATTTTTGACACTCGGAATGTGTGTCGCAGTGTTGGTGAGCTGTGGCTCGTCGATGAAAAATGGTGCGCTGATTGGTACGGGTGCAGGTGCTGCGCTGGGTGCTATCATCGGTAAGATTGCCGGTAACACGGCTGTTGGTGCTGCTGTGGGCGGTGCTGTGGGTGCTGCTACGGGTGCCATCATCGGTAAGAAGATGGACAAGGCGAAGGCTGAGGCCGAGGCCGTGAAGAACGCTCAAGTGGAGTCGGTGCTCGACGCCAACGGTCTGCAGGCCGTGAAGGTGACGTTCGACTCGGGTATCCTTTTCAACACGGGTAGCTCGACGCTGAGTTCCGCTGCCAAGACCTCGCTGACCCAGTTCGCAGGTGTGCTGAAGAACAACGCCGACTGCGACGTGGCTGTGCAGGGTTACACTGACAACACTCCGTTCAAGAACAGCACCGCCGAACAGAGCGCACAGAAGAACGTGCAACTTTCGCAGCAGCGCGCTCAGGCCGTGACGAGTTTCCTGAACTCGCTGGGCGTGTCGAACAGCCAGATTCGCTCGACCATCGGTTACGGCGAGGCTAACCCCGTTGCCGACAACTCGACGGCTGCCGGTAAGGCTCAGAACCGCCGCGTGGAAGTCTATATGTACGCCAGCGAGGCTATGATCAAGGCTGCCGAGGCTGGAACGCTGCAATAAATTTTCAATTAATAATTAACAATTTACAAATTGAAGATTATTAAGAAAACGATACGATGGGTCGTGGGGGTGTTTTTCGCCTCCACGATTCTTTCGGTTGTGGCATTGCGCTTCCTGCCCGTCTATGTCACGCCGTTGATGGTCATTCGCTGTGGTGAACAGGTGAAGGAGGGTCGCAGCATCACACTCCACCACCATTGGGTGCCGATGGAGAAAATTTCGCGCCACATGCCCGTCGCCGTGATGGCCAGCGAAGACCAGCGTTTCCTCTTGCATCACGGATTCGACTATGATGCCATTCAAAAAGCGGCGAAACGCAACGCGAAAGGCGGGAAAAACAAACTGGGCGGTAGCACGATTTCACAACAGACCGCCAAAAATGTCTTCTTGTGGCCGGGTCGGTCGTGGGTTCGCAAGGGTCTTGAAGCCTATTTCACAGCACTCATCGAACTCATCTGGTCGAAACAGCGCATTATGGAAGTCTATCTGAATTCCATCGAAATGGGCGACGGGATTTATGGCGTCGATGCCGTGGCAGAGTACCATTTTGGCACGACCGCCGCCAATCTTTCACGCTCCGACTGCGCCCTGATCGCCGCTACCTTGCCCAATCCGCGCCGTTTCAGCAGCAAGTCGCCAAGCGAGTATATGCGCAAACGACAGCGTCGCATCGAGCACGAAATGAAATTCATCCCGACATTTCCACGCGAAGGACAAGACTACGACCCCTCGACGGCAGTCGGAGGGGTCTATCGAAATGGAAAACGATAATTTTCCATCCATATACTTTTGTAAATTTTGGAAAATTGCGTAAATTTGCATCGAAATTTTCCAAAAATAGAAATCAAGATGAAAAAAACAGCCATTTTAACCTTGTCGTTGTTGGCAATGACCGCCTCGGCACAAGACGGCCCGACAATGGGCTGGAGTTCGTGGAACACGTTTGGAATCAACATCAGCGATGCGATTATTTGTCAGCAGGCCGACGCGATGGTATCGACAGGACTGAAGGATGTCGGCTTCGACCACATTAATATTGACGACGGATTTTTCGGTGGTCGCGACCTCGAAACAGGCGAACTGCTGATTCACCCGACGCGCTTTCCGAATGGTCTGAAACCTGTGGCCGACTACATCCACTCGAAGGGTCTGAAGGCAGGAATCTACAGCGATGCAGGCGCGAACACGTGCGGCAACAAATGGGCCGACGACGAGTTGGGCGTGAATGTCGGAATGTACCGTTACGACCAGCGCGATGCCGATTTTTACTTCAAAGACTGCGGTTTCGACTTTATCAAGGTGGATTTCTGCGGCGGCAGGGCTCACGACAACACGCAAGGCCTGGATTTGGACCCGCAAGAACGCTACACGGCCATCGCCGAGGCCATCAAGAATACTGGCAAGGACCACGTACGGATGAACGTTTGCCGTTGGGATTACCCCGGCACGTGGGTGAGCGATGTGGCGTTTTCGTGGCGCACAACGTTCGACATTTACGATGGATGGAAAGCGGTGAAGGATATTCTGGCCGAGAATCTCTACCTCGCGGCCTATTGCGAAAAGGGGCGTTTCAACGATATGGATATGCTCGAAGTGGGTCGTTCGATGACGGCAGAAGAGGACAAGACGCATTTCGGAATGTGGTGTATCATGAATTCGCCGCTGTTGATTGGCTGCGACCTCAGCAAAATCAAACCCGCAACGCTTAAATTGTTGAAAAATACAGACTTAATCGGACTGAATCAGGACAAAATCTATCAGCAGGCCTACCTCGTCGCCTTGACCAACGGCTGCCACGTTTTGGTGAAAGACATTGAGCAGCGGAACGGCACGAAACGGGCGTTTGCAATTTATAATCCGAACGATGGGCAGAAGAGTGTCACCGTCAAGTTCGAAGATTTGTGTCTGGGCGGTAGCGTGAAGTTGCGCGATGCCTTTGAACAAAAGGATTTGGGCGATTTTTCAGAGGAATATACGGTTTCTGTACCTGCTCACGGCACGCGCATCTACATCGCCGAGGCCGAAAACCGCTTGGAACGCGTGCGCTACGAGGCCGAAACAGCCTATATCAGCGATTATCAGGAGTTGAAAAACAACCAGACCGAGCGCACGGGCATCTATGAGAAAACGACGAGTTGTTCGGCAGGCTACAAGGCCACTTGGCTCGGAATGAGTGAAGAGAACGACCTCGTTTTCCGCGATGTCTATAGTCCCGACGGTGGCGAATACACGCTGACGATTGGCTTCATTTCGGGCGACAATCACCTGATTTGTGTCGGTTTGAATGGTAAAACGGAGGAAACGGTCGAGGCGAAGGGTAGCGGTTGGAGTCAAATTTCGGAAAAATCGCTGAAAATTCGCCTGAACAAAGGAAATAACACGATTCGTTTGTCGAATGCGACGGCTTGGTTGCCGGACATTGATTATATTGACTTAACAAAAAGATAATGATAGTTTTTGCAAGAAATCAAGATAATAAGGAAGTACACGTCGATTCTGTTCCAAATGGAAAGGATTGTCAATGTTTTTGTAAAGGTTGTGGGCAACCCCTTATTGCAGCCAATCGTGGAGAGATAAGGCTTCATCATTTTAAGCATATTGAAGACCAAAATTTTAAAAGAGAATGTGATTATAATGATTCTGAAGAAACTCAACTTCATTATCATTCGAAAGATATTATTTTTAAAGAAAAAAAAGTAATGACGTGTTCTTGTGAATATGTCGATGACTATGGGCAGCATTTTCCATTAAAGAATGCAGAATTATTATCTTTTAAAACTGTAGAAATAGAAAAAAGAATAGAAATTGATGGTCATACAAGAGAGGTTGATTTATATTGTGTAACAGAAGATAATCAAGAAATTTGTATTGAAATTAACTACTCAAATAGAGTCAAAGGAGAGAAGTTTTTTAACATTCAAAATTTAAAGAAATATACTTTTCTTGAAATCGATGTTTATAAACAAAAGTTAGAAGATGAATCAGATAAAGTCAAATTAAAAGAATTTTTGATTAACAATTCTGAAGAAAGAAGATGGCTATTCCATCCTTTGATAGAAAAGAAAAAGCAAGAAGAGAGAGAAAGAATAGAGGAAGAACGAAAAAGAGAGCAAGAAGAATTTAAGAAAAGGCTAGATGAAAAAATAGAATGGGAGCGTGAAGAATACAAAAGAAAACAAGAAGAAAGAAATAGGAAAAATAAAGAAGAAGTAGAACAAATACAAAAACAAAGAGAAGAAGTTTCAAATAATCTAAAAAAGGAAAGTTCACAAGTAAAAATTCTTGAAAAACCACTCGTTTTTCAAGAATTACCATCATTTACTTCACCTTTACCTATTCCTCAATCCTTTATAAACGACTTAAACGACAGCCAACGAAAGGCGGTGGAATATTGCGACGGCCCCCAGTTGGTGATTGCTGGCGCAGGCTCGGGCAAAACCCGCGTGCTGACCTACAAAATCGCCTATTTGTTGGCGCAGGGAATGAAGCCGTGGAACATCCTCGCGCTGACGTTCACGAACAAGGCTGCCAACGAAATGAAGGAGCGCATCGGGCAACTCGTCGGACAGGATGCTGCTTCGCGTCTGCAAATGGGCACGTTCCACTCGGTTTTCTCGCGGATTTTGCGCGTCGAAGCCGGACTTTTGGGCTTCAATTCCAATTTTACGATTTACGACGAGGCCGATTCACGGTCGCTGTTGAAGACGATTGCGAAAGAAATGGGGCTCGACGAGAAACAATACAAACCGGCGACGGTTCACCACCATATTTCGATGGCGAAAAACCATTTGATTTCGGCTGCGGAATACGCCAACGACTACGAAGTTCAACGACGCGACCAAGACGCGAAACTACCTGAAATCGGACGGATTTTCGTGGAATACGAACAGCGATGTCGTCAGGCGAATGCGATGGATTTCGACGATTTGTTGGTGATGACGTTCCGACTTTTTCGCGACCACGAAGACATTCTCCAAAAATATTGCCAACGCTTTCAGTACGTGCTCGTCGATGAGTATCAGGACACGAACTATGCACAGCAGCAAATCGTCTTGCAACTGACTCGCGAACATCGGCGGATTTGCGTCGTCGGCGACGATGCACAAAGCATTTACGCTTTTCGGGGCGCGAATATCGACAATATTCTTGCTTTTCAGAAAGTTTATCCCGAATCGAAACTCTTCAAGTTGGAGCAAAACTATCGTTCCACGCAACGCATTGTACAGGCAGCAAACAGCCTGATTAAAAAGAACGAGCGACAAATTCCGAAGGAGGTTTTCAGCCACAACGACGAGGGCGAACCGCTCGTTTTGAAACAGGCCTATTCCGATAAGGAGGAAGCCAGTATCATTTGTCAGGAAATCAAGCGAATCCGCCGAGCCGACGGCTGCGAATACAACGATTTTGCC
>Ga0310690_10002527_pt1 | contig 29470 bp, 25 predicted proteins | sample AusTroGonzalo_MG_2_FD_207661 | JGI IMG/M metagenome (GOLD analysis project Ga0310690, IMG submission 207661) | Bovine rumen microbial communities from tropical cattle in Woodstock, Queensland, Australia - Gonzalo_04 (v2) (version 2) | ecosystem: Host-associated > Mammals > Digestive system >...
TTGGGGCTTTGCGGGTAATTAAAGTAATGGATTAAGTTGCGTTTCGTTAACGCCTCGTCAAAGTATTTATGGAACTCTAAGCCGTTATCCGTTTGTACCCGTTGTATGGGATAGGGATATACGTGTTGTACTTTATCTAAAAAGTCCTTAGCACATCCGCTGCTTAGGCTACTATAACAGTAACTAAACGCAAAGCGCGTTTGTATATCTATGGCCGTAATAATATAGCGTTTTATCCCATCTATAAACACATGTACGGAGTCTATCTGTAATAGTTCTCCGGGCCGACTGGGAGCATAGCTACCCCTACGCTGTTTCATCTTGTATCGGTGCGTTTGCTGATGTATCTTACCACTACGGGCATAGATACGTAGTTGCGCTGAGGTAGGCAGTTCCCCTTGGCTTTTAAGCCGTTTTATAATCCGTACTATGGTTGCCAGACTGGGTAAACTATATCTTTGGGCTTGGCAATAGTCTTTTAACATCCCTTGTACGGCTGTTTGGTTTAACCGGGGATATTGTTGCATTATCTCTCTTATACGCTCTATAACCGCTAACGCTATACTACTTTGACGTTTGTGTTTGGGCTTACGGGACATATTGCCTAGTCCTTTTTGTCCTAACTCTTTGTACAACCTGCGCCAATTAAATAACGTACTCTTGCTTATCTCATAAGCTTTTAATGTCGCTTTTATGCCATACTCTTCATAAAATCTTAGCACCTTTAGGCGTTGTTGTACGACTTTATCTTCACTGGGTAAGGTTCGTTCTATTGCTCGTACGGCCCTGCGTATTTTTATCCCATAAAACCGGTTATTATGTAGTGGCATACTGACTCCTTATAAACTATTATCTCAGTTTATCAAAAGTCCAATATGTGTTTGATATTTTGCAAGGGCATATTCCCTTGCGCACCTTCCTTTTTGTACCGTTCGTATTCTTCTTTTGGTAAATAAACGCGTAAGAGGGTGCCCATATCTACTTGAAAGAATGTAATCCCCTTATATTCCCGGGTAGGCAGTTCCTCGGCAAAAGACCACCCGGCAGTAAATAAAAATGCTGTAAACGGCAACACAGAAAGAAATTTTTTCATAAATAATTACCTCTAGATGTATTGTGTAACATAAAAACGAAAAGCCAAACATATCCCTACGTATGCGCTATGGAATATTTACTTTGTTTCCATTTTAGGTTCATTGACCGTTTGCTTAAAATGCTGATAGTTGGATAATGTATTCGTTAATTGTCCAAGTGGATAGTAAACCGCATAAAATAACTTTGCGCGGGTGGTAGGGACGTAACGTTCTCCTTTTTTTTCTAAAAAGTGTCCACTTACACCACCGTTAAAACGCTTTTGTATAAACGGCTCCATAAAAGAATTCGGGATTTGATTAACAGAAATACTTCCCTCTTCTACCGCGTAAAAATATACAAAGCAAGATAAGCTACGCTCTACTACAAAGGGGGCGCTCAATAAAAAGGCGAATAAAAAAGAAGCACTGGCTATGTATACTAAAAATGATTCAAACCCATTGTTGTAATGTTTCCACCACACCACTACGCTAATTAGTGCGCACCCTCCCACTAATAACGGCATCCATAACAATACCAACCCAGCGCCCACAGTAAAAAACAGTGCTAAAATTCCTACTGCTAGCAAGACACATAATGCTTGTAAAGCACAAAAAGCAATTATTTTTTTATAAACAGAGGAATCTTTTTTGTCATTTGATTTAATCACATTTTTCTCCCGGCACATTAACTGCGCAAATAAAACGCTTTGTGTTTTTTTAATTTCAATCTCCAACGAGTGTGCCAATTTTTCTGGAAAGACTATCACTACGTTATTTACAATCAATAAATCTATGTGCTTATGAAGCTACCTTTTCAACCCCTTTTTGGATTATCTCTTCGACTTGTTTTTCCATAGCTGGGGTAATGTAAGTCCACCCTTTTGTACTTAAGTAAGTACAAATTTCGTCTCCGCCGCTGGTTTTGTCATTTATCGTACATGCTCTATTCCATTTATGTGTAGTAGGGTCTGTGGCCACAGTTAGATAAAAACGGTCTTTGTTATTCTCATATTCGTTCTCATAAACATTTACTACACACACATTTGTAGATATACAAATGGCATCATAGGTAAACAAGGCGGTTTGACAATATTGTGTCGTTTCCCTATTAGGGGGAAGGCAACCAATATCAGGGGCATTTTCCGCTCTTTTTGAAAGCGCTTTTTTGGGTGTAGTTAAATCGGTCCCCGTAAAGGTAATATCGGGAGAATCAATATCAAAATTATAGTTCGGTTTTTTTTGTCGCCACTCATCAATAGCGGCACGCAAAATCTCGGCATTTTCTACTGCTTCTAAAACGTGAGACTCTGATACAATGGGAGGAATGACTTCCTCTTGGTTTTTGTTACCTTGTTGTGAAGGAATAAATTTTGCCGCTACTAATAACAATACAATAGCGATTATCACAAATCCAAAAAGTTTGATAAGTGTTAATTCCTTATTGTGAATCATAATTTCTCTCAATGATAAATGGCTTTAATAACAGTGTCATTATATCAAAAATCGGAGCTATGGACGAAAAAACCTTCCGTTGTTATGCGGAAGGTTGTAGCAAAATTTATTGGGGTACTTTATTACACAAAATGTATAACTACTTCGCATTTGAGGTGTACAGTGTACTCTCTAATTGTTTTCTACAGATTTCCTCAAAGATTTTTGTCCGATAAGCGGCAAATCAACCTTATCAAAAACTTCTTTGCGTTTCAAACCGACCCGTTTAGCAATATAGTTTTCCTGCTTCTTTAAGGTGGGGAAGGCCGCGGCCTTTTTGAATTCCGTCAAAACAAAATTCAGCGCCTGCAACTTGTCCAAATTATATTTGTGTTGTACTGTTTCCAAGTATCCACGCATCCATAAATACATCGTTACATAACTTTTGCGTTCTTGCGCGCGCAGAGCGTGTTCTTCAAACATTCCTTTTTTTAGTAACGTATTTACGGAATCCATTTCTTCAGGCGTCAAATTGAGTGCGATTTCTTGTTGTTTTTCATCCTTTAAGTCCAATATATAAAGAGGCACCACTTCCGCAAAACCTTCCATAAGCGGGTTCATAGGACTCCAATCTCCGTGTACTAGATGTGCAAATTCATGTATAAATCCGATAGAATAATCGGTTCTTGGCCAAAGATCAAAAAAACATTGGTCATCAAAAAGTAACACATTCCAATCTTCTAAGTCGCAGATACCGCCTGTATTCCAGTCCATACCTGTAACCCGCTGATAAACCTCTCCGCCCGGAACAACGGCTATTTCGTAATATCCTCCTTCGGGTAAGGGAAGATTATGGACAGCGAACAAATCAATTACCTCGTTTACCCGGCGAGTAAATACTTTCGGCGCACCTTCCTTTTTGTACCGTTCATATTCTTCTTTGGGTAAATAAACGCGCAAGTGGGGGCCCATATCTACTTGAAAGAATGTAATCCCCTTATATTCCCGCGTGGGTATCTCCTCGGCCGTAGCTTGGCCGATAGCAAATAAAAATGTCGTTAACAGAATAGCAGAAAGAAATTTTTTCATAAATAATTACTTCCAAGCACATTGTACAACATTTATCCTGACAATTACGTTTGTTTCTAAGATGTAACAAATAAAAAATCTCCGATATTTTGCCATCGGAGAAAATAAAGCCGGGTGGATGAAGAGATTTGAACCCTCGACCTCCGGTTCCACAGACCGGCGCTCTAACCAACTGAGCTACATCCACCATTAAATCTACACTATATTCTATCAAATTGTGAAGGATTTTGCCAACAATCTTACGTGGAAAAACGAACTTATTTTTTCTCTTTTTTCATTTTTTTCCGACGGGAAAAAGTTTTATCTTTCAATTTCTGTAAGTTCTTTTTAAAGAAACGTGCTAGACCGCCGCGAGCTGTTTCGCGGTAATCTTTATTCATATCAAGCCCGGTTTGCATCATGGTGGCAAGTACGTCATCATAAGAAACACGGTGTTCGCCGTCGGACATAAGGGCATAGGTCGCGCAGTCCAGCGCACGCGAAGACGCCAAAGCGTTTCGTTCAATACAGGGAATTTGTACCAATCCGTCCACCGGGTCGCACGTGAGCCCTAAATGGTGTTCAAGGCCCATTTCCGCCGCGTACGCGATACGTCGGTTGTCGCCGCCCTCTAATTGGCAGGCGGCGGCAGAAGCCATCGCACAAGCCACGCCGACTTCTCCCTGACATCCTACTTCTGCGCCGGATATAGACGCATTGGATTTTGCTAAATTACCAAATAGTCCCGCTGTTGCCAAGGCGTGGATAATAGTAATATCTTCAAATTGATAAATTTCTTTGATCATGCGGCAGACGGCGGGAACAACCCCGCACGAACCGCAAGTGGGTGCGGTTACCACTTTCCCGCCGGAAGCATTTTCTTCCGCGCAGGCCAGCGCATAAGCAAATAAATTATTCATGCGACGCAAATATTGCGGGGAGTGTTCCGCATTGTGAAGGTAGCGCCGTGCTTTGCGTTCCAAATTTAAAGATCCGGGCAACACGCCACGTTTGTCCAACCCGCGTTTCATGGTTTCTTGCATGGTGTTCCACACGAGGGTTAAATAATCCCAAATTTCTTCCCCTTCAAATTCTTCCACATACTCCCATAACCGCATCCGTTTTTTGGAAGTATATTCCAAAATTTCCGCCATGGATTTATGCGGATAAATATCGTTGATAGGTTGGTGAATCGTTTTTTCGTCGCGTATTTCACCGCCGCCTACGCTATAAACCACGCGCTCGGCGATAACGTGTCCCGCATCATCCAATGCCTGTAAACGAAGGGCGTTTGGGTGAAGCGGCATGGCTGTTACATGGTCCCATTCGATAGAAACCGTTTGCGGATAAAAGGCCTCTTTAATCGTAAAATCAGTTAAATGCCCTTTGCCTGTGTCTGCCAACGAGCCGTATAACACCACGCGGTAGCTAGCCGCGGACGGATTTTCTTTATGGAATAATTCTGCCGCCTTGCGTGGGCCCATGGTGTGGCTACTGGAGGGGCCCATCCCTATTTTGAAAAGTTCTCTGAGTGTTTGCATAGTTACCCTTTTTAAAAATGGTATCATAATTATAATGAATATACTACCTGCACTTTTAATTTCTTTCGGTTTATCTATGGATAACTTAGCGGTTGCGGTAACAGCCGGTAGCACGGGCCGTTTACTTTCCAAGCAAAAAATTTTAGAAATAAGCGCGTTGTTTGCGTTGGCACATTTTATAATGTTTTCCGTTGGCTTTTTGGGCGGTTATGAATTAACGCGGTGGCTGGAAAATATTGCCAAATGGGTTTCTTCTGTAATCCTTTTTTACATCGGCTCACACATGGTATGGCAGAGTATCCGCGGGGAAGGGGAAGAAGTCGTTTCGCTTCAGTCGTTTTCAACATGTTGTCTATTGGCGGTGGCTACGAGCATGGATGCACTTTTTGTCGGTATGGGTTTGGCAATTGCGGGCGGTACATTTCTTTTGTTGGTCAGTTTTCTGACAGGGAGTGTACTCCTCACAAGCATTATCGGTTTTTATGCGGGCCGTTGGCTGGGAAATCGTTTTGGACGGATAATGGAAAGCATTGGCGGAATTATTTTAATTTCTTTCGGTGTAAAAGTGTTGCTATAAAGCATTTTCTTTTGTTAAAATGCTAGTATCCTAGTATATTATTAGTGAGGTCCAATGGTATGGGCATAATCGAAGTTTGTATTATTTTTATTTGTATCTGTGTTGATAATATGGTCAGTGCAAATATGTCTGCCATGAAAATGACATCCGATAAACGAAGTATCTTTTCTATTAAAATGGCGCTGTTCTTTACGGGTTTTAATGCGTTGCTCTACGGAACAGGTTTTTTGATCGGACGTTTGTTTTTTCATGATTGGGTGTATTTTGCCAAGAATTGGGTGGCGTTTGCCTTCTTGTTGTTACTCGGAATTAAGTTTATGTTGGAATCCATTGAAAAATCGCCGAGTTTTAGTGATTTGGAAGTAGATGATAACCGCAAAATGGTAAAGGTTTCGGCCTTGATAGCGCTGAATTCTTTCTTAGTCGGATATGCGGTGGAAACAATGGGAAAATCGTTGTTTCCGCAAATTATTTTTTTAATGGTGATTACATTTGTTTCCACGTTACTTGGTTTTCATTTGGGTAGTCCTACTTCCAAAACAATTGCCAGCAAAAAAGTGGAGTTACTCGCAGGGGTAATACTGCTGATCATGGCTATCTGTTTAATTGTGGTCTAGTTTTATTGTATTAAATGTTAAAAAATACAAGCATTTTTCAATGCTTGTATTTTTTTGTGTTCCGGCCGGTGTACATCTTATAAAATCATCATACTGTCGCCGAACGAATAGAAACGGTATTTTTTTTCTACGGCCTGAAGGTAGGCCTCGTAAATAAAGTCTTCCCCGGCAAAAGCGGACGTCATACACAAAGGCGTAGAATCGGGAAAGTGAAAATTCGTAATCAGGCAGTCAATGGCTTTAAATTTGTAACCGGGGTAAATAAATAAATCGGTCCATTTTTTGCCCGCATGGGTAATATGATTTTCATCCGTAAAACTTTCCAACGTGCGCGTGCTAGTTGTCCCGCATGAAAAGACCCGTTTTCCGCGTGTGCGCGTTTCGTTTAGTGTACGTGCCGTTTCTTCGGAAATTTCCCCTAATTCCGCGAGCATTTTGTGTTGTTCCGGCTCTGTGCGAAGTGGTTTAAAGGTGCCCCAACCGACGTGTAGTGTAATATAACAAATCTGTACGCCTTTCTCTTTTAATTTTTGAAGTAGTTCCGGTGTGAAATGAAATCCGGCCGTCGGAGCGGCAATAGATCCTTCGTATTTGGCATAAACGGTTTGGTACCGTTCTTTATCGGTTTCAATGCTGGGGGAAAGTCCGCTGTGTTTGCGTGCTTTTTCAATGTATTGCGGAAGCGGCATTAAACCGTGCGCGTGGCAAAAGGGCAAAATGTCATCTTGGTTAAATTCCAAAAGAACTTCGTTGTTAGGGGTTTTTCCAACGGCTTTGGCCAAAAGCCCATCGCCGAAATCAAGTAGCATATCTTCTTTATAGTCCCGCGTGAGGACGGCCCATGTACGTGCGTTATTGACGGGGCGCACAAGTAATACTTCCACTTTTCCGCCGGTTTGTTTATGCGCAAATAATTTGGCGGGGAAAACCTTTGTGTTGTTGATAACAAGCGCATCCCCTGCGGTAAAATATTCGTGAATATCGCGGAAAATACGGTGCTCTATCGTATGCGTGTCGCGGTGAAGTACCATTTGGCGCGAAGAATCGCGCGGCGTTGCGGGTTGTTTCGCAATCAAGGGATCTAAATCTAATTGTTTAAAGCGTTCAAAAGCCATGGGAAACCTATTTTATTTTCGTAAGTGTAGAGTGGGGATAATAATGTTTTAAAATTTGTTTATAATTGTAATTTTGTTTTGCCATGCCGTTAGCACCATCCTGACACATGCCGACGCCGTGTCCGTACCCTTTTCCTTCAAAATGAACGTGGTTGGATGAAAGGGAAATTTTAGTGATTTTACAACTGCGTAGGCCCAGCGCCAAGCGGAATTGCGGACAGGAAATCGTTTTGGAACCTTTTTTGGTGCTAATGGTTAAATGCGTGGCGCGGCCGGAACTTGTTTTATTGGATACTTTTACATTTTTTAAGGTGCCGCTGAGTCCCGCGCTTTGTATAAAATTTTCTACCTTGCTACGCGGCATATCCAAACTCCACGTATAATTTTTGGAGTGGTCATCAAATTTACACGAAGCACCGCTGAGCGTCTTAACCGCATCGGCCTTAAAATTCCAACTGCGTACATCATCCGTTCCGCCTCCGCAATTGGCGTGATAGTAAGTGAAAAATAGTTTTCCGTCGTATTTCAGCACTTCTCCGCGTGTTTCGTTAACGGCCTTGGTTACGTTGTCGTATTTTTTCCCGGCGCCTTTGTACATCTGACTTCGTACATCACTGTAAAGGTCAAATGTTTTTGTTTTGACGTTTTCCAGCGATTTTAATGTGTACGTGCGTGCGGCGACGGCTTGTGCCTTTAATGCTTCCACCGGCCAGGAAGGACTCATTTCATAAGGCAAAACACCAAGTAAATAATCTTCCAACGGGACAAATTCCACCAGATTAAACCGTTTGTTGGAAACAGGGAAAACATAAAAAGAGCCTGTATATGTGTTTTTATTCCATTCTAATTGAGTATTAACAGGTTCAATGATAATCGGCTGGGTTGCTTGAAGTGTGCCGACTTGTATTTTTTGACCGGAAAGCGCTTTTACTACAATTGTTCCCGCCTGTGAAACTTTATATTTTTTAGAGCCGTCAGAGGTGTAAACGTTAATTCGTCCGGTGTGTTTGATAGAAGTTTCCTGTTTGTTTTCTCCCAATAGAACTCGTATAACGGGAGAAGACGGTTTTTTTGCTTCTTTTACAACCGGTTTTTCTATTTTTTTTGTTTCTGGCGGCGTTTCCGGCTGTTGCGGCACTTGGACAACCGGTTTCGGTTGACTTTGTATTTCTTCCGAGGCAATGGGGGGGGTATTAAACCGCGAGGAAGAAGTCGCACAAGCGGCTAAAAAAATAGCCAATAAAAACACTTTGCCTGCTTGGCGGAAAAATTTCACAACTGCCTCCTAGAATAAAGAATCTGTGTTTTGTTTTCTTCCCATGTGCTCGTAGGCCTTGGGAGTGGCAATACGTCCGCGCGGGGTACGCGCGATAAATCCGGCTTTAATCAGGAACGGTTCTATGACGTCGGTTAAAGTATCTACCGATTCCGAAACGGCAATCGCTAAATTGTCTACGCCTACGGGTCCGCCGCCGAAGCGATCAATGAGTGCTTCTAAAATCCGCTTATCTACACTGTCTAATCCTTCGCAGTCAATATCCAACGAATCCATAGCGGTGGTGGCTATTTCATACGTAATCACGCCCTTGCCCTTTACTTGCGCAAAATCGCGCGCACGGCGTAAAAGACGGTTGGCAATACGTGGCGTACCGCGGGAGCGTTTGGCGAGTTCGGTCAGTCCTTCGCGGTCGGCTTCAATGTTCAGTAACCGTGCGGAACGTGCCAAAATATCGGTAATTTCACTCACTTCGTAAAAACCCAAATTAAATACAATGCCGAACCGGTCGCGAAGCGGCCCTGTCAAAAGACCCGAACGGGTGGTTGCGCCTACAAGCGTAAAATGCGGTACGGCAAGTTTGAGCGTGGTGGAGCCGGCACCTTTGCCGGTATTGATAAAAAACGTAAAATCTTCCATGGCCGGATATAGCGCTTCTTCCACAGCGGGATTTAAGCGGTGAATTTCGTCAATAAACAAAATATCCCCTTCGGCAAGTTCCGTTGTCAGCATAGCGGCCAGATCGCCGGGGCGCGCGAGAACGGGGCCGGACGTTACTTTGATATTGACGCCTAATTCTTTTGCAAGGATGTTGGCAAGAGTTGTTTTGCCTAGGCCTGGCGGGGCATAAAAAAGACAATGGTCCAAGGACTCTTTGCGGGATTTGGCTGCCGCAATAAAAATGCGTAAATTTTCTTTCAATTTGTCCTGTCCGACAAATTCATCCAAACTGGTCGGGCGTAAAGCGGCTTCCAAACCAGCATTTTCTTCAGGTAATTGGGAAACATCTAAAATTTCGTTCTGGTTGCTCATTTTTTCAGTACCCGCAGGGCCTCTCTGATGATATTTTCCACTTTATCGTTTAAGTTTACGCCTTCGGTATACAATTTGTCTATTGCGCGGCGTGCTTCGGCGGGGGAATAGCCCAGCGCCGTTAGGGCTTCCAACACGTCCGCCATATACGGGGCTTCGTCTAATACTTTAATTTTGCTTTCACCTTGTACGGTTACGGCATCCATCTTATCTTTTAACGAATCAATCAGTTTATCGGCGGTTTTGGAAGTAAAACCGAAAATACCGGTTAAAATTTTCGGATCACGTTTTAAAATGGCTTGGTGAAAATCCGCCACGGAGCGTAACGCTTTATTTAAATATTCCAACGCTTTTTTTGAACCCGTTTTGGGAATAGCGGTGCGGAAAAGCTCCCACAGTTCTTTGTCTTCTTTGCGTAAAAAACCGTACAGAACGGTCCCGTCAAATTGGGAGAAAGATTCCGCTACAAACAGGGAAATTTCCGCCCCTTGTACAAGTTCCTGTGCGGAGGGGGAAGGAAGATTTACTTCATAACCGACACCGCCGCATAAAACGATAGCGGAGTCTTCGCCTGTCTCTAAAACTTTACCTTGTAAGTACGCGATCATATATGTTTATTGTAGCAAATATCGGGCTCAAAATTTTACCGCGCGCGCGGCTTTTAAGGATGTAAGCGGTGTATAAAACTCCATGCTACCAATGAGAGAATTACTGCCGCCAACAGCAAAACAATAATGCTGATTCCCATCATTTTTTTAGAGGAGCGTTCCGGAGTGGGGTTGTTTCCTACGCGCAAAGCCGTTAACATGGATTCGGCTTGGGCAAAAATATCGTTTTTTGTTTGTTCGGAAAGGTCCTTTCCTTTTTCGGTGGTCTGCCCGTCTGTTTTGACAGCGGCCTTTGCGGCTTCTGCTTCGGCGGCCGCATTGATCTTTTTGATGGTATTTTCTACCTCTCGCAATACCTGTGTAGCCCGCAGACGGAACGTTTGAAAATCCTCTATTGTTGTTAATCTGTGCTCATGATATAAGAAAGCATTGTCGTTTACTTCTATATAAACATTGGGACGGTTTTTTAATAAGGAAAGCAATCCCGGTGTTAATAAGACGCCTGCCTGTTTGGAGTTGCTGAAAACGCGGTAGTTTTTATTTAGAGAAGGTATATTATCGGCGGACATGGTATAGCGGGACGGAGCAAACGGGGAATTTTGCGGTACAATTTTTAACGCGGGAAATTCAATGCGTTTCATTTCTGCTGTAAAAACGGTCAGTTGTAACGGTTTACTTTTCGGATTTTCGTCAAAAAAGACATGTACGTCCGCTATCCGCATAAAAGCGGCTGCGTCGGAAAGTGTAAATACGTTAAGATATCGGCGGAAGAATCCTGCGAAAAACTCCAAATGACCAATAGTAGAATCAGTTGTAATCGTGTCACGCTCTTTATCAAACGTAAGGTGGAGCATTTTGGCCAAATCACTTAATTTGGCCGAGCGTGTATTGGACAACAAAAAAAGACCGATTGCCGCGATCACAAATAAACAGATAGAAAATATCAGCACATTGTTTGACATACTATAATGATACAAAAAACGAGGTTTCTTCTCCGTTTTATTTCGTTTGAATCAATTTCCGCTCTTGTAGCGTTAAAACGACGTCCGCGTAATCGGTGGCATGCGCGTCATGCGTTACCATTAAAATCGTCAGACCTTGTTCGCGGCTCATGCGGGCAAAATCCTCAAATACCTGAATTTTACGCTGGGCGTCTAAATTGCCGGTTGGCTCATCGGCAAGTAAGAGGGGGGGATTATTACGAAGGGCACGCGCAATGCTGGCGCGTTGTTTTTCGCCGCCCGATAAATCGGCGGGCAATTTGTGTATCATGGCTTCCAGCCCCAGATTTTTCAGGAGTTCTTCCCCTTTTTGCGGGTTATTTTCACCGCGCATGACGGCCGGCATATTAACGTTTTCCAGTAGGGAAAATTCCGGCAGAAGTCCGTCAAACTGAAACACAAAACCCATGTTATTCAGCCGCAATGCGGCGCGGGCAGTTTCGGTTTTTAAAAGGGAGATATCCTTTCCGTCTATTAAAATAGTGCCGGAGGTGGGGGCGTCTAACATGGCAATTAAGTTAAGCAGCGTACTTTTGCCCGAACCGCTGGGGCCTAATAAAACGGTAAATTTTCCGCGCGCAACCGTCAGCGATACGTCTTCCAGCACGCATAAATTTTCTTTTCCCTGTCCGTAAATTTTGGTTAAGTTTTTCAGTTCAATCATATCAACCGTACCGTATAGCGTCCGTCGGATGTACGCGGGAGGCCTTTACCGCCGGATATAATCCCGCCACGAAACAGATAAGGTAACTTCCGCCGATTACCGCCACAATATCCCATAGCTGTATGCGTACGGGTACTTTTGTCAGGTAATAGATGTCGCCGGGCAGTTCCACAATGTTAAACGTGGCAATTACCCAGCATAGCAGACACGCGAGTAGCACGCCCAGTAAAATGCCAAACGTAGCAATTACCATGGCTTCCCACATAAAAATCTGTCGTATCATTTTCGGGCTTGCGCCGATTGCGCGCATAATACCGATATCGCGTAATTTTTCAGTGCCGAGTAAAATTAAGTTGCTCGCAATATTGAGCGAGGCCACACCGATAATCAAAAATAAGATAATGAACATCATTGTTTTTTCCAGTTTAAGTGCGGCGTAAAGGGTGGCGTTCATTTCAGCAAATGTACGTACGGCGTAGTGGTGTCCTACCACGCTGCGGATATCGGCCGCTACTCTTTCCGCGCGGTTAATATTGTTTAGCTTGACGGCTAGCCCGGTAGTACCTTCTTTTAGGCCCAAAAAATCGCTCGCGTGGGATAGAAGTGTATAGGCAATGGTGTTATCAAATTCGTAATAGCCCGTCTTGAGAAATCCGCTTATGCGAAATTTTTTCATTTTAGGAAACATCCCCGCGGAAGTGGAAATGGACTGCGGGGAAATCAGCACTACGTCGTCGCCGATATCTAACCCTAAACTGGAGGCCAGCTCCGTACCGAGCACCAAAGGCGGCGGAGCATCTTCTTCCCACTCGGGGGTGAAAGATCCTTCTACCACGGAATCTACTAAATTATTGATTTTCTTTTCCTGTTCGGGGTCCAACCCGCGCACGACAAGCCCCAAACTTTGTCCGCCGTAGGTAATAATTCCCTGCCCGTAAATATGGGGCGCGGCGGCCTTTACGCCGTCCACCGATTCTACCAACTCTTTGTTTTTTTGGTATGTTTCCTTGCTCATCTGCCCAAAAATGAGGATATGGCTTTGCGCACCGATTACCTTATCTTTAATATCGGTTTGAAATCCGTTCATAACGGAAAGCGTTGTAATCAGCGCCGCCACACCGACGGAAACGCCCGCCACGCCGATTAGCGTAGTGATAAAGGCGAAAAGCCCCTGACGGCGTGTTAAATAGCGGGTAGCGATAGTACGTGCGAAGTTCATACTTATATTGTAGCAAATCACGCCAAAACTATCAGCGGGAGATCTTCTTGAAAAGAAAATTAAAGAGGTCCCATCCGGAAAGTAGGTATAAAGACCTATTGAGTTTTTGTAGGCCTTGTGTGATAATATAATATGTAGTTTACCCAAAAGAGAAGGATTTATATGAAAACTATCAAAAATATATTGTTAGCCGTGATGTGTATGTGTATAGCGTCTTCGGCATTTGCGTATCGTTTTGTGGAAATTCCTACGGAAGAATCAAGAGCCGCACATGAAAGAGTCGTCGGCGAACTTTATAAAATGTTAGAAACCTGGAAATACAAAGAGGTAATGCCGTTTTTTAACAGTATTCCTTCTTGTGATAAATTTCAGGGGACTATTTCAACCGAAGAATATCCCACCTATTGTAAAGACGGTGCCGATTTTGAGGATTGGTCCGTTACCAAGATTAGACCCCTTTCGGTAACCGTCAGAGATGCTAACGGCCAAACGGAAACACGTAATTTGCCTGTCATTTCGCTGGTAGTTGTGTTTGACTGGGCACTTCGGGTTCAGTATCGTAATTCTTTGAAGGACCCTTCCATCCTTGGAAATGCGCCGTATGCGGACAGACTTACTTCTCTTGATTTTTTCAAAAAACACTATATAGGAACGCAACTACATGCTTATGCGTCGGACTGTATTTTAGAGCGTTGGTTTTATTCTGATAAGCCGGACGGGGCAAATGCTTACGATACCGTGGATTTGGCTTTACAATTCGGGAAAAAGAGACATACGTATCCGAATATATATCCGAAATTATCCAAATACATCTCCCTTAACTATGCGTCCCTTACCCAGCCCGGTTTTGCGGCAAAATACTTAAACACCGTAAAGGAACACGGCAATAAAGCCGGGGATGTGATGCCGTACAGGTATATTTCCCATCATATCATCCATGCGATGTTAAAACCTTCCGACCGGAGTTTGGAAGCCGTTGTCAATACATTAAGCAAGGAAGCGTTTTGGACGGCTGTATGGGATTTTTACAAACCCGACAATATCAGCGAGATGAAGGGGGACGCTAAAAAATTAGCGGAAAGATGTAACGGATTAAAAGGTTGCGAAGAGTATAAAAAACTAGCTGAAAAATACGGCCTACTTGAAATATCCGAGAAAAATTTTTTGCAGGAATTTGGCAAGGCAATAGAAGTATCTAGCCCCCACGGTATGCCTACATTACACGAATTGATTTTTAAATGAGAAATATATGAAAACCATCAAAAATATATTGATGATTTGCTTATGTGTGTGCGTGGCTTCCGCTGCGTTTGCCGCCCGTGTGGCAGAAATTCCTACGGAAGAATCAAGGGCCGCGCATGATAAGGCCGTTCGGATTGTTTCCGGACTATTATCGTATCAGGAAGATGTGTCAAAAGTGATTCCCTTTTTTGAAGATATGCCTGCTTGTGCGGATTTTTCGGAAACTATTTTGGAAAAGGATTATCCCGCCTATTGTAAAGACGGATCCGACTTTAGTGATTTTTCCGTTACGACAGTAAAGCAATTTACGGTTTCCGTCAAGAAAAATGACGGACAAATCCAAACCCGTTATTTACCTTCCGTTTCGCCCGTTGTCGTGTTTGATGCGGCACTTGAAAAAGTGTACGACGATTGGCCTAAGTATTATGTGAAGCCGGGGGGAAAGTTTAATAATGCTGTTCCCTTTCAAAGGCGCAGGGATGCCACCCTCGCTTTTTACAAAAGGTTTTATTCAATGACACCTGTTCGGAAGTATGTAGCCGATTGTATCTTAGAGCGTTGGTTTTACTCGGAGAAAACGGACAGTATCAATGCCTACGATACCATTGCTATGGCAATTTTAATGAAACAAGATGAATCCTCTAAACCTCTTATTTATCCGAAAATACATACCTACGAAACTTTGAAATATTCCGATTTAACGCAGGTTGATTTTATTCCGCAATACTTGGACGTTATAAAAGCGCGGGGGAACGAAATAGTCACGACGGACGATTGCCGGCCGTATAGATATATTGCGCATCATATTGTCCATACAATGTTGAGCACCCCGGATTCTCATTTAAAGGCCATTTTAAATGTATTAAGCAAAGAAGCGTTTTGGACAACTGTATGGAAGTTTAATAAGCCCGATAATATCAAAGAGATGAGGGGAGATGCTGAAAAATTGGCGGAAAGATGTAACGAGATGAAAGGTTGTAAAGAATATAAAAAATTGGCCGAAAAATACGGACTTCTTGACGTGTCTGATGAAACTATTTTAAACAACACGATGGATATTCTCGGAAATATCCCTTCCATGCCCCGTTTGCATTAATTGTTTTTGGTAATATAAGAACCCCGCATAAAGCGGGGTTTTTTATATTTGGTTCGTGAAGCGGACGAAGGTGATAATTTTATTCTTCGTCTAATTTCTTTAAGGTCGGGAAGAAGATAATCTCCCGGATAGAGTCTTGCCCGGTTAACATCATAATAATCCGGTCAATACCGATACCCATACCGCCCGTTGGTGGCATACCCGCTTCCATTGCCTCAATATAATCACCGTCTAAAATATCGGCATTTTCGGCATCTTCGCCTTTGGCAATAGCTTTGGCCGCAGCTTGGTCTTTAAGGCGCTGTAATTGGTCGGCCGGGTCGTTTAACTCGGTATAAGCGTTGCCGAGTTCCTGCCCGTTGACAAATACTTCAAACCGTTCCACCAGCTCCGGATCGCCGGGTTTTGTTTTGGAAAAGGGGCTTACGGCCGTCGGATAATCCAACGCGATAACGGGGTTGTGATAATCCGCTAACAGTTTGCCTTCAAACAGTTCGTCAAAAATGGCGCTGTCGGAATCGTCGGCAGAGAATTTAATTCCCTGTTCTTTGGCTACTTCTTCCAATTTGGCACGGTTAAATTGACGTCCATTTAATACTTCGTGGATGTCGTGCCCAAATTTTTCTTGCCACGCTACTGGAATATAAAGGCGTTTATACGGCGGGCGCAAATCTACTTCATACCCGCGGAATTGTACCTTTTCTACCCCGATTGCTTTGGCGGCATTACCTAAAATTTCGTCAAATAAATCGGCCATGGTGTTAACGTCCCCGTATGCTTGGTACAGTTCCATCATGGTAAATTCGGGGTTATGGGTGGTGTCAATCCCTTCATTGCGGAACATGTGCCCGATTTCATAAATACGGTCCAACCCGCCGATAATCAAGCGTTTGTGGTGAAGTTCCAGCGCAATACGCATGTAAAGCGGCATTTTTAAAGCATTGTGGAACGTTTCAAACGGACGGGCAATCGCCCCGCCGGAAGACGGATTTAAAATCGGTGTTTCTACTTCCAGATATCCTTTTTCGTCCAATGTTTTGCGGATAGAGGAAATGATTTTGGCACGCTTGATAAAAATATCTTTCACTTCTTCGTTGGCAATCAAATCCAAGTGGCGTTTTCTAAAACGCACTTCGGTATCTTGGAGTCCATGGTATTTTTCCGGCATGGGACGGATGGCTTTGGATAAGAGGGTTAATTTGGTGGCTTTAATGGTTTTTTCGCCTGTTTTGGTGACGAAAATATGACCTTCTACCTGTGCGAAATCGCCTACCGCAATATGTTTTTTGAAAAACGTATAAGGTTCATCCCCTAAATTGTCTTTGGAAATGTAGAGTTGAATTTTGCCGGAAAAATCACGCAAATGTGCGAAGGCGGCCTTTCCCATTAAACGGATTTGTACAAGCCGTCCGGCGGTAATAACGGCGGTATCGTCGGGTTGTTCTTTCGCATCTTTACAGGAAATTTGTTTATCACAATGATTGGGATAGGGGGTAATTCCCATTTGACGGATTTCATCTACTTCTTGGTAACGCTGTTTGATGATTTCTTCCAGCGCATTATTGTGCGGTATGTTTTCAGTCATATAAAAACCTCTTTATAGATATATATACATTTTAGCAAATTAACACCGCTCTATAATGTGCTACAATAAAAAAAGAGGAAAATTTATGAAAAAACATAATTGGTTTATAATCGGATTTTTTGTTTTTATTATTGCCGGTGGCCTGATATATCGTCAGCTCGTGCGGGATGTGGATTCCCGCGGAACGACGAAACTCATGCGTGCTATTCGGAAAAATGATTCTATTAAGCATATGGCCAAGTTGATTGAGAAATCGGAAAATATCAACGTACAGGATAAGCAGGGGCAAACGGCATTATTTTACGCTATTCGCCACTTGCAAGATACGGATGTGTTACAACGGTTGCTCAGCGCAGGGGCGGTAGTTTCCATAGAGGATAAAAACGGCGATACACCACTACTTGTAGCCGCCCGCGTGAATCCGTATCCCGAAGTAATAGAATCACTCGTTTTTTACGGAGCAGATGTGAACGCTCCCGATAAAAAAGGCAATGTCCCGTTGGTGTTAGCATCTCGTTATAACGAAGGAAAAGTAATAGAGCAGTTATTGCGTGCCAATGCCAAATTAAACGTAAAAAGCGGGGACGGAAAAACCGTCGGAGAGTTGCTGGCGGAAAATGAAAAACTATCCGACCAGGATAAAATCAATTACCGCCAACTGTTTCTGCTTATTTCCATTTTGGAAGACCGTCAAAAAGGAAATAGAAATTACGATAATCCTTATGATGATCTCGCCTATTATCAATTTGAAGTGGTACAAGCAGATGATGGCACTCCATTAGAAGAAGTAAATGCCTATTACGAGGGAACAAGCGGAGAAAAGTAACCAATGACAGATCGTTTGTTGGAGGCCTGTCGGAGCGGAGATGTCCGCACCGTCAAAGAATTGTTAGAAATCGGCGCAAAGGTAAAAAGTGGCGATTACGGAGAAGGCACTACCCCACTGTCGGAGGCGTGCTGTTTTGGCCATTTAGAGGTGGTCCGCCTTTTGTTGGAAGCCGGTGTTACCGAGGCGGGCGGGAGAGGAACGCTTTTCTTTTTTACAAACAGACACAGGAATCTTTCATTTGTGGCATTACTGTTGGAAAAAGGTTTTTTACTTTCCAGAGAGGATGCGTGCGATATTTTACAGTGGGCAAAGCCGCTCGTGCCGGAAGCATTAAAAACGGGTAAATGGAAATCTACCGACGAGGGAGCGGCAGTCTTGGTATTGGCCTGCCACATGGGAAACGAAAAACTTGCGAAGGAACTTTTGTGCGCCGATATTCGCCGTCCGCGTCCGCTATTGATGCGCGCCTTGAAGGAGGCGGTTTTGTGGGGGCACGGAAATATTGTGCGTTTGTTGTTGCCTTTGTCCGGCGAGGTAACACCGGAGATGATAAATAAGGCATTACAACTTGCCGTTGAGACAGGGAAAACAAATATGGTCCGTTTATTGATGGAGGCCAAACCAAGGAAACACGGCAAGAATAAACAACAAGCCGCCAAACAACGGACTGTTCCGGAAGGGGCCTTATTAAATGCTTGTGAAAATGGTGATATAAAAGAAGTACGGTGGTTGCTTAATGCCGGGGCCAACGTCAACGAGGCAAATTACTTTACGGGCAGTACACCTTTGATAGAGTCCTGCCGCGCGGGCAATTTTGAAATCGTCCGATTGTTGTTAGAAAAAGGAGCGAAGGTAGATAGCCGCGACGAATCAAAAGCCAGCGCGCTTATGTGGGCGTGTGATAAGGGAAACGATCAAATCGTAAAATTGTTATTAGAGGCCAAGGCCGACGTTAACCTAACGGATAAATTCGGGCGGGCAGTTTTGTTATGGGCGCAAAATCCTACCATTGTAAAACTTTTATTAGTGGCGGGGGCGGATCCCAATAAACGAAATCAATTTGGACGAACATTGGTGTCGGAAGCCGAAAAGATGAACAAATGGTATTTAGCAGAAGCCCTTCGGCAAGCCGGCGCAGAGGAATAAAATAGATTTTTTGATAAAAATGGGTCGGAGTATTGTGATGAAAAAATTTTTAGCGATAATCGGTATTTGTTTATTAGTCGGATGTGGAAGCCCTATTAACGATTTTTCCTTCCAGCAAAATAAAGAGGAGAAAACCGTAGAAATTTCTTCCATGGATCAGGAACAATTAAATCAGGCACTTTTAAGGGCTTGTAAGGAAAACAATCCGGAACGGGTAAAAGATTTGCTCGCGGCGGGATCCGATATTAACGCTAAAGACGAACAGGGGCAGGGCGTACTTCACAAAGCAGCCAACCATTTCAAGATGATTGGAATTAACACACCGGCTCCCGAAAGCCAAACCGAACTTGTAAAATTGTTACTTACGTCCGGTGCGGATGTCCATGCTAAAGATAATTACGGGCAAACAGCTCTTCATCGTGCCGCAGATTTGAATTATGCGGGTACGGTGCGTCTGTTATTGGACGCCGGCGCAGATGTCAATGCCCAGGACGATTATGGAGTAACACCTCTCCATTGGGCCGCCCGCGGACAGAAAATAGAATCTGTGAAGGAATTGCTTGCGCACGGAGCTGACGTCAACGCACAAGATGATTACGGTGTAAACGCGCTCCAGTGGGCAACACAGACCGGGCAAACGGAAACAGTTCTATTATTGCTTGCGGCAGGCGCAGATATCAATGCCAAAGATGAAAAAGGCCGTACAGCACTTTATTGGGCTGCTAATTATGTGGATTCTACTTTTCGCTATACTCATAGTATCGAACCTCAGATAAAACTTTTGGAAATACTATTAAAATCGGGTGCGGACGTTGACATACAAGATAAAAATGGACGAACACTGCTTGCGTGGGCGGCCAGGGGAGATTGTGAAAAAATAGTTGAGCTATTAATTGGTGCGGGTGCGGATGTTAATATTCAAGATAGAAAGGGGCGAACGGCACTCTATTGGGCTGCCATCACAAGTAAAAAAGGTAAAAAAACAGTTAAAATGTTGCTTGCGGCAGGCGCGGATCCTAACATCAAAGACGTAAAAGGCCAAAACTTACTTTATTGGAGCGCTCAAAATGACCGTTCAGAAGTACTGAAACTCTTGTTGTCCGCAGGTGCGAATATCAATACAAGAGATGACATGGGGCAAACTCCGCTTTATGTTGCCACTAAAGCAAATCGTGCGGAAAATGTGAAAATGTTACTTCACGCCGGGGCCGACCCTAATTTGAAGGGAATTCAAGGCCGTACCGCATTACAAATGGCCTCTAAAAAGAAACTCAAAAAAATTATAAAACTGTTGAAAGAGGCCGGCGCAAAGGAATAAATCATTTTGTAAATAACAGTCAAACCAATAAGGAGGCATTTTAATGCGTAGATTGTTAATTGTAATAAGTTTAACGGGACTATTTAGTTTGGGGTATGCTACTACGTCGTCTTCCAACGAAATGGGAGAAGCGCTTATACGGGCCGTAAAGCAGGAAGATGTGCCTTTGGTTGTGGCTCTTTTGGAAAAGGGAGCTGACCCCAATCAAAAGGACAACAAAGGAGACTCTGTATTACACGAAGCTGTCATAAATAACCAACCGGAAATGATAAAGGCGTTACTTGAAAAGGGCGCTGATGTGGATTTTCAAGAACCGCACCAAGGACTTACCGGATTGATGGTGGCCAGCGCATTAGGTAACGAACCGGCAGTGGAATTATTACTTCAATATCATCCGAATTTGAACGCTCAAAATCTTCAGGGCGGAACTGCGTTAATGTTTGCCGTTCAGCGGAATCATCCGCAAATCGTGCGCATATTATTGGCGGCGGGAGCCGATGTGGATTTGCCTTTATACACAGGGCATTCTCCGCTTTTGTTTGCGGGCGAGTACGGATATGATGAAATGATCCCCTTGTTGCTTGCGGCGGGAGCTGATATAAACAAGGCCGGGAACGACGGAGATACCCCGTTAATTACGGCGGCCGCAAAAAACCGCGTAGAGGCAGTTAAATCGTTGATCGCGGCGGGTGCCGATGTGAATGTTGCCAGCAAATTAGGCGATACGGCACTTCTTTTGGCAAAAGATCCGGAAATTGTAAAAATGTTACTTGCGGTGGGTGCGGATGTAAATGCTCAAACGGTAGAGAAATTTTCCGTGCTGATGTCCGCTATTCAGGACAGTAACAAGGAAGTATTTGATTTGCTGATTGAGGCTGGGGTAGATGTAAATCTTTCCAACTTGCGTAACGAAGGCCCGTTACACATTGCCGCCACGCACGGAAATGTGGAAATGGCAAAAGTATTACTTCGCAAGGGTGCGGAAATCAATCAGGCATCCACGGAAGGAATCACACCGTTGTGGGCGGCCAGTCATTGGAGACAAACGGATTTTGTAAAATTGTTGCTTAAAAAAGGTGCTAATCCAAATATGCGCGATGAATCCGGCGCTACACCGCTGATACCTGCTGTCGTCAACGGAGATGTGGAAATTGTGCGGGCACTTATCAAAAAGAAAGTGGATGTAAATGCCGCCACAAACGACGGTTTTACGGCATTAATGCTGGCTAGTTTTCGCGGACAAAATGAAATAGCGGAAGCACTTATTAAGGCAAAAGCGGATGTAAATGCGCGAAAAGAAGATAACAGCACCGCTGTACGTATGGCTTGTTTGGAAGGGCACTTTGAGATCGTTAAAATGTTGGCAAAAGCCGGTGCCGATTTACAGGATAATTTCCGCCATCAGAAAAAATTTGATAATACACCGTTAAGTTTGGCCAGTTTAGGCGGACATACGGAAATTGTTAAATTTTTGTTGGCAAACGGTGTGGATGTAAACGAATATCGCAAGGAGGGGTATCCTTCGGCCTTGATAGCCGCCAGTTTAGGTAATCACGCCGAAACCGTAAAAGCCCTGTTAGAGGCCGGTGCGGATATTAACGTAACCGACTACGCGCTGAAAGGGACCACGCCTCTTATTTATGCGGCGGCTCGCGGACATGTGGAAACAGTCAAAGTATTGCTTGAGCATGGCGCGGACAAAACAAAAATAAATGTTCACGGCGATACGGCCCTTTCCGTTGCCCAAAAATTCGGACACGAGGAAATTGTCCGTTTGCTTTCCGATAAGTAAAACTTTTTTAGAAGGAAGTTATACGATTTAAGCCCGCTTTTTGCGGGCTTAAATTTTTTACTTTTTCGTATCCGTTTGCTTTTCGGTGATCGTTCCGCCGCTTACTTATTTGGCCAGTTTGTTTTGTAATTCTTTGATTTTTTGCTGTAACTCATTATTTGCTTGCCGTAGGTCTTGTAGTGTGTTTGCGGCTTGTAATCTTTCTTGTTCGGTTTGGAACATGTGTTCCTGTAATACTTGTCTTTCCTGTTCAGATTGTTCCAATTGGTGTAACAATGTATGCCGTTCCTCTGCGGCTTGGTTTAGTTGGTGCCTTAACTCCTGATTTTCATGGCGGATATCTTCTAGGTGCTGATGTAGCTCATGAGCTAATTGCGTGTTTTGTTGTTGCAAATCATTAAGCATATTTTCTATTTTATGGTTACGCACCTGGGCAACGATTTCTTCATATTCGGTCTGTCCGACCTCAAAAACTATTTCACATCTTGGGCATTTAATTTCCGGCATAACTTCCTCCTGTTTTCCCTTCAATTATTTCTTAACAGTATTGCAAAATGTAGTTTTCTGTTTAGGACCAAAATTCGCACGCGTTTCAAGTGTTATTTCTTAAAAGTATCATACTAAGAGTGTGTGACAACGTATTGTCGCATAATTACGCAAAAATCGTTCTTTTCCTTTTTGAGGCGGGAAGTAGGCAGAAAATGCTATAATAAATTCACTATTTTTCGGGCGGCGGTAAAACTTCTATGAAATCTATTCTTTCGTTTAACGGAACGTGGCGCAATTACCAACAACGTATTTTGGATAATTTGTCACTCCATTTGCTGGATAACAAAATTCACGTCGTAGCTGCCCCCGGCGCGGGAAAGACGACGCTGGGTATAGAAGTAATCGCGCGCCTCAACCGCCCGACGCTGATTCTCGTGCCCACCATTACGATTCGCGCCCAATGGAAACAGCGCATTGTTTCATCCTTCTTAAACGGGCAGGACCCTTCTATTGTTTCTACGGATATTCATCATCCCTCTTTTATTACGATTACAACTTATCAGGCCTTGTTAGCTGCGTTCTGCGGAAAGGAAGAACCGACCGACGCGGAAGAAACCGAAGAATCGGAAGAAGAGAAAACGAACGACAAAACACTTGCCCGCCTTAAAAAAGAAAAGGCCGACGAAGTGATTTCCCTTTTGAAACAGGCCAATATTGATTTGTTATGTTTTGACGAAGCACACCACTTGCGTAACGAGTGGTGGAAGGCGCTGATGTATTTGCTGGACAATTTGAAACCCAAGCAGACGATTTCGCTTACCGCTACGCCGCCGTATGATGCCGACGGAGCCGAGTGGGAACGATACAGCAGTTTGTGCGGCTCTATTGACGAAGTGATTTCTATTCCCGAGTTGGTACAAAACGGCGATTTGTGCCCGCACCAAGATTTTATTCATTTCTCGTTGTTGCGAAAAACCGAATCGGAACAGATTAACAAAATGTTGGATCGGATTGCCAAGTTTATGGAGTCTTTAAAGGAAAACGAACCTTTATTAGGAGCGGTGGACGATTATCTGACGAAGGAAAAGGAAGAAATCCTTTTGGATAATCCGCCCGTTTCCGTTGCGTTGGCTTCCTTTTTAAAGTGGGCGGGTGCGTCGGTCCCGAAACGGTTTTTAAATTTGTTTGGGTTTAATCTGTCGCATATCCCCGCGTTCAAAGAGAAATACCAAAAACTTTTTCTTTCGTTTGTATTGTTTAAACATCCGAATAATTTCGGAATTCCGCCCGTTGAATTTATAGATAAACTCCAAGCACAGGCTAAGGCGGCCGGTATTGTATCCCATAAATCGGTTTACTTGAGCGACGGTCCGAAAATTAAGCGGCAAATTGCCAACAGTGTGGGAAAATTGGATTCTATCCAAGAGATTGTGGATTTGGAAGCGCGCAGTTTGGGCGAAAAATTGCGGCTTGTGGTGTTGGCCGATTACATCAAGTACGACATAACCGATTGTTCCGCATTGGGCGTTATTCCGATTTGGCAAACGTTAAAAGCGCGCAAGGATATTTCGCTCGGTGTGCTGACGGGAACGGTTATTTTACTGCCAAAGCCCGTTTTGGACGTGTTCCAAACGCGCGTACAACAAGCCAATTTACAGGAGTACGTCAAAGCCGCCGCATTTGACAGAGATCCGTACTATTTTCGCATTACCGTGTCCGGCACGAAAAAAGCTGCCTTGGTGCGGCTTATCACACAACTTTTTAACGAAGGATATTTGACCGTACTTGTCGGCACGCAGGCACTCCTCGGGGAAGGGTGGGACGCACCGAGTATCAATTCCCTTATTTTGTCCAGCACGGTCAGTTCGTATATGCTGTCCAACCAAATGCGCGGCCGCGCCATCCGTACGGATAAAGAAAATCCCGCTAAAGTCGCCAATATTTGGCATTTGGCTTCTATTAAAATATTGTCCCAATGGGAACAATTCAAACAGCAGATGCCTACGGTTTCCAAAGAGGAATTTGAACCGGCTTTTGAGTTGTTTGATTGGGGGCAGTTGGACCAGCGTTTTAAGGGATACGAGGCCCCGGGTATTTACGAGCCGTATTATATACAAAACGGTATGGAGCGTATTTTGCCGAAGAGGTTTCTTTTTCAACTGATGCGCGACCCGAAAGACTCACTTTTTATTGGCCTTAATGCGGAAATGAAAGCCCGCGCGCAAGACAGGGCACACACCAAAGAACTTTGGGAAAAAGGTTTCTACTTGGCTTACAGTAATCCGGAAAAATCGCTGCGGACAGGGGTCAGCACGGAACTGAAGATGAAAACCTTTTATTATTCGGGCGGCTACTACGGTATATTGTCGTTTTGGTTAATGGTTTTCGGCACGTTAAGTTTTCTGTTTTTAGGAATACGCTTGTTTTGGGTGGTTTTATTTTTGTGGTTCCTGTTTGGGCTTATTATGATAAAACCCACCTACAAATTTTTGCGCTGTTCCACGCCGGAAAAGGTAATGCGGCAAATCGGTATTGTGGTGCTGGAAACATTATCCTATATGGGGGAGATTAAAACAAGTTTACAGCAGGTGAATATCCAATGCCCGCCCGATTCAAAGGAAGCGTTATTCTTTTCGGTAGGGAACGTATCGCCGGAAGAAAATAACCTCATCATCAAATGTATGCGGGAAATTGTGGACCCGATTGAAAACCCGCGCTATATTTTCAGACGTAAAAGCAAAGTGTGGCTGCTGAACACGACCGATTACCACGCTGTGCCCGCGGTTATCGGGCAGAAAAAATCGTCTGTGGACGCTTTTGCGCATTTGTGGAATAAATATATCGGCGGGTGCGAGGTGATTTACACACGCACTAAAGAAGGCCGTCAGGCCCTTTTAAAGGCGCGCAAAGCGGCTTTTTCCGCGATCGTCCGTCCCCCGAAAAGCAAAAAAATCAGCCGCTACGAATAACAGCATTTATGTTGCGCAAATTGACGGGCACCTTACAGAATTGATACGATAAAGTAACTTACTATTTGGGAGAATTTATGAAAAAAATTTTTGCGCCAATGAATCGTTGGCCGTTTTTCTTGAGTTTGGTAATCGTGTTTTTAGTAGTTAAGTTGGAACAGCACTTTTCATTATTTTTTGATCCGGAAATATCATCTGAAATGGGGTTCCCGTTGACGATCGTTGTGATAATATGGTTTATGTTTTTTAAAAGGGCCTTAGATATTTTTGATAAATGGTGGAAGGGACTTATTTGTTCCTTACTTCCCGTGATGATCGGTTGTTGTTTAGAATTTTTCGTTTCCTACAATCGTTTTGTAGATAGAGTATTTACCGTCTTCTTCGTGATTTTTTTCTTGTTTTTGGTTTTTAAAGGGGGAAAGTCCGGCAAATTTGTGTGGGAGCGAAAAATAGTTTTTAAACGGTTGGGCGTGCTTGCGCTTACGTTCGGAATTTTTGCGTTCCTGCGTTTTTCTTACGCTTCGGAGTTGTTTGGCGGTAGTCAATCATATCCGACGCTGGGATTTGGCGACGGCGTGCTTGTGAGTAAACTGGTCCGTTTTCATGCACTGGACAGGGGTGATTTGGTAGTTCCCGGCAAATACGGCGAATATGAAAGAAATGCCCTGCGGATTATCGGACTGCCGAATGAAGAAATAAAGTTGGACGGCCAAAAAATCTATATTAACGGCAAATTATTTGACGATAAATTTGCCTTTTACAGTCCGTATTTGGAGCCGATTGATTTCCAAGAAACCGTCCGTTTGGATAAAGATTCGTATTTCCTGATGGGGGATAACCGCTATTTTGACAAGGGCGGCAAGATATTTGCCAGAAAGAAGGACAGCGAAGAGCGAGAGTGGAGAGCGATTACGCCGAAAAACCGCATTTATTTGGTGGTAAAGCGGAACAAATTATACGGAAAGGTAGTGGCCGTCCATTACGAAAGTCATAAGGAGTATAACAAACAACATCCGGAGGAACAGGTCCAACGGAAATTCCGCTCCTACGCATTTGCCGGAAGAAATAAAAAATTCGGTTTCAACCCGCGTCCTTTTGAAGAAAAACTCTTCGGCAAGCCGTAAGTTTTTTAAATGTGCGTTAAAAAGCCCCGCCGTAAAGCGGGGCTTAAATTTTTACTTTCCGCCGCGAAGCCCTTGCTGAACATCAAAAATTATTTGGTTTTGGCGCGCGTAAGGAAATAACGGCCCATAAAAGTTTGTGTAAAAACTTATCAGATAGTTTTGATTTTCTTTATAAGCGGTTACAGTGTCTTTCAAAGTTTCATCCTGGTTATCCAAAAAGGCCTGATCCGACGTCCAAAGATATTCTTGAGAAGTCTTTCCGCCCTCCGTGGATATGCTCAACGTCTTATTCGGTATGCCAACAATGATTTTTGCGGGTTTCTCCGATTCTGTACGCCGAGTAAATTTAAGAATTTTCCCATTTTTTAAAGAGAAGGTGATTTCTTCGTTATATGGGTGGATGTAAAGTCGCGCAGCTTCCAATTCCAGTTCGCTGGAATCCACCAAATAGTCGCCGGACATAAGCGTTATTTCCCGCGTGTTTACTTTTTCCCCGTTGATAAATTCGTCCACTTGTATATACCGCTTGTCTAAACCGCTGGAAAGGAGATTGTATGAGAATTTTTTTGTCCACTGTATATAATTCTTGTTTGGGCCTTTTGTTTCCTCCTCCTCTACGATCCCGGGTAGGCGAGTCGTTACCTGTGTAATGAGGTGTGTTTTTGGGTCATACGTTACTTTGTCATCAGGCGTAACGGAAAAAATCTGTAAAGGAGAGAAGAATACAAATAGCTGACGTGTGACATTTCCGTTGTCTGAAATATCTCCGTCTTTTGCTTCAGAGACGGCTGCCACTTTCATAAAGCCGGAGATTGAAGTCCAAGTCGTTATTTCTTGCGTGAGACGACTGTTTTTATAGCGGGAGACTATTTTCATCATGGTGCTTCCATCCTGCTCGGATGGAGCTATGCTTGTTTTTCGTGTGAGACGTCCCTTTTCATATTCAAAGGTTGTCGGGATTTCGTCTCCGTTGGGCATTGTGTGGTAAATGGTATCGGATCCGCGGTTTTCCGTTCGTCCCTCCACATATATATTTTTGGAACTCTTACACAAACTTTTCCATCCGTCTCGTGCGCGTTTGGAAAATTGCCCGTTATTGCGTTTGGCAAGTAGTACATCCAATAGATTTATTAGTCCGTCCGCATCATCACATGTGATTTGCCCATCGGTGACGTCAGAACCCTGCATAAGGGCACCTTCTTCTTCGTTTACATTGCTGGAATATTCGGGGTGGCTGTTTGCGCGATTCGGATCGTATTGATCGCCCAAACCGTAAAAATGACCAACTTCATGTAAAAGTGTATTCGTGAAATCTTTGCGGTGTTGGCGTGTCTTTTCCGATATGAAAATCCCGGGGCAGTGTTTAGAGGCACCCGAAGGGCAAGGCAGATCGTTCTTTACGCATCCCGTCGCATCTTCATCTTTACAGATTTTCTTCGCTTTTTCCGGGGGAAAGAAATCTAAAAAGATATTACGCGGCATACTTGTCGGTTTTACCTTTTGGACGGAAACGTCCCGTTGTAAGATAGGCAATACATCTTGAAATTCGTTTGTGCGGTCGTTGCTTTCTTCCGTAATAATGCGCGCTACTTCCCGGGGCCATTTTTTAATATTTTCTACAAAAATTTTTTCTTCCTCAGGTGTAACGGTGGCAGCAACGGCATAATGGATTGTTTTGCCGCCTATCAGAAAATCGGCCGCATAGGTGGAATGGGTGGTATCTTCCACGGCTTCTGTAAGTATCCCGTACGGTTCGGCGCGCAAAATGCTGCCGCATAAAAGAAGGAATGCTATAAGATAGGCCCGATAAAGTATTTTCATAGAGAACCCCTCTTTTTTATATTCTATAAAGGAAAGTATGAATTTTCAAGGATTTTTGGCCGTTTGGTGCGTGTGAAAAGTCCCGCGTAAAGCGGGGCTTAAATTTTTCCGGGACAATCGGTTCGGTCACAAGTCGGCTTACTGACGTGCGCCGCTCGCGACCCCGCCTCGCGGTTTTTGCCTTGCTACGCAAACAAAAACATCGCTCCGGCCTTCGAGGCAAAGCAGTTTGCCTTCTTTCCGTAAATTTAAAAAACCCCGCTTGCGCAGGGTTTAAATTTTTCCGGGACTAGGATTCGAACCTAGAATTAATGTTCCAGAGACATTCGTGTTACCATTACACCATCCCGGAGTTATAAATATATTTTAGCACATTTTGAGGAAAAGCAAAATCCGATTCCCTCTATTTTCCCAATTTGCTATAATTAAAAATAGGTTAGCGCCTATAGCTCAATTGGTTAGAGCAATCGACTCATAATCGATGGGTTCCAGGTTCAAGTCCTGGTGGGCGCAGATTTAAGGGGTCACTTTTTAGTGACCCTTTATTTTTTCCTCGTCGACAAAATCACTTTTCCCGCGCATTTTTAGGCCCTAAAAACCGCCCTTTTTTACTGATCATTCCTTTTCTATACTTCCTCGTCGAGAAACTGAAAATTTTAATAACAAAAAATGCGAAAACTATGCAACTACTTGGCAGAAAAATGTCAGAAAAACTATACCGAAAATCCCGCGGAAAAAATCTGTATTCTATAAAAATTTTTAAGGTCCAAAAAGTTTATGTCGCAAATAGCGCAGTGAACTTTTAATACAATGCTATAATAGAATTATTACACCTAC
>Ga0310690_10002530_pt1 | contig 29463 bp, 30 predicted proteins | sample AusTroGonzalo_MG_2_FD_207661 | JGI IMG/M metagenome (GOLD analysis project Ga0310690, IMG submission 207661) | Bovine rumen microbial communities from tropical cattle in Woodstock, Queensland, Australia - Gonzalo_04 (v2) (version 2) | ecosystem: Host-associated > Mammals > Digestive system >...
GCCCGATATCTAAAAAATTTAATTTGAATATGTTTTCATTTTTTTCACTTTCCAAAGGTAGCCCGGATGCCGTTGTTTTAAATACTTGTTTTATTATTCCTGCAAGGTTTAATAAATATATAGCTTCCTTCAAATATAACGAACGAACTTCGGAATCTATGGTTGAATATTTTATTCTTTGCCCAATAAACCTTGGAACAAAATTCATAACTTTTTCTAAATATTGGCTTTTACTTACTTTTGAATATTTACCGAAATCTTCACGATAAGTTGTTAATAAATCATTTTGTATTTTTAAAACATTACTAATATTTTTGGTATTAATATATTCTTGAACAACAGCCGGCATTCCACCAACGACCAAATATGTTTTTAATAATTCTATTAATTTGTTATGAAAAATATCATCTATCGGATTTTTTATTGAAATTGATTCCAAATATTTTCTTAGTTTGTCTTGTCCTATGGCTGTTAGAAATTCTCCAAAAGATAACGGCTGAACATATATAAAACTTACTCTGCCTACGGGCATAGAAAAATTTTCTTTGTTCATTGTAAATTCTAATAAAGAACCTGCACAAATTACTGCTTGTTCCGATAATTTTTCTTTAAAATATCTTAAAGCCGTTATTGCTTGCGGACATTCTTGAATTTCATCCAAAAATATAAGGGTTTCTTTTGTTATTTCTGTGTTTAACAATATTTGTATTTTGTTTATTATTACTGTCGGTTCTAAATTATCAAAACAATTTTTCAGTTCGGGAACAAATTCAAAATTACAAACAACTATATTTTTAAAATAATTTTTTAAGCAGTGTTCTACCAAATAGCTTTTTCCTACCTGTCTGGCACCTCTAATTATTAACGGCTTTCTATTTTTATCTTTAGCCCATTGAATAAAATATTTTTCAATATCTCTTTTCATACAAAATAATTGTTCCTTTTATATATTTATTCCATATATTAACATATTTTCTGCTAAAATACAAACCTGTTTTGATATGTTTTTTGCTAAAATACAAACCTGTTTAGTGGTTATTTTTGCTAAAATCCAAACGTCTTTTTGTATGATATGTTAAGATTGATATTCAAAAAGTAACCTTAATTCAAAAGCTTTTGAGTTGAAAAAATAAAGTAGAATTTATCCACTTGTCCGCAATACCGCAACCCCGCAAGTCCACATGCGGACAAGCGGACATTTATTTAAAATCTTCGAAATTGCAATAACAAAACAACAAACAACGGAAAGTCATCAAGAAAATGTGCAATAGGTATTGATTATTAATCTTTTAAACAGATAATATAATTATAAAATAGTTTACAAAATTTACTTGTATAAACTTTCTAGTTTATTTAAAATATTTTTAAAATATTCGGTTTGTACATCTTCTATTTTTCCTTCATCGCAAAGCTTTGCAATTTCAGGATTAATAGGAAGTTTGTCTATAACGGAAATATTAAATTTTTTTGCAATTTCATCTATATGGCTTTTACCGAAAAATTCTATTTCTCTGTTACAATTAGGGCATTTTATATAACTCATATTTTCCACTATTCCCAAAACGGGGATGTTCATCATTTTTGCCATATTGACGGCTTTTTCAACAATCATTGAAACAAGTTCCTGCGGCGAAGTAACAACAATTATTCCGTTAACCGGAATTGATTGAAATACGGTTAAAGGAACATCACCTGTTCCCGGCGGCATATCTATAAACATATAATCTACGTTTTCCCATATAACATCTTTCCAAAATTGTTTTATAACACCGGTAATTACAGGACCTCTCCATATAACAGGGTCTGTTTCGTTTTCAAGTAATAAATTTATGGACATTATGTCTATTCCCGTTTTTGTTTTAACAGGGAAAAATCCGCCGTCACCGTTAATAGGTTTTAGTTTTGTTACTCCGAAACTTTTCGGTATTGAAGGACCTGTTATATCTGCATCCATAACGGCGGTTTTATAACCTTTTTTTGCAATTGCACTTGCAAGAAGAGAAGTTACAAGGCTTTTACCTACACCGCCTTTACCGCTTACAACAGCTATAACTTTTTTTATATTTGATGATTTATTTGGTTCTTCTATAAATGATACAGGCTTTTGATTCTTTTCGTTATTCATAATTACCCCCTTGTTTGTAGGTAATTCTACAAAAAGAGTAACTAAAAAGCAAAAAAATTTGCTTGACAATAATTTTTGTTTTTGTTAAACTTACACAGTTGTCAGTTTATAAAGGGCCCGTAGCTCAGTTGGTAGAGCACTTCACTTTTAATGAAGCTGTCACGCGTTCAAGTCGCGTCGGGCTCATATTTAATTTATATGCTCCCATCGTCTAGGGGTTAGGACACATGATTTTCAATCATGCAGCAGGAGTTCAATTCTCCTTGGGAGCGTATTAAAGAAAATAAACATTCATTATATAAATACCGAAAATGAATTTTTCGGTATTTTTTTTATTTATAAATTGATATAATTTGAAAGTATGATAATAAAAATAGATTTTGTAAATATAGAAAATTCTTTGCAAAAACCGAAAACTACCGGAGATTTGGTTTCTTTTTGGAAAAAAGATGCAAAAGAAAAAATAGAACAAAGAATAAAACATTTTAAAGATGTTTTTGTAAAAGGTTCCGAACAAGCCGTTTTTGCGGAACTTGCATTTTGCATATTTACCCCTCAATCAAAAGCTGTTTCATGCTGGAAAGCTGTAAATGTATTAAACGAAAAAAAACTTTTGTTTAAAGGAACTTCCGATGAAATTGCAAAAAATATAAACAATGTGCGGTTTCAAAATAATAAAGCAAAATTTTTAGTTCAAGCACGAGACAAGTTTTCAGTAAACGGAAATTTGGCAATAAAAGAAAAACTTTCGTCATTTAACAATACTGTTGAATTAAGAAAATGGATAATAGACAACATAAAAGGTATAGGCTATAAAGAAGCGGGACATTTTTTAAGGAATATAGGTTTAGGTTTGGATTTGGCAATACTTGACAGGCATATTCTTAAAAATTTAAAGTATTATGGTGCAATTGATGAAATACCGGAAACTTTAACCGTTAGAAAATATTTGGAAATAGAACAAAAAATGATTGATTTTTGCAATAAAATAAAAATTCCGATGGCACATATTGATTTACTTTTTTGGGCTATGCAGACAGGCGGAATATTTAAGTAAAATCTTTGCTTTGTAAAAATTTGAGGTATTGAAAAATAGAAGGATAGAAAAGGCAAAAAACATACTGTTGAAATAAAGGAGAGTATTATGGATAAATTGGCTTTTACAAAAATTTCCTACGGAATGTTTATTATTACTTCGGCTGCCGATGGTAAAATCGGAGGACAAATAGCAAATACCGTTTTTCAAATTACATCAGCCCCTGCAACAATAGCAATAAGTATTTCAAAACAAAACAATACATATCAGTTGTTAAAAAACAGTAAAAAATTTGCTGCTTCATGTTTAACGGAAGCTGCACCTTTTGAATTTATAGGAAAGTTCGGTTTTAGAAGTTCAAGAGATTTTGATAAATTTGCAGGTGTAAAATATATAACAAACACATATAATATTCCTATTGTAACCGATTGGATAAATGCTTATTTTGAAGCAGATATAGTTTCTGAATTTGAAACGGAAACTCATACCGTATTTTTAGGTAAAATAACAAATGCCGTTGTTTTAAATAACAAACCGTCTATGACTTATGCTTATTACCACAATGTTAAAAAAGGGTTGACTCCAAAAAATGCTCCGACACATAACGGATAATTAACAACGAAAAATTGCTTTGCAATTTTTGAGGTATTGAGGTATGGATGTATAGATGTATAGAAACAATGAAAACGGCAATTTGTAATTTATAATTACTGCAACAAAGGAAAAAGAATATGATTAAAAATTCTAAAATAGCAATTTTAGGTGCTATGGAATGTGAAGTTGAAGAAATTAAAAATTATTTAACCGATTTAAAAGAACAGGTATATGCGGACTTAAAAATATTTACAGGAAATATCGGTAATAAATTTATTATTTTGGCACAAACAGGTATAGGTAAAGTTAATGCGGCATTAAACTGCCAATACATAATAGATACTTTAAACCCCGACACAATAATAAATATAGGTGTTGCGGGCGGTATTGCAAATAATTTAGAAATAGGCGATATTGTAATAGGAAATTCCCTTGTTCAGCACGATTTTGATGTTTCCGTTTTAGGCTATGCAAAAGGGTATATGTGTACGGGAATCGATAAAGATAAACCTACCAAATATTTTGGTGACAAAAATATTACAGATAAATTTAAAACGGCTTTTTCAAATTTAATCGGTCAAAATAAAATATATGAAGGAATAATAGCAAGCGGTGACCAATTTGTTTCCGACAAAAAATTAAAAGAAGAAATAAATAAAACTTTCAATGCATTAGCGGTTGAAATGGAAGGTGCCGCGATAGCACAGGTTGCAACAAAAAATAAAATACCGTTTGCGGTAATAAGGGTAATTTCCGATTTGGCGGACGGCAAAACCGAAGAATATAAAAATGTTTTTGAAAAAAAGACTTCCGAAATTTTAGCAAAAGCAATTAAACAAGTTTTGACTAATATATAATAAATTATATTAATTAAGGAGAAAATTATGGATAAAAAAATTGCAATTATTTTATCGGCAGGTATTATTGTTTCTTCAATTATTTTAGGAATGTTTTTCGTATCGGCAAGGCAGGAACAATCAATTAGAGTTGTAGGACAAGGTGTTAAAAGTTTAACGGCAGATGTTGCAAAATGGAATGTTACAATTTCAAAAAATACCGGAGTATCAAATCAGATGGATGGATATACTTTAATACAAAATGAATTAAAAAAGGTAAAAAAATATCTTTTGGATAATGGTATAGAAGAAAAAAATATACTTGTTGAACCCGTAAATTCTTACGCAAATTACGGTAACAACAGTGTTATCGGTTATAATTTTAACCAAAGAATTGAAGCAAGGTCAAACGATGTTGATAAAATTGAAAAACTTGCACTTGATATAGATTCTTTAAGAAATGCGGGAATAATGCCGCAATATTCAAATATAGAATATTTTATTTCAAACTTAGCAGATATTAAAGCACAAATGCTTGCACTTGCAACAACCGATGCAAAAGCAAGGGCAGAAGAAATTGCAAAAAGTTCCGGTAATAAAGTTTGCGGTTTAATGTCTGCAAGGTCAGGCATTTTTCAAATAAGAAAGCCTTTATCTACCGATGTTTCCGACTACGGCATTTATGATACTTCTTCAAGAGAAAAAGAAATTGCAGTGACGGTAACTGCAACATTTAAAATAAAATAATTATGTTAAATATAGGATGTCATTTATCAATATCGGACGGTTTTGAAGCTATAGCTAAACAGGCAATAGCTATAGGTGCAAATACTTTTCAATTTTTTACAAGAAACCCTCGAGGGTTTAAAGCAAAAGATATGGATGAACAAGACATTAAAAAATTTTTAAAAATTTCTAAAGAAAACAATTTTTGTAAAGTTTTGGCACATGCTCCGTACACATTAAACCCTTGTTCTGCCGATGAATCCGTAAGAGTTTTGGCAAAAAATATTTTTATTGATGATTTAAGAAGGATGGAATTTATACCTGATAATATGTATAACTTTCATCCTGGAAGCCATGTAGGGCAAGGTGTAAAAACAGGTATAAAACTTATAGTTAAATTACTAAACGATATTTTAAAACCGGAACAAACAACAACCGTTTTACTTGAAACAATGGCAGGAAAAGGTAGTGAAATAGGCAGCAATTTTGAAGAGTTAAAAACAATAATAGACGAAATAGATTTACACGAAAAAATCGGAGTTTGTTTTGACACTTGCCACGTTTATGATGCAGGTTATGACATAATAAATAGTTTAGATGATGTTTTGGAACGGTTTGATAAAATTATAGGACTAAAAAAATTAAAAGCCATTCACTTAAATGATACAAAAAACCCTTTTTCTTCTCATAAAGACAGACATGAAAAAATAGGAAAAGGAAATTTAGGACTTGAAGCAATAGGTAAAATTATAAACCATCCTAAACTAAAAAATTTACCTTTTTATTTGGAAACACCCAACGAAATTGACGGTTATGCAAACGAAATAAAACTTTTAAAAAGTTTATACAAATAAAATTAAAGTTCATTTAATTTTAACGGCAGGGATTGTTTTTAATTGTCCGCTTTTTGTAGTGTATTGATATACTCCAACCTGTTTTGCCGATTTTCCTTCGGGAATATTTATTTTTTGGTCATCATAATATAAATCGTCATCGTCACCTAAAAGAAGCATCAATATTTCATTTGAAAAACTTCCTGCTTTTACAAGAGCTGCATTAGGTTTTAAAACTTGAAAAACTTTTAAATTTTCTTTTTCTTTGACAATTGTTTCCCCGTCTTTCTTTTTGGAAAATAAAGTTATTCCTGTCAATTTTTCATCTTTATTTAAAACTTCCTGCTTTTCATCTTGAGCAACAAAGTTTTTAAAACTGTTCATAAATGTTTCTGCAAAAGAAACCATTTCTTCAACATATTTTTCAGCCTGTTCGGTTTCTTTTTTGTTTTTATCATCATTATTTTCGGCAAAAGCTCCAACACAACAAAACAATATTGCAATAATTGATAAACTTATTATCTTTTTCATTTTTTACTCCGATTAATTTATATTTTAAATATTAAATTCCTATTTCATTTAATAAATTTTTAAGTATATTTGCGGAATTTATAAAAGCCTGTTTTTCTTTTTCGTTAAATTCTATTTGTTGAACTTGTCTTACTCCTTCGGAATTTATTACAGAAGGTAAACTTAAATAAACATCGTTTATTCCGTAAAAATCTTTTACAAGAACAGATACGGGAAGTACGGAATTTTCGTTTGATAAAATGGCTTCGGTTATTCTTGTAAGTGCAAGCCCTATTCCGTAAGAAGTTTCACCTTTTTTCTCTATAATTTTATAAGCGGAATTTTTTACATTATTAAAAATTGTTGAAAGCCTTTCTATGTGGTTACAATCTTTTTTGTTGTTGCATAACATACAATGGTTTTCAATATTTACTCCGCCGACGGTTGCTTTACTCCATACGGGAAATTCGCTGTCTCCGTGTTCTCCTAAAATATATGCATGCACACTTCTTGCATCAATATTACAATGTTTTGCTATTTCGTATCTGAACCTTGCAGAATCAAGTAAAGTTCCAGAACCTATAACTTTTTCAAAAGGTTTACCGGAAATTTTGTAAGCCGCATAAGTTAAAATATCTACCGGGTTTGATGCTATAAGTAAAATTGCATCCGGTGCATATTTTATAATTTCGGGTATTATTGTTTTGAACAAGTTTACATTATCTTTTAACAAATCTATTCTTGTTTGCCCTTGTTTTTGTTTTTTACCTGCAGTTATTACAACCAAATCCGAATTTTTAATATCTTCATAAGAACCGGCTGTCACATTTACCGGCGGTGTAAAAGGTGCACCGTGAGATAAATCCATTGCTTCACCTTCAGCTTTATCTTTAAAATAATCCACAAGTGTAATTTGTCTTGCACAACCGTTAATCATTAAAGAATATGCATACCTTATTCCTACATTCCCGCAGCCTATAATTGAAACTTTAGGTTTAAACATATTTTTTCTCCTAAAAGATATTAATTTATTAAAAAATTATACTTGATTATATCGACTTTTTCAATACTGTGTATTGGTTACACACATTGAATTAAACAAAAATTAAATATTTAGTATAATAATTCATAATTAACAGAATAAAAGAGGGAAAAAATGAAAAAAATTTCAATTTTGTTTATAACATTGTTTGCTTGTTTAGGTTGTACAACTTATAATACCGAAATAAAAAATAATTCTTATGCACCGGTTGCTTCAATGCAGGTTTTAAGAAATGCACCTTTAATGAAAACGGCAGAATCTGTTTTGTTTTTTGATAAAGACAATATTGCAAATATTGACGAGCTATTTAAAAACAGAAACAATGACGATAAATATTTTTGGCTTAAGCAAGATGAAACTTCAAAATTGTATGTATTAACAAAAACCATAGATTCTTTTTTGGCAAATAAAAACAACATATTTACTGCACCTGTATATGTAAGTTTCAGATATATGCAGGATTTAGTAAACACTACAGGCAGCAACGAAGAAGTTGATTTGATAGAAAATAAAACAACGGTAACAAAAGAATCCGCGAATTTAAAATATGAAACTGAAAGAAAAGAATTTTTTAAGAACGAAATAATTAAAAACTTATATTTGGAAGGATTAAATATTGTTGAAGATTATAATAAGGCAAAATATGTAATTAATATTACCACCTTTGAAGACGGGGTTATGGATAAATTCAAATTCGGATTTTTTTATGTATTTTGGAAAACATCCGGAATAATTTCTTTAAAAGTGGAAATTATAGATATAAAAGAAAGAAAGGTAATATTGGAATACTATATGAAAAACAGATCTATTTATAAGGATACAAGATATATTTATTTCATTCCTAAAATAAAAATGACAGAAGATTTGGAATACGAATACTAATCTATTTTTATAAAAAAATAGATTTTCCAACTCAAAACTTTCAATTTTTGAGCTGAAACGAATTATTTTCCGACTGAAGTGTACTTTAAACAAGGATTAAAGTATTATGCTTTTTCAAATGAAAACTTTACTTTTCCACCTAATAGTTTATATATTGCAAAAAAACTTTTAACTCCGGGATTGCTATCTTTTGATAACATATTATAAATGGATTTTCTTGTAACATTTGCATTTTTTGCAAGACCTTTTATATTCCCTTTTGCTATTATTTTTAAACCTTCAAGGAACAATGCAATATCTCCGTCTTTATTAAATTCATCAGTTATAAATTTTTTATATTCTTTTAAACTTTTAGGATCTTTAGATAATTTTTTTGCAAAACTTGTATCAAAATCTTCTAATGCTAATATTTTTTTCATATTCATCTTATTTCCCTCCTATTCATAAAGTTTCTTAATTTGCTTTGCTTTTTCTATATCTTGTTGTTGTGTGCTTTTATCTCCACCACAAAGCAACAGAATTATTTGTCTTTCAATATTTATAAAATAAATTCTATATCCTTTTTGATAATTGATTTTTATTTCATGAATAACTTCACATACGGATTTACAGTTTTAAAAATTATTCAGTTTTACTTTATATATTGTATTTTACAACATATCTTTATTTTATATAATTTACACAAGTACAATTATCAATAAAGGAACAAAAATGTGTACAAGCATTGTTGTAAATAAGAAAAAAACTATTGTAGGGTGGAATCTTGATATTTTAGATATGGAGTATAGGGTTAGACCTACAGATACCGGAGTTTTTATTGAAATTAACGATGCAAAAGAAGGTTGGCTTCCGTTGTTTGGTGCAAATTCCAGAGGCGATTTTGTAGGTATGCCTACATGTTGGCCTTTTGATGAACGAAGCAACCCAACCGGTAAAGGTAACAATATCATTATGCTTGATATTGATTTATTACTTCAGAAAAAAACATTACAAGAAATTAAATCTATTGCGGGAAAAGAACCGATTTTCAGTGTTCCGGGTGTTACATTTATGGCTGCATTATGTGATAAAAATGGAAATGTATTACACATTGTTCCGGGACAAGGAACTTTATATTTTGAAAAACCCCAATATAAAATTATGACAAACTTTTCACCTTTCAAACAGGATAAGGAACAACAACCGTGGATGGGTTGGGACAGATACAAAAAAGCAGAATCTATGTTAAAAAATGCTACCGATGATTTTGATGTTAAAGATTGTTTTGAAATTTTGCAGGCAGTTTCGCAAGAAGTATGCCCTACGGTTGTATCTATGGTTTATGATGTAACCGAAAATATAGTTTACTGGTGTGAAAATAGAGATTGGAAAAATATTCATAACTACAAAATGTAAAAAATAATTATAAGGGAGAAATCTATGAAAAAACATATTGCATATTGCGGACTAAATTGTGAAAAATGCGAAGCATATATTGCAACAAAAAATAATGATAATGAGTTGAGAAAAAAAGTTGCAGACAAATGGAGCAAACTAAACAATGTTACAATTACACCGGAGATGATTAATTGCGAAGGTTGCAGAATAGACGGAATAAAAACAGTTTACTGTGATAAACTTTGTACAATAAGACAATGTTCTTTAAGCAAAAATTATGAAACTTGTGGTAATTGTAACGAAATGAAAACTTGTAAAAAAGTTGCAATGGTTATCGGCAACAATAAAGAAGCACTCAAAAATTTAGAGAATATAAATTATATGGAGTAAATTATGAACTATAAAAAATTTGGGAATACTTATTATGTTCGTATGGATAAAAATGATGAAATGATTTCTACAATATTAGATATTTGTAAAAAAGAAAATATCAAATCGGCAACTTTTAACGGCATAGGTGGTTGCAAAACCGCAGAAATACAAACTTTTATCCCACAGCATGGAACTTTTAAAACAGAAAAACTTGAAGGAATGTTGGAACTTGTTTCTTTTATGGGTAATGTTGTAACAGATGATGAAGGAAATCTTCATCATCATACACATGCACTTTATTCTTATGTAAAAGATGAAAAGCATTTTGTGTTATCCGGGCATATAAAAAGTTCAATTGTTTTATATACTGCTGAAATTGAACTTCGTCCAGTGACAGGCGGAAGTATCGGTTATAAAAAAGATGCCGAAACAGGGACAGGTTTTTGGAGCTTATAAAAAATGAAAACACTGGAAGAAAGATTAAACTATTTAATAGAAGTTTTAAAAAACGAAAATAGTCAATACAAAAACTTGGAAATACCTAAAAATATTGAAGATAAAAAAGTTATGTTGCGGTCTTTAATGAATATAAGACCGCCGAAAGAAATTTCCGAAAACTTTTTAAAAGTCCAAGACGAATATCTTAAATACCGTGCAAACCAAAAAGGTATAGTTTATTTAAAAGATATCAAAACGATTAAAGAAAGTATTAACAGCAAAAATCCGTATTCACAAAAAATATCCGTTTGGCAGGGCGATATAACAAATATTTCTTGTGATGCAATAGTAAATGCGGCAAACAGTCGAATGCTCGGTTGTTTTGTCCCGATGCATATTTGTATAGATAATTGTATTCACACTTTTGCAGGTGTTCAGTTAAGAAATGAGTGTAATAAAATAATGAACGAATTTAGAAAAAAATACGGTCCTGATTATGAGCAACCTACGGCTGTTCCGATATTAACCGACGGATATAATTTGCCGGCAAAAAAAGTTATACATATTGCAGGACCTATCGTTACGAGAAGATTAACAACAAAACTTGAACAAGATTTAGCAAACTGTTACAAAAATATTTTGGATATGTGTTTAGAAAATAATTTAAAGTCTGTAGCTTTTTGTTGTATTTCCACAGGAGTGTTCAGTTTCCCAAATAAAATAGCTGCCGAAATTGCCGTTGGAACAGTTACATCTTGGCTTAAAAAAAATGAAAATAAAACGGATAGAATAATATTTAATGTTTTTAAAAATGAAGATAAACTTTATTATGAAAAACTTTTACAATAAATGAATAAACTATAAATAAAAAAAGCAGGAATATTTTTTATTCCTGCCTTTTTTTAGTGAGTCGAAAAAATTATAAAGCAAATTTGTACCCTACATTAATTCTAAATGCGGTATATGAAAAATCTGAATTTTTGATATTGGAACCTTTAAATGTCCCATAGTTGCAACCGTATATAAATTCAAGTATTATATTGTTAAATTCACAACCTGCACCAAGCCCCCAATAAAAACCACCGGTTATTTCATAATCTCTAATAAATCCGCTGTATTCCCAGCCCGGCATACCTACACCTAAATGAAGTAAAGGATATATGAAAAAGTTTGAATCGTTTACCTCAAATTTATATTTTGCTGCTGCGTAAACATTTGTAAATCCTACTTTTTCATCTGCATCCCAAAACTTTGTATTTTGTCCCCAAACAAGACCGGCACCTAAAAAGAAATTGTTCTGCATATCAAAAAACAATTCTGCACCTATTTGTATTCCGGAATCTTTTGAAAAAGAATGTCCGTCAGTCGTTATTTCCGGTGAAAACAAATAACCTATTTTAGGTATCAATTCCAAACTTGAATCATCCGATGCAAATGCAGGTGCTATTAATGCTACCGCTAAAAATAATACTGCAAAAAACTTTTTCATTTTTTATCTCCTTTTTTTATTTATTTGACAATTATACTATATTTTATGTGCTTTTTTCCATTCTTTAATTTGTTTTAGTCGTTCTTTATATTTGGCTTCCAAACCTTGTTCGGTAGGTTCATAATAAATTCTGTCTTTTAATGAATCGGGCAAACATTGCATATTCGTAAGTTTATCTTTGCTGTCATGTGCATATTGATAACCTTTACCGTAATTTAATTCTTTCATAAGTTTTGTCGGAGCATTTCTTATTACAAGAGGAACAGGTTCTGCAAGATGCTTTTTTGCATCTTCTGCTGCAGTATTATATGCAATATATATTGAATTTGATTTAGGTGCAAGTGCCATATAAACAACGGCATGTGTTAAATGAACACTACATTCCGGCATTCCGATAAAATGACAGGCATGATATGCGGCAACTGCAATTTCCAAAGCTCTTGAATCGGCAAGACCTATATCTTCACTTGCAAACCTTGTAACTCTTCTTGCAATATATAAAGGGTCTTCACCGGCTTCCAACATTCTTGCAAGCCAATAAATTGCCGCATCCGGGTCGGAATTTCGCATTGATTTATGAAGTGCCGAAATAATATTGTAATGTTCTTCTCCATTTTTATCGTATAAAAGATTTTTTTTAGAAATACATTGTTCCAAAGTTTCTTTTGTAACGGTAATAGTTCCGTTTTTATCCATATCACCGTTTAAAACTACCATTTCCAAAGTTGAAAGAGCGCATCTTGCATCTCCGTTGGCAAATTCGGCAATAACAAAAAGCATATCATCATCTATTACAACTTTTTCTTTACCGAACCCTCTTTCATCGGTAACTGCTCTTTTTAAAAGTCGGACTAAATCTTTAGTCTCTATAGGTTTAAAAACAAAAACTTTACAACGCGATAAAAGTGCGGAATTTATTTCAAAAGAAGGGTTTTCGGTTGTGGCACCTATTAAAATAATACTTCCTTTTTCTACAAACGGTAAAAAAGCATCCTGTTGTGCTTTGTTGAAACGATGAATTTCATCGACAAATACTATTGTTTTCTGTCCGAATTTTCTGTTGCTTTCGGCTTGAGCCATAACTTCTTTAATATCTTTTATTCCGCTTGTAACGGCGGAAAAATCTATAAATTTTGAATTTGTTTTGTTTGCTATAATTCTTGCTAAAGTAGTTTTACCTATTCCCGGATTTCCCCAAAATATAATGGAAGACATTTTATCGGTTTCTATAAGTTTTCTTAAAATTTTACCTTCACCGACTAAATGCTGTTGTCCGACAAATTCATCTAAATTTCTCGGTCTTAACCGCCAGGCAAGCGGCTGGTTTGTTGTATCTTCAAAAAGAGTTTCTTCTTCCATAAATAATACACCTGCTTAATTTTTATAATATATATTCTATCATATTGCAAAAATTTTGGCACTAATATTGTTTTTGTTATATTTTATGTTAAAAATAAAGATAATAATTCCTTTCTTGACAATAAATCTGTTTTTAAATACAATAATTTCATTATGAAAAAAATATTATTATTTATATTTTTTGTATTAATCGTTTTTGCAGGATTTATTTTTGCTGAAGATACGGATTTTTACCAGGAAGATACTGTTTTTTATCAGGATGGCAGTACCGTAAAAGGTATGCACCTTACTGCACTTACAATGGGGTCTCAATTTTTTAAAGATAAAATAGATGATTTAGTTGATAATACCGAGCTTAATGCAGTTGTTATCGATGTAAAAGAAATTGACGGAAAAATTGCAATAAAAGGTGTTGCCGGTGATTTGGCTTACTCAAAAAGTTTGCCGGATCCTATGGTATATGTTCGAAAACTTAAAGAAAGAAATGTTTATATAATTGCAAGGCTTGTTTGTTTTAGAGATAATACAATGCCGAGAAAAAGACCGGAACTTGGTGTTAAAACAAGTAACGGACAATTGTGGGAAGACTACAAAAAGCTTACCTGGCTTGACCCTTATAATCAAAAAGCAAGAAATTATCTTTTAGACTTAGCCGAAACCGTTGCAGATATGGGCTTTGATGAAATTCAGTTTGATTATATAAGGTTTCCTTCCGATGGTAATGTAAAGGAATGCAGATATAAAGTTGAAAGAACGTCAACAACGGCAAGCCAAGCAATTGTTGATTTTTTGAAACAGGCAAAACAAAGGCTTGCACCGAAAGGTATAAAAATTTCAATAGATGTTTTCGGGCTTACTACAACGGCAACAACCGATATGGGTATCGGACAGAAAATTGTTGAAATGACGGAACAGGTAGATTATGTATGCCCGATGGTTTATCCTTCCCATTACAGGAAAGGGGATTACGGAATACCTCATCCTAATAAAGAACCTTACCGAACAGTATACATTGCACTGCAAGGTGCAAAAAAAAGAATACCGGCAAGCAAATTAAGACCCTGGTTGCAGGATTTTTCCATAAGGGGAGTTAAATACGGGCCGGAGGAAGTGCAGGCACAAATTCAAGCTTGTTTTGATTGCGATGTAACAACTTGGCTTTTATGGAACCCTGCATGTAAATATACGAAAGGCGGTTTGAAAACAAAAGATAAAGCAGATACTTATGTAAAAAGTTCTACCCAAACAATAAATAAATTATTAAAGCTGGATGCGGTTAAAAAAAGTACTACAACAAAAACAAATGTAAACAAACTTAATACCAACAAACAAAATGCAAGTAAAGCAACGGTTAATAAAGCAAATGGAACTAAAACAAATAAGGTAAATAAAAGTTCAAACTCATATACATCCGATTTGAACAAAGCAAATGCCATAAAAGCTAAGAATAAAAAATAAATTTGTAACATTTTATTCTTTGTTATTGTCTAAAAGGTAGCTGAAAATGACAGAAAGAGAACTAATTGAAAATATTGTCGCAGGACAAGATAAGCTTTTTGAACAAATTGTAGAAAAATATGAAAATATGGTGCTTGGTGTAATAACATCTTTCTGCGGTAAAAGAAGTGATAATGAAGATATAGCACAAAGTGTTTTTGTTAAAGTGTTTTTCTCTCTGAAAAAGTTTCAATTTGCTTCTTCGTTATCAACTTGGATATACAGAATAACAATAAACGAAGCCATAAATTTTTCTAAAAAGAAGAAGCACCAATTTATTCCGTTAAGCGAAGTTACAAATGATGATGACAACGAAACCGATTTTATAGATTCATTGGAAAACAAAAAAGATAATATAGAAAAAAATGCCGTTCAAAAAGAAGAACAGTTGTTAGTTCGTAAAGCAATGGAAAAATTGCAGGATAATTACAGAACAATTTTAACATTAAGAGATATTGAAGATTTGTCTTATGACGAAATAGCAAAAATATTAAATATTTCACAAGATAAGGTAAAAATTTGGTTGTTTAGGGCAAGAAAAAAATTAAAAGATATTTTAACAAAAGAAGGTAATTTTAATGAGCTGCAATAAATTTGAATTTTTAATTTCTAAAAAAATCGACAATTGTATAACCGATGAAGAATTGTCGGCTTTAAATGCTCATTTAAAAATTTGCCCTAAATGCAGCAAAACTTTGGAACAGTTTTCTAAAACAAGAGAACTTTTGTTAAAAGCAAAAAACATTCCGGAAAAAATTCCGAATTTAAAACTTAAAGTATTTGAAAAAATAGAACAACAAAAACAAAAAAATAAAGATTTTATTTTTGTAAATTGGACAAGAAGGCATTTTATTTTAGCAGCAAGTTTTTTATTTGTTGTTGCGGCATCTTTTACATTTTGGCATACATCGTTTAAAAGTGATAACCAAACCGATTATTTAAGTTGGTATTATGATTATGAAAATATTGATGATACGGAATACGGTTATGGTTATGACTACGATTATTTTTGTTGACATAAAAAAAATAAAATGTTAAAATATTTCCGTTGTTGCAGTATTTATCGTTTATGGGCAGTTAGCTCAGCTAGGGAGAGCATCTCCCTTACAAGGAGGAGGTCGCAGGTTCAATCCCTGCACTGCCCATTTTTTTCTGAAACTTTTAAAATCAAACAAATTTTAATAGGTGGTGCTTATGAATAAAAGATTAGGATTATTATGTTTAACCGCTTTTATTTCTTTTTTTATTTTGACTTCAGTTGAAGCAAAAGAAAAACAAGAGAAGTTTTTCAAAATATATACACCGGGAACGGAAAAGTTTGTAAAATATGAAAAGTACGGAACATTTGAAAATGTAGGAACGGACAAATATAAATATACGATAACTGATGCTAAAGGTTTAAAAGAAGCTACCGGTGAAGGTATTTTTCCGAACACTTCAGATGTATATAAAAGCCCTTATTTTAAAGAAATAAAAAAAGCAAACAGACTTAATGGTGTAAAATGGGATTTTGTAAACACAACCGATTTTGAAGCCAATTATTATCAATGGGCAACTACTGCCGAAGACCCGGGTGTTAAATTGTATTACACGGCACTTGCGCTTGAAAATGCAGGTAACTATGCAAGGGCTGTAAAAGCATATTATGCCATATTGGTATTTTTCCCGAAAGCTAAAGGTGTAACTTTTTGGAATACCCCATGGTATGTAGGACCTGTTGCCGTTGAAAAAATAAAATATTTAACAAGAGAACATCCCGAATTAGGTGTAAAGTTGGTTGATGCCGATATTCATATTGACGGAAAATACGACGACGATAAAAATAATGACAGTTTTATTATTAACCCCGGTAAGTTGGTAAAAGCAAAAAAGAAAGACTGGAAATTAAAACAAGCTAATCTTAAAAAGATAGGTATAAAAAAGACCGTTGGTAAAGGTAATGTAAAATTGGTTGAATACAACAACAAACATTATCAGTTGTTTGTTGACGATAAACCTTTTATAGTCAGAGGTATTTGTTATTCGCCTAACCCTGTAGGACTTTCTCCCGATAACGGAACATTAAACGTGTCAAGAGATTGGATGTTTGCAGATTATAATAAAAATAATATTATAGACGGACCTTACGAAGCATGGGATGATAAAAACAGAAACGAAATTCAAGATGCCGATGAACCGACCATAGGTGATTTTCAACTTATGAAAGATATGGGTATAAATACATTAAGGTTATACCATTATCCCGACTTTAATAAACAGTTGCTTAAAGAAGGGCATGAAAAATACGGATTCATGTACATGATAGGTAATTTTATAGGAATGTATTGTACCGATTCCGGAGCAAAGTGGTTTGAAGGAACCGATTATACTAACCCCGAACAATGTCAAAAGATGATGGATAGTGTTAAAAAAATGGTAGAAGAATATAAAGACGAAGATTATATTTTAATGTGGGTTTTAGGTAATGAAAATAATTACGGAACGGTAGGTGTTGTTGGGGTTTCCGCGGGAACCGGATGTAATGTCAGAAAAGATGTTCCGGCATATTATAAGTTTGTTAACGAATGTGCAAAACTTATAAAAGAGTTGGATCCGAAACAAAGACCGGTTGCAATTTGTAACGGTGACCAATTATTTTTGGATATATGTGCGGCTAATGCCCCCGACCTTGATATATACGGTGCAAATGCTTACAGAGGCAAAGAAGGTTTCGGAATGTTATGGAAAGATGTTTCGGATTTATATGAAAAACCGGTTGTTATAACCGAATACGGTTGCCCGGCATTCAGTAAAATGTACGGACCTGAAGAAAATGAAGTACAGCAAGCAATTTATCATGAAGGAAGTATAAAAAATATACAGGAAAATGTTGCCGGTTACGGCTCCGGGAATGCACTTGGCGGAATAATATTTGAATGGACGGACGAATGGTGGAAAGCAGGTCCTCCGCCGGAATTTGACCCTTCGGTTCATGATGAAACGGCACAGTGGATGGGCCCTTTTATCGATGGGTGTGCTTATGAAGAGTGGTTCGGTATATGTTCGGTAGGCGACGGTAAATTTACTCCTTTTAAAAGGCAAGTCAGAAAGGCATATTATTCAATAAAGGATATGTGGAATAAATATAAAATAAAATGATAAAAAAAATAATATTTTTTACTATATTAATTGCTTTTTGTATAAGTTCAACTGTTTGTTACGGGGGGAATTTCCCTGAAAAATTGCCGACAGTATATTTGGAAAATACGGATGACGGTTGGAAACTGTTCGTAAAAGGAAAACCGTATATAATAAAAGGTGTCGAATATTCCGTTTCAAAAGTGGGTGAAAAACCTTCCACGAACGATTGGATGTTTGAAGACGAAAATGATAACGGAAAAATTGACGGACCTTATGACAGTTGGGTTGACTTAAACAACAATGATTATCAGGATATAGAAGAAAAAAATGTCGGTGATTTTGCTCTTTTAAAAGCAATGGGATGTAATACGATAAGAATTTATCACAGTGAAAATTTAAATAAAAAGCTTCTTAGAGATTTATATGAAAATTACGGTATAATGGTTATAATGGGTAATTTGTTCGGTGCATATACTAAAGGAAGTAATGCAACATGGGCTTCGGGAACCGACTATACAAATAAAGAACATAAAAAAAATATGTTAAACAGTATAAAACAAATGGTTGAAGAATATAAGAACGAACCTTTTATTTTGATGTGGATGCTTGGAAACGAAAACGATGTTGACGGTAAACAGATAAATTCAACCGCTACAAATACCAATGCAAGTTCAAATCCGGAGGAGTTTGCAAAATTTTTGGAAGAAGCATGTTCTATGATAAAAAAAATGGATAAAAACCATCCCGTAGGTGTATGTAATGCAACAACAAAATTTCTTAAATATTACAAAGAATATTGTCCGAGTTTGGATGTTTTCGGTATAAACCAATATACCGGCCCTTTCGGTTTCGGAAATTTGTGGGCAAAAGTTGATCAGGAACTTAACAAGCCTGTTTTAATTACCGAATACGGTTGTGATGCATACAACACAAACAAAAATACTTCAAACGAAGCTTATCAGGCAAAGTATCATAGAGGAGCATGGAAAGATATAATTTGGAACAGTTATTTAGGTAACGGAACGGGTAATGCTATCGGCGGTGTAGTTTATTGTTGGCTTGATAAATGGTGGCTTATAGGAAGCCCAAGTGTACATGATACCGTAAACGGTGCATGGAAAGGTGTTACTATTGACGGTTTGTTTAATGACGAGTGGTTAGGTATATGCAGCCAGGGAAAAGGAAGGAACAGCCCTTTTCAAAGAATTTTAAGGAATGTTTATTATTTATACAGAGACGAACTTTGGAATCGTTAATTGTTGGTTTTTGTATTAATACAATTTGTTAAGAACTGATGAATTTTTACAAGTGCAAGTGTATCTTGTCGGCAGTATTGTAAAAGTTCTTTTTTTATTTCTTCTTCTTTTTCTTTTGAATACATATTCATTGCCATATATGCAAAATGTGCGGAAGCCGAACCGCCTTCTGCTATATCCAAATTATCGTAGTTCATATTTTTAACAAGCACGGGTAACACTTTTTTTATTGAAGTTCTACCGTGAAAGTTTTTATCGTAATAATTGTTTCTTAATATCACTTCAAAATCAATAATTCTGTCCGCAATATTATGTATTTTATCTTTTAGTTCCGGAAATAATTTTATTAAATTCAATATGATGTTATGTTCAAAATCCGAGTATGTTATTATACTGCCTTCTGTTTGTAAATCCTCAATTAGTTTTGTTATCAGTTGTTTCCTACAATCTTTTTTAGGATCGGCAATAAATTCAAAATGTTGAATTTTTTTAAAATTTAAGTCGGAAATTTTATGTAAAGAATATTGTGTAATAATTTGCGAATGCGGTGCAATGTTGTTATATACCGGATAGATTGTCATCATGGATTCAAAATCCAAATAATAGAATGGTAATTTTATTTTTTGTAAATCGTCTTTTAAATTCGGATTTATATAAATTTTATCGTTTATTATGCAATCTTTTACAATTTTTTGCATCGGTGTAAGTTCTATGGTATCAGGGATATCTTCAACTTTATTTATATTCAATTGTTTCAGTTGCTCAAAAACTTTTGCCGATAATCTCGGTAAATCGAATATATGGTATTTAATATCTTTGCCGAAACATTGCAAAAATAAAGGACAATTTTTACAAATTAATTTTAAATCCGCTTGCGGAAAAATTTCTGAAGATAACGAATTTTTTATTTCTTCAAAAGTTTTTTCAATTTCTTCGGCTTTTGAAAATACTTCAAAACTGCAATCTTTTTCGGTAAACAGTAAATTTAACGGGGAACTTAAATTAAAATTTTTCGACAATAAAAATAACGAGACTTTATTAATACATTGAACATTTTTTGAAGCTATAAAACAGCAGTAAGCCAAATCCGCTATATATTTGTTTTTACATTTATTTCCGGATTTTATTTCTATAATTTGCCAGCCGTTGTCGGTTCTTTTTAAAATATCGGTTTTTGTAATAAAACCGTTATATTCAAAAGCAGGTTCAAATATGGTATCAACGGTTTTATCCTGCAACAATTGTTTTGTTTGAGTTATGGCATCTTGAATATTGGTTGCATGAATTTTAACCGCATTTTTAAAAAGCAATTGTGCTACGGAATGAATTTTTTTAGATTCAAAAATTAAAAAGTTGTCACTGAACGAATTTTCTTTTTTTATTAAATCTCTGTATAAGTGCCATGCAAGTTTAGGACACTGCAAATATTTCAAGAAAATACTTTTAGATATCGGTTTCATTATAAATAGTTTTTCTTTTTTTCAAGTTCTTCAACAACGGTATAAGGAACTTTAATTTTACCTATCATATTATGTTCGCCGTCGGGACTTTTGCCGTGGCAGTCGGAACCGCCGGTGGCAGCCAAATCAAATTTTTCCGCAAGCATAAGCAGTTTTTTCGATATATGTTGCGGGTGCCTGCTATGCCAAACTTCTATGCCGTCAAGCCCGTCACGAACTAAGCTCTCTATAATTAAAGGGTTATTGTAATGCCCGTAATAAGGATGTGCTAAAACTGCAAGTCCGCCGCTTTCATGTATTAAATTTATTGCTTCCGCCGGTGTTATTGCATATTTTGGGACATAAGCGGTTTTATCGGTTCCCAAATACTTTTGAAATGCTTCCTGAACGGAAGAAACATATTTTTCTGCAATAAGAGCTTTTGCAAAATGTAGTCTGCCGACCACTTTTTCGTCAACGGCTTCGGTTAAACCTTCTTTTTTTAATTTAATTCCCAAACTATCCAATTTTTGAAAAATTTTTCCCGCTCTTTCTTTTCTTGCCTGTTTAAAAACATTAAGTGCTTGTTTAAATTTTTCCGATTTCCAATCAATATAGTAACCTAAAATATGCATTTCCATTTTAGTTTGTGCATCACATTCCGCAGACAATTCTATTCCGGGAATAAATTCCACATTGTATTTTTTCCCTGCTTGAATAGCCTCTTCAATACCGTCAACGGTATCGTGGTCTGTTATTGCAACCGCAGCCAAACCTATTTTAGCGGCATATTCCATAACTTCGGTAGGTGTAAAAGTTCCGTCCGAAAAATGTGTATGAATATGTAAATCTACAAAAAAATGTTCGTCCGTCATTTTTATAATAACTCCGAAGATAAAGCTGCCAAAACACTTCTTTCACTCTTGGAGAACATCAAATGTCCGTAGACGGATTGCCCTTTAAACCGTTCAACCAAATATGTTAATCCGTTGGAAGAAGCATCCAAGTATGGGTTATCTATTTGGTAAGGGTCACCGGTTAAAACTATTTTTGTTCCCGTTCCCGCTCTTGAAATTATTGTTTTTATTTCGTGCGGAGTAAGGTTTTGTGCATCGTCTATAATAATGTATTGTCTCGGTAAAGACCTTCCTCTGATATAAGTTAAGGAATCGACTTCTATTTGTCCTGAACTAAAAAGATAATCTATTTTTTCATCAACTTTTGCATCGTCGTGACCTTTATCAACTAAAAATTCCAAATTGTCGTTTATTGCACCCATCCAAGAAGAAAGTTTTTCTTCTTTTGTTCCGGGTAAAAAGCCGATATCTTTACCCATAGGAATAATAGGACGAGCAATATATAATTTTCTGAATTGATGTTCCTCGACGGTTTTTTGTAATCCTGCTGCCAAAGCAAGCAAAGTTTTGCCTGCACCGGGAAGCCCTATAAGTGTTACCAAACTTATTTCGTTACAAAGCAAAAGTTCAAAAGCGAATCTTTGTTCTATGTTTAACGGTTTTAAACCCCAAGGTTGTGAATTAATATGAAACAACGGAAGCAAAGCTTTATCCTTTGCCGAATATTTTGCAAGTGCACTTTTTGAAGAGCCTGCAATATCTTTTAAAGCAACAAATTCGTTCGGATAAAAATCACCTTCAAGAACCAATTTTGAATTTTTATAAAAATAATCTATTCTGTCTGATGCAACTTGTATTTCTCTCCACCCTTTATAAATTTCATCAATTTTAACTTTAGCTTTTTCATAATCTTGTGTATTTATATCAAGAATTTCAGCTTTTATTCTTAAATTTATATCTTTTGTTATAAAAATTACGGTTTCACCTTTTTGTTTTAAATAAAGTGCAACCGATAATATTTGATGGTCATACTTTGAAACGGTGAATTCTTCCGGGAAACTGACTTGATGCATCATTTCGATAAATAATGTTCCACCATTTTTTATGGGGACACCTTGCGACAATTTTCCTTTTAATCTTAGTTCATCAAGTATTCTTGAAATTTGTCTTGCACTTCTGCCGTGTTCGTCGTTAAATTTTTTAAAGCGGTCAAGTTCTTCTATAACCGTTAACGGAATAACAACTTTGTTGTCGGCAAATGCAAAAATAGAATCAGGGTCATGTAATAAAACATTGGTATCCAATACAAAAGATTTTATTGCCATAATAAAGCCCCCTTTTATTTTGAATATTTGATTTATATAAATTTTATAATATTTAAAGATTTTTAACAATTTTTTTCTTTTTTGTTAATATATTATATGCTTTTGAAACTTTTTTATTTTAATATTGTCTAATAATTGTAAGTTGCTGATTTTAAATAGGAGATAAAAAATGAAAAAAATAAAAATTATAACAAGTTTGTTTTTAATGTTTGCTTTATCTACGGTTTCTTTTGCCGGCGGTCCGCACCACGGACCAAGCCACGGACCGCATAATCCGCCTCCGCCTAATCATCATCACGGAAGACATCACGGTGGGTATTATTACAGCAGTAATTCAAATGCTTTATATGCATTTTTAGGTTTAACCGCACTTACCGCAGTTGCCGTAGCTGCAAGTAATTCTTCAAAGAAAAATAAACCTAAAGAAGTAGTTGTTGTTGAAAAACAATATACTCCGGCACAAGATTTAACTTTAAGCCAACTTCAGCAGGAAAGTATGCAAAGATTGTTTGATACAAACAGAGAAAAACTTAACATGTTAAGAATTGAAAAAAATGCAAAAGCTGTCGCTTTGGAACAGGAAAAAGCAAAAGCTGCTCCGAACAGTGCAACAATAATAAAATTAGAAAATGAAATTTCCGATTTGTCGATGGAAATATATAAAACAGAGCAAAATACAAATGCCGAACTTCAAAGAATTCTCACTCCTCAACAGTATGAAGCAATGAAAAATTCACAATTATAAAAATTATAAAATAATTTTTTGTATATGAGTTTATGGGGTTATCAGATTATGAGTTTAGGACTACGGAATAATCTATAGCCCTATAATTTATTGCTTATTATAAATTATTACCGATTGTTTTGTAGATAAATTTTATATTCTTTTTTAGTTCGGCAAGTGTACCGGAATTGTCAATTGTTATATCTGCAAGTTTCATTTTTTCTTCTATAGGCATTTGAAGTGCAATTCGTTTTTCGGCTTCCTGTTTTGAAAGATTGTCTCTTTTCATAAGCCTTTTTAATTGTAAGTGATATTTTGCATATATAACAATAACTTTATCACAAACTCTGTCAAGCCCAACTTCAAAAAGTAACGGTGCATCAACTATAATATCAACCGTTTTATATTTTTTTGCAATTACTTCGTTTGTTTTTTTTATTATATGAGGATGAATTATTTTTTCAAGTTCTGTCTTTGCAGCTTTATTGCTAAAAACTATTGAACCTAACTTTTTTCTGTTAAGTTCTCCGTTACTTTTTAATATATCTTTACCGAAAACTTTTACTATATCGGTTAAACATTTACTGTTTTTAACGGTTAAAGTTCTTGAAAGTTTATCGGCATCAATTATATAACAGCCGAGCTGCTTAAATATTTTTGAAGATTGACTTTTACCCGTTGCAATTGACCCAGTAAGCCCTATTATCATACCTTCTCCATTTCTGCCCAGTTTGTTCCTGTTTTTATATCGACAAGTAACGGAACATCCAACTTAACGGCATTTTCCATTTCATATTTTAATAATTTTAAAATTTTATCTTGTTCTTCAAGAGGAACTTCCAAAAGCAAATCGTCGTGAACTTGAATTAATATTTTTGATTTTAAATTTTGTTCTTTTAATTTTTTATAAATATTTATCATTGCTATTTTAATAATATCTGCCGACGTTCCCTGAACGGGTGTGTTTAATGCCTGTCTTTCACCGAAAGATACTATCTGTTTGTTTGTTGAGTTGATTTCCGGAATATATCTTATTCTTCCTGTAATAGTTTTTACATAACCTTTTTGTTTAGTTTCTTTTATTATTTGTTCGGACCAGTTTTTAATACCGGGATATTTAAAAAAATAATTGTCTATATATTCTTTTGCCTGTCGGACGGGAATATCCAATTGTTTTGAAAGTCCGAACGAAGATATACCGTAAACTATACCGAAATTTATGGACTTTGCCGCAGACCTTTGTTGTTTTGTAACATCTTCTTTTTTTGCAATATTAAAAATTTCCATAGCTGTAGCGGTATGAATATCGGCACCGGAATTAAATGCTTTAATTAAATTTTTATCTTTTGATATATGTGCCAACGATCTTAAATCTATTTGAGAATAATCGGCGGAGATAAAAATTTTTCCTTCGTCGGCAACAAATGCTTTTCTTAAATTTCTGCCGTATTCGGTTCTTATCGGAATATTTTGTAAGTTAGGGTCTGACGACGATAACCTGCCTGTTGTTGTTACCGCCTGATTAAATATTGTGTGTATTCTTTCACCTTCAAATTCGGTAAATTTTTTTATTGAGTCGATGTAGGTAGTTTTTAATTTTTGCAGTTCTCTATATTTTAAAATTTCCGTTGCGATTTCATATTCGGTAAGTTCCGCCAAAACGGATTCATCGGTGGAATAGCCGTTTTTTGTTTTTTTAACGGCAGGCAGTTTTAATTTTTCAAAAAGAATTGTTGCAATTTGTTTGGGTGAATTAATATTAAATTCTTCTTGTGCAATTGCATAAATTTTCTGCTCGATAATTGAAATTTCTTTTGTGATTTCTTTGTCAAAATTATCTAAAAAAATCTTGTCGATTTTTATACCGGTATCTTCCATATCATATAAAACATTTATTATCGGCATTTCTATATCGAAAAATAAGTTTTGTAAATTATTTTTGTCAAGTTCTGTTGTAAGTTTTTCTTTTAAATTATGAATGCTTATTGCTTTTGAACAAGAATATTTCGACAAGATTTCAATTGAAATGTTATCGGTTTTAATTTTTTTTACACCTTTTGAAAAAATTTCTTCATCTGTTTTAATATAAAAATTTAAAAACTTTAATGCTAAATTCTCAATGGTATGTTTTTGTGCCGGGTTTATGCAGTAAGAAGCAATCATAATATCAAAAGCAATATTTTTTAAATTTATATTAATTGTTTTTAATATATGTTTTATAAATTTTAAATCATATCCTATAAAATTTATTTGTTCGTTTTCAAAAACGGGTTTAAATATTTCAATAAAATCTTCTTGGCTTACCTGTTGCAAAATAAAATCATTGTGATTTATCGGTATGTAATAATTGTTATCCTGTCCGTAACAAAAAGAAACACCTACTATTAAATCTTGAAAAAGTTCCGAACCTGAAGTTTCAATATTTATTGCAATTTCTTTTTGTTGCATTAAGTTTTTTTGTAGTGTTTCTGCCGCTTCTTTTGTATCAATTAAAGTTACATTGTTTTTTGTTTCCTTAAATGTGTTTTGAGCGGTTATTTGTTGCGGTTTATTCGATATAAAACTGTACAATTCGTATTGTTTAAAAAAATCGGTTGCATGTTCAAATAAATTATCGTTAAACTTCATTTGTTCAAGAGAAGTTTCAATAGGAACATTAAGTTCCAAACTGACTAATTTTTTACCTAACAAAATATTTTGTGAACTTTCTTTTATTGCTTGCGATAATTTACCTTTTATTGAATCGGCATTTGCAATAATATTTTCTATTGAACCGTAAGTATTTATAAGTTTAACGGCAGTTTTTTCACCGATTCCTTTAACACCGCAAACATTGTCGCAACTGTCACCCATTAAAGCTAACATATCTATAATGTTTTCAGGGTATAAACCGTATTTTTCAAAAACTTTTTGTTTGTCAAACATTATGTTTTTTGATTCGTTCCAAATATGAATGTTTTCATTTACAAGTTGAAATAAATCTTTGTCGCCGGTAACAATAACAACTTTTACATTTTGTTCTTCCGCTTTTTTTGCTATTGTTCCTATAACATCGTCGGCTTCAAAACCTTCTTTTTCAAAACAGGCAAGCTCCATTGCTTTAACTGCTTGCCTTGCAATAGGCATTTGTGTTATTAAATCGGAGTCTAACGGTTTTCTGTTTGCTTTATATTGAGGGGAAAGTTTATATCTAAAATTTTTTGAAGGATGGTCAAAACATACTGCGATATAGTCGGGACTTTGTTCTTTTTTTACTTTATTAATAAGTTTTATAAAACCATAAACGGCATTTGTCGGAATTCCTGTTGAAGTCGTTAAAGGTTTTATTGCATGATATGCTCTGTGAATATATGCACTTGCATCTATGATATATAAAACTTTATCCATTAAAAAATTACTCCGTAATTTTTAGCTGAAAAGCTGAGAGCTTAGAGCTGATAGTTTAACAACAAAACTACAATGTATAATGTAAAATATTCATTATAGTTGTTGTTAATTATAAATTCTACATTATAAATTATTTTCTAAGTAGTGTTGTGCGGAAATTGCTGCAGTTGCACCGTCACCTGCAGCGGTAACTACTTGTCTTAATATTTTATATCGAACATCACCGCATGCAAAAATTCCCTCAATGGATGTTTTCATATTGTCATCTGTTAAAATATAACCTGTTTCGTTTAATTTTATTTCCGTTTGTTTTAAAAATGAAGTATTAGGTAACCAACCTACAAAGACAAAAACTCCGTTAACGGATAGCGGTGTTATGTTACTTGTTTTAACATTTTTTAATTTTATTTGTTCAAGGGTGCTTGTTCCTAATATTTCTTCAACAACAGTATCATAAATTATGTTTATTTTAGGCTCGTTAAAAACTTTTTCCTGTAGAATTTTTGCAGCTCTAAACGAATCTCTTCGATGAATTAAATTAACTTTTGTTACAAATTTTGTAAGGTATAATGCTTCCTGTAACGCTGAATCTCCACCACCTATTACGGCAATTTCTTTATTTCTAAAAAAAGGGCCGTCACATGTTGCACAGTAAGAAACACCTTTGCCGATAAATTCTTGTTCACCAGGAACATTTAATTTCTTAAAATTTGCACCACTTGCTATAATAATTGTTTTTGTTAAAAATTCTTTGTTGTCGGAAAGTATAATTTTTTTTATTTTATTCAAGGTTTCTATAGAAGTAACTTCACCATAAGTTATTTCACAACCGAAAGTTCTTGCTTGTTTTTCCATTTTGACGGCAAGCTCAAAGCCGTTTATTCCTTCTTCAAAACCTGGATAGTTTTCAAGATGATCTGTTATTGCTATTTGCCCGCCACAACCTGCTTTTTCTATAAGTAAAGTTTTTAACCTTGCTCGTGACGAATATATTCCGGCAGAAAGTCCCGACGGACCGCCACCGATTATTATAACATCATATATCATAATTTATCCTTTAATTTTTATAATAAACCTTTAATATCTTCTTCCCACTGTGTTTCCAAACCGGGTCTGTAACCTAAATATCTGTTGATAATATTTCCGTCTTTATCAATTATGAAAAAAGAAGGAATGCTTCTTATTTTATAATCTGCTATAACTTTTTTATCACTAAGTAAAACGGAATAATTTATTCCTTCCTGTTTAACAAATTTTGATACGGTTTCTTTATCTTCGCTTAGGTTTATTCCTATGAAACAAATATTGTCATCATCTTTGTATTTTTCATAAAGAGATTCAACAGCAGGAATTGATGCTCTGCAAGGCGGACACCAAGTTGCCCAAAAATCAACAAAAACAACTTTTCCTTTAAGTTTTTCCAAAGAAACAGTTTTTCCGGACAAATCTTTCAGTTCAAAATTAACTGCCTGTTCAGCACAAGCCGTATTTGTAAATACAAAAATAAAAAACAATAAACTTAAAACAATTTTATTGAATAATTTCATTTATTTCCCTCACTATATCGTTTTTAGGTCTAAAACCGACCATTTTATGAACAGCTTTTCCGCCTTTAAAAATAATTAAACAAGGTATTGATGTTATTTGGAATTGAGAAGATAATGTTATATTTTCATCAGTATTTACTTTACAAACTTTAATTTTACCTTCAAGTTCTTTTGCTATTTCATCTATAACAGGTAACAACATTTTACAAGGTCCGCACCATGTTGCCCAAAAATCTACCAACACGGGAAGTTCCGAGTTTAATACTTCTTGTGCAAAATTTGCTTCTGTAATATTGATTTCTGCCATAATATCCTCCAAAAGAAAATTTATTAATCATTAAAATTTATTATATAAAAACTAAAACTTTTTTAAAAGGCAATGTTTGACAAATATAGCTTTTTAATATATAATCTACGAACATTTTATTAGACTGCAGTAAATCGGGAAGTGGCGTAGCTGGCTAGCGTACCTGCTTTGGGAGCAGGGGGTCGCGGGTTCAAATCCCGCCTTCCCGACCATTCTTTTGTTTAAAAATACCTACAAAAAATATAATCGTTAATTAAAAATTCACAAATTTTTCACAAATGGACTGTTGAAAGATTTGAAAGTTGTGTTATAATAATAGTATGAAAAATTTCAGTTTTTCTACTATTATAAACAGTTTATTGTTAAAAAAATTGGTAACGATTTT
>Ga0310690_10002532_pt1 | contig 29447 bp, 23 predicted proteins | sample AusTroGonzalo_MG_2_FD_207661 | JGI IMG/M metagenome (GOLD analysis project Ga0310690, IMG submission 207661) | Bovine rumen microbial communities from tropical cattle in Woodstock, Queensland, Australia - Gonzalo_04 (v2) (version 2) | ecosystem: Host-associated > Mammals > Digestive system >...
TGGATAGTGTGTTACTCGGCAAGTGTCACTATTGGAACGAGAATGAATATATCCGCCAAGATTGACGGATTTGAACAAAATATTAACCACAAAAACTATGCCAAACTATGGCTAAAATTCAATTAACTTCAGCTTTTAAACAAGTTCGTGGAAAACTGAACAAAAAGGATAGTCTCATCTACCGTCAAAAAGAGTACCGTGCAGCTAACGGTGCAGTCCTCAATCGCGGCGCGCAAGAATCTTATCAGGTGCTAAATCCGCGTGATTACAAGAAAAATCCGCCCAAAGGAGCGGAACTCCGTAATATCAACGCCTTTGCCGAAGCAAGCCGTCTGACGACCCTCATCATCCGTTCCGGTAAACTCACGGGCGAAGAACTCTCTGCGATGTCACCCGAAGAACGTGAACAGACTATGCAGTATCGTGTACAGTTACTGCATTATACAGACCGGTTCATGGCGCAACTAAAGAAACCCGACCCGCTGGCTCCTGTACTGCCCAAAACAGATCCTGCCTACAACCCGAATGTCACCAAAATACAGCGCAGACAATATCGCACACTCAATACGTTTATCCGTGCAATGATTATTCAGTCGCTCAAAGTGGAATAAAAAGTAGTACCTTTGCTTTTGATAATATGCAAAAAAAGGCCTATTTTTCTTAATTTTTTGCAAAAAATCCTTTATTTTCTTGCGTATATGAAACTTTTTTCGTACCTTTGCACACTTTTTGAGATATTCACTCATACAAAAATCGCTATGAAACACATTTTACATATAGTTACTATTAGCTCACTGCTTTTAGTTTTTGGAGTTCCCGCGAACGCTGCGTTTAGTTTGGTACATAAAACCGGCATCTATGATGCCTTGCAAGAAAACGGCATGCAATCCGTACATACGGATTATCAGGTTTTGTATGCCAAACCGGGTGAATCGGTACATCTCTATCGCCCTGAGCGCTCGACGTTTGCAGGCTATGTACGTTGGTATTGCTACGATACCGACCGCGCTGTGCCGGCTTGGTACACCGCAGAGGATTCGCCGGTAGCGGATAAAATCACCGGAGACACGATAGCCGCTCCCCGTATTGAGAGTATGTGGGGAAAAGATACGCTGGCTGCAAAGCCAAGATTTAAGGCTAAAAACGACTATGGTTGGTTCGGCTACACATTGATAGGTGGTAGCGGAAAGGCGACCGTATTGGATGAAAACTATGTCGAACTCAAATACAAGATGCATAAAGGCGACTCGATCTATCGTATTGCCTGCGATCAGGGTATCTGGAACGACTACTCACCTACGACATGGAATAACAATACCACCATGACCGAGCCGACCCTCTCCAAACGTACTATATATGAAATTCGTCCGGCTAAATGGATGGCGGACAGTTTGGAGTTGTGCAAAGAGTCGCCCGAAAACCCTGTAAATGACAAATATCTGGAAGAGCACGAACTGATTGCTCCTACCGGAAGACAACTCTACATTGGACCGGATATGATGTGTCTGGGTAGCGGCGAAGGAAATAAAATATCGTTAAGACAATACGCCTATTACGCGCTTACCAATTATTACTACAAAAACAGTCAAGGCAAAGTGACAGCTGCCGATAATAAAACCAAATGGAAATGGTATGTAGATGGCGTATATAGTAAAAGTGGTTTCAGTACTAAAACGAATCAGAACTCAGCTCAGTTTGCAGAATTCAGCAGCCCTACAGCCGGTACGGTTGTTTATACGCTCAAGTATAATTCCGCAGAAGGCTACTATTTCAATGTAGCGCGTTTCAAAGTGACCTATATGGATGTAGATGTAGTAGGCCCCTCGACCAACATCCCTGCGCCGACCAAGAAAATGGAAAAGATCTACGAGGAGACCTTCAACTACGAAGAGCCGAATACGACCGATTTTGCGTTCTGGTCCGGACACTACGATATGGATGAATCGACTTACGGCTATTACAACAAAAGCATGGATGGTTCGCCTTCCCTCAGACAAACGGAAAAGGGTAAAATCACTTGGAGCGAGTATGCGGTGACTAACCGCAAATCGGTTTGGGTTCAATCAGGAACAGCTCCGCAAGTCTATCAGCACGTGGACTCAACCGACAACGAAGCCAATAATGCCAAGGAAGGCTATATGCTTTATTGCGACGGATCGCAAAACCCCGGACAGGTATTCAACCTGAAGGTGAATGCCGATCTGTGTCCCGGATCGACGATGTATTTCTCCGCGTGGGTCTGTGACGCTTCCAGTACAGGCACTTATAATAGTGCGCCCAACTTGGATTTTATCGTAACCGGTATTGATGCATTGGGCAAAGAACATCCGTTGACGACCTTTACAACGGGTGAGTTCGGAATCAATGCTGTTAAAGAAGTAGGTAAAAGCGCAAAAATGGAGCGTGCCAAATGGTACCAGATTATGTTCCCCGTGAAGTTCGAAGCGCACACCACCTATCCATCCTATCGCTTGCGTATCACCAACAAGAGTACCTCTTCGGATGGTAATGACTTCGCGATCGATGACATCCGTATCTATGTGCAGAAACCGCCGGTAATGCCTATTCAGGCTTCCACCTCGGACTGTATTGACAAAGCCGTGGATTCAGTCCGTGCGTACCTGCGTATCGACTATCAGGAGATTGATGACGGGGTGGATCACCTCTATTATCAGTGGCGCGAGGAGAACCGTATTGTCCGTAACGCGTATTTCAATAGGGACAGTGCCTCCACAACCTTTGGTTGTATTTCTATCCTCCCGACCGATGAAGCGATTGCTACCAGCGAACTGACGTCGACGAACCTGCTTGCTTTCGATGCTGAATTCCGTGAGACGAAAGAGCCGGTGTACCGCTATATCCGGGAGCAGGTTTCCCCGGGTGTTTATCGCTATGTGCTTTATGTGGCGCAGCCGATTGAGGTGAGCATGAACCATAACTACACCGGTTTTGTTGCAACGCATCATGAGTCGTTGGGTACCCGTGAGGGTTGCGGTACTTATGCCGATATGATCATTGCCGGCGGTACACGTATCATCATTGAGGATCATACCACCTTGGGCGACTCAATCGTTACGATGTGCGGAAATCGCACTTACACCTTGGATATCGTACTTATTCAGATTATTCAGGACGAGTCCGATCCCGAGGATCCTTTGAAATCAGATACCACCCTCTGCCGTGCCGATTGGTTGATCGGTGACTCAACTTATATCAACGCTAACAAGGATGAGTATGGAAATCTGAGTTTCGAGCAGATCGAGCAGGCTCTGCAGTTATACCGCAGTAACCCGGAATCTGATGCTAAAACGATTTTCCAGAGTTTGAAAGAGAATGGAAAGTTTATTGAGAACGCCTCGTCTATCACGATGCAGCCGACGATTTCGCATAGTTATACGGCATTCCCGTTAGCGGGTTCGGCGGGCAGCAAGCAGGTATGTACTTCACCGCGCTTCCTGCATATCCGTCCTTCGACGGAGATAGCCACGATGATGGCGGTAGGAAACGCAGGAGAAGTGTTACCGCCGCGAGTAGCCAACCTTCCCCGTGTGGTACGTATCTCCAATGCCCAGAAACTGAGAGGTTCGTTTACCCTACCGCTCTACCTCAAAGGCGAAGACAACGACGATGTATATGATATTGAGCGCGTGATATTGGAAGCATCCACAAACCCGTCCTGGGAGCCCGTAGAGTTGGACTTTAACAAGGAACGTCTGGCGGATGTCGATGAGATCACGCTTTCCGGTACTGCCCTTGAGAATCTGGAGGCAGGCTACGACTATACTTTCCACATCGCCTTTAAAGACGAAGATACAGAGCATGCGGGTTGTGAACGCGGCCATACCTATTTCACGCTGCGTATCGTGCCGGATGTAGTGACATGGCTCGGCGGTAACTGGAATGTGGATTTCAACTGGAGTCCGTTCATTCCGCTGGAGGAGACGGACGTCATTCTGCTGCCGCAGAACTACAACGTCACGTTCGGTGATACGATTTATGACTTCGGCTATCAGAAGAATCACTGTCGCAACATGTACCTGCCTGCTGGTATGTCGATGGCGGGACAAAACAATCTCAATATTCACGGACAGGTGTATATCGATGTGCCGCTTGTTACCCACAAATGGAACTTGACCTCTATTCCGCTGCAGGGTGTTGTCAGCGGAGACATCTTCTCTTCGCAAAACGAGGAGACCAACCCGTTTGCGGTAGCCGACATCGACCAGTCTGGTACTTTCGCGCCAGACCGCCACATCTTCGAGATCTATCAGTCTTATTACGACGTTGCTCATGACAAATGGCATGTACCGACCAACAAACTCACGAGCGAGTTACATCCGGCGGAGCCGTATATGATCGGTGTCGCAACCGATCCTTCTGCACCGGATACGGCAATCGTCCGCTTGCCCAAACCCGGCAGCCTCTATCATTACTACGACTTCTTCACACATAAATGGCTCGATGAACACGAAGACATCGAGCGCAATCCAAACTACGGCAAACCCGCTTGGAACGGCGAACCGAATATATCGCTCCGAGAGGTGTATGGCAACGTCTATCTGCTCGGCAACCCCACTTTCGGTCATATCAATATCAAGAAGTTAGTGGAGGACAACCCGGACAAACTCACCGGTCGCTATGCGATGCCGGAACCGACGGATGTGGAACCGACAGCCGCGGAGATGACCGTCTTCACCCACCATGTGGATACGATGGAAGAAGTATTGTTGCCGCCGTTGAAAGGTATTCTGCTGGAAGGCATAGGAGAGCCCTCTGCGGAACTGGTCATCAACATCTCATCCAAGGACATCACCGAACCGGGTTTTGCACCGCAACGGGCAGCTGCGCCGCGCCGGGCGAAACAACACGAATCTCCGTTTAACGACGGCGGAGGTATCCCGACCGGTGCGATAAAGAGTACAAAGGACGCTGTAGTAGTCGGTGAGACGGATACCGATATCTTTGATAAGTTGGATTTATACCATGGCGGTATCATCAATACGCTCCATCTCAACCGTTCCCTCTACCGCGACGGATATTACAACACCCTCTGTCTGCCGTTCAGTATGACCAAAGGCGAGATAGACGCTTCGCCGTTAACCGGTGCGCAACTATTTGAATATCTGCGCGCAGAGAAGAACGGAAGTGGTCTGGATATCTACATGCGCCCGGTTTCGACCATCACCGCCGGAGTACCCTACCTCATCAAATGGGATCCGACTGAACCCGAACTCATACCTATGCCGCTTATCTTCCACGATGTACATATCACTGCTGTAGAAGGCGATACCATCGGAGGCAAAAACGAGATCCGCTTTGCAGGAAACATAGCGATCGGTTCGGTGGAGATCAGTAACGAAAACCACCTCTTCGTCGGTGCAGAAAACACCCTCTATTGGCCCGTAGAGGACTCCCGTCTCAAAGGTTTCCGTGCACACTTCCGAGTACCTGAAGGAATGAAGGGATCTCTCGATTCTCAAGCCCCGGCACGATTTGTTATCAGCACGGATATAACGACTGATAATGAGAGTACGCAGTCATCCGCTGTCAATGTTCAGAAGATTGTTCGTGACGGTCAGATCCTTATTGTTCGGGACGGAAAAATGTACTCTATTTTAGGTCAAGATGTAGAATAAAATTGATAATATGTAAAAAAATAACGTTTTTTGAACAAAAAATACATTTTCTACTTCGTGCGCTTGCGTATATGAAATAATTTTTGTACCTTTGCACGGTTTTTTGAGACAATGAAGAAGAAATATACATACCCGACACTTGAGATCCTGCCGTTCTGCGCAGTCAATGCGTTGTGTGGTAGCGGGGAACAACAGGAAGGTTTAGGCGGAGGTACCAGCGGAAAAAATCCCTGGGAGTTTGGTCGTGCGCCTCGTCGAACGCAACCGTTCTAATCGTTTATTTAGCAATTATTAAAAACCAACAATACTATGACACCAACAAACAGACTCATTAGCCTATTTGCTGCTATAGTTTTCGCCACCACTATGATGGCGGATGTGGTGTATGAACCGCTGATCGTCGATTCTGGATTTAACAGAGATGTGATTGCTGAAGCCACACCTGTATCCTCACATGCTTGGTCTCCTATGTATGATTTAACAAGCGGAGATGCCCATAGATCATGTGCTGCCACAAAGGAAGTGATGGTAGCTGTTAATCAGGCAAGTTCGCAGAATTTTTCTGAAAACGACATGTTAATTACAGAGAGATGCGGATGGCCGAATGATTATAGAGATACTATTCGATGCGAAGAAAATGCTAATATAAATCCTGAGTACGCAAATGTAAAATTCCTTTTGGCTCCTTATGATGGAGAAAATGCTCTATGTCTTCGTCCCGACGAGGGTTTTCAAAAATCTGGTACTCTTCATTTTAAAAAGATAGGATGTTACAACAAGTTGTTTTTTTTAATGATTTCTATGCAGGTTGGTGGAAATAAAGATAACAGAAGAGTAGATGTTAGACTATATTATACGAATGGAGATATTAAAGATACCACATTTAATTTTGTTGGATTAAGTGGAGAAGATGGTAAAAAATTCCATTTAACCAATATTTATGAATACGGTGATTTCCGCAAAAATACAGGTTCTCAAACAAAGGCTTTTGCTTGTATATATGATATAGCGATAGCTGACTCGTTATTAGTAGATAGTATCTGGTTTCAGAATCCCAAACCTAGTTCTGCGGTGGAGATTCTTGCCGTTACCGGTCGTACAGCAGACATCGCTGCCCCAGATGAGGAATCGACGGAAGTGAGCAATATTGACAAGACCTCTTTCCAAGCATGCTGGGATGCTATTGAGGATGCGGCTTCCTATCGTATAGATGTAGCTGAAGATATCGATTTTCAGCGTATTCTCGAAGATTACAACAACCTCCCTGTAACCGGCTCTACTTGTCAAGATATAGTAGATCTCGTTTCTAATACGGACTATTACTGGCGTGTACGTTCAGTAAATAGCGACGGTGGTCAGAGTGCTTCATCTGCACCGCGACGCGTGAAGACCGCTGCAGATCCGGATAAGGGCGAGACTCCTCCTTATACCGATGAGACATATACCAACATCGAAGACATGCTGGCACCCTATGTGGGGACTAGAGCCACCTTGGCGGAATTGGATATCCACCGTACCCTCTATCGTGACGGCGCGTTCAATACCATCTGTCTGCCGTTTGATCTGAACGAAAGCGAGATCGCCGCGTCACCTTTAGTAGGCGCACAAGTATATGAGTTTGTATCCGCAGAGAAAGCCGATAACGGACAATTAGACATCGAGATCAGCGGTCCTATTGACCATATTACTGCCGGTGTACCGTACCTCATCAAATGGGCACCGACATTACCAGAGATTATCGGGGATGAAGATGGTGACGGGGTTGGTATCCTCGCCTTCCAAAATGTGAATGTTATTACCAATCACGGTACTACCCTCGGAGGAGAAGACGAAGTGAAGTTCGTCGGAAACATCGGTATTGCGACGTTGGTTGATGAAGCGGAGTTGGGACAAGATCATAATAAGCTCTTCCTTGGCGCTGCCAATACCCTCTATTGGCCGGAAGAGAACACGCATTTAAAAGGTTTTCGAGCATATTTCCTTGTACCTTCAAACACAGGAATAAAGAAGGCTGGCGATTCATTGGCTCCCGCACGCTTTGTCTTCCGTCAGAATACACCGACGGACATTGAAAGCACTCAGTATTCAGAAATCAGTGTTCAGAAACTCCTTCGTGACGGCCAGATTGTTATCGTCAGGGACGGAAAAATGTACTCTATCTTAGGTCAAGATATAGAGTAATAATAGATAATACGTAAAAAAATACTCGTTTTCTTTACTTTACGTAAAAAAAATCCTTTCTTCGCTTGCGAGTGAGAGGATTTTTTTGTATCTTTGCATGGTCTTTAGGATGACTATTGGCATATTCGATAGGTGATGTAGTACGCCTGTCACAGATGAGACGCATACGGATATTGCAACGAAACTGTCGTCATGGGTAAATTATACAGTTTCGCAATTGGAAATTGATCGTACGCTCTATCGTGACGGCTACTGCAACACCCTCTTTTTTATAATTGAGAATAACGGGGTATCGTCTTGAGAAAGGTGATGCCCTCTGTTGTTATATGGGCACAGATAGTTTGCGGGCCGTTATGCAGCACTAACCAAGGTACATTGAGTTGCCGGTTGTAGGTGACGGCCTGGTCGAGTGTCTTCTGCGTAAGCGGAACGGTCTCCGCCTTGCACTCGATGATCATCAGCGGTTTCATAGCGGAACTATATACTACTGCATCACAGCGCTTCTTTGCCTCGCCTACAGAGATAGCTTGCTCGACTGAAATAAGGGAGGCGGGAAAGCCAAGTTGCTCCACCAGATGGTGAAGCAACTGTTGGCGAACCCATTCTTCGGGCGTGAGGCGTACCCAGCGGTGACGCCACGCGCAGAAAATCTGTTCCTTATTATTATATACGCGCGTGCGCATTATTTCAGATAGTTGTCCTTGAGCGAACAAGTGCGGTTGAGGATGAGGTGCTCGGGGGTGGAGTCATCATCGACTACGAAATAACCCTGCTTGAGCAACTGGAAGTGGTCTTGCGGTTGAGCTTTGGCGAGCGATGCCTCCACTTTTGCCGTCACTACTTTCAGACTGTCGGGGTTGAGCAAGTCGCGGAAGTCACCTTCTTCGGCAGAGGGATTCTCCACCGCAAAGAGACGGTCGTATAGCCGCACTTCGGCATCGACACCACTATTGCACTCTACCCAATTGATGGTTGCTTTGGTCTTGCGGTTACCTCCTTCGGTACCCGACTTGGAATCGGGGTCATAGGTGGCATAGACGGTTGTTATCTTACCATCCGCATCTTTCTCGCAACCGGTAGCCTGGATGATATACGATGCTTTGAGGCGCACTTCGCGTCCACCCGGGCTGAGGCGGTAGAACTTATTATCTGCCTCTTCAAGGAAGTCACCCCGTTCGATCCACAGCTCCCGACCGAACTTCATCTCGCGTGTACCGAGTTCGTCATGTCCGTCGATGTTCTCTGCGATGATGGTCTCGCCTTCACCTTCGTAGTTGGTGATAACCAGTTTGACGGGATCAAAGATAGCGCATACGCGCGGCGCGGTCTCTTTGAGGTCCTCCCGCACGCAGTGTTCAAGTAAGCCTTGGTCGATCATTCCTTCCACCTTCGTATAACCGATACGATCCATGAAATTGCGGATAGCGCTCGGTGTATATCCGCGACGACGCAGACCGCAGACGGTCGGCATACGCGGGTCGTCCCAACCGGCTACCAGCCCTTCTTTGACGAGCTGGAGCATCTTGCGCTTGGACATGACGGTGTAGGTTATATTGAGTCGGTTGAACTCGCGCTGTTTGGGACGATAGTCCGGACCGTAAGGACTCAAGCCGCAGAAGTTAGCTCCGCTGAACTGGTCGATGAAATAGTCGTATAGCGGACGGTGTACCTCGAACTCGAGCGTACATATACTATGCGTAACACCCTCGAAATAGTCGCTCTGTCCGTGTGCAAAGTCGTACATCGGGTACACATTCCATTTGCGACCCGTACGATGGTGCGGGTGCGAGGTGATGATACGGTACATGATCGGGTCCCGGAAATGCATGTTGGGGTTCGCCATGTCGATCTTGGCACGGAGAACCATCTTGCCTTCTTCTATCTCGCCGCGTTGCATGGCTTCGAACAGGCGCAAGTTCTCTTCGATCGGTCGGTCGCGGAAGGGCGATGCCACACCGGGTTCGGTAGGCGTTCCTTTCTGCTCGGCTATCTGTTCCGCTGTCTGCTCATCAACATAGGCTTTGCCTTGCTTGATGAACATGATCGCCAGGTCGTAGAGCTGCTGGAAATAATCAGAGGCATAGAAGATCTTACCCCACTTGAATCCGAGCCATGCGATATCGCGTTCGATGGTCTCCACGTACTCGGTGTCCTCTTTGGCGGGGTTCGTATCATCAAAACGCAGGTTACAAACGCCATTGTATTTCTCGGCGATACCGAAATCCAGGCATATCGCTTTGACGTGCCCTATATGCAGGTATCCGTTCGGCTCCGGCGGGAAACGGGTCTGAATACGTCCGTCATTCACTCCGTTAGCCAAATCCTGTTCTACGATTTGCTCAATAAAATTAAGCGATTTTTCTTCTGTTTCCATATATCTTATGCTTTTATTACTCCTCTGGTTGAATTACGCACGAAGGCGACGATAGCGTCTCTTTCAGCGGATGCTGGTATCGTTGCCTCGATATGATTGAGTGCCTGGGTTGTGTTCATACTGTTTTGATACAGCAAGCGATAGACCTCTTGGATGGTGTGAATCTGCTCCGGCGTAAAACCTCGCCGGTTGAGTCCGATCGAGTTGATACCGGTGAAGGACACAGGCTCACGTGCGGCAATGATGAAAGGCGGGATGTCTTTGTTGAGTTTTGAACCTCCCTGTATCATTACATGCGCGCCGATATGCGTAAACTGGTGCACGAGTGTACCGCCACCGATAACGGCAAAATCATCCACTTCCACCTCACCTGCCAGTTGGGTGCAGTTGGACATGATGATGTTGTCATGTAAGATACAATCGTGCGCTACATGGCAGTACGCCATGATGAGGTTGTTCTTACCCACAACGGTCTTGCCTTTGCTGGCGGTACCGCGGTGGATAGTAACGAACTCACGCAGCACACAGTTTTCTCCGATAACGGTCCACGTCTCCTCGCCGCGGAATTTCAGGTCCTGCGGAATACAACCGATAACGGCGTGCGGAAACACATGACAGTTATCACCAAGAATGACATTATCATCGATATACGCGAAGGCATCTATCGTTACGTTTTTCCCGATTTGTGCTTTCGGGCTTACATAGGCTAAAGGACTTATCATTACAATTTAACGTTTTTATGCAATAAAAACCATTTTAACTATTTAACCATTTAACGAACCAAATCATTCACTAAAGATTTGGTTCCTCAGACGACGGACGCATTGCGTATTGAATGTATGTCCGGGTTTATAAGCTACGATGCGACCTTGCAGGCGCAGACCGAGCAGCGAGAGGTCACCGATGACATCCAGCAGTTTATGTCGCGCGGGTTCGTTGGGGTAGTTAAGCGGCGAGAGGTAACCTAATTTGGTGGCATCCAACCGCGGTTGACCCATCTTATCGCAGAAATAATCCATACCCGACTGCGACAGTTCGGTCTCGTAGATAACGAGTGCGTTCTTGAGATCGCCTCCTTTGATGAGTCCGACGCGCAAGAGCGGTTCTATCTCGCGCACGAAGCAGAACGTACGTGCCGAAGCGATAGCCGAAGGATAGTCATTGAGGTTCTTGAGCGTTGCATGTTGCTCGCGCAGCAGGTTCGATTGGAAAGCGATCGTGACGTCCACCTCATAGTGGTCGCAGGGCTCGATACGCATCACGTGTCCGTGCTCGGATATATACTCGATGGGTTCGGTGACCACATAGACCTGTTGTTCGGCATCCTGCTCTTCGAGCCCCACACGCTGGATCTCCTTCACGAAGAAACGTGCACTCCCGTCCAGAATCGGCATCTCGGGTGCGTTCACATCGATGATGCAGTTATCTACTCCAAGCGCGTAGAGGGCACTGAGTGCATGCTCCACGGTGCTTATTTTCCATTTACCGCGTTCAAGCACGGTACCCCGTTCGGTACCTGACACATAGTCAGCGAGTGCCTGGTGGCAAGGCTGACCGGGCAGGTCCACACGACGCAGACATACTCCGGTGTTGGCCGGGGCAGGATTGAACGTAGCGGTTATTTGCAGACCCGTATGCAGGCCTACTGAACTAAGCGTAAAGCTGTCTTTTAATGTATGTTGTTTCATTTTTGTCCTGATTGTTTGAATCGTACTGCAGCACGACGGAAGATAGCGGCATCGATAGCCGGTGAGCCTACGTACGTACCGGGTTTGCGGATATTACCGGATATGCCGGCTTGTGCACCGAAGATACAGTTGTCCGTTACCTCTACGTGTCCTGCTACGCCCACTTGTCCCGTGAGGATACAGTGTTTGCCCACTTTCGAACTGCCGGCGATACCGACCTGTCCGCAAAGGAAGGTGGACTCGCCCACTTCCACATTATGCGCTACCATCACCAAGTTGTCTATCTTGGCATTCCGGTGCACGATAGTCGAACCCATCATTGCACGGTCGATAGTCGTGTTAGCGCCTATCTCCACATCGTCCTCAATAATGACGTTGCCTATCTGCGGGATCTTTTGGTTCACGCCCTGTGCGTCGGGTTCAAAACCGAAACCGTCTGCACCAATGACTGCACCGGCATGCAGGATACAGTTGGCTCCAATGCGGCAGTTGTAATAGATCTTCACACCCGCATAGAGGACTGTGTTGTCGCCGATAACGACGTTGTCGCCTATATACGCATGCGGGTAAATCTGTACTCCTTTTCCCAGGCGCACGTTGCGGCCAATGTAGGCGAACGCACCGACATACGCGTCCTCGGGCACCGCTACTCCTTCGGCAATGAACGAGGGTTGCTCGACACCCTGCTTGGGTGGGTTCATGGCTTTGGAAACGACCTGCAATAGTTGTCCCATCGCACCGCGTGCGTTCTCCACGAGGATGATGGCTTGGTCTGCCCCTAATCCACTAATCCCCTCATCCACTAATCCTTTTGTTATCAGTACCACTCCCGCTTTCGTGGTGTCCAGGAACGGCAGGTATTTCTCCTCCGTGATGAATGCCAGTTGGTGGGACTGTGCGCTCTCGATAGGCGCTACATCGCTTACCATAACGTCGGCCTTGCCGATCAGTTGTCCGCCTAACAAAGCGGCTATTTGTTGTGCACTAAAACTCATATGCGGTATTTAAATAAGTATCTTTTGATTGGTTTACGGGTCAGGGCCTCGAGGTCGAGTATCTCACTGGCATCAGCTATATCGCGCACAGTGCCATCCGAGTAGAGGATGTCGATTGAGTCCGCTTTCTCGGAGTAGGTGTTGCTCGTCGATACATGTTCGCTCCAAAGGTAGGAGGCATCTTGCTCCGCTATACCCAAGGCTGCGGCGTATTCTTTATTGAGTGCCGTTTTCTGTTCGTCTGTCAGGGGCGCTTCCAGCCGTTCGCCACGGAACAGTTGACGGTCGATAAAACTGCGACTGAGGGCACTGAGTACTTTGTCGGGTCCCGATATCCATGCCTTGATGGCAGAGAGCACATCGTTATCATCGAGCAGCGCGTAATGATCCAGCGCCTCGCTCTTGGGGGCAAACATATCGACCGTAACAGGTTGATAAAGGAAATATCGTAGTGAAGGTGAACAAAATAGGTCTTGACTCTTGACTCTTGACTCTTGACTCCTTGCCAACTCTTTGGCACGGCTGAGGATCTTGATTAGGTGTTGCTCGGCAGCGACGGAAGTCTTGTGCAGATAGACCTGCCAGTACATGAGGCGGCGAGCCACAAGGAATTTCTCCACCGAGTAGATGCCCTTCACCTGCACCACCAGTTTGTCATTGCGCACGTCCAGCATCTTGAGCAGGCGTTCACTGGCCACACGTCCTTCCTGTACGCCGGTGAAAAAACTGTCACGACAGAGGTAGTCCATGCGGTCCACGTCCAACTGACTGGAGATGAGTTGATGCAGGAAATGCTTCGGGTACTCGTTCTTGAAGATAGCAATCGCTGTATCCAACGGACGAGTATTTTGGTCTGTATTCTGTATTCTGTACTCTGTACTCAAATCTTCATTGATCCGCTCCATCATCAGCAACGAAATGTCTTCGTGCGTCACGCCTTCGACGAGCGTGTGCTCGAGTACATGCGAGAAAGGTCCGTGACCGATATCGTGCAACAGAATAGCGATCATAGCGGCTGTCTCTTCGTTCTCCGTGATCTCCACACCCTTAAGACGCAATGAATGAATAGCTTCCTGCATCAAGTGCATCGCACCTAACGAGTGACCGAAACGGCTGTGCATCGCACCCGGATAGACGAGATACGACAGGCCGAGTTGACGAATACGGTTGAGACGCTGCACGTAAGGATGCTGCAGCACATCGTATATCAAGTCATTCGGGATGGACAGAAATCCGAAGACAGGGTCGTTGATGATTTTTCGTTTATTGGGCATAATTTATTTTTTTACTTCGTAGGTGGTGTAGTTACCGTTCCCTTCGGTGAGGGTCATCTTGAGCAACTGACCGTTTTTCTTGTCGTATATCAGTTCGAGTGCCGCGATGTCGCGCGGGGCTACGTTCTCCGCCTTGAGCGTGCAGACATAGGTGTTGCCTACGGTCTTGTAGTCCGCTTTGGCGTTATTGAGTGCTGCGGCTTTCTCCACATCTCCGCCTAAGCATGCCAAGAGCGTTGCACGGTACACCGCCATCTTCTGCTTGGGGTCTTTGACATTTAACTTCTGCAATTTTCCCCCTTTGAACACTTCGAACTTGTCTTTCTCTATGAGCGTATAATCCCCTTGGGGGTGCGTATAGTCCATACGCAGGTTTTCCGGTGCCTCAAACTTCATCGTTCCTTCCGACACCGTGGTCTTGTTCATCTTCGGCATCACCCGCGTCTCCACGAACGCGAACGTACGCGTCTCGTTGGGCTGATGAAGCGACAGGATGGTCGTTGCTATCAATAATATCAGTTTAATCATGACTTTCTGTTTTTAATTTTCATATACAAACGGTACAAATTAGGCTCCAGGGTATAGGAGAGCATGATCGTGGTGATCATTCCTACCAGCGAGGCAAAACTGATGCTCTGTACAGCCGGGTGTTTGGCAAAACCCAAAATGAGCATGCAGATGACGAGTATGACCGCTGAGAGCGTGATGGCCGTTTTGTTGTACATCATCGTCGGACTCTGTTCGTCGTTTTTGAGCAGTCCTTCGAGGATGAAGATCGAATAGTCCACGCCGATACCGAAGACGAACGACGAAACGATGATATTGACTAAGTTGAAGGGCTGACCGAAAAGCGCCATCGCACCAAGCACCGTGTACCATGAGAGCAGCATAGGGCAGAGGGCTATCAGTGTTAACCATATATTGCGGTACGAGACAAGCAAGAGCAGGAACACGAATGCCGAACTGATCCAAAGGATCGTATTGAAATCATCGTGCAGCAATTCCACGAGGTCCGTGCAGTAGTAATAGGGGTCCATCAGCATGCAACCCTCTTGTGCGGTAAGACGGTCTTTGACCGCCTCTGCCTCCTCCGGTGCACAGGTAAGCGAGAAATAGACGAGTGCCTGATCACCAACCTCTTCGTATAAGTTATCCAAAATCGGCTGCGGCAATAGTCCTGCTTCGGTGAGCAGTTCGGGTTGCTCAGGTTGCGCCATCATCTGCTTAAAAGGCAAGAACATCGACGCATCAATGCCCGTCTTGTCACAAGCCTTCGTCACATTCCGCCATACCTCCGCTTGCTTCTCGGGCGTGAAGTACTGTTCCCACGCTTCGATACGTGCCTCTTGCTGTGCAAGCGATGGCATCAACAAGTGCATCTTCGTGCCGCTCACTTCTTCGATACGCGGCAGGGCTTCCAGTGCCTCTTCAACGGTCGGAGCTATCGAAGCGAAATACAGTTCGGTCTTACCGTCATTCATCCACTCGTTCCACGATGCCTCGGCTCGTGCGCAGTCATCGCTGACGTAGCCTATGTTAAGCAGGTTACTGTCAAACTGATACTTTCCCGAGAAAGCGATGCAGATCACTACCCACAGAACGGTCAGTGCCACGATCACTTTATTGCGGTCGATGGGGTAGGCGTTGATGCGCTCCAAGAACCGGAAAGCGCGTTCGTTCGGCGTGTACTTCTTCGGTAAGAAATGCGGCATAAAGACCAGACTGAAAATGGTCGTTCCGAGGATAGCCAGTAACGCAAACAGTCCGAAGTCACTCAGCAGACGCGACTGCGTAAAGAGCAGTCCGGCAAACGCACCGATGGTGGTGAGCGAACCCAACAAAACGGGTTTGGTTTGCTCTTTCATTGTCTGCTTCACGTCACCTGTGTAGATATAATGAATCAGCACATGCAGTACATAACTGAACGCTACACCCAGTACGATTGCACCGATACCCATACTCATGATCGATACGCCTCCTTGGTAGATATAGAGCCCTGCCAACGCCAGCAATGAACCGAAGGTCAAGGCACCTACGGTGAGTACCTGATACAGCGGGCGTTTGAGGCATAGTGAGAGCAGAATCAGAATAATGACCATCGCGATAGAGACAGTGATATAGATATCTCCGCTCATTCGTTCGCTGTTACCTCCTGCCAACACGATTGTACCGTGATAGAGGATGTCGATGCCCGGGTACTGCGTGCGTATCTCGTCCCTTACCTTGTTCATCGTGCGCACCAAGCGCTTTGCTTCCCGCGAGTTGTCGGTACCGAACGAAGGAGTGATAAATCCGATACAGGTATGTCCGTCTCTACCGTACAGGTGGTTGTTCTGAAAACGCGTCTCCAACTCGTCAGCGCCATCCAAAGGAAGAGCCTGCCCGATCGTACCCAACGCAATGCCACACGGGTCGTACGAGATAGCGTCATAGAGGTTTTGACCCAAATCCGTATCCAAGAAATCCTGATAGAAAAGCAGTTGTTTCTCGATATGCTCCACCGAACACAAGGAGTCCAATTGAGCAGCGCTGCAATCGATATACGCAGGCGTATGACTCATCGCATAGTCGGCTGCATCGATGACCATCATCGGGTCGATGTCCGAGAGGGTATAGAGGATAGACTGTCGTTCTGCCGTAACTTCCGTGACTCCTGCCATAAAAGCATCAAGCGCTTCCGCCAGCTCCTCTTGACTCTTGACTCCTGACTCTTGACTCTCGTCCATCGGCGCTGCCTGCACGAAGATCTTGTCCTTCAACTTGATGTTGAGGAAGGTCACACGGAACGCTTCATCTCCCGTTTGGGGAAGAAGTTGGAAGATGTTCTCTTCAAACACACAGTGTGCACCGAGCCAAGCGAGCACCGCTACACACAAGACTAATATGCTATTACGTATATAACCCACCGTTGATACCGATACATTCACCGGTTATATAACCCGCATCTTTCGATGCCAAGAAAGCCACTACTGCCGCTACCTCATCGGGTTCGGCAAAACGATTGAGCGGGATCTGTTTCTTGAGTTCCGCCTCGTCCAGTCCTTCCACCATGTCGGTTTTCACGAATCCCGGGGCTACCGCATTGACGGTGATATTCTTCCGTCCTACCTCTTGTGCGAGCGCTTTGGTGGCTGCAATCAACCCACCTTTTGCCGCCGAGTAGTTACACTGTCCGGGAAGACCCTTGACACCCGACAACGAGGCCATGTTGATGATACGACCGTACTTATGCCGGATCATCGGTTGCAACAGCGGACGAGTGACGTTATAGAACGAGAAGAGGTTGGTGGTCACCACGCGCTCGAAATCGTCCGTTTCCATCCATATAAGCAGGTTATCCCGACGGATACCGGCATTGTTCACCAGCACTTCGATATAGTCTTCCGGGTGTTCCGCTTGCCATTTCTCAATGACCGCCGTACACTCTTCGCGGTTGGCCACATCGAACTTAAGCAACTCACCGTCACCACCTGCCTCGCGTATATGCGCCAAGGTCTCTTCGGCTGCCGCGTCATTCGACTGGTAGTTGATAAGGATAGCATATCCTTGTTGCGCCAGTCGTAGAGCCACCGCTCTTCCGATGCCACGACTTCCGCCTGTTACTAATGCAAATTTATTCATATCTAACGATTTAACATTTTAACAATTTAACGATTTAACGATCGTCTCCATCCCCACGATCTGTGCGGCCGTGATAACCGACGTCATCGACACACCGAGCACACCGTGTAGGTTGAGGTTCTGACCGGTCAGCAACACGTTCTCTATCGGGGTCTTGGGTGCCAAGACGGTCGTCAACGGAGACCTCCAGTCTTTGCGTATACCGTATGCCGACCCCTCTGCCGTATGCGTGAAGCGGTTGTAGGTCAAAGGCGATGATGTATAGACATGCTCTATCGCACCGCGCAGCGCCGGCAGACGTTTCTCTACCAGACGAATACATTCTTCTGCTTTCTGCGCTTTGAAGGCCTCATAGTCTTCGCCCCGCAAGTCTGCCACTTGACTCCACCGCATCGGTGTCAACAAATCCAAGGCAGCCTGATCCGGATAGAAACTAACCATCACACTATTGACCTTAGAAGTATCCACGTTCCATAAGTCCGTTCCTTCGCGGTGCACGAAGATATTGCGATTCAGGTACGGCATCGCGTCGGTTTTAAGGCATATGTTCGCAGTGAACATACCGAAAGTCTCTTCGAGCGAGTCGATACGCCTGCGGTATATCTTACGGATACTCGTGCTGTCTGCCAACAACCGCATCACCTCTTTGGGATGCACATCGCAGATGACATAGTCCGCTTCAATGAACTCGTCTCCAACCCATACACCGGTCGCTTTACCGTCTTGGTCCTCGATGTGTGTGACGCCCGCGCGCGTACGAACAAGCCCTCCCATGCGTGCGATGTCTGACACCAGATGGTTGGCTATCTGTTGACCGCCACCCCGCAGACGCCAGGCACTCTGGATGAACGAGTTATTGATCTGCGCAAAGACATACAGCGGTAGCGAGTCTTTGTTGAGTTCCAGTTTCAGACTTGACCCCGACAGCACGTTACGCAGTACCGGATCGTGAATCGTCTCACAAAGGAACTCGTATGCCGAACGGGCAAAGAGCGAGGTACTATAGAAATCTTCCGCCTCACGCGGTGCAAACGCATCGAATATATGTTCGCCTACGTTCCGAAGGAATTCCGTATAACGGCGAATCCCGTCTTTCTCGTGCGGGAAGGCTTCTGTGAGCGTCTCAATGAAGCGCTCATGACCCGACGCCAAGGCATACCGCTTGTCACCCAGTACCACCTCATCGAAGCAGTCTTCGTCCAACTGCAACCAAGGCAAATCTAACAAGTTGAAATACTTGAACAGCGGATACAAAGACTCGCCTTCGCGCAGCCCGCCTACATAATGAAAACCGGTGTCAAAGAGCGTCTCGCCGCGACGGAAAGACTGCAAACAACCGCCTACCACATGCTCTTTCTCGAGCACCGTAACGCGGATGCCGTTTTTTGCCAGGATATAAGCGCATTGTAAGCCACCTAATCCTGCTCCTATGACCACCACCTGTTTATTCATCTTTTGTCACTTCCGCTTTGAGCGTCATGTAGTTCTCTTCGCCCTTACCGATCTCGGCATTTAGTACCCATCGCTCGTCTTTGGGTGTCAACGCGATTTTGAGTTCCAAGTCCGCATGCGTTAGCGGCGTGATGAGGGTAGTCAGACGACAACGGTTGAGTTTGATCATTCGCAGCGGAAAACCGATCACTTTTTCAGCGCACGCAAGCACCATCTCGATGTTACATACGCCCGGTGACACCGGTTCACCCGGAAAATGGCCCTCGTAGACCTTGCAGTCCGGATTCAACCGAACAGCAAAGAGGCCGGAAAAACCGTCTATTTTCTCACTCGTTATTGAAAAATAATCCCTCATTCCTTCAAGAATATTTTCTTATTTCACTTCGTTCAAACGATTATTTTTCCTTTAGAAAAATTTTCATCTGACAACTCGCCATGACCGCATCTTTCACCTTTGTCTCTGCGCTGATAAGACGTATACCGCCTACTTCGGTCATCAACTGTATTCTCGTCTTCAATTCATCGCCTACCTTCGGTAGCGAACTTAACGTACAGTCTTTGATCTCTCCAATATAACCGAGTCGGGGTTCTTCGCCTCGTGCGAACGTACCGTACCCTGCAAAAGCAGCTGCAGACTGTGCGATATGCTCGATCAGTCCGGGTTCGCGAAAACGACCGTTACGAACGAAGATATTGTCCTCTTGTACGGTCAGACCGGTCTCAGCACAGGTCTCGTCAGCAGACCATACAACGTCCACCATCACAATAGGGGGACGCTGTGGAATCAACTGATAGATGTCCGTTCCTCCGATCACGATCTCTCTGCCAAGTAGTCGTACAAAGCGTCGAAAGTCAGGATCTTACCCAGGTCAGCGGTCGGGATCTTAACACCGAACTCACTCTCGATAAGGGCTACCATATCGACCAAGCTCAGACTATCCAACTGAAGCGTCTGTTTGATGTTCGCTTCCGGGGTGATGATCGACTCTTCTACTTCAAACTCTTCTGCCAAACATGCATTTACTTTGGCAATTAATTCTTTTTTGTCCATGATTTTGTATAATTTTATTAACGATTTAACAGTTTAACGATCTAACGATTAACGTGGCATTCGTTCCGCCAAAGCCGAAACTATTACTGAGGAACGTATCGAAATGTTTCTCAATGCGCTTATTCGGGATCAACAGTTTCTCGCTGTCCTCGTCGGGGTTCTCGAAATTGAGATTCGCTGCGATGAAGTCATTCTGCATCATCAGCATCGAATAGATCACTTCACTCGCACCCGCCATCCACATCTCGTGGCCGGTCTGCGACTTGGTGGAAGTAACCTCTATACGGCTGTCACCGAACACATTATAGATCGCTTTCGCCTCGTTCGCATCACCCACATGCGTTGATGTGGCATGCGCGTTGATATAACCGATCTCATCAATACGTACCCCTGCACGCTCGATCGCCATGCGGAGCGACTTACTCGGACCTTCAACGTTGGGCGAAGAGATATGTTCGCCGTTGGCGGAGAAACCGTACCCTAACACTTCGGCGATGATCGGTGCACCACGTTTCACAGCATGCTCATAGTCCTCTATGATAACCGTTGCTGCACCACCACCGGGCACCAAACCGTCACGGTCACGGTCGAAGGGACGAGATGCTTTCTCTGGTGCATCTTCGCGAACAGAGAACGCGGAGATACCGTCAAACGAACCGATCGAGAAAGGATTCACTTCCTGTGCACCACCGCAGACAATCATGTCTTGCAGACCGTTCTGAATCAACAAAGCACCCAAGCCTATCGCATGCGCACCACTCGCACACGCACCGCTGATAGTCAGGTTGATACCGCGCAGATGAAAGATCGTACCGAGGTTCATCGTCACGGTCGAGTTCATCGACTGGAAGATAGCTCCGCTACCGCACAGCATCGTGTCGTGCTTCTCGCGTATCGTATCCACCGCACGCACCACCGGATCGGCACTCGAGTCATTGCCGTACAGCAACCCCACATCGTGCTTGTCCAAATAGTCCTGGTCGATATTGGCGTTACGCAAAGCCTCTACCGTCGCACAGTACGCGTACTTGGCCTGCTCCGGCATGTACGCACGTTGCGAACGACTCAACGCAGACTTCAAATCAGGAATTTCTACTTTAGCGGTCAGGCCCGAACGGAAACCCATCTCCTTGCGGACGGGATCAAGAATGATACCTGACTTGCCGGTGTACAGTGCATCGCGCACTTCATCCAGCGAATGACCAAGGCAGGACCAAATGCCCATACCTGTAATAACTACTCTTCTCATTATAATGCTTTTCTCAAATTTTCAAATAAACTGTCTCTCTTAGCCATGAGGCTCTTGACTCTTGACCCTTGACTCTTGACTAATAACTTCGCATTCCGCCACGTCGCTTTCATCCACTTGCCGTTATGGAGAGCGAACCATGCCAGCGGCCAGGAAGCGAGTAACATCCAAACGATGGACTGCCACCAAAGCCCCCAAACAAGACCGCAGATCAGCACGGTAAAGAGGAAGAACAACGGAATACCGAATACTACCGGCACGATGAAACGCACACTGTTGGTGAACATCGGATCGGCTTTCACAAACGGATAAGGCAGCAGATAATGAACGATATTCGGATACAACGACACAATCCATAACGGCAGTAAGGCCAGTTGTACCACCATACCGCATACCGTCTGCGCCCAGTTCTTCCGGCCTACTATATCCCGCTCCGTGATGCCCAAGGCTTTCTCTTCGTTCATCACCTCTTCAATCGCACTCCAGAACTCGGGACTTTCAACTTTCGACTTTAAACTCTCCACTAACTTCCTGTCACTCGCCAACTTATCGGGCAAGTACGCCGGGTTACCTCCGTTCGCACGGCAGTAGTCCCGACCGAAAGCACTCTTACGCAACCACTCGATCTGCTCGTAATGGTCCAGATCGCGGATATCGAGCATCATCGCTTCTATCCGCTCACGAATGATCTTATTCACCTCGCGCTGCGCCGTACGCGGCTTGGTCTGATACATCTCGTACCATGGTTGCAACGACACCGGTTCGCCGTAACGGATGATACATTGTGTGCCTACCTCAATATAGTCCTCGTAGTGGTTTGCACAAGGTACAATCTTAAAGTCCTTCTTAAAACCCGCTTTCTTAGCGGCCGTGAAGGCCATATGGGTGTAACCGAAAGTGAAATCATCGAACCAGTGTTTATTCACATGAATACCCGCAGGGTAGATGATCAGTCGGTTACCGTCCAGAATCTTGTTGTACATCGTGTTCATCGTCTCTTCGTTCTTCGCCATGTCTTCCGGTGATGCACCGAACTCGGCACGGAAAGTAGGTAACATACCTAACCACAAAAAGAACTTGGACAACACCGGTCCTACCAGATCGAACGCGTCTGCGCGAGCCAACACATACGGGTGCGTATCGTTCTCCAAACCCAATAACAGGTTCAACGGATCGTTCGCAGCGTTCTCATGATTCGACACCAACATACAGAGTTCGCCCTTCGCAGGAATATTCTCCTTCCCCTGATAATACATCTTGTACATCAGGTGCTCGTTGATGAAACGAACATAGGTTTTGAAGATCCTATAATCCCATGATGCAATATATTTCTCTTTTGCCATAATTCGTCTAAATTAACAAATCGGGCGCAAAATTACAAAAAATATTTGACATACGCAAGTATTTTCAAAAATATAGAGAAAAAAATACTTTTTTTCTTGTATATATTAAAAAAAAACGCTACCTTTGCAGCCACTTAATTAAAAAATCTACTTTTATGCGTAAATTTTATTTCTTTTGTGTTTTGGCTGCAGTAGCCCTAATGCATACCGGCTGTTTTTTATTGATGGGTTCAAGTTCGAGTTCAAGTTCAAGTTCGAGTAACAACACTACCACTACCAATCCCGAACCTGCTAAACCGACGGTAGACTATGCTCCTCAGACTCTCCGGCACGGTGCGTATATATCTTTCGTTCGCCCGGGCGGTGAGACGGTCAAGATCGTTTTCGAATCCAATTATGCCCCGGATATACCCGAGTGTAACGTTACCAACGGCCGCCTCAATGCAGCCTATTACCGGTACGACGGATTTAATATGTCCAGCTTGACATACAACTACAATATCAATGGTGAGATGTCCAAACAATACAAGGCAGAACTGAACTTCACCCACGAAACGGGTGGCACGATCGTTTTCCTGGAGTCCAACCAGACCACAGGATTTACTTATCGTCCCTGATTCGTTCGGCTAAGTATTCCTGTTCCGGTTGACCCGGCGTAGGGATAAGCTCTGCTTTGTCCAGTACATCGAGTGCCTGAAAGTCCATGATGGTGGAGTACCCCGAACGGGCGATGATACGTTGCGCACCCGTCAAGGCTGCAACTAACTCGTTATCAGAGAGATAAGGCACGATCGTTATGTTCCCGCGTTTGATGCGGGTGTTAGGACGAGAAGGAAGACCTTGTACAATAAGTACTTGGTCTTTTTTGTCTGTATAACGCGCTACGATCTCTTTCTCTAACATCGTTCGCTGCGGCTCAAGACCAGAGAGAACAGCGACGATATTGTATGGTGTCGTGATCTCGTGATCTCGATATCTCGTGGTCTCGAATCGACTCAGCGGCCCGATATATTCAATGGTAAATGGTAAATGACCAAATCGTAAATGGCTTGGGTGTCCCATCTCTCCGCTAAGACTCTTTTCTTTCTCCTCAAAATCAGGCACCCAGACTTCATCAAAACGGCTATAAATACGTTTATGCAACCGCTCTGCCACCGGTTCCAACCACCTCCAGCCTTTGGGCAACATAATATGTAGTTGGTGCGTCATATAGACCGCCTTCGGCTGACAGACCGTTTCACTGTTAGACCGCTTCGCTGACAGACCGTCCTTCGGACTGACAGAGTACAGACCGAAACGGTTGTCGGAGACGATGAGGTCGAAGGGCTCTTCCCGAAGCACGGCTTTGAGGATGGCATGGTCTTTGAACGACCAAGCAATCAGTTGAGGCATCGCACGAAGCATCGCGAAGACCTGTCGCGAACCTTTGCTGTAACGCAGGTTCAGCGGTGCTAAATAGACATACCTTAGTTTAGGAAAATGCTTGCGCAGAAGTGTCAGACTGTCCCCGTCACCACCCAAAATAACCTCGTCTCCTGCATCAAGGAAACGCTGCACAAGCGGAACGCAACGACTCGCGTGTCCGAGTCCCCAATTGAGTGGAGCAATGAGAACTTTCATAATTGTCAATTGTCAATTATCAATTTTCAATTATAACTAAGCGCTGATGCTGACATTGTAGCCTTTGGCTATAAGCGGAGCGGCGATACGCTCCATCTCGTCGCGTGGGATCTTCTCCAGATGCTCCTCCGGCGTCTTGCGGTCGATGACATAGATCATGATCTGTTTGGGGCGAAGCGTCTCTACTGCCTCGTACCAAGCCTTCAACTCTTCCGGCGTCGTGTTATCGATCCTCAGCCCGGCATGTTCGCCTCTCAAAAAACAAGTCTGCAACGTGAAATCACCCTCGAACTGTTTCAGCCACTCCATGATCTTAGCCACCGTCAGACCTTCATTCACCGGCAAGTCGATACGTCGCATCATCTCGTCTGTCGCGGCATCGAGCTTAAGAATCCGGTTGTCGCAAAGTCGCAAGGCTTGCACTACATCCTGTCTTCCCAACTGCGTCGAGTTGCTCAGCACACTCACTTTCGCCTTCGGGCAGTACCGGTCCCGCAAAGCGATCGTATCTTCGATAATACCTAAGAAATCGGGGTGAAGCGTCGGTTCACCGTTACCGGAGAAAGTGATGACATCAAGCCATTTACCATTTTCGCATTTACCATTTACCATTTGGCTTAACGCCTCTTCCAACGCCTCTCTCACCTCTTCTCGGGTCGGTAGTTGAGGATGGTTCACCGGTTCATTCCAACCGCACTCACAATACACGCAGTTGAACGTACACAACTTGTGCTCAAGCGGCATCAGTTCGACACCCAGACTGGTGCCTAAGCGACGACTGTGAATAGGGCCATATACAATACTATTGAATAACACGGTTGCCTAAAATCTTACAAATCTCATTGCGTTGGTTAAGCAGCATAGGTTGGAACTTGAGCAACTCCAACTGCGCATTGATATCTCCTGCCGCTTGGGCATTTTTCATTCGCTGCTCCAATTCATCAATCTGACCGTTAATAACCGTCAACTTGATCTCAAACAACAAGCGTTTCACCAACTCACCCAACTGCATCTCGTTGTTCATCTCGGCGAAGCGGTAGGGGTCGGCTATCATATCGACAGCCAAAGCACTGACACTCGGGTCGGGATGGAACTTAAAGAAAGTCTCGGCCTTGAATCCGGGTTCCTTACAATGTGCCTTGAACTCATCAATCATCGTCTGATAAACAGGTCGCGGCGCCTGCACCTGATCGCCCTCAAGCGTATAAATAATCAACTCTCCTATCGTAAACTGCTCTTCATCCACCTCTATAGGCCGCTCACCGTATTTGACCACCAACTGAAAGAGGTTGTAGAAGTTGGTTTCCAGACCGCTGCGCTGTGAGACCGTTGCACTGTGAGACCGTTGCACTGTTAGACCGGCTTCGCCTGTGAGACCGTTCTGCGAACTGTTAGATTCCGGAGTCTCACTTCTCACAACGTCAGTGCTCTCACTTCTCACTTCTAATTTTGCCTTCTCCCTTTCCTCAGCCCGTTTGCGGCGAATATTAACCACTTCATTCGTCAGCACTTTCTCACTCATATGCAACCTCTCCGCGCAGTCTTTGATATAGACCTGACGGGTGATCATATCAGGAATAAAAGCAATCGAAGAAGTTATATCTTTGATGAGCGTGGCACGTTTGTAAGGGTCCTCACCCGCCTCTTTGCTGAGCAGTGTCGATTTGAAACGGATGAAATCCGTCTTGTGCGTTTCGATATAATGGATGAACTCGGTCGAGTCATGGCTCTGTGCATAACTGTCCGGATCTTCACCCTCGGGCAGTAACACCACCTTCACGTTGAATCCTTCCTCCAGAAACATGTCGATACCTCGTAATGCCGCATGGATTCCAGCCGCATCACCGTCATACAACACGGTGATGTTACTCGTGAATCGCTGTATCAATCGTATCTGCGGTTTCGTCAGTGCCGTACCGCCACTCGCCACCACATTCTCGATACCCGACTGGTGCATGGAGATAACATCCATTTGTCCTTCCACCAGATAACACATATCGGCGCGAGAGATAGCCTGTTTGGCCTGAAAAAGCCCATACAACTCGTTCGTCTTGGAGTAGATAAGACTATCCGGCGAGTTGACATATTTGCCGACATTATCCTTCTTCTTAAGGATACGTCCGGCGAAGGCAACAGGCTTACCGCTGACAGTAAAAATAGGGAACATCACGCGGTCGCGGAAACGGTCGTACAACCTACCGTCTTCACTCTTACCCACCACGCCGACACCGATCTTCGTGTCCACATCATTGGTGATGAACTCCTCTTTGAAACCTTTCGCTTTGAGTGCTGCGGCGAGCGGACTGCCTTTCTCCGGTGAATAACCCAACTGGTACTTGCGAATGATATCATCCCTCAGTCCGCGTTCGCGGAAATAACTCAGACCTATCGCTTGACCTTCTTGCGTCTCCCATAGTTGTTGTTGGAACCATTGGTTAGCGAACTCGTTCACCACGAACATCGACTCCCTGTTGTCCTGTCGCTGCTGCTCCTCTTGGGTCATCTCGCGCTCTTCGATCTCTATATGGTATTTCTTGCCCAACTGCTTAAGCGCCTCCACGTACGAGCATTGTTCGATCTCCATGATGAACTTGACGGCGTGACCCGAGGCTCCACAACCGAAACACTTATAGATTCCCTTCGACGGACTGACGGTGAACGAACCCGTCTTCTCGTTATGGAAAGGACAGAGCCCGATCAGGTTCGCTCCGCGTTTGCGCAACGTCACATAATCCGCAACGACCTCTTCGATCTTCGCCGTCGAATTAATCCTGTCTATGGTCTCTCTGGGTATCATACCGCTAACCTCTAACCACTAACCGCTAACCGTTAATCTTCATACCAAATATACATACCGATCTTGATACTCCATTGGTCCAGACGACCACGGGTATAACGGTCATAACTCTGCCCGAGCGGATCAACGAACTCCTTATTCGCATACGGGTTAATCAGACCGAAGTCATACCCTCCGCGCAAGAAATAACGCTTGTACTGAAAGCCCGCACCGACACCCCAGGTGATATTGATTCGCCTCAGGTGCTCGTTCTCCACATCCGTGGTATAAGCACTGTACCGGTTCGCTTCCACCTCGTCTGTCAGGTCATTACGCAGGTAGTTATTCACATCCAACGTGATACCGCACTGCAAGGTCGGACCCGTATATAACATCAGATACGTCTCTTTCGCCACTTGGAACTTATACTGCCAGTCAACAAACAACTCCACCTCGTTGAACAGCGTCTGCGTTTTGACCGAATAAGAGGTGTTTTTCTTCGTCCAGTCGGTATGTCCGCCACCGAAGGTGTAGTTGATGCCAATCGTGCTACCGAAACCCAAAAAATAACTGGCATCATACACCAAACCCACCTTAAAACCGTTCAGGCGAATCGTGTTCACCAACGAGTCCTTCGGGTACGACTTGTCCGGACTATTCAACCGCAATATAGGTTGTGCCCAACCCACCTGCAATCCAAAACCCTGCTTCGGCCGATCCAATGCCCACGCACTAACCGTCACACAAATCAAAAATAATGCTACAAAACTCTTTTTCATATTTGTCTTTATTCCTTAAATCTCACTTCTCACAACGTCAGTGGTCTCACTTCTCACTTCTCAACCCTCCTAAACACATCCCACGGACTCGTCGGCCGTATCTCATCGGCCCAGAAGAAAATAGTCAACCTGTCCCCTCCGTCGGGTATCTGGTCCATCGGATAGAGCACACCCGTCGTCTCCTTAGTAAACAGCATATGGTCGATCTTCTGCTGTTCAACGAACATCTTGATATGACTGCTCTCCGTTGTGTTCATTCCCACGAACGAACCATCACTCTCCTTGGCATAATAGATCGTCAACGCATTGCCGTCGGTATCCACGGTCTTCACCTCTCCTTCTATCAGGCTCGCTACTACCTCCTTACCGCTCATCTGGTTGAACAGATCCAGCGTGTCGTGCATCACGCACAAGGCGTTACCGATACCTATCGTATGATCCACTGCACCGCTGATGATAAACACGATCATACTGTCCGCCGACAACTGCTGGTTCTCCGACCAACAGATAGGCTCCGTATAGAGATGAATCGTCGAATCCGAACCGAGGTACACCAGCGAGTCACAAGTCATCTGCATGTCGTCCCGATACACCCGCACACCATAATACGCCCGCGCCCGACGATAGGTACTGTCCATCAGCGCACTGTCTGTATAATGGAGCTCTTCCGTAAAAAGCGTGTCGGCGTGTATATACGTGTAATGGGCACTGTCCGACCAATCGATCATCAACGCACTGTCCGTCGCATAACCCCTACTGTCCTCTTCCCACATCTGACCGTACTGACCGGTCAACGTCATCTTCTGCGTCGAGTCCCGCATAATCATATCTCCCAACACCTGACCGAAACCGATCTTCTTGTCATAGTAAATCGTGTCACCCGTCATCATCTTGCCGTCCTCATGGTGTACCACCGAACGGTCTAACAGCATCGACTGCTCCGTGTCTGTGTTATACCAACCGAGCGAGGTATGGATGTCGGTCTCTTTGTCATACACGATAAGCGTAGGACTCACGATATCGGCCACTTTCGTATCCGTGTTATACAGCAAGGTGTCACTCGTTAACACAAAATTCGGATTGGTCAACTCCACCTCTTTGCTGAATATAGCCTGCTTCGTGTTCGGGTGGTAATGGCCCCTCACAGACACCAAGGTGTTCAACGAGTCCCGCACCGTACCGTTGTGGAAATAATATGCCACCGAAGCGGCTCGGTCGTAGTTGAGACTGTCCGTCGTCAGTATAGTCGGGTTCTCCCCTTCACGACCATGAATCAACCGCACATGCTGTCGCAAACGGGCTAACTTGGTATTTCCGTCATAAAAAAGTTTATCCCCGAATGCCTTCAATGTGTCTCCTTGCACCAACCGTACATGCCCGAAAGCGTCCAACGAGTTCGTGCTTTCAT
>Ga0310690_10002534_pt1 | contig 29438 bp, 21 predicted proteins | sample AusTroGonzalo_MG_2_FD_207661 | JGI IMG/M metagenome (GOLD analysis project Ga0310690, IMG submission 207661) | Bovine rumen microbial communities from tropical cattle in Woodstock, Queensland, Australia - Gonzalo_04 (v2) (version 2) | ecosystem: Host-associated > Mammals > Digestive system >...
ATGAAACGCATCACTTTATTATTAGTCATTCTAACCGCCTTTTACTTGGGCTTCGCCCAGGAAGAAGTCGCCATCGAGCAACGCATCGAGCAACCTATTAATATGTTAAGGATTCATCCCGGCTGGGAAGTACACCTGCTCCACCAAGAGGCCGACAGCGGCTATCGCGTCGCCATCGTCACCAACGAAGATTATGCTCCCTTTGCCTTCAACGTGCAGCTTTGCAACGTGAAGGGCGACACCTTGACCATCTTGGAGAACACCCAACTGCCACAAGGCACCGTGGTAGAGGTGGAGGGACCTATGACACTCGGGGAACTCGATATATACCCTCGGGCAACGGCTAAAGCAGACAGAATCCTCACAGCTCAACAGGACAGTCCTTCAAGCATCTATGTAGGCACCAACTCAAATCTTTACATCCGACATTTCCAAGTCACGACCCCGGAAAGCTCACCCATGATTGACGTTGGGGACAACGCCAAGTTTACCATCGACACCCTTTCGGGAAAGGGAGACATCGCTGCGAAGACTTATACCAATGCCGATTTTCAAATTGTCACCAATCATCTTGAAGGAAAAATAGCATGGATTCAAAACGAAAACACACCTGGCGGACATTATCAGCAAAAGGATTCGAGGGTCATCAAAACCAAAAAAGTCAACGGCGAGTGGGTCTCCACCGACCACAGAAAGGTTTGGAACAACGCCATTTCCGTTGATGCTTCCTTTGGCTATCGCATGGGCACCAATCCCGAGAATGCCGACAGCCCCTTCCTGCAAAACGGAACATTGTCGGTCAACTTTGGATTGAGCACTTATTTCCGTTTCAGCAACAAGTTGGGATTGAGTACAGGTGTCCTTTTGAATACCAACAAGCACTACTTATGCCATCAAGTGAGCTATGTTGAGGATGCCTTGGTGGTGACGGACGGACAAGGGGATTTCCAACGCAATCGATTAAGAAGCTCTTACATAGGCATACCCGTCACCTTGTATTATTTCCTTGGCAAACAGCAAACCGAAAGCTTTTCGCTGGACTTATTCTGTGGTCGCCTTTGCGGAGAGATTCTGAACACCAGCATAGATCCAACCAAGTTGATAGGCTTTAAGAATTGGACAAAGGAATATATCGATGGCACTTTCAACCCCTGGAAATTGGAAGCAGGTCTCAGCTTTAACACCCAACATTTAGGTTTCATCCACGGAATAAGGGTCTTCACCAACCTTTTGCCTGAATACAAACCTGGTGTCACCACAGACAAATTCAGGAGCATTGGATTTGAAATCAAACTTTGACCGATTATTGTAATATTTCCCTACCTTTGTTGTCTAACATGATGAACGTTGCAACGAAAACGCATTATGAACAACGACAAGGAACATCAGTTTGAACTTTTGGTGCGGCAGCACAAGCGGACCATCTACACGGTGTGCTACATGTTCTCGCGCAACAAGGCCGAAATCGACGACCTGTTTCAGGAAATCCTCATCCGGCTTTGGAACGGCTTCGATACCTACGAGGGTCGCAGCAACGCCCGCACTTGGATCTACCGCGTGGCGCTCAACACGGCCATCAACCAAGACAAGAAGGAACGCCGGCGCATTGAGACCGTCCCGCTGACGGTGGACATCGACCCCTACGAGGCCGACGACCCCAAGACGCAGCAAATCCGCGAACTCTACGACCGCATCTCGCGCCTCGACCTTATTGACCGAAGCCTCATCCTGCTTTGGCTCGAAGGCATCAGTTACGACGAAATCGGGGCCATCATCGGCATCACGCCCAACAACGTAGGGGTGAGGCTCATGCGCATCAAGGAAAAATTGGTGAAAATGTCAAACAACGAATGAAAGGGAATCATCATGGAAAATCAGGAAAACAACAATATGAGCGAACTGGACCAACTGAAAGCGCAATACGAAACGCTGAAACAGCAGTTCGACCAACAGGAAATCGTCAATGATAGGTTGATGAAGTCATCCATCAAGCAGGGCACGGACTTCTACAGACGCAACCGGATGAGGAGCATTATAATGTGTCCGTTGGCTGCCATTTTTGGTCTATTAGGAATCAAATTGTGGTTTGGCAACAATCTTTCGTTAAGTCTGTTTTGGGTCGCATTTATGTTCACTTGCCTGGTCATTGAACTTGTTTTGACTCGCAAATTCCAGCGCAAAACATTGGAAAACGACGATTTGCTCGTTCTTTCCCACACCGCTCGAAGTTTCAAGAAACTCTTTTCCGTCTTTACCGTCCTGAATTATTCCACTGGACTCATCCTTGTTTGTGGCTTGTTAATGTCATTGGTGGGCGAAAACTATAGTGGAAAGCCAATGATGTTGACATTTTTGGCAGTTGTTGTTGGAATGATAGTTTTGGGGATTAGTGAAATTCGCTATAAGACAAGGCCTTGCGACGAGATTATTCGACAAATTGAGGCTTTTGAGACAACAACAAATAAAGAAACAGGTTTCAATAAGAAACAGCAGTGGTTCTGCATCGCCATGATTGTCGCATTCGTTGGTCTCGACCTTTGGGCTTACACGATTGTCGGAACCTACCTGAAACTGCCCCCGATGTGGCGCACCGTGGAATATGTACGGGCTGCAGATGACCATTTGACGGAAGGGAAACTGGCAATCTGGGAAGTCTTTGCCGATACGGTCGTCCCCGAAAAAGATGTCCCGGAATTGTTACAAATCTTAGATCCTGGTCGTTGCGTTGTTATGAGAGGGCAACAGCAGAAGGTGAAAATAGAAGTGGGCAATGAAGCGATACGTAGTTGGAAACAAGATGAAAACAATCCCGAGGAGGTGAGGCTTTATTGGATGAAAAAGAACTCCCAAGAAGGTCCAGCCATTAGTTCAACGATGATTGAGGGCAAGCCGATGGTTCAAAGGGTGGATGTAACCAAACCTACCAAATACCCAAGCAACGTCTCCGTTCCGATGATCGTGTGGCTGACTCCCGAAGCAGGCCAACTATTGCGTGAATTTGCCAAGCATCTCACTGGCAAAAGAGGTGCCGTTTCCATCGATGGCGTGGTAGTTCAGGAATGGAAAATCATGAGCAACCTTGAGAATGGCTGTTTCTTCATCATGCGGGAATGGTCGTCAAAGGAAGAATTGGAGGCGTTCTGCGAGCGGTTGATTCGTCAGTGAGGTTTTCTCCTCTCACATCTGTTTGAGCCTGTTCTCTCTGTAAAACTAACTGCAACAACTGCAACAAACTGCAACAAAAGCTTTTTTTCGGGCCAAATCCTTGCCAAATCCAGTTTTTTTGTTTAATTTTGCAGACGCAAAAACAAAGTTCGAATGAGCCACGTTCATCCTCGTAACTATCTGTTTTTCTGCATAATAATGAGCATAGATAGACTTGTCTCCTGTCGAAACACGACAACTCATTCATTTCCAATACTTTAAAGCAAGAAAAACCATAGCAACTCTATAGCAACGCTATACCAAGCCTATACCTACTCTATGGCTCCTTTCTGGTAACTTCGAGGTAACTACGAGATAACTTCGTGATTCCTCTGAGATACCGCTCTGACAGCCTCTTCGAAACAGATAGCGGCCACCAAAATGACCGCGTTTGAATCAAAAAAAATCCGGAATTTCCAAATCTGCTATAGTTGTTGCAGTTGTTGCAGTTAAAATCACAGAGAGCGCATTTCTAAACGACATGGTTTTTTCCTTGACAGCAAAGAAAAACATGATGAACCACGACAAAGAACATCAGTTGGATTGAAAAAAAACCAACTTTTTTCTTGACAGCAATGAAAAAAGCAGTACTTTTGCATTAGAAAGTTGGAAAAAGTGTAGTAAACTTACACAAAATCGAACTTTATGATGTAAACCATGAGAATAGAAAGAGATATTATCAACCAGTTCAAAGCATGGAAAGAGGCTCCTGAAAGGAAGCCCATCCTACTGAAAGGAGCACGTCAGGTAGGTAAAACCTGGGTTATGGAGACCTTTGGCAAAGAATGTTTTAAGTATTGCGTCAAGTTTGACTTCGACCGACAGCCAGAGGTAAAGTCAGTGTTTCAGGCCACGAAGGACCCAAAACGCCTAGTAAAGGAACTGACACTCTATTGCGACCATCCCATTATAGCGGGAGAGACGCTGATGATTTTCGACGAGATACAAGAATGCGAAGAGGCACTGAACAGCCTGAAATACTTCTGCGATGAGGCTCCAGAGTATCACATCATCGCAGCGGGTTCGCTGCTTGGTGTGGCCGTCAAGCGGCGCAAGATGACAGTGCCTGTGGGCAAATTGAGAATCATCAACATGTTCCCCGTCACTTTTAGGGAATTCCTTCGTGCAAGCGATGTGAGCACCTATAATTATATTGAGGAGTTGGACGAGATTCACCACCTGCCTGATATCATCATGAACAAGCTGCGCACAGAATATAGGCGTTATCAGGTGTCGGGAGGCATGCCGGAATCTATTGTGGCACTGCTTGAAAACAGAGGCATCAGCGAGGTAGAGATTGCACTGCAAGGCATCCTCGACCTTTATGAGCTGGATTTTGCCAAATATGCAGAGCCTCGCGAGATTCCCCGCATCCATGCTATTTGGCATTCATTACCAGCCCAACTGTCGAAAGAAAACCGCAAATTCATCTATAAGGTAATCAAGAGCGGTGCCCGTTCAAAAGATTATGAGGATGCCTTGATGTGGTTAGAAGATGCAGGAATGATTTACAGGGTTTTCAGCATCAGCAAGCCGGGAATGCCCCTGTCGGGATACGAGGAAACGGATGCTTTCAAAGTGTATGCTTGCGACTGCGGCCTGCTTCGTCGGCTTGCGCATTTGCCTGCAACGGTAATTACAGACCCTATCGCCAACTATACGGAGTTTAAAGGCGCAATGGCCGAAAACGCTGTATTGCAATCCATCATGCCGTTTATGGATAACCAAAAGCCGTATTACTGGACATCGCCTGGAACGGCAGAGGTGGAGTTCGTTATCCAATGGGACAATGAAATCATCCCCATTGAAGTGAAGGCTGAAGACAACATCAACGGCAACAGCCTTTCGGTTTATACCAAGAATTATGCCCCCAATTATCGCATGCGTTTCTCTATGTTGAACCTCCAGTACAACAGCGGTCTGCTCAGCAGCCCTGCTCCACTGGCGGGATGGCTTGACAAGTGGATGAGTTGTCTAACATGATGAACGTTGCAACGAAAAAATTTCAACTTTTTTCTTGACAGTATTCAAAAAAGCCGTACTTTTGCAGTGTTCTAATAGACTAATACACTAATGCTACTGAGTACAACATACAGAATGTCAAGCGAAAGCGAAAAAACGGAATTATTTTCCTCAGGATGTAACAAAAGCGGACTTTCTGCGTATTACATACGGCAATAGTGTTGTGTAGACACCTCTTATAATAAAAAGGCGATGATTCGATTGGAAAAAATAAACAAGACCTACTTCGGAGCCCAGCCGCTACATGTGCTGAAGGGCATCGACCTCCATATCGAGGAAGGCGAGATGGTCAGCATCATGGGAGCCTCTGGTTCAGGGAAATCGACCTTGCTCAACATCCTGGGCATCTTGGACAACTACGACTCGGGCGACTATTACCTCAACGGCCAGTTGGTGAAGAACCTCACGGAGAACCAGGCTGCCGACATGCGCAACCAGATGATTGGCTTCATCTTCCAGTCGTTCAACCTGATTCCCTTCAAGACGGCAATGGAGAACGTAGCCTTACCTTTGTATTATCAGAACGTGAACCGCAAGAAGCGCAACCAGCTCGCCTTGGAATACCTGGAGCGTTTTGGACTGAAGGAATGGGCCGACCACTACCCTAACGAACTCAGCGGCGGACAGAAGCAGCGTGTCTCGATGGCCCGTGCCCTGGTGACCCAACCGAAAGTCATCTTGGCAGACGAGCCCACCGGCGCCTTGGACAGCAAGACCTCAGCCGAGGTGATGCAAATCCTTCGTGAGGTACACCAAACTGGTATCACCATGATCATCGTCACCCACGAAAGAGGCATCGCCCTCCGCACCGACAAAATCATCCACCTGAAGGACGGCGTGATTGAAAACATCGAAATCAACAACCCCGAAACCATCGACTTTACCCAAGAAATCAAATAATGGACTTCTGGCAGGAAATATTCATGGCCTTGAGCCGCAACAAGTTGAGGACCTTTCTCACGGGATTCGCCATCTCGTGGGGCATCTTCATCCTCATCGTGCTGCTTGCGGCAGGCAACGGCATCATGAATGGCATCAGCGATCAGTTCAGCGACCAAAGACGAAACGTCTATATGATTTTTAGCGGTGAGACCTCCAAACCTTTCAAAGGGCATGGCACCAATCGCTCCATTTGGTTCGACGACAGGGATATGCGGTTTTTGGAAACCGAAGTCAAGAATGTGGAAAAAGTGTCACCTCGCATTTATCGTAGCGGCTTTGCAACCTTCAAAGACCGTTCGAGTAGCATTACCCTGAGTGGCATAAGACCCGTTTTCAAGGAAATCAACGGCGTCAAACTCTTGGAAGGACGTTTTATCAATGAATTGGATGAGAAAAACAGCGAAAAAGTCCTCGTGATTGATGAGTCGTTGCGCGACAAACTCTTTGGTGACGACCTTTCTCCGCTGGGTCAATTTGTCATCGTCAGCGATATCGTCTATAGGGTGGTCGGCGTTTGTGAGAGCTTCGGCAATTCCAGCGGCGGCGACGGCTATGTGCCTTTTTCCACCTTGAAAGCCATCACAAGGGATACCCATTACTGGATGCTAAATTTCACCGTGAAAGGTTTGGAGACCAAGGAACAAAACGAGGCGTTCACCGAGTATCTGCGAACCCAACTGGCGCATTTTCATGAGTTTGACCCCGATGACACAGCTGCCGTTTACATCCGCAGCAGGCAAGAAGACTACTTGCAAACCATGAAGATTCTCAACACCTTGCAGCTTTTCATCTGGATTATCGGTTTCGCCATGCTGATTTCAGGTATCGTGGGTGTGAGCAACATCATGCGCATCACCGTGAAGGAACGCACCAACGAAATTGGCATCCGCAAAGCCTTGGGAGCCAAATCACGCTCAATATTGGCCTCTATCGTTACCGAATCCCTGATTATCACCACCATCTTCGGCTACATCGGGATGTGGCTCGGTATGGTGGCGGCTGAAGTTGGCGGCAACATCCTGAGCAAAGTACAGGAAGGCAAGGAAATCTCCTTGAACATCGTACCCAGCATCGACATCCGCATCGTATTGATGGCCACGGGCCTACTCATCGTCTGCGGTGTGCTGGCAGGCTTCTTCCCTGCTCGCAATGCCGTGAAAATCAAACCTATTGAAGCAATGAATTATAGATAAACCACGCATCATGTTCGACTTCGACGGCATACACGAGATTTGGCAGACCATAGCCCGCAACAAGACAAGAAGCTTGTTGACGGCCTTTGGCGTGTTCTGGGGCATCTTCCTCCTTGTGGTGCTTTCATCAACGGGCAACGGTTTCGAAAACGGACTGATGATGCAGGTGGAAGGTGTGACCCCCAACACGGCTTTCTTCTTCACCGATAAAACCAGCGAGCCCTATAAAGGCTACCAAAAAGGCCGCTCATGGTCGATGCAAATGTCAGATATCGAGGCACTCAAAGAGACGTTTCCTTTCATCAAGGCCATCTCGCCCGAAGCCAGTGTCTATTCTAACGAAGACAAAAATGTGATCTATGGTAGTCGTGGTGGCAGTTTTTCGGTGAAAGGCGTACTGCCCGAGTACAACGAGATTGAGAAGTCGAAAATTATGAAGGGACGTTTCATCAATAACACCGACATTGCCACCAACCGCAAAGTGTGCCTGTTGGGCAGAAAAGTATATACGACCATGTTTGAGAAAGGTGAGAATCCAATTGGCAAAATGGTGAAAGTCAATGGTATATACTTCCAAGTGGTGGGCGTGGTACGTTCCTACACCGATAACGTTAACATCAACGGCACCATTGACGAGTCAGTCATTTTGCCCTTCACCACCATGCAACAGGTCTTTGCCATGGGTGACAAGATTGATTTCTTCGCCTTTGTAGCCGACGACGACACGCCCATTTCGGACATTGAGGAAGATGTCAAGCAATTCATCAAGCAGCGTCACGACATCGCACCCACCGACGACGAGGCCGTCTCATCCTTCAACCTCTCGGAAATCTTCAAGGCTTTCAAGGGTTTGTTCTTTGGCATCCACATCCTCATTTGGATTGTGGGTTTAGGGACTTTGATGTCAGGCATCATTGGCGTAAGTAACATCATGCTGGTGACCGTAAAGGAGCGCACCCGTGAGATTGGTGTAAGACGTGCCATCGGAGCCAAACCCAAGAACATCATCACCCAGGTGCTTTCGGAGAGCCTGTTGCTCACCACCTTGGCGGGATTAGTGGGGCTGTGCATCGGAGTGGGCATCATGGCCATCGTGGGGATGATTACTTCCAATAATCCCAGCGACAATATGATGTTCCAAGACCCGTACATGAGTTTCAAGGCCGCTGTATTGGCTACGATTATAGTAATTCTATCAGGGCTTTTGGCTGGTGTCTTGCCGGCTTTGAGAGCCATACAGATTAAAGCTATTGATGCCATCAGAGAGGAATAAATTAAAAACACAAATGCCATGAAGAAGTTTTTCAAAATCTTGTTTTTCATCTTATTAGGAGCAGGAGTCATCTGGACGTTCGTCTATCTCTTCAAGAAATCGAGGCCGCAAGAGGTCGAGTATGAAATCGTGGAAGCCCGCATCGACACGATTCAGAAATCCACGGTGGTCACGGGACAAATCGACCCGCGCGACGAGGTGGCCATGAAGCCGCAGGTATCGGGCATCATCTCGGAAATCCTCAAGGAACCCGGTCAGTACGTCCAGCAAGGCGAAGTGATTGCTGTGGTGAAGGTTATCCCCGATGTGAGCAATCTCTCGGCTGCTGAGTCGCAAGTAAGGGTGGCCAAAATGAACCTCGACAACGTGGAAAAGACCTACCAGCGTCAGGAGAACCTGAAAGCCAAAGGGCTGATTTCCACTGAGGAATACGAGAAGTCGCAACTGGAATACCAGCAGGCCAAGGAGAGCTACAACAACGCCAAAGACCAGTTGAACATCATCAAGGAAGGTATCTCGAAAAGCACGGCAGGCTACAGCAACACGATGATCAAGGCAACCATCTCCGGCATGATTCTCGACATCCCCGTCAAGGTGGGTAACTCCGTCATCAACTCCAACACCTTCAACGACGGTACCACCATCGCGACCATCGCCAACATGCAGGATATGATTTTCAAAGGTAAACTCGATGAGACCGAAGTGGGCAAAATCCATGAGGGAATGCCCATCACCCTGACCATAGGAGCCATGAATGACAGGCATTTCGATGCCGTGCTGGAATATATCGCCCCCAAAGGCACCCAGGAGAGCGGTGCCGTCTTCTTCGAGATGAAGGCCAAAGCCATCCTGCCCGACGACGTGTTTGTAAGGGCCGGTTATTCCGCCAACGCGGAAATCATCCTCGACAAGGCCGCTGGAGCCATTGTCGTACCCGAAAGCTGCATCAGCTACGAGGACGGCGAGACCTACGTCTACCGCTGCACCAAGGAAGACCCGCAGGAGTTTGAACGTCAAGGCGTGAAGGTAGGCCTTTCGGATGGTGTGAATATCGTCGTCACCGAGGGACTGGCTGTCGGCGACAAAATCCGTGGCAATGAAATAACCAAAGACTAAACCGCTATGAAAAAGCTTTCATTTTTAATGCTCTTTTTGGCTTTTGCAGGCTACATACACGCCCAAAAGGTATGGACGCTTGACGAGTGCATCAACTATGCTTTTGAGCATAACCTCGACCTGAAAAAGACCCAAATGGCCCGTCAGCAGGCGGAATACCAATATAAGATGAGTCAAAATGCCTGGCTGCCTACTTTGAGTGCCAATGCAGGCGAATACCTTGGTTTCGGACAATCGCCTTCCTACACAGGTGTCTATGTGTCCGACAACTCCTCTTCCGCTTCCTTCGGAGCCAACCTTTCCCTGCCGCTGTTTCAAGGATTGAACCTCTATAATACCGCCAAAGCTGATGCCCTCAACCTGCAAGCCAGCGAGATGGATGTGAAAGCAGCACAACTCAACCTCAAGCTCAACGTGATGTCATTTTACATGCAGGTGCTGTATGCCAAGGAACAGCTTGAGATTGCCCGCAGGCAGACGGAGCTCTCAGCCGAACAGCTGCAAAAGACGCAGCAACTCTTTGAAAACGGTCGCATAGCCGAAGCCGATGTGTATGAAAGCCGAGCCCAGTTGGCCACGGACCAAGCCAACCTCACCCAAATGGAGACTGACTTGGCCCTCAGTCTGCTCACCTTGACGCAAGCTCTGGAGATTGAGGATAGTGAAGACTTCGAGGTAAGTGATCCAGAGGCCTTCTTTGCCGACCAAAATCCTGAGCTCGACACACCGCAATCCACCATCACATTAGCCTTAATGAACCAGCCCTCCATGGAAGCCGCACGGCTGCGCGTTCAAAAGAGCCACTACGACTTGAAAGCTACCAAATCGGCATGGTATCCCTCCTTGGATTTCTATGCAGGCTATTCCAACGGGCTGTATCATTATTTCGGTGACACCTACCCTAACACGCCCATCAACGAGCAACTGAAACGCAACAGCAGGGCGCAACTCGGGTTCTCGCTCAACATCCCGATTTTCAACGGAATGAAAACGAAATATCGCGTGAAGATGACAGAACTTTCCATCGACGACCAGCAACTCACCCTTGAGAACACGGAGAAAACCTTGCGCAAGGAAATCCAGCAAGCCTACGGCAACGCCAAGGCTGCCAAACAAAAAATGGAGGCTATGGTAAACAGTTTGGACGCATCGCGTATCGCCTACGAATATGCCAAAGCCGGCTACGACATGGGCAAGAAAACCTTGTTGGAACTGAACGAGAGTAAAATCCGCTTCCACAAAGCAGAGTCTGACCTGCTACAGGCACGATACGATTACCTTTACCGTTGCAAAATTATTGATTTGTATAGAGATGCAAAATAAACGAGATTCGCAATAATTCAACTTTAACTTCGTTATTTAGTCAATTCAACAAAGAAATTCCATATTTCAAAAACAAGACAAGACAAGAACAATGAACAAGCGTATTTTTATCCTCTTCGCCCTTATCGGATGCTTCGTTATGCCCGCTTTGGCGCAGAACAGAATTAAGGGTACCATCGTTGAAGAATCCAACGGCAATGGCATTCCTTTCGTCAACGTGGGTCTGTTCCGTCAGGCCGACAGCGTCTTTGTCAGCGGTACCGCTTCTGACGACAAAGGCCGCTTTGAACTTCTGGCCCCCAACGGCGACTATCGTCTACAAATCTCGGCCATAGGTTTCCAGACCTACGAACAGATGCTTACGGTGAAAGGCAACCAAGACCTCGACAAGCTGATGTTGAAGGAAGGTTCCACCAAACTTGACGAAGTAGTCATCACCGAGAAGCGCCCCTTGTTTGCTGTAGAAGGCGAGAAAACCATGTACAACGTGGCTGAAGACCCCAGCATCCAGACGGGAACATTGTCAGACGCCTTGCAGAATGCCCCCGGCGTGGAAGTGGATGTGGAAGGCAACATCAGCCTTCGTGGCACTTCGAGCGTCGAAGTATGGATCAACGACAAGCCCTCGCACATGACTGCTGAAAACCTGAAGACCTATATCCAGACCCTGCCTGCCAACAGCCTCGACCGCGTGGAGGTCATCACCAACCCCTCGGCACGTTACGGCTCGAAAGCCGACGGCATCATTAATATCGTCACAAATGCCAAAATCCAAAAGAACGAGTTCTTCAGCTTCGGCGTGAATGCTTCGACGCAGCCTTATATCGGTCCTTGGATGTCTTACGTCTGGTCGAACGACAAGCTGACCATCAATGCTTACATCAACGGAGGCTATTCCAACTGGAAAGGTTACAACAAAACTGAGCAATCCCTGTTCAACGATGAAGAGTTCCTGGTTAGCCACGAAATTGATTCCTCGAACAATTCCAGCAAGAACTTTAACACAGGCGGTTACTTTAGTCTTGATTATGAGATAGACACATCCAACAGTTTGAATCTTTGGGTCAGCTGCTGGCCGAGTTGGGGCAACACTAACAACTACAGCATGACAAGACGAGAGGAATTTCTGCCCAATCCTCTGCTCACTGACTATACCGAAGGTTCCAATGCGTTCGACCGAAGCTTCTTCGCCAACGGAGGCCTGTACTACATGCACAATTTCGACAACAAAGGCCACAACCTCTCGGTTAGTGTCAACGGCATGGGCTGGGGAGATGCCAACAGAGGCAACATAGAGCGTAGGTTTACCAGCCCAATAGAATACACCCACCTGTATCGCCAGGAAAACAGCTACAGCGCCACGGGCGCGGAAGGTGAAGTGGTCTACAACCGTCCCTATTCTGAAAACGGCGAGATTTCAGTGGGTTACACTTTAGATTTTGACATTGAGAAGCAATATCTTAAGACCGACTCACTCGTTGGAGAAGACTGGACGAACGATGTTTACCGGTCCTATAGGGCCAACTTCACCAACCTAAACAACGAGGCTTTCATCACCTTGCAACACAAGTTTGGCGGGTTCACCGTAAAGCCGGGTATTCGTTTCGTCAGCGAGCTGGTCAACGGCAAATATCCCTATACTTTCCCCAACGACACCACCGATTATGATTTCTCGAAACACTTCTTCAGCGTCAGGCCTTCGTTGCATTTGTCTTATCGCACCCAATCGATGCACAACTTCAAGTTGAGCTACACGATGCGTATCGCTTCACCTAGTGCAGATCAGTTGAGCAAGTTCCCCTTGTATCACATGGACAACTACAGCACAGGCAACCCCGACCTGGAGCGCATCTACACCCATTCCGTCGAGGCAGGCTGGACCAAGTATTGGGACAAGTTCGGCTCCATCGGACTGTCAGCCTACTATCGCGGCAAGACCAATGAGGTCAATACCATCCAACTTTCCGAATACCATTGGCTTTATGACCGCGTGGTGAAGTATTCCTATCCTGTCAACGTTGGAAAGAGCTACACCACTGGCTTGGAATACAATATGATGTATCGTCCCAGCGGCTTCTTCAACATGCGTTTCTACGCCAACCTGTATGACTCCTATATCTATACCGAATACAATGGAGAGCCCTATAAGTTTGACAAGTGGTCGTACAGCTTCCGTCTGAACCTGTGGGCCAAGCTTTGGAACAAGCTGGAGGTTACGGCTTCGGGCTATTACAGCTCACCCACACAATCGCTGTTTAGCGAACGTCTTGCCCGTTACGGCATCAACGCCGGCTTGCGTGCCGACTTCTTCGACCGCAGACTGTCGGTCTATGTCAACGCCAACGACATCTTCAATTGGAACAGCTTCGGACAGGCCAACTACAGCCCGGATGTGCAGTCTACCTCCACGTACAAATACAACAGCCGCAGTATCGCTGTCGGTCTGACTTTCCGCTTCGGCAAGATGGAGCTCGAGCAACGCGCCCGTCAAGGCGAAGGCGAGTCAGGAAGCGCACCTCAAGGGATGGGGGGAATGTAAGATTTGGCTAAAGAGTCGTCAAGATTCCTATTAAGCACTAGATTTGCCAAACATACAGCACACTCTGTTTCAGAGTCTTGAGGTCTCCAAGCCAGTGTATAACTCACCTTGGCACTAACCACTTCATAGCCTTTGTCTGTCCATGCTTTCAACTTGTCTTTGCCGGATGAGGACAACGCAACAATATTGAGGCCATGCTCATTCAATAAATAGCCTTCTTTGTATTGCAAGCCATCCCCACTCCTAAGTCGAAGCACTAAATCTTTGCGTCCTTTGAAAAAATCAAGCCATACATCGTGCATGTCCAAAGCAATCGATATGGACGAGTATTCAACAGAAGGATTTGTAACAAGATAAAGATTTCGCTTGGCGCGCGTGAGTCCTACGTAGTAGGCACGCATATCTTCAACAATCCTCCCATCAGGTACAGGCGACAAGAGATAAACATTATCGAATTCACGCCCTTTAGCTTTATGAATGGTACTCACAAACACCGACTTTTCGTCGGACGCAATGAAATCTTCTATGTTTGACTCGAAGATGTATTCGTATAGATCGCTACGATAATAGAATTTGTGGGTGACTTCGAAGTCAGCAAAGAAATGCTTCATAACGCTCAGACAAGTGCTTGACACATAATTCTCAAGCGTGCGTCGTTTGGCCTCCTGCCATTTTTCTTTTGATATGGTCACCTCGTCGTTGTTCCCAAACTGTTTTAAGAAATAACGTATTTCTGCAAGGTTGCCAAAACGGAATCCCCCCATCGACTGGGCAACAGTAGCACGCAGGCCACGACGTTCCAATTCGTATGCCACCTGCATGGTTTCTTCATTGGTGCGAGTTAATATCGCCGTACTTCCCTGAACTTTTATCTCTGCATCGAGCAACGATTTCACTACCACCACCTTGCCCTCTTGTCCCGTGACCGACTGGATAAGAGACGTTTTCATACGACCAGGGATGCGCTGCACAAAGCGGTTGGCACAGTCGACAACGGCACTCGACGAGCGATAGTTGTCCGTCATCTCATATAACTTGGCTCCCTTCTGGCTAGCAAACGACTGCATATATCTGGAGTCGGAACCACGGAAAGCATAGATGTTTTGGTCATCATCGCCCACTGCTATGACACGCATCTCTTCATTCTGCCGCATTAGAGCCCGAACCAGTCGGAAATCATCGGCACCCATATCCTGTGCTTCATCAATAACCAACACGCTCTTGGCTATCTTCGACTGTTCCACCTCACTATTTTCAATCATCTCCGCAGCAAAACGCACCACATCTTTTGCCTCGTCCAGACTACCTTGTTTGCCTATGAGGTCAAAACTGTAGGAATGGAATGTTTTAATTTCCACATAGTGGGCGGCATTACCAACTAAATCAATGAGACGTTTTTTGAACTCCGTAGCCGCCGCCCTTGAGAAAGTAAGCATTAACAACTGCTCATGCTTCACATCTTCCAGCAACAAAAGCGAGGCGAGTTTATGCACCAACACTTTCGTCTTGCCGCTTCCTGGACCGGCTGCCACTACAATATATTTTGACTCCTTATCGTCGATAATCTCACATTGACGATTGGAGAGCTCACCAAATAGTTTATTGTATTTGGCTGGCGTGATATTTTGGTCAATTTGGGCGCGTCGTTCTTCCTTGAAATACTGGTTGATGAACTTGCGGAAGTCTATCGTAAAGTAATCGTTGACAAAGCGTAGTGCCGCTTTGTAATCACGTACCATCAGGTTAGCATATTCGCCCACAATATGAATCTGCCGTATACGTTGCTTGTAGAATTCATCCAACAAGCGGTACTGTTCTTTGCCGTATCGAGTGCGACGGTCGGCAATACGGCCTATCAGCATAGTATTGTAGATAACGATGAAGCCGCCTTCTATCTTCATCAATTCAGTCTTGGTGAGATAAAGCAGAGCCTCCTCAATGTCTGCAATAGTGGGCTTATCCCGGTCAGCAAACATCGATTCTTGCTGGCTGGCGACGAACTGTTTGAGCAGTTCCACTATGGATAAGTTGACCAACGTTATCTCTTTAGAATTGTCTCGACTGGCATTGAGCGTATCGACAATAAAGCGGCAAATCTTCATGCGTCGTTCAAAGCGAGCCATCGTGACTTCCTGTGAAGCCTGCAGACGAGCACACACGCTACCACTGAAGCTATGTTCCTGTTTGTGGATATAATCTTTTAACGACAGAAAATGAAGCAGTATCCTCAGCCTTTTGATATTTGAATAGGCCAAGCCTGCCTTTTGAGCCTCCTCATTCAGCTCTTTGTAGTTCACTCTTTGTGCTTCTTCACCAAAACGTTGCAAGAGGAATTGCTCTAACTTTAGTATAATGTCAAGATTGCGTTGGGAAGTACTCTTGGAAATCCATGCCTGCATATCGCGACTATCCGCCAACAAACCTTCTTGACGCATCAGGTTAATGTTTCGCATCACAGTTGCCTTACTTAACCCAAGAATATCAGCGAGATAATCAACACGACTCTCCGCCTCTGCGCCATGACCTTCGGTAGTCGCATGTGCGCTAATAAGCGACTTGATGATGCGAGCAGCTTCCTCGCGCGACTGTTCGTCAAAGAGTGGTGAGACCATCAACTTTTGACGGGCCTCATCCATATTCTTAACCGTTATACCTGTAGCAAAGACATGAGGAGAGTTGCTACCTCGTTGGATGAATCCTGCATTTTCCAAAGCTGCGACGGCTGCCTTTACACGCGTCTCTATGTCTTCCACCTCATCGCCCCATCCTGCTTGACGGGCGATGTCCAATGGTGAGCAGCTCACCTGGTCACGTTTGGCCGTAAGGTATTTGATAGCCTTCCAAACCTGCTGGATTTCACTAATGCTCAGCTTGGTCTGATTGAGGAGCATAAAATGCTTGTCAAGGTCATTGTCATCATAAAGCACATAACACTCGGCCTGCATCTGTGGGTCGCGTCCCGCCCGGCCAGCCTCTTGCACATAATTCTCCAATGAGTCGCTGATGTTGTAATGCACCACTAGACCTACGTCTTTTTTATCAACACCCATTCCAAACGCCGAAGTGGCCACGATTACCTGTGCCTCGCCACTCATAAAAGCATTCTGGTTTCTTACCTTATCGGCAGCTTCCATCTTACCGTTGAAAGGCAATGCCCGTATGCCGTCTTTTACCAAATGATCCGCCAATTCGCGAGTGTTGCGTGTACGTGACACATAGACAATCGAGGGACAATTGTGGCCGAGAATAAGCGATCGCAACAGGTTATATTTCTCTTCGGGTGTATCAGCATGAAGCACAGAATAGCGAAGGTTTTTCCTTTCCGCATTGGCTGCAAAAATCTTCAGCTCTAATCCCAATTTCGACCTAAAGTAATCGCAAATATCGCTGATTACCTTTTGCTTGGCTGTTGCCGTAAAACACGAGACCGCTATGGGACGGTCTAAATGTTTCTTTTGTTGCAACTGGCGAATGAAATCACCTATATACAAATAGTCCACACGGAAATCATGTCCCCATGCTGAGAAACAATGAGCCTCGTCAATCACAAATCGTTCAACATTCCTACCTATCAGCAGTCGTTCTATTGTCTTGCTACGCAGCATCTCAGGAGCAATATAAAGGATATTCGCCGTTCCTTCTGCCACTTGGTTGATAGTTACTGACCGTTCAATAGGATCCAATAGACCATTGATAGTTACAGCCTCGCTGATACCACGGGCTGCCAAGTTGTCCACCTGATCTTTCATGAGCGACTGTAACGGAGAAATCACTACGGTCAGTCCATGTGTGTTGCGGCCAGCCATCAATGCAGGGAGTTGAAAGGTAAGGCTCTTGCCGCCTCCCGTCGGGAATATCGTCAGCAACGATTCTCTGCGAATGGCAGACTCTACTGCTTGTTGCTGCATAGGTACACCGTCAAAAGTGCGGAAATCGTCATAACCGAAAAACTCTTTCAAGCCGCTGTGTGCATCTAATCGGGTATGACAATAATCACAATCTCCACATGATGTATTACGAAGCAGGTTCATCACATTGACAATCTGAGGATAGTTCCGTTCCACCCAAGCTGGAGTGATGGAGAAAACATCATCGGCACCAATTACTGCCAAACAGTAAGCCAACTCTATTGGGTAATGTCTTACCAATGTATCGAAATCTGCATGACTACATACTTTGCCCAGAAACTCCTTGGATACCAATTGACCCAAGTCTGGTTGAACTCTCAAAAATCTGCCCAACAAAGACTGTCGGGCAGAAGATGAATATTTGATATACTTAAAAAACCCACCAAACTGGTCTGTACCATGAAGCAGTTGATAGTATATCTCCTGTCTTGCAGGCGACAATTGATCCCATGCAGCAACCTCATCATTCAGCAAATCGCGAGCCTTCATGGAATCATTCACGGGATTGTTCAGCTCATCCACCTGCAATTTGTCATCCTTTACCAAATGGTGATAAGGCCGTTTTGGAAACAGCAAAGGAGACAATAACAAAGTGTCAACCACAGCAGGATTTCCCCTTAAGGGGGTATATTTCAAATCATGATTAATAATATTATGCCCACACACCGTGTCGCACTTTGATACAAAAACATCAAAGTCGGCTTTGGAACGAGAGTGCAAAACAGCGCCATCTTCTCTTACTGCACCGTAATCCTCAACTCGCTGTGTATAAGGATTAACCTCCGTATCAATGAATACTATCATGTCTTTGGTTATTAAACTATTTCCACTCGTTTGTTCCTTCTCGTTATGTTACTACTAAAACTGAAGGTCCTTTTTCCCAGAAGTAAGGACAATGCAAAAATACACAAAATAATACAGATTCCGAAAAATATACCACCTTTGCAAGCGAAATCTTCCAAAGCCTCGGAATCTCTCCAAGCCATTTCACGCCGCTGTCCTTATATGAGTTGTATCTTTCCATAGGCCTGACTAAATCATTTGTAAAACTTCCCAATGTCCGCCTTTTGCTCCGCCTACGCGCTGTATGATGCCACCAGCACAAAGTTGGCGTATGTTTTTCTTCACCCCACTTTCCGAAAGACCTGTGATGCCTTGCAACTCCCTTATGGTGACAGATGGATTCTGCCGCATGGCATCAACAATTTTCTGGTTACTTTTTTGGTTACCTTTCTGGTTACTTTCCATCATTTCTACCAACGCTTCCTTCAGGCAACCCAGCATGAAAACAATAAACGGTGTACTTGAAGCCTCATGGTCGCTTTTCATAATGGCGGCGTAATATTCCTGTTGGTGTTGCTTGACGATAGTCTCAACGGGAATCCATGCAAAGACAGGTTTCCATTGCATCAGCAACAGCGTTTGCCACATCCGTCCCATGCGCCCGTTGCCATCGGCAAAAGGATGGATGAACTCAAACTCGTAGTGAAACACGCACGAACTAATGAGCGGGTGTGTCTTGGTGCTTTTCACCCAATCAAGTAGTTCCCCAATGAGTAGCGGCACACGCTGGGCAGGCGGAGCCATGTGGAGACACACCTCTCCATTAAACACACCTACACCACCCGAACGAAAACGTCCACTTTCCTGCACGAGGTCAGTCATCATCAGCTTGTGTGCTTTCAACAGGTCTTTCTCCTTATAGGGATCCAACTCCAGCAACAATTCGTAGGCATCAATGGCGTTCTTCACCTCTTGTATCTCGTTGGGAGCGCCAAGCACACGCTTGCCTTCCACTATGGCGGTCACTTGATCCAACGACAACGAATTGTTCTCGATGGCCAACGATGACTGGATGGTCTTAATACGGTTTTCCCTGCGCAGCTGTGGTGTCGGCATTTGCTCGGCCGAGGCCGTAAGATGTCCCACCGCTTCGGCTATCTCCGCAACAAGCGTCGTGATTTCGTCATTGACCGTAAACGGCGGAATGTATGTAGGTTCTTTCTTCTTCGCCATAATTTACAGATTTTCAAAAAGCGACTGGATGAAACCTTGGCTTTGGGCATCGAGGGCACGGATGTCGCGCTCGTTTTCTTCAAGGGTGCGTAGCGGCGCGGGCTTGTAGAAATACTTGTTAAATGAAATCTCGCAGCCTATCTTCGTCTGAGGCAGGTTGATCCATGCATCTGCCACGAAGGGACGTACCTCGCGTTGGAAGTAGGTGTAGATGTCTTCTTTCACAGGAATCTTCTCGGTGTCTCTCAAGTCGCTGTCGAATTCGTATTCCAGATATGAACCCTTGGCCTTGGGGGTATAGCCATAGTCGGCAAGGAGCGATTCGCTGATGTTATAAACTTCCGTCAGCCTCTCAATATCGCTGCTGCTGGCTTTGTGCTCTTTCTTGATGACAGGCGCGGCCTCGGGGTCGGTCTCGCTCATGGCACGAGCGATGACTTTCAATTGAACGGCAGAGGCATTCAAGGAGAGCTTCTTGGCTGCCTTGTTGATGCACTCTGCAAACAGATTGTAGTCCATATAAACGTCGGTGCCGACAGCCTTCATCAGCTTTTGGGCCGTCTGCATCAAGTCGCGACGGGCAACCCATTCCTTCATGCTGATGAGCTTGGCGAGTTTCTTGTCTGTCAGCTTGATCTCGTTGTCGTTCAGATATTCCTTGATGGCTGGCACCTCGTCGTCAAGCCCTGTGAACACACGGTCGTGATAGGTCTCGTAAAGCCACAGGGACAATTCTTTTTCTCCTTTGTCGTAAAGCAGTTCGTCTATCTTCAGTGCATTGAACTGGCAACGTAGCCGCAAAGGACGCTCGATGGTCACGTTATAGTAGCGGAAGTCGTCACCATCGAACAGCTTCGAACTGAGTTTCTCTCCCTCTGTCTCTTTGAAGTCCATATAGGTTTTCAGGATGAGGTCTTGATAGTCGGGTGTGATGGTGCAGTTACGTGAGCCTTGGTTCTTGCGCAACTTCTCGAAAGCCTGTGAGGCATCGATCAGTTGGACCTTACCTCGACGTTCAGCGGGCTTCTTGTTGGTGAGAATCCAGATATAGGTGGTGATGCCAGTATTGTAGAAGATATTGTTGGGCAACTGTATGATGGCATCAACCAAGTCGTGTTCAATCAAGTAGCGACGGATATTGCTCTCACCGCTGCCCGCATCGCCTGTAAAGAGGCTGCTGCCATTATGGATGGAGGCAATACGGCTGCCTTGAGGCTGTTGCTCCAAGGGCTTCATTTTGTCTATCATCTCCAGCATGAAGAGCAACTGGCCGTCACTGGTGCGTGGGGTACAATCGATCACTTCCTCCTCGCCCGCAAAGTTGGTCAGCGTGAGTTCATATCGGCTGTCAAGCAACTGCTTCTCATGATAGAGCCTTTCTTTGTCAGTTTTCCACGACTTGCCGTAGGGCGGATTGGTGATTTGATATCCGAAAGTCTGCCCCTGGAAGGCGTTGTCGGTGATGGTGTTGCCCAAACGAAGACCGCTGGGGTCGACTCCTTTGATGATAAGGTCTGACTTCGATATGGCGTAAGTCTCCGGGTTGATTTCCATGCCCGAAAGCAAGATGGCGTTGGGACGGATGCCTTTGCCAATCAGATAGTCACGTCCCTCTGTCAGCATCCCTCCGCTGCCTTCGGCAGGGTCGCGCAGGGAGATTACCTTGGGAAGGTTATCCATCACGGGTTCAAAGACCAGTCGTGCCAACAGGAGGATAGCATCACGGGGTGTATAGTGCTGTCCTGCTTCCTCATTGTTCTCTTCATTGAAGCGGCGGAGCAGTTCCTCGAAAACGGTTCCCATCCCATGATTGGTGAGAGCAGGCAACGGCAGACCATCGGGGTCGCGTTGGTCTTTGTCGGTAAGATTGATGCGGGGGTCGGTGATACGTTCAATCATCGACAACAGTCGGTCGTTGCTGGCCAGTTTTCGTGCCTTGTTGTAGTAATCGAAATGCTTCAACACATCACGCACATTCTCACTATAGCCGTTCAAGTATTCAACAAAGTTGTCGTAGAGAAGGTCGTTATTGTCTGGAGCTTGTGCCTTCAGTCGGTTTAGTGTCCAGCGGCTGGTGTTGAAATAGCTTAGACCGGTGATATCCTTCAAAGCATCCTCGTCAATAATATCAAGTTCCATCTCCTTTTGCTCTTTCAGTTCGGTCTCCACATCTTCCTTGGTGGGTTCCAGCAGAGCATCCAACCGACGCAACACCACCATCGGCAGTATCACATCGCGGTACTGGCCTCGTAAAAAAACATCCCGAAGAACATCATCGGCAATGTTCCAAATAAATGATACTATCTGATTGTGATTGGTTTCCATAATTATTGGATCGTTATTAGTTCTTCCTTCAACCGAAAGGCTTCTGGGTCTATTTTCATTTGGTAAATCTTTATTTCGGGGTTACAGCAACGGGCCTCTTTGATAATTCTCTCTTTCATGTCTTTGTCGATATTGATGCCCAAATACAAGGAACAGAAGCACTCGCCTCCAATTCTAGGATAGGCCCGGATTTCCTTCCAGTCTATCACTTCGTCCTTGTCCTTTGGTTCATAGGGCAATACCATCGGTGCATAACAAGGATGGTTTAAAGTGCCTGCGGGAGTAGGGTCAATCAATACCAATCGGACTTCCTTCTCGTGTTCCCAATCTTTTGCCTTAGTGGACAACTGGTAGTGGAAGAAATCTTTGGCATCATGGAAGTAATCAGGCTTCTCAATGATATCTCTGTACTGCACTTCCATTTCCAATGCACCAATATAGACACTGCACATGATTCGGGAAAGATACTTTCGCGCCTTTTCCATATCCAAGCCTATGCACACACCATGGTGATTGCCGTAGTAGCTCCACATCAGCAGGGAATCGTGTATCTTCGACAGACTGCAAATCCATGTGTTGTTTCTCTGGTTCTCCATGTCAATTTCTCCTTTCTGCTTCAAGAAGTCGGCAGGGGGCCAATTGTACTTGTTCGTTGGGACATTCGAATAATCGAACAGGGCAGGATGGCAATCAAATGGATCATTAAGACGGGTAGCATTGGTGAACTGTAGATTGTGATGCTCAAGCATTGCCAATCCACCATTCACATCAAGATATTTGTATAACCTGTTTTCAGCCATCTTTTACTGCGTAATACTCACATATAGTTGTACCACACAAAAAAATTACAAATATATACATTATTTCTGAAATGGGCATCCTACATGAATAAAATTGTCCTCTTCCCCCTGTAGAATCTTTTTCGGCTAGTCTCATTTATCGGTATCGCGGCTCGCGACGAATCCAATCATCCTCTCCAGTCTCAAATCTCAGTCTCAGTTAGAAAAGAAAGTCACAATCCAACTTGAAACCCGTTTTTAAAGCGCTTATAACTATATAATAATCAATAATATAAATATATAATATAGAATAAAAAGCGAGATAAGGGGTGCCTTGTAAAACAACTGAGACTCTGAGACTGAGACTGCTGGACAGCCTAATGTCAACGCTAAGGATTATTTAAGTATCTATGAATCATTAAGGTAGGGATGGAAACCTGTCTTGAATATTCCTTCCACTTCCAGTTCTTCCAATTAAAAAAGATGGACAAATACCCTTTTTAAGATTATATAAATACTTAATATTTAGATAGATATATATATTATTAGAAGGGATTTGGAACCTTGAAAAAAAACTGGAAGAACTGGAATCTGGAAGATTTGGACATTACTTTTTACCTAAAAAGCAGCAAGACAACGAGATACAATATCAGCAAATCATCGTTCACCAAGATGCCAACCCTTAGAAAAGACAGAAATCGTCTCAAAATTCTCCTCTAAAAGGCCATAAAAAGTATGCAAAAGCCCCTCTTTCCGATGTTTTTCCCCTTCCTTTCGTGCACGAAAGCGTTTCAAAAAAACATCGCTCATACCTCATTTGAAAGGCGCTTTGCGGCAAAAAAGCCAACTTGATTGCAGAAAACGCAGTATCAAGGGGATTTTTGGAACAACTGAGATGCTAAGATTAAGACTATGGCCAACAATCCTTTTGAGAGAAACGGCTTATCTCAGATAGCGATAAGGCATGTCACTCGCAGAGAAAAGGCTTGTCACTGGCAGAGAGAAGGCTTATCACTCCTTGTTTTCAAAATGTCGGCTTGCTGGTTATACTGAAACACTTGTCAAATGCTATCAGCCCGTCCTGAATCGCTTGTCAAAACAGTCAAGCAAGGAGACAAAAGGAACACTAAAGGAGGGGTAAAGGAACACTAAAGGAGGGTGTAGTGTACTGATTTCAGTTGTCAGTTCCCCGCCTAACCTTCGCCTAAGGTACGCCTAAGGTACTCTTAAAGCACAAAATCCACCCATTTTCTGACCCGGCTTTTGTCAAAATCTCCGAATTTCACCCCAAAAAAGGCCGATTTTCACCCCAAATAGCCGATTTTCGCCACAAAAGCCCTGTTTTGGACACATTTTCCACACGGCTTGGTACGATGCTGTACTTTTGCGGCGTTTTAGAAAATCGAAAACGAGTATCAACCTTAATCGAATTGAAATGAAAATCATTGGAACAGGAAGCGCAGTGCCGAAACTTACGGTAACCAACGACGACTTGGCCTCTTTTTTGGACACCAACGACGCATGGATCTCCTCTCGCACGGGCATCCAGGCGCGTCACCTATTATCTAATGAAGATTTATATGACCTCGCTGTGGAGGCTGCCACAAAGGCGATTCAGGCCTCAGGGCTCCGTCCCGACCAGATAGATTTCCTCTTGGTCTCTAATGTGGCCAACCGCCACGTCACCCCTGGACTGAGCTGCATCGTCCAAAAGCGCATCGGCTTGACCTGTGCGGGTCTTGATATCAACGTCGCCTGCGCCGGCTTTGTCAACGCCCTGATGCTGGCCGACAGCATGATCAAGGCGGGACACGCCAAGAATATCCTCGTCCTCTGTGCCGAGGAACCTACCAAATACTGCAACTGGCATGAACGCGACTGCAGCGTGCTGTTTGGCGACGGTGCCGGTGCAGTGGTGCTGACCGAAGGCACGGCCTTCAAGGACGTGAAGCTCACCATGATCTCAGACCGCGACGTGCTGTATTATGAACGCGGCATGGAGACCACACCTTTTGAGCAACACTATACCAAAGGTCAACCGCTGGTCATGAAAGGCAAGGAACTATTTAAGACCGCCGTTACCGAGTCGGCCAAAGACATACAAAACGTGCTGGACTACAACCACCTGACTCACGAGGACATCACCTGGTTCCTGCTGCATCAGGCCAACAAGCGCATCATCGAGGGCATACGCCATATCATTGGTGGCCCCGAGGAGAAATACCCCACTATCATCGAGAAATACGGCAACACCTCTTCGGCCAGCATCCCGATCATGCTGGATGAGATGATTGCCGCTGGCAAAATCAAGCAGGGTGACAAGATTATCATGAGTGCCTTTGGAGCTGGTTTCGTCTCCGCCGCCTGCCTGTGGGAATGGGAGTATTAATCAGTTAGGAGTTGACAGTTAATAGTTGACAGTTGTAGGGCTGTCACATGGTGGCAGCCGAATTATAATGTGTAAAAGAATAAACCAACAAATATGGAAAACAGAAGAGTAGTGATAACTGGTATGGGTGCCGTCTCACCGATTGGCAACGACCTTGAAACCATATGGAAAAACCTGATGGACGGCTATTGCGGCATCGACTTCATCAAGTCGTTTGACACCACCGACCTTCCCGTGAAGATTGCAGCCGAGCTGAAGGACTTCGACCCCGAGGCTTGCGGCGTTGACAAGGGTTTCGTCAAGCGCAACGACCGTTTTGCCGTGTATACCTTGGCCGCTGCCTATCAAACCATGAAGGACAACGAGGACATGCAGATGAGCCCCGAGCGCTTGGGCGTGTATGTAGGCTCAGGCATCGGTGGCTTCGATACCATCATGAACGGTGTCATCAAGTACCATGAGGAAGGTGCACGTTGGATTTCGCCCCTCATGATTCCCACCATGATTGGCAATATGGCTTCGGGCAGCGTGGCCATCAAATACAACGCCCAAGGACCCTGCGTACCCATCGTGACGGCTTGCGCTACAGGTACCCACAGCATCGGTGAAGCCTATCGCGCTATCAAGCACGGCTATGCCGACGCCATTATAGCAGGAGGCTCGGAAGCTGGCATCAATCCCGTTTCCATAGGTGGTTTTGCTAACTGCAAGGCCTTGACCAAATCGGAAGACCCGAAATACGCCTCCCTGCCGTTCAACAAGAACAGGGCCGGCTTCGTCATCGCTGAAGGTTCGGGCATCGTCCTCCTTGAGGAATATGAACACGCCAAGCAACGTGGTGCAAAGATTTACGCCGAGTTGTGCGGCTACGGCAACAGCTGCGACGCCTACCACAGCACCGCCCCGCGACCGGATGGCACCACCCAGAGTTTGGCTATCAAACAGGCCCTGCAAGAGGCCCAGTTCAAAGCTGGCGAGAGCCTCTACATCAACGCCCACGGCACGGGTACGCCCATGAACGACAGCGGCGAGACCAAAGCCATCAAGATTGCCATGGGCGAGGAAGAAGCCCACAAGGCCCATATCAGCTCCACCAAGTCGGAGATGGGTCACGCTTTAGGCGCAGCCGGCGCCATCGAGCTCATCATCAGCGTAATGGCTCTGAACAACGGCATCGTGCCTCCTACCATCGGCCTGGACACTCCCGACCCGGAATGCGACCTTGACTACACGCCCAACACGCCCCTCAAGACCAACTTGGACATCGCCATCTCCAACTCCTTGGGCTTCGGCGGACATAATGCTTGTTTGGCCATCCGTAAAGTGAGATAAAAGCAACAATCAACAACTCAACAATATGAACAGAGACGAAATCAAACAGTATCTCCCCCACCGCGAGCCTATGCTCCTGGTTGACGAGATGACCCTCGACGAGAACCATGTGGCCCATTCCAAGTACCATGTGACAGGCGAGGAATTCTTCCTGCAAGGCCACTTCCCGGGCGAACCCGTTGTGCCGGGTGTCATCCTCTGCGAAATCATGGCTCAGAGCTGTGCCCTGCTGATGAAAGACGACCTCATCGGCAAGCTGACCTTCTACACAGGTATCGACAAGGTGCGCTTCAAAAACAGCGTCAAGCCGGGCGACACCGTAGAAGTGGAAGCCACGCTGACCTACCACATGCGCAACATATACATCTGCTCCGCCGTGCTGAGCGTTGGTGGCAAGATGTGCGTCAAGGGCGAACTCTCTTTTGCCCTGCTGCCTGACACCAGAAACAAATAAGTAGCACTATGGCAACAATTCAAGACAAAACAAGGGCTCTGATTTCCTCCAAGATGAAGATCGACGAGAGCGAGATTACGGAGGACAAGCATCTCTTCAATGATCTGGGAGCCGATTCGCTTGATTTCGTAGAGCTTTCCATGACTTTAGAGAACGAATTCAACGTGAAGTTCAGCGAAGAAGAAACGGCCAAGATCAAAACCGTCGGTGATTTGTATAAACTGATTGAAAAACACACGAAGAAATAATCTTGAAATCTGAAATACTATGGGACTTTTAGACAATAAAGTGGCTCTGATTACGGGAGCCGGACGTGGCATCGGCAAGGCCATCGCCATGCGTTTTGCAAAGGAAGGCTGCAAGATTGCCTTTACCGATATCGCCTTGAACGATGTCGTTTTGGAAACCGAAAAGGAGCTGAAGGCTATGGGCGTTGAAGCCAAAGCCTATGCCTCAAACGCCGCCAATTTCGAGGAGACACATCAGGTGGTGGATGAAATCGTCAAGGACTTTGGCCGTATTGACATCCTCGTCAACAATGCGGGCATCACCAAGGATACCGCCCTCAAGCGCATGACCGAAGAGCAATGGGATGCCGTCATCAACGTGAACCTCAAGTCGGTATTCAACTTCACCAAGGCCGTGCAACCCGTCATGTGGAAGCAGGCTGGCGGTAGCGTTATCAATATGAGCTCGGTGGTAGGTGTCTCAGGTAATGCCAACCAATGCAACTACTCCGCCTCAAAGGCTGGTATCATCGGTTTCACCAAGAGTGCAGCCAAGGAGATGGGCGTGCGTGGTATCCGTCACAACGCCATTGCTCCCGGCTTCATCATCACGGCTATGACCGATGCCCTTCCCGAGGACGTCCGCAAGGCTTGGGAAAGCCTGATTCCGCTGCGTCGCGGTGGCACTCCCGAGGATGTGGCCAATGTGGCTCTCTTCCTCGCTTCCGACCTCAGCTCGTATGTCACGGGACAGGTCATCCATTGCTGTGGCGGCATGAATTGCTAAAACACTTATTTTGAAAACGATAGCAGATGAAAAAGCCCCGCCGTTTGGCGAGGCTTTTTTATTTTTCATTTCTTGTTGAAAGCTTCCAAAACCTTAGCAGAGTAGGTCTTGGAAACCGGTATCGACTCCAGCCCTTCTCGTTCGAAGTCTATCATGAAGCCGTCAGCCTCGTTGTGCAGCACACTCACTTTCTTGATGTTGACGATATAAGAACGGTGGCAGCGCATCAAACTGCTGGAATCCACACAGTTGTCGGCAATGGTCTGCATCTTGCAGCGCAACATATAGCTGGCGATGTTGCCGCTACGCTGGTAAAATACATTGATATAATTATCCTCCGCCTTGATGTAATACAGATTGTCGAGCTTGACAGACAGCTTCAAGTTACCGTTGTTGTCCATCAAGTTGATGATTTCAGTATGTTCGGGCATCACCTCGTCGTCCGACTCTACCGTATCGCTCTTGGTAAGCATGAGACGTTGTTGCGTATCTTTCAACAGGATAGCCAATATGGTAACCGTATAAGGCACCGCCAAAGCGATAAAGGTAATCAGGACGCTTTTGGCATAGAGATAGCCGAAGCTATGGTCGGTGGCCTGAATCTCAAAATAGGAAATCAAGGTGTGGCATACCGCGATAATCATGATTTCAAGAAACAGCCACAGGAGGTAAAGCCAGAAGGGGAAATGTCGGCTCTTTCGGACGACCCAGTTCATCAGTATACGACTCAAGGCCAAGAACAACATACCTGAACCGACAAAGGCTGCAGTAATAAAGAAATAGTTGCCTTTACCGACTTGGAACCATGCTGTTTCTGAAAACGGAACATATGCAGTAAGAAACACCAGCGCGAACAATGAGGAAATGATAACATTGAGCATCTGGCTGACAGGTTCTGTCAGACATTCAGGCGTTTGTGTTATCAGTCGTTTTGGAAATCTCATCTAATCTGTTTAAAATTCGCGGCAAAGATAGGAATTTTATTTGATTTGCTTTTTTTAAAAAAAGTATTACTTTTGCGCTGTAAAACTTATTAATGACAAAATGGAACCCACAGTAATCATCATCCATCCCAATGCCTACACTGAATATGTGAAAGCCGATTTGAGCAAGGTTAGCATTTGGGAACCTTTTCGGCAAATTGCCAAGTTGATTGATGCGAAAGACACCCGTGATTGGTCTGTTTCCCAACCGTTGCGTGACATTACCAAAGCCGCAAATCTGGAAGAAGGAAGGTACTTGACCATGTTCTATGACTTTGATGCTGAAAAAAAAGGGCTGAAAGTCAACCCCGTGGCGACAAAACTGAGCGACGGAAAGGAATTCCGAGGCAAAGTGATCATCGCCCTCGAAGGCGATTTCCAACCGATGGATTGCAACGATAGTGGATACCGTCCCTATTACAGCTTTACCTATGCCGACGACATCAAGGCTGTATTTAACGAGATTCACGACCTCATGGATGGTCGGCTCTATACCGATGACAACCTTAAAGATGACGACGGTAGATTTAACACACATGTTTAAATAATTGTGAAACAACCATTTGCTAATATGAACAACGACATCAAATTGACCGACCTTGACCTGATGGCCATGTTTCGCGTGG
>Ga0310690_10002535_pt1 | contig 29430 bp, 22 predicted proteins | sample AusTroGonzalo_MG_2_FD_207661 | JGI IMG/M metagenome (GOLD analysis project Ga0310690, IMG submission 207661) | Bovine rumen microbial communities from tropical cattle in Woodstock, Queensland, Australia - Gonzalo_04 (v2) (version 2) | ecosystem: Host-associated > Mammals > Digestive system >...
CAGCTTTCCCGGCCATGCCTATTCCTGAGTTTGCCGCTTTTACTTCCGGCCTTTTTGTTCCGCATTCGCCGCAGAAATTGTCATCCATCGCATTTTCCGCCCCGCATTTCGGACATTTCCATTTTTCGTTTGGCATAAAAACCTCCTTATTATCCGCTTATTCAGGTATTCCCATTTCTTTCTCCTCCTTTTTTTCTCCTGTTACAAAAACAATCGGGTTTTTAAACAAAAAACGCGGTATTTTAGAGGGCATGACGACAAAGGCAAGTTTTTGCAAGATGTTTCGCGTTGCTCAACATGACAAGTCCCTCGCCACACTGGAGAGGGATTTAGGGTGAGGTTGTGATTTGCAGGTGAGCCGCCGGCGCTCCGACAAAATTCAATATTTTTCTTGAAATTGCAAAAACTCTAAATAAATTACGCGCGTTTTTTTAAGATGGTCTTTTTTTAGAAGGAATTCAGATGGGCAATTTGGTAAGAAACGACAAAATCAGGAACGTGGCGATCATCGCTCACGTTGACCACGGCAAAACAACACTTGTTGACGCAATGTTCAAGCAGAGCGGCGTATTCCGCGAAGGCGAAATCGTAAACGACAGAATCATGGACAACATGGATCTCGAGCGCGAACGCGGCATCACGATCGCTGCGAAAAACTGCTCGGTCGTATGGAAAGGCGTCAAAATCAACATCATCGACACTCCCGGACACGCAGATTTCGGCGGTGAAGTCGAACGTGCGCTTTTCATGGCAGACAGCGCAATACTTCTTGTCGATGCTTCGGAAGGTCCGCTTCCGCAGACGAGATTCGTTCTGCGCAAAGCTCTCGAAGCAAAACTTCAGATCATGGTAGTCATCAATAAAATCGATAGAAAAGATGCGAGACCTCAGGAAGTTCTTAACGAAATCGGCAATCTTTTCATAGACTTAGGTGCTGACGACGAGCAGCTTGACTTCCCTGTTCTCTATGCGATAGGACGTGACGGAATCGCTCAGGAAACTCTTGAAGAAAAAGGCGAAAACCTTCATATCCTCATGGATAAAATAATCGAATTCACGAAAGGTCCGCTCTACGACCCGGAACAGCCTTTCCAGATGCTCGTCACCGATCTCAGCTACAACGATTATTTGGGCAGACTCGCAATCGGAAAAGTCGTAAACGGCAGCGTCCACTGCAACGAATCGCTTGTCTGCATCAAGGAAAACGATGTTCAGGCACGCCTTAAAGTTTCTAAACTTCAGCTTTACCAGGGAGTTAAACTTGTTGACGCCGAAATCGTAGAACCCGGCGATATCGTAATTCTTGCCGGAATCGAAGACGTCCACATCGGAGACACCGTTGCAACGATCGATAAGCCCGTCGCCCTTCCGAGAATCAAAGTAGACGAACCGACAGTCAGCATGGTTTTCACGATAAACAACGGCCCTCTTGCCGGAAAAGACGGAAAATACGTCCAGCTCAGAAAGATCAAAGAGAGACTCCACAAAGAGACTCTGATGAACGTTTCAATCAGGCTGGAAGAGCCAGAAACGAACGATTACGTCATCGTCAAAGGGCGCGGCGAGCTCCAGATGGCGATTATCGTCGAGCAGATGAGACGTGAAGGCTTCGAGCTCTGCGTCGGCAGACCGACCGTTATTTACAAAGAGATCGACGGCAAAAAATACGAGCCGATCGAGCATGTCTACATCGAATGTCACGAAATGTTCACAGGCATCGTAACCGAGAAACTTTCGGCAAGAAAAGGAAGAATGACCAACCTCGTCAACTCGGCTAACGAACGCGCTTTCATGGAATTTACCGTTCCTTCACGCGGACTTATCGGCTACCGCGACCAGTTCCTCACCGACACGAAAGGCACTGGAACCCTCAACACACTTTTCGAAGGATATGAAGAATACCGCGGCAACTTCCCCGTCAGATTCACGGGTTCGATTGTTTCCGACAGACAGGGCGAAGCCATAGCTTATGCACTTTTCAACCTTGAGCCGCGCGGCGAACTCTTTATCACACCCGGAATGCCGGTTTATGAAGGAATGATCATCGGCGAGCACTCGAAAGACCTCGATATCGACGTCAACCCGTGCAAAGCTAAAAAACTCACCAACATGCGTGCAGCAGGAAAGGATGATGCCGTAACGCTTACACCGATAAAACCGATGACTTTGGAAAGAGCTATACACTTCATCAACGAAGACGAACTTGTCGAAGTCACTCCGAATTCGCTCAGACTCAGAAAAACCGTTCTTTCAGCCGCTCTGCGTCACGCTATGCGCGGCAAAGAATACATGGAAAGCCTCAAAGAAAACAGCTAAGAAACCGCACCCTTACTCCATCTTGACTATTTCAGCTGATTTCTTAAAATAAACAACTTTTAGTTTTTTACTGAGATTCGAGGGAAAATGATAAAAAGTCCAATAATTTCGAGATATAAATACGGATTTTTTCTGATTTTCGTTCTATTGCTTATCTTCTCCGTTTCCTCCTGTGACATCTTCAACAACTGCTCGAGTTCAAACTCATACTCAACACGCTGCAACGGGCTTTACCTTGAACAATGCGTCTACAGCGGAGGAAAATACAGATGGGAGCAGTACAAAAACTGCATAACAGGCTGTCCTTCCGACATAGGAAATCCGTCATGCATCGCCTCGACCTGCTCATGCTCGGTCCAGTCGAAATACGTCTGCGAGCGGGGCAACACATACCGCTGCAACGGAAACAATGCAGAAAAATGCGAAGGCCTTGACCACTACAACGGCTACATCTGGGAAAATATAAAAAACTGCGAATCCCTCTTCAGAGCAAGCGATGTCGTTGAAAGCGGATCATGCAGTTCGACAAATGAATACTACGAGCCGAAATGCGTTCCGAAGATAAAGAAAGCTTTCCGCGGAAAATGGCTGAGGCTCGACAACAGCACCGACTTCTACCTTGGAACGAACGGCATCACGAGAGGTTCCTACAACAGCCAGTTCATACCGAAATCGGTCACGAAGATCGATGACAACATGCTTGAAATAGCGACCGAAGACGAGACTTTCAGGCTCATCCGCAACAGCATCACCGACGCAACTCTGAAACTTAACGTAAAACGGGCGGGAAATTTCATGAGATCGCCTTCGGGAAGCGGTATCGGCGGTATCGACGTCGTTCTCGAGAACACGCAGGATTCTGGCGAGACCTATGAAAAGCAGTCGGGAAGCGACGGAAACACCGAGTTCGACGGCATAGTTTCGGGCGAATACACGATTTCTGTCGGAAGCACCAGCGTGACGCAGACCATCACAGACCACCTCAACGCAGGAAATTTCTACTTTTCACCGAACGGCTACATCTACAAAGCGCTCCTCAATTCTACAAACGATGTTTACTACGCCGAAGACCGCGACAACAGCGAGAACGGCAACAGATACACTATACATCTCCGCGTTTACAACCTCGGAAATCAGGATGCTTCAGCGACAACAATAACACTTAAGACCGATGACGACTCGGTCAAAGTCGATGCGAAAGACGAGATCTTAGGCACGATCGAGCCCGAAAGGTATGTTTCATACGATTTTTCCGTCGAAACGATCCCGTTTTCAAAGGTGGAGAGCCTGAAAAACGCTGTCTATCACGATGTCGAGTTTTTAGTTTCGCTCAAAGACATAAACAACGAAGTCTGGGAAGATGTCATAACTCTGCGGATCTTCAGAAAAGCGGTGCCGATATATCTTTATTCCACGATGTCGAACCCGTTCATCCTCCTTTCGCCGCACCGCGAGATCGTCAGCATGTCGAGCATCGTATGGGTTCCATACCGTCCCGATGCGAAATACAAGCTCATCGCGCAGAGCCTTTCCCTCAATACCGAAGGCGTTTATTCGATCGGCGTCGGTTCGTGGGATAACGGGAAATGGAATTCCGACCGCGAGACTTTCACAAACGTTTCCAACTATGAGCCGAACAATCAGGAATCTCAGGCAAAAACTGTATATATGAACTCGCAGACAACATCCTATCTGCACAAAAACGATATTGACTTCTGGATAATAGACATGAGCAAATAATGAACAAAATCAAATACTTATTTTTTATTTTCATCATACTTTCTGTTTTTGCTCTTTCGGCGAAAGAAGAAGCTAAACCGCAGAACAAATTCAGCGTGAACATCCAGTACAGCCAGACTTCGGGCTTCATTCCGGCGGCCGACATTCTCTGGCATTACACCGACACTGTCTTCTCGTCGCTCTACGGCAACTACTACATCACCGCCGAAAAAAAGACTTTGGAGAAGTATGAAAACAGCAAATATGCCCTTTTTTCAAGGACTTTCGTTGTCGGAGCGGACGTTATCGGGTTTTACGTCGCGAAACAGCCGGCATTTTTCGCAGTGAGCGCGGGAATCGAATACAAACGGGTCAAGAACGAAGAATTCGGCTTTTTCGACCTCGAAGATTCGACTGTCACTTTCGAAGACACGACACGGCTCGACATGATCTTCCCTTTCCTCAAAATAAGGATCGACAAATACACCGAGCGGATAAACAACCGCTTTCTCTTCGTTTTCTATCCGACTTACTGCCTTTTCACCGACCAGACGATGCTTTTCAAACCCATCACGGCCCGCGTCTATCAGACCGATTCTGTAAAATGGCAGGTTCCGGCGATCGAACTTTCCGACGAACTGCTTTTCGATTTCTCACCTTTCGGCGGAATACTTCTGAGCGGCAGTTTTTCGTTCTGGCAGGCAAAATACAAGTCGGCCGTACTCAAAAAAAGATCTGGAAAATACGTTTTCGACAAAGCGGATGTCGAACAGAACTTTCTTGAATACGCCGCAAGCATGTCTTACGTCCTTCCGTTTGAAATCGCAGGCAGGATCCGCCCGAAACTCGGGGTAGGCGTTCTCGGTTCGGCAGAACTGCGTGAAAACGACGGTAAAAAATCGACTCACAAAGATATCGGATACCTCATCGTCGCAGGGTTTTATTATTAATCGGTAGAGACGTTTCATGAAACGTCTCTACATAATCGGCAAAATATTTTTACCATCTCCCCTTTTCTTTCGGCAAAACGGAAATAAATAAAAGGAGGATTTTGTTTATTGAGCGTTTTTTTGTGGAGGATGATATGAAAAACCTGATCAAATTTATGTTTTTACCGTTATTTTTGCTTTTCTCTTTCGCTGGAATGAGTGCTTCCGACATGCACGGCCTCGAAGACGAACTCATCAAAATCTCGGAAAAAGCGAAAAAAAGCGTCGCTTCGATCAAAGTTGAGATCACCGAGCAGCAGAGAATGAGGGATCCGTTTTTTGACTTCTTTTTCGGAAATCCGATGCAGCCGCGCAGCAGAAAAAGCCAGGCTCAGGGCTCGGGTTTCGTAATCGACGACAAGGAGGGTTTCATCGTCACGAACAACCACGTCGTCCAGAAAGCCGAAAAAATCGAAGTCATGATCGACGGAAGGACTTTCAGCGCCAAACTTATCGGCACTGACCCGCACACAGATGTCGGTCTCATAAAAATAGAAGAATTCAAAAAAGGAGAGATCCAGGAACTCAAGTTTGCAGATTCCGACAAAATCAAGGTCGGAAGTTTTGCCATCGCGATAGGAAACCCGTTCGGCCTTTCCAACAGCGTAACATTCGGAATTGTTTCGGCAAAAGGAAGGAGCGGAATGCGTGTCACCGACTACGAAGACTTCATCCAGACCGATGCGGCGATAAACCCGGGCAACTCGGGCGGACCGCTCCTCAACATCGAAGGCGAAGTGATCGGCATGAATACTGCTATCCTTTCTCAGTCAGGCGGATACATGGGAATAGGCCTTGCAGTGCCTGCAAACATGGTCAAAGACATCACACAGCAGCTCAAAACCGGCAAAAAGATACAGCGTGCGATGATGGGGATCGTCATTCAGGAACTCAACGATGACCTCCGCAGCTACTTTGAGATCGATAAATCCGTGAACGGGATCCTTGTTTCAAGCGTCGAAGCAAAAAGCCCTGCGGCAAAAGCGGGACTTCAGCAGTATGACCTCATCACGAAGTTTGACGGCAAGGAAGTCGAGAACGTTTCGCAGTTCAGGACAGCTGTCGCTTTCAGCCCTTACGGCAAAAAGATACCTCTCGAGATCATCCGTAACGGCAAACCGATGAAACTTGAAGTCGTCCTCGACAAAGACTACCAGCTTTCGGAAAGTCCGCAGGAAATCGACCAGAAAGTCATGGACGAAATCGGCATCACGCTCACCGACAACAAAGGAAAAATCACCGTTTCCAACGTCGAGCAGGGCTCGCTCGCTCAGTCGGCAGGCATCATGCAGGGAGATGTGATAGTCGCGATCAACAAAAGACGTGTCAAAACCGCGGCTGAAGCCAACAAAATCATAAATTCGGCAAAGAAACTCCTCTTCACGATCAATAGAAACGGTCGTGATTTCATCGTGGTGATCAACAGATAGCGTTCCAATTATTTTGAAAATCTGACCCCTCTCTGACCTCATCCCCGTCCCTTCTCCAGTGTGGCGAAGGGTTCGTCATGTTGAGCAAAGCGAAACATCTCAGACCTCTCCGTCACTGCGTGACACCTCTCCTGCTTCAGGAGAGGCTGTTTCAGGGGCGCCTTGACGGGCGTGTGTGGTTTGTCGGAGCGCGGGCGGCTCGCCCGCATTCCCGTAGAAACGTGATCTGACACGGCTCCTAGCGAGGGCGTGTGATTCCCAAATGGATTCGGGTGGGTTAATCCGCAGACATTTTTGAAAAATCTCTGCCGCCATACATGATTCGTACAATATTCACCGCTTTCTGTTTTTCCTGCGGCAAATACCAAACAAGATAATTATCGATCGGGAAAAATCTTATTCCTTTGCTTTTCCAAGGTTCTTCCGGATAAACAGGATGCATCATCGGCATACTGTTAAGAGTTTTTACAGAATCCATTATCCGGTTTACTTGCTCTGATGCCGTATTCGGCACGTACAGATCAAAAGCAATGTATTCATATATCGCCTTTAGATCGTTGAATGCCTTTTCTGAATAATTTATCGTCCAGTTCATAGTTTATAAAGCCGCTTCATTTCCTCGGAAACTTCTTCTGCCGAATAAACATTGCCGTTTTCGATGTCTTTGAAACCTTTCGCGATCTCTCTGTCAAGCTCATCCTTGCTGAGTTCACCGACAAAAAGAGGCTTGTCTGCCGCCAGTTTTACTTCAAAAGGGATACCTCTGTGAATGACGACCTGCCTTAAAAACATATCGACCGCATTCGACATCGGAATTCCGAGCCGGTTGAGAACCGCTTCCGCCTGAACTTTTACTTCCGGCTCGATCCTCGCAAAAACATTGGATGTTCTTCCCATAGCATTACCTCCGCAACCAAAACGCAATCTAAAAGTAAGCTATCAGCTTGCAAAAGTCAAGCAGTTTTTTTTGGTTTTATTTCATTGATTTTTGCCGGAGCGCCTCTGCCCGCCCGCATTCTTGCCTCTCACTCCTTGGCTCGCCCTTGGGGAGAGCTGTCGCATAGCGACTGAGAGGGCTTCCGTCATGTTGAGCAAAGCGAAACATCTTTGACCTTGAACGTAAACGGGAATTATTTTAGGGAGTTAGCTTGCAGAGGTATTGCTAATTGTGCAGTCTGAAACTGCACAATTTGGTTACCTCGGAAATTATCGAACGAACTTCTTCAAATGATTTCTGAATCATGATTTCCATTTATATTTCCTCGCAGCATTTATGGTGGTCATTGGGTTTTGCTCCGTCTATTTTTTACATTCATTCGCTATTTCTGCCGCCATATTATTCAGCATAACACAATCATTGCGGCTGATATGCCGTTTGCTGGCATCATATTCCCATGGACTGAGGATAAGCAGCTCTCCTGCGGCACAAGCATCGAAGAGGTTATCCTGCGGTTTGTAATATTCACGAAAACCATTGTCCGCCAAATATATGAACGGCAGTTTTTCTTTCAGCAGAACTTCCATTACCTGCCGCTCCTGCGGCGAAATGAACGGAGAGACCATAACGGTACCGTTGCGGGCGGCAACAACACATCCGTTCATGTAGTCACGAAGCTGTTGATTATCGCCACGTTCAGCAGCCTCGACCATTGTACGGCGGACATGCACTGGTGCAAAATGCCCAGCTTGCAGCAGTGACACATTGCCGACTCCGGAATAAGTTCTGCCGGCTATCTCTATGCCGGTTTGCACGCGGAAAAAGCCTGGCTTAAGGTGTTTGGTGGCAAGACGCTGCGGGTTCATGTCTATATAGCGTATAGTTGCCGGCAATTGCCGTCTTTGCCCCATCGGTCGGATGAAAGGCATTTCGGTGAAAACAGGGTCAAGTTGATAATATGGCTTATCTCCCAAATGACCTCGAAGGAAAGCGGCGGTTTCTGTCAGTTGTTTCTGTAATTTTTGGTAGTTTTCCCGACTATCAGTCGGCGCAAGAAAAGAATATGCCCGTCCGAATTTTTTCACACCCTGCCAAAACCCCTGCACGGCACTTTTGATACCACGCGGCATTTCTTGCCGAACATACCACACTGCATGCAAGTGATCCGGCATCAGACAATAATGAATCACTTGTATTTCAGGGTGATATTTGGGTACTTCCCAAAGGGTGTTTACTAAAATTCTCCCTAATGGACGAGCCTCAACTTTTGCGCTCTTCGGGTCATTTTCTGGAATGACGAGTGTTCCAAGAAGCGGTTGTCTTGACGGTATAGTCAGTGTTATATGATAGAGACCGACCCCTTTCCACGCTGTGCCGCGCTCCTGCCAATGCCATTTATCCGGGTCGTTAGCCATATTATATTTCCTTCAACATCTATTTGCCCCCAATCTTTCCCGCATTCTGCGGCAATTCCTGCTTAAATTCAAGGGTGAATGCGCCGGATTTGAGTTTATTGAGCGGGGTCATCGGGTTGGGCTCCGTTTCCAAACAATCTCAGCAAAATTTATGTATTTATCAAGAAAGTCAGACAAATGTTCCTGAGCTGTTTTCGTTATATAAAAATATCGTTCTACAAGATTCTTAACTTTACCGAAAATCGCAACATGATGGGTGAAAGGAACATTGAAAAAATCTTCCAAAGGAAAATCCGGCGCATTGATTATGAATTCGGGAATTATAACTACCGCTTTTTCCAATTCGGTAGTTGCGACTACCGAATTTCGTCTCACAGGTAATTTTTGAATCGTATTTGTTAAATCTGAAGGATCCAAGAACTGCCAATTTTCATAAAACTGCCGCATTTTCTTAAGATTTTCGGCTGAAAATCCACGCAGCCCAGGAAGTTCATTTCTTAATTTAGTGCTTATGCTCTCAAGCACTTTAGTTCCCCATGTTCTTTTTCCTTTTTTTGAAAACAAAAAACGTCCCACGCCGAAATAAAGTGCCAGCTGCACCCGATTAACATCCTTAGCCGCTTGATATTGAGAACGCAAAACCGCATTTTTTATAGCTTCTACAGCAATCGCTATTTCATTCATCGCAATTCACACCTCATAAAATATCAAACTATATAATAGAAAATTCAATTTCTAAATCAATAAAAAAATCGATTATGATAAATTTTTATTGAATGATTTTAAAATTTAGATATTAGACAATGTTGAGTCTAAGAATGAGGAAATGCGAGTGGTGATTGCGTTGTGTCGCTGAAAAATATACGAATTAAAGTTTGTATTCGACTCTGATGTCGATCGGGATCTCAACAAGTTTGTCGAGTGCGTCGAGAATGTCTTTTCCGGGTTCTGCGTATTTCTTGAGGAATGCTTCAGCCTCTTCCGGAGTAGCTTCCGCTTCGATCCTGCAGAGCTCGTAAAGAAGTGATTCCGCTGCTTCTACCAAATTGGTTGAGTCAGTTTCAAAGTCGCCGTTCGGGAGGACTTTGATAACGCCCTTCTCTTTCAGCCAGTTGTATTCAACGACGTTTGCTGCGCCGTGAGCTTCGTGAACGCCGAATCTCATCGAGCGGAAAAGACCTGCGAAGAAGCTGTTGAGGATCCTCTCTTTGTCAAATCCCGGAATTCCGTATTTTCCGCCGCATTTAAGGAGCGAGTAAAGGCTTCCTGTGTCCGCTTTTGCCTCTTCGACAGCGGTGTAGTTCTTGCCTATCGCCTTTGCGACCGGCGTGCCGTCCTTTCTGTATGCAGGTCCCAAGCCGTGGCTGACTTCGTGCATAAGAACAAAGTAGAAGTAAGGATCGAAATCGGCGTGGATCTTGCCGTGAGAAACTTCTTCCGCGATTTTTACGGTGCAGGTGTCGAACTTAGCCTTCATGATGTTGTAGATCATGATCTGTTTCCAGCCGACATTTCCGCGTACCCATGCGTCGTTCGGAAGGTTGAACGCGCTTGCCATGATGCCCTGAGCCGCTTCGCCGCCGGTGTAGATCTGGTGAACGACGATCATCGGAGCCATGCCGCCGACAGCCGCTTTAGACTCAGCCGGAAGCGGGAAAATTTCCGAAATTTTGTTAAGGTTCTGCTCGATTTCGTGAAGTCTCGCCCCTTTTTCGTGGTCAACGACCATGAGGAACGCTTCATAAGTCGCCTTGATTCCCATAAAATCGTCTGCATAGACTTCAAACGGGCCGATAACAGGGTCGATCGGAACGTTTTTCATGCGGACCCATGTCGCGTCGGAATCACGGTAATTGCCCGTTACAAGACCTTCGGCGCGTGCAAGCAAGTATTCTTTAAGTTCCTGATTTTCCACAGCATTTGCAGCAGCTTCCATATTGTCGAATATGTCAGCGAGCTCTTCAGCATAGTAAACATGGTAAGGAATAGCCTTGAGTTTGCCGTTTTCGCGGACAACGACCGAATAGTTGTCCATCATAAGCTCCTTCTCCTCTTCGCTCATTTCCGAAAGAGCCTTTTCCCACTCTTCTTTCGTGATATCTACCGGGTAGAAAGCGCATGTGCGCGGTCTGTCGTTGTATTCCGGGAAAAGCGATTTGTAGTTTTCAAGCTGTCCCCACGGGCCCATGAAAAGTTTGAAGAAATCCTTCTTTTCCTCGTCGTTTCCAGCCATAACCTCGTCGTAAACATCGGGAAGACCTTCGCTCTGCTGGCGGAGAAAGATCCTCGTGATGCCGTCCATCGCCTTTTTAAGGTAAGGAAGCGCGTTTTTAACGTCATCCGTAAGAGTCGAATGATCGTAATCGATCGAAACTTTTTTGAATTTTGCTACTGCTTCTGCAACCTTTGACATGATTTCCTCCAAAAAATCTGTTGTTAAAGAAACGAACGCAAAAGTCTATTCAAAGCCGGTTTTAAGTCAAAAATTGTTGTCAGGGATTATCGTTGAAAAAACAGAATCAAAAAGACGCAGACTTATTTTATTCTTTCGGGCAGTTGAGATCGACTCTGTCGGTGCATTTCCATTCCGAGCCGTGATTTTTTTCTTCGACGCATTCACACCAGTCGACTTTCGTGACTCCGTCGGCACAAGTCCATTCCATTTTATCACCGATTTCTTTTCCCCAGCAACCGTAACAAGTTGTGGCATCCTCCGCCCAGCCGCCGTCCCTGCACATCGCAGATAAGCACTTGTCAGAAATAACATCACCTTCGTTGTAAATCCTCCCTTCACTGTCTTCGCACTGAAGCGGAGCTTCTTCATCAGGTGTTTCAGGCGTTTTTTCGTCGATCGGGAAAGAAGCTTTGTGGTTTTTGCCTTCGTAGTTGATTTCGATTGTTTTGATCGAATCGATTTCTTCGGCGCTTGAAGCGGTGTATTCTATCGGCATAAGATAGCAGCAGCTATCGCAGTCAGCGGCCAGATCAAGGTCTGTATCACGCTCTAAAATGCTGACTTTCAGAACATTGTTTTCGATTCCTTCAATTTTGTAGCCGTATTCCCAGTCGATACCGCAGTGCATCTCGCCAAACCAGTTGAATTTTATGGTTTTTCCCGCTTTTTCAGTGACTTCGACATACTCGTTGCAGGAATAGTAGTCTTCATTTTCCGTGTAAATCCTGTCCCTGAAAGAAAAAGCAGGTTCATCATGACGGCACTCGCCGACATCTACCGCTTTGAAATCATCTTCGTTTCCGCCTGCGGGCTCATTGCTGCTTTCCGAGCCGCAGCTTGTGACTAAAAACATCGCGAAAACCGCAGCTGACAAAATCCAGAATTTTTTCATGTTTTCCTCCTTAAAAAAACAAACTTAACATATATTTAGTACCACAAAATTCATTTTTTATTGAAAAAAATTTCCTGCACTTGGGAAAAGTTGACAACTAGCTGATTTTATTAACTATATTAACAATTATTATTTATACTGCTCATAGAAGTCGCCGGGTTGCGGCCCTTCGTTGTATCTTCTCATCCACTCCTGATACTGGGCGGTGTTGTCGAGGAGTTTAAGAATTTCGTCCATCTGTTTTTTGAAGCGCGGCATACGCTTACTGTCAAGCTGCGGAGTCGCGATCATCTTTACTTTCAGCGGATTGAGCCAGTTTCCCTTCGGATCTTTGATGCCTAAATGAAGATGCGGGCCTGTGCTTCTTCCGGTGTTTCCGACCGAAGCTATCCTCTGACGCGCCGAAACAGCCGTTCCGACACTTACATTGAAACCGTTCAAGTGCAGATAATATGTTTTTGTGTTGTCGGCATGGTTTATTGTAACCTGCTTTCCGCCGAGCGGAGTCTGCTTGACTTCGATAACTTTTCCCGGAGCAACCGCATAAACAGGAGTTCCGACAGGCGCACCGTAATCGACACCGTGGTGCTGCGTCATTTTGCCTGTTATCGGATGACGTCTCATGCCGAAAGGGCTTGTGATGCGGATTGTATCAAGCGGAAGCCTCATCGCGCTCGGAATAAGCGCCTTTCCTTTATCTGTATAGTGCGCGTTGAAAGCCGATTTCGGATCTTTGTCCTCATAGCGGAAAGCCTCGCTGAAACCAGCCTGTTTGCCGCGGTATGAAGCGTAAAGCACTTTCGAACCCGGCACCATTTCACCTTTGTAGTATCTGTCCTCGACCAGGATCCTGTATTCGTCGCCTTTTCTCGCATCTGTGCTGAAACTTACGATGCACTCAAGGATGCCGACCGTGACGGCGCGGATATTTCTCGTGACATCGTCCCTTTTGACAAGCGATTCGTTGAGAGTAGAATCGATTTTACCTTCGATTATCCTGAATCTTCGCTCTGTCGGCAGGTTTTTTGCCGTATATTTCAGCTTTTTTTCAACGGGATCGCGCTTCAGAATATGGAAAGTGACAATGTCGGGGTAGTAGACAAATTCTTCGACATTGCCGTCCTTGTCAAACTTCACTTTGAAGTCTTCGCCTGCCTTTATCTGCGTAAGGTCGACGTCGTATCTGATCGCGTTGCTTATTTCCATCGCGTGTTTGAGCTGGAGACCGGGAACTTTGAGCAAAGCCTCTTCTATTCCCTTTTTCGGAAGAATTTTGCCGTGAAGGAAACCTTCAGCATCAGCTTTGGAATCCTTGTCTTTCACGACTTCGACATCAACACCTTCCGACATTTCAGCCGATTCGATATCGTCGCCCTCTTTCTGCGGAGCAGGGCTCGATTCCGGTATCGCATCACCGACAGTCTCTTCGTTTTCACGCATTTCCGCGGCTTTGCGGTGTTCTTTTTCAGCCTTTTCCGACGGTTTCGGAGACGTTTCATGAAACGTCTGTACGGTTGGTTGTTCCGCGTGTTTCGATTCTTTTGGAGACGTCTCAGGTGACGTCTCTACAGATGGTTTTTGTTCTGCTGTTTTCTCTTCACCGGATGTTTCCCCTGCTCTGTAAAAAACAACAAGAACAGCAAGAATCAATATTACACCAATGAAAACCCAAAGCGTAAAATTATGTTTTTTTTCACCGTACATTTAAACCTCGGTAAACTTCAAAAACTACATCAGCCTGAATTTCTCCCGCAAAGCCTTTTCGACATTGGGAGTCACGAAATGGGAAAGGTACGTTCCGTTCTTCGATGCAACTTCCTTGACGATACTTGACGACAGAAACGAATACTTGTCGGAAGTCATGAAAAAGACCGATTCTATTTCCGGTTCCATCGCTCTGTTCGTCGAAGCCATCTGGAATTCGTATTCGAAATCGGAAACGGCGCGCAGACCGCGTATCACGGTGAAAACATTGACCTGACGCGCGAAATCAACAAGAAGGTCGTCAAAAATCATAACCGTTATAGCGGGATCGTCCTTGAAAATCTCCTCAATCTGGAGTTTGCGTTCTTTCGCAGTGAAAAGGTTCTTTTTGCTCCCGTTCTCACCTATCGCGATATAGATTTTGTCAAAAATCGTTTTGGCGCGGTTGACAATGTCGAGATGCCCGAGGGTGAAAGGATCGAAACTGCCCGGATAAATCGCGGTTTTAGTCATTACTCCGCCTCATCCTCTTTCTGCTCTTTACGCTCTCCGGCATTGATTTTATTGAGGGCTTTGGAAGCCTTTTTGTAGAATTCGTTGTTTTTGGAGACTGTCTGCATAACTTTCTGGAAAAGCCTTTTAGCCTCTTCGGGATCGTCGTCAATAATGTACATTCCCTCTTCGTAAAGGTCTTCAGCCTCTTCTACTGCCTCTTCCGAATCACTTTCTTTTGCAGCTTTCGGTTTTTCACCTGAAGTTGCAGCCGGAGCCTGAGGCATACTCTGCTTTATGTAGTAAATCTCGTTCTGCAGCATCTCTTTTTCGTTGTAGTCATTTGTATATTTAATACAGCGCTGGAAATAGCGGAGAGCTGTTGGCAAATCACCTTTTTCCTTATAGATATAGCCAAGTTTACTCATCGAATCGACATCTTTTCTATCGTTCGCAAGAACTTTTTTGTAGTAATTTATCGCTTTATTTGTATCGCCTGAGTCATAGTATATTCCAGCAAGCAGCTTGACGGCCGCACGGTTACCCGATTTTTCAGCTTTTTTGAGATAATCCATCGCTTTGCCGTTCTTACCCAGCTGGCGATAGCTTTCCCCGATCTCGAGATAAGCCTCTTTCAACAAAGATTTGTCTGTGACTTTGTTGAAATATTTGAGAGCGTTATAATATTCATCAAGATTTTTGTATATGACGCCTTTCATCAGAAGAAGTTCCTGATCATCAGGATCGATTTTTTCAGCTGCCTCGACCTTTTCGACCGCGCCTTTGAAATCGCCGCGTTTTGAGAGAATCTTCGCATAAAGCACATAGTTGTCGAAACTTTTCATGTCGAGAACGACAGCGGTATCAATTTCTTTTTCAGCTTCCGGATAACGCTCCATCGTGTAGAGAATCTTTGCTTTGAGATAGTATATCGATGTTTTCTGCGAATCGAGTTCAAGCGCCTTGTTTATCGTGTTCAGCGCCTTTTCATACGACTTTATGTGGAAATAGGAATTCGCAAGCGAAACATAACTTTTATACATTCTCTTTTCAACAAAAGTTTTCTGCTCAAGCAGCGATATGACAGTCTGCCATTTTTTCTCTTTTTCGAGGCTGTCCACATAAGACTGCATATAATCGTAGTTCCCCGGATTTATCTTATGAGCCCTTGAAAGCATTTTGGTCGCTTCGGCATATTTCCGCTGGTCTTTGAGAAATTCTCCGTAGAAGAAGTAAACTCTTTCGTCTCCGGCGGAATTCTTTTCGTCAGCTTGTCTGAAATGTTCTGCCGCACTCTTGTAATCAGCGTTTTTGTGGTCGATTATCGCCTTTACCAGATGATACGGATATCTGTCTTTTCCGAGTTTTTCAAGAACAACAAGAATCTGCTCAAGATCTTTCACCTTGTTGAAATCAACCAGTAAAATATGCGCCTTGGCAAGATAGGGTTCGACATAGGACGGATCTGATTTGATCGCCAGGTTGTAGAACTCTATAGCCTTTGCCTTGTCGCCGATATTCGAATAAATCTTCGCGACTCTCGCCAGAAGCTGCGGATTCGTCAGAGTTTTGATATCGAGTTTTGCCAGTTCAAGATATATTTTCTCCTTCTGGCCGAGCAGAACGTAGATCTCGGTTTTTCCGATTATCGAAGCAGAGTGTTTCGGATCGATTTTCAGAGCCAAATCATAGTATTCCATAGCTTTCGTCGAATCGGAAATCTGGACATAGAAATCGGCGATTTTCGTGATGGCTTCGGTATCTGTCTGGTTTATTTCGACCGCTTTTTCGTAGTATTTTATAGCTTCCTTGAATGCACCCATTCTCGTAGAAATACTTGCAAGCATCTGATAATATTCAGCTTTTTGCGAATCATCAGCCTTTGCAATAACATTATTGTCTATGTTTTTAAGAAATTTTTCAGCTTCGGCAAGTTTGTTGTCGCTGTTCATAAGTATCTTCGATTTCAGCAGATACGCCTTGATGTAGTTCGGAGATTCCGAAATTATTCTGTTGATGAACGCCATTGCCGACTGTGTATCTCCGTTCTGATACTTCATATTGGCAAGAGCATACATGATTTTGACACTTTTGCCGCCGCCCTGAATGAAACCGGTGTTGAAGAAATTTTCAGCTTTTTCAAGATCGTTCTTTCCGCTTGCAATCAAACCAAGAATGTAGAAAACCTCCTGATCGTTCTTGTCGGTAAACGGCTGAAGAAGTTCCGCAGCTTCGTCGTACTGCTTCTGTTCGTAAAGATAAAGCGCTTTCGCCTTGACAAGGTCGATATTGCCCTGAGCCTTCTTCATTGCAGCCGAAATCTTCTCGTTTATCGAAGAAGAGGATTCGATTCGCCTGTTGTACGAAATAAGGAAATTCATCTTTACCTGACCGTCAAGACCGACAGCGCTGGGAGCAGAATCGTCCGGTTTTATATACTGTTTCAGAATGCCGATACTGTTGATGTAGTCTTCCGGCGTATCCTTATCGAGAGCATCCCTGACATCGGCCAGAGTTCCTGTATTTACCGCTATCTGCTCGCTTATATTGTCGAGAATATCGGCAGAATTGTTGCGTTTGGTATAGAAGTAATATGCTCCGCCGGCAACGATCGCAAGGATCGCAAGAGTTGCAATTGAGGTCGCGACATAAAACAAAGCTGAACTGCCGCCGCGTTTTCTCGCTTTTTTCGGTTTTCCTGTCGGCACACCTGTCATTGTGTCGTTAAATTCATCAGGAATATAGACATGCTCGACTTTGCTGACATCTTCTTCCAGATTGATCTCTCCTGAAACGCTTTCTTTGCTGATGGAGGTTCCCTCTTCAAAAATGAGAGAATCCATCGAATCTTCCGCCTGATCAAAACCGAGAGAAAACTCTGACGAAGAAGAGTCTGAACTTTGCGGAGCGGAAGAAGGTGCATCCCCGTCGTTCCAGCTTACACCGTCGTAACTGATATCGTCGTCTTCAGTAATATCTCCGTTCACCATAAGGTCAGTCACCTGGGATTCATCAACCGGACCGATGACTTTGCCTGTCTTTTTGTTTCTGAAATAAATCTTCTGACTTTCCTGTTTTTTTGGTGCCGGTGCATCACCGAAAAGCTCTTTCAGAAAATCGTCCGTGCTGTCCCCGGAGTTTCCGTCTTTGTTATCAGAAACATCGCTGAAAAGATCATCGTTTCCGTCATCTCCGAAAAGATCGTCACCTTCCAGCTGTTTCTTGGCGCTGCCGGCATCGTTCTTGGCAGGCTGATCTGAAAAAAGATCGTCAAAATCATCTGTTGAAGCACTTTTCTGCGGATCATCGGAAAACAGGGAATCTGCTTCCGCGCCGGCTCCGGCCCCTGCCTCTTTCTGAGGAACATCAGAGAAGAGATCGTCGTCTTCGTCGAAACGGTCGTTCGCAAGATTGAGATCAGACATTACATTTTCCTTAAAAGAAACGCTTTCCGCGTCGGAAGAATGAGCCGTATCCGAAATCTCTTCATGGTAGGAAGTTATTTTTATTCCGTCGTTTTCTTCAGGTTTTTCTTCATCCTGAGGAGCTTCGTCATGCTGCTTCTGACTGAAATCACCGCCAAGCAGGGCATCAAGATCATCAGCCGCCTTATTGTTGTTTGACGGCATAGAATCGAAAAGAGCATCCATATCGGAAGAGTTTTTATTTTCCTGAATCTCTTCCTCTTTCGGGGATTCAGGTTTCTCTTCCTTAAAAACTCTGAACTTGTTTCCGCAGACAGAACATTTGACCGGAAGTCCCTTCTCCGGAACTTTCGAATCGTCTATCTGATAGTTCGTATTGCAGTGAGGACATACGATTTTCATTGTAACCACCTTTTCCAAAGTTTATATATTGTTTTTGTTATTCACAACATTCAGAAACGATACTGCTCCCGACCCCTTTTCGCCTTTTGCTCCGGCAAAAATCTTCTCCCTGTTATATTTTTTAAACAGTGCCGCCAGCTTATCCTTTCCGCAGGTCAGAATCTTTCCTTCGGCAAACGAAACATAGCCGAACATTTTTGATAAATTCAACAAATTCAGCAACTTATCAGTTGACAGTTCAATTTGAGCCGCAAGGGTTTCAAGATCCAGATCAACTTCATAAACCGGATCGATGCCGCTTTTTTCGACGACATACGGCAGAACACCGGCTACCAGCTTTATATGCTGAGGACTGATTTCGTTAAAAGGTTCCTCTTTTTCGTTCGCTTTCGCAGAATTTTTTATAAAAAGAGTGAATGCAGCCTTCGGATCTCCGGCAAAAAACTCTTCGGCTTCGGTATTTTCCATAAGTTCCAGAAGCGTCTCTTCGCCGGCAGTCACATTAAACTGAGCAGGTTTTCCGAAAAAACACCCTTCTTCGCCGAAAAAATCATCTTCGGAAAGAAAAAAAGTTTCTCCGTTTCCTTCAAGTTTAACACCGCCCCGCTTTATCAGAAAAAGGTACGGCGAAATTTCGCCTGCCAGAACAACTGTTTCACCAGGGAGAAATTCCTTTTCCATCATTCTCCCTCTTCCTTCTTTAATTTAAGTGAATTCGGGCATTTACCTTCACATTCATCGGCACGTTTTATGAAAAGCCTGAACTTTGCAAGAGCATTTCCCGAAACAGTGTGCTCGATCTTGCAGGCTATTTCGTCAGCCTCATCCTCTTCAAGATTGAGAATGTCGCGGAAAAAATGCCTGAAAAGCTCGTGTCTTGCGAGAATATCCTGAGCGATAGCCTTTCCTTCGTCCGTCAGAGTTACATACCCGTTCATTTCGTGGTTGACGAGCCCTTTCTGCGTCAGAAGTTTGAGTGCTCTCGTGACCGTAGCACGGCGGACACCGAGCTTGCTCGAAAGCTCCATGTTTCTCGCTACGACTCTTTTTTCGGTAAGCTCAAGGATCGCCTCGAGGTAATCTTCCTGAGTCGAAGTCAGGTTTTTATCGTTCGTTTTTTCTGCCATTGCGCTTTACCTCATAAAAATTTAAGGCATTTTTAACAATAGTATCGGCAAGTTGCGATTTTTCTATATTTTTAAACTCTTCCACGCGGTCCGCGAAAACGATTTTTACCGTGTTCGTGTCGGCGCCGAACGGATTGAACTCAGTCGTAACCTGATTAGCCACGACAAAATCGAGATTTTTCTTCACGAGTTTCTTCCGTGCGTTTTCTTCAAGATTCTCTGTTTCAGCGGCAAAACCGATTCTCACAGCGCCCGGTTTCGTCCAGTTGACCGATCCGGCAAGGATGTCAGTCGTTCTGAAAAACTCTGCCGTAACCGAATTTTCGCCCTTTTTGATCTTCTGCGAGCTTTTCTTCGGCGAATAGTCTGCAATAGCCGCGCTCATAACGAAAATATCGGCATCTTTCACGTTTTTTTCGACAACTTCCGCAGTTTCGGCTGCAGTCACGGTTTTTATCAGCGAATATCCAGGGTTGAACTGCGGCTCGGTATTCACACCGATGAAAGTGACATCTCCGCCAGATTTCAAAGCCGCTTCCGAAACCGCAAAACCGGTTTTTCCCGAAGAACCGTTCGTCACGAACCTGACCGGATCGAGGTATTCCCGCGTCGCGCCGCCGGTTACAAGCCATTTGACGCCGCTGTGTTTTACGGGATAGAAAATTTCTTCAAGCTTGAAAATAATTTCCTGAGGCTCGGCCATGCGCCCCTTTCCGCTTGTTCCGCAGGCAAGGCAGCCGCTTTCAGGATCTGCGAAATAAACATTTTTCCGTTTTTTCAGCCTTCCGATATTTTCAAGATTCGCCGGATTTTCGAACATCGCCGTATTCATCGCCGGAGCGAAAAGAACGGGAGCCGTCGCCGCAGCCAGAATCGTCGAAGCAAGATCATCGGCAATTCCGCACGCAGCCTTTGCGATAATATTTGCCGTAGCGGGAGCAACAATCACAGCATCAACATCCTGAGCCAGCGTTATGTGGGTGATTTTTGAAGAATCAAAAGTTTCGAAAGAATCAAAGAGCGGAGTTTTGCCGGAAAGTGCTTCCCAAGTCGATTTTCCAATAAAATTCAGCGAGTTAGCAGTTCCAACGACCTGGACCAAAGCGCCCAGTTTCACCAATTCGCGAAGAAGATAAACCGATTTGTATGCCGCAATACCGCCCGAAACTATAAGAAGCAGATTCCTGTTAAAAAGTCCCGACGCCATGATCCCCCTTCACAATCAGACGCGGAATATTACTCAAGTATCTATAATATACAAATATTTTTAGAAAATTATTTATAGTTTGAATTGCCGGACCGCCGGGAAATCTGAATCAGCAAAAAATTCGTTTATCGCCATAAAAAATCTTGATTTTCTCCAGCAAATACATTAAAATTGCAGTTGGAGGTGAAAATAGTGATTATTTCAACTCAAATGCTTTTGGAAAAATATCGAGATTACGCCAATCCGCATAGCAAAATCAAGCGGTTGAACGACAAAGGCGAAATTTTTTATCTGACACGCGGACTCTACGAAACAGACAAAAACACACCGGGATACTGCCTCGCCGGAGCAATATACGGCCCGTCATACCTTTCCTTCGACTTCGCGCTTTCCCGTTACGGCCTCATTCCCGAAGCGGTTTACGCCTTTACGTCGGCCACTTTTGAAAAGAAAAAGTCAAAAAAATACGAAAATCATTTCGGCACTTTTCTATACCGCGACATCCCTTCCGAAGCATATCCTTTCGGGATCCTCATCAAGGAAGAAAACGGCTCTTTTTATCAGATCGCGGAACCGGAAAAGGCGCTCTGCGACAAACTCTACACCATGCCGCCCGTAACAAGCCAGAAAGATATTGAAAAAATGCTTTTTGAGGATCTGCGGATCGACGAAACCGAGTTCGCGAAACTGAATACCGGCAATATTTTGATGATCGGCGAAAAATATCGCTGCAACAACCTGAAATATTTGATGAAATTCCTGCGGAGAAACACGAAATGAACGGGATAGTCACCGAAATGCTGAAAAAATACAGCGCAGAATCAGTTTTTGACAAAAAAAATGCCGTCAAGGAAATCATGCAGGAACTTGTTCTGTGCGGTCTTTCGCGTGCAGGCTTCTTCAAACACGCCGCATTTTACGGCGGAACCGCGTTACGCATCTTCTACGGCCTAGACCGTTTTTCGGAAGATCTGGATTTTTCCCTAACGGCACCTGATCCTGATTTCGAACTTTCGGAATATTTTCCTGACTTGAAAAAAGAACTCGCTTCATACGGGCTTAATGTCGAAATATCGGAAAAGCGGAAAACCAGAGAATCGCCTGTCCGCTCGGCATTTTTAAAAGGCAATACCAAAGAACATTTTCTTCTTTTCTACGCATCAAATTCCGCAGCAGCCGGAATTGCAGGAGATGAAATAATAAAAATCAAATTTGAAGTTGACACCAATCCGCCGGAGGGAGCTAATTTCGAACACAAATACCGCCTTCTCCCCTCGCCTTACGGAATCACGCTTTACGACATGCCGTCGCTTTTCGCCGGCAAAGTCCACGCCGTGATATGCCGCGCATGGAAAAGCCGCGTCAAAGGCCGTGATTTATACGACTACATATTTTATCTTTCACGCGGAACAAAACTTAATATCGGCCATCTGAAAGCCCGGCTCGTACAGTCGGAAGCGTGGAAAAACGAAGACGACTTCACGGTTGAAGACGCAAAAAAACTGCTATGCGGACGTTTTGACGCTATCGACTACGAACAGGCGAAAAACGATGTCCGCCCGTTCATAAAAGACGCTGCCGCACTCGGTATCTGGAACGCAGATTTTTTCAAACAAATCACTATGGAAGCTGATTTTTAACCGGAATTACCCTGCTGCCAACAAAGGCAAAGCCTCGCCACTTTCCGTTTTCGGCAGTCTTTTCAGGAAAATGTCATACTCTTTCGAGGACTTTATCCATTCTGGCAAGGAAGTCTTCGGTCTGGAGATGGTCGCCGAGAGTTACTCTGAAGAAGCCGGGAAGCATTTTGAAGGAGCTTCTGTCGCGGACAAAAATATTCTCTTTTTCCATTTCTTCAAGGAGTTTCGGCAGATGCGGATGCTGGACCATGATGTAGTTCGCTTTGCTGTCGAAAGCTGTGATTCCGCGTTTGCGGAAGAAATCAAGCATCGCAAGTTTGCTGTTTTTGACATCGGTTACGTATTTTTCCATATACTGTTTGTCATCGAGAGCTGCAGTCGCCGCAACCTGTGCCAGAACGCTGACACTTTTAGGGTTCAGAACCTTCGAAAGCTCTGCAATGAGCGAAAGATTCGTGAGGAGATAACCGACTCTGAGCCCTGCAAGAGCCCACGCTTTCGAGAAAGTTCTCGTAACGATCAGGTTCGGATAAGTATCAATGAGATCGAGAACCGTTTCGCCGGCAAATTCGTAGTAAGCCTCGTCGACGATAACAATGCAGTGGCTTGCGATCGAGCAGAGCGTCGCAATCTGCTGTTTTGACAGGAGAACACCCGTCGGATTGTTCGGATTTACGACATAGATCATCTTTGTTGACGGAGTTACATTTTCAAGGACCGAAGCGATGTCCGGTTTGAACGGATCAGGTGTTTCGACCTTTTTGACAACTGCGCCGCGAGTGTGGATATATGTCAGGAAGTGAGTATAGGTCGGGAAAGGAACAACAACTTCGTCTTTCGGATCGAGGAAAACCTTGCAGATAAGGTCGAGCGCGTCGTCACTGCCGTTTGTGACAAGGATTTCTTCCATCGCACGCCCTGAATAAGCTGCAAGTTTGCGGCGGAGCTCCTTGCTTGAAAGCTCAGGATACCAGTTGAGCAGATTGTCGTTGCATGCAAGAGCGTTTATTATCGCGTTTTTAACTGCAACTGACGGCGGAAGCGTCGATTCGTTCCAGTCAAGTTTCAACGGCGGAAGATCGCAGTTCGCAAGACCGGAAACGATTTTGTCGCGGCTCGAAATCGGCGAATAAGGTTCAAGATCCTCTATAAAATTTGATGCAAAATTTCTTTCGGTTCTACTGTAACAAGCGTTTCCTTTCATCTTTTTTCCCAAGTCAAATCAACAAAAAATCGGCAAGAACAAGCAAAAAACATGCCAAGATAACAACTGGATTTTATTAGATTTTTCAACGAAATCATTGTAAAAATTTTTTACAATAGCCAATCAGATTAAAAAAGTTTTAAAAGTGGATTTTTGCTTGAATTTATTTTGAGAAAACGGTGAGAGGACTAATTTTGAGTGCAGGAAACGTCGTCAACTATGACATAGTCCCCGGTTGCAGCTGCCTTAACATAAAACAGGAATTCCAAATCAGTTACGGCTGATTCAAGTGTGAAATTGAACGTCACTTTCTGCCATGATGATGAAAGTTCTTTATAGGTAATCGAACCGGCATAACCACTGTTATAATAAACTCTTGAACCGACAGAAGCCGTTCCTAGCGCGTAGTATTCACAGGAATAGGTTCCGGCATCAAGAGAGATTGACTTAGAGGCAAATCTCTTATTATCACTTTTTATCCCGACAAGTTTCAGAGCCGCAGTTCCGGAATGGACGGTTTCCGTTTCTTTAGCTACATTACCTGAAGCGATGTTCGTTGTCGAACCGTTCCAGTAATCAGGAGAACCGTCAGTCCAGCTTTCGAAGCCGCCGTTCATAATTATCTTGGTTTCTTCGCACTCATATGAAGTGTTGCAGAACTCGTTTGCAGCACAGTCAGTGTTGTGCAGGCACCTGCCTTCGCGAAGTTCGCAGACACCGCCTTCGCCGCACTTTTCGTAAGTGTCACAGTCACTGTCGCCGGTGCATGTTTTGACCTCGCAGGTATGCGTTGTTGCATTGCAGACATAACCGGTTTCACAGTCGCCGTTTCCGACACAGAATCCGGGAAGCGCGTCACAGTTTCCGGTATTAGGATTGCACTCGGAGTAAGAAGCGTCGCATCCGGCATTTCTGCAGAGATCGATACCGAAATCATCTGCCGATCTCGGAAGGATCTTCGAATGGCTGTAGGTGTAGGTCAGAACACCGCTCAGATAATTAAAGAATGAGCCGACTTCCGGATTTGTATAGCTGTACAGATCATCATCGACCTTGAGCCCGTCCGCAACGCCGAAAACATTGTATTTGTCGGCAGCTTCGGTTACGGTTACGTTTTCAACCTTGACCAGAACGCCGTTGTATGCATCCTCCAGTTCGCCGCCGTCCTTTATTTTCGCAGGATCGGCAACAACAAAATCAGGAAGCGTGTTGCCGCTTGATTTTACAGAGACAGTCGCATTCTGGATTTCAAGAAGACCGTTGTAATCAGTAAGATTTCCCTCAACCGTGACGATATCGCCGGTATGAGGTGAAGATTTGGCGTTGTATACGTAAATTCCGCTGAAACGCTCCTTCAGCTCAGGATCCCATGAAGCTTCCGGAACCTGGATGTAGAAGTTTTTATCCTTTACCGCAGTAACTATTCCCTCAACATTAACGTTGTTTCCAGTCTCGATATTGCCCTGTTTGATGTCATAAATCGTAACCAGGCAGGCTGCACCGAAGTAGTTTGCTGTCTCCCGGCAGACATCGCAGGCATCGCCGAGACCGTCACCGTCGCTGTCCAGCTGGTCAGGATTTTCGACGAACGGGCAGTTGTCAAGCGAGTCGATCACATCGTCGCCGTCCTTGTCATCAGTTGCAAGAGCCTTATCGCAGCTGTTGTTTTTGTCAAGCGGGCACTTATCGCAGGCATCACCGATTCCGTCGCCGTCAGAATCAGCCTGTTTTCCGCCGTCAACCGGACGGATCGGGTTGAAAATATTGGGGCAGTTGTCATCAGCGTCAGCAATTCCGTCGCCGTCCTTGTCTCCGTCTTTCGTGCCGGAGTAAGGATGAGACTCATCTTCGCTCCTAGTACGTTTCGGAACACATGTCGGCTCGTTTTCAGGTTCGCCGCAGAAGAAAAGCGGATACTCGGATGAAGCGGCATCCTTCAAAGCTGCATAGGTTTTGCCTATATCCGACTTGATGCAGAGCTTCTTTGCCGTACCGCAGACATCGAGCGCTTCGCACTCACTAGTCGTATCGAGCGCAGTTATGATGTTTTCGTCACCGTAAAGAACTTTGTCTCCGCGAAGCACAAACGCGACCTTGCTCGGGTGGCCTTCGATGACTGCGCGGTAAGCGTTGTCTGCGCCATTTCCGTCAAATACCGCGATATCTGCAACCAGGCCGGGACGGATAGTTCCGACTACATCTATGACTCTCAAAGCTGTCGCATTGTTGATAGTTGCCATTCTCCAGATCTTGTAATCAGAGAAATGCTTTCCGAAGTGATTCTGGTTGAGATAATCAACACAGGCAAGCTCACGCAGAATGGTCATCGAACCGCTTGATATCCAGTCTGTTCCGAGACCGATAAGAACGCCCTGATTGTCAAACATCGTGACAGGCGCGGTATTGCCGTAAAGCGAAATGTTGGTTCTCGCAGACCAGATCACTGCTGTCTGACTCTCTGCAAGTTCTTTGCCGTCAGCCGCTACAAGACCGACAGAGTGAACAAAAGCAGAGTTTTCTTTTGCAAGGTCGATTCCTCCTTCCTGCTGACCTGTAAGGCAGAGGAATTCGTTTCTCGCCGCCTTGTTGATACCTTCGGAAACATGCGGAAGGTAGCAGTCGTTCTTAAGAGCACTCTCTGAATCCTTATAATTGTAGCCGCAGCCGCTTTCGATAGTATTTCCGTTTGAATCACCGAGAGGAAAAGTCTGATAATAAACATCAACTCCGCCAAGTCCCAAAGAACCTGCAAAATTCTTGTCAATGTTTCTCAAAAGTCCGTCCGACGAGCCGCTGCCTGCGATCGAAAGCGTTCCGGCCATCATTTGGCGGAGCTCAAGCCATTTGACGGAATCCTTGCTTGCATTGTTGTTCGTGGAAATTTTGCTGTGACCGTTTTTTCCGACTCTCCAGTCGTGGCGGTGGTCAAAACGCTCCTCTCCCCAACTTCCGGGGAAATTGTTTGAATAGGTTATGTGGTCGTGACCGTTGATAAGTGCCGGAGTAACCGTAGCGTTCGGGCATGTGATTACTGTCGCGCCGGATGCCTCATCCTTGTCCGAGCAGGAGCAGTCTGCGCAGAGGATGATTCCATCCTTTGAAACCAGAAGTTCGCCGCCTTGCAGGATCTTGTCGCCGACAAGAATGTTACCTTTGAGAAGCTTAGCACCGTTTCCGGCAGCAACCTCGCAGGTTTTGCCCGACAAAGCAGGAAGTTCAGCGCACTTGAGCATGTCCGGCCCTGTAGGCTCAGTCGGTTCCGTCGGCTCCGTAGGTTCAGTTGGTTCCGTCGGTTCCGTCGGTTCTACAGTCGGTTCCGTTGATTCAGTTGGTTCTGTCGGTTCCGAGTCACCGTCATCCGTCACTTCGGTATCCGAAGTATCGGAATCGTCATCACTTGTTTCTTCCGATTTTTTTCCGCCGCCGCCGCATGCCGCAAAGAAAAACAGCATACAAACAAGCATAGTTAACAATAAGTTTTTTTTCATTTCAGCCTCCTCGCTTTTTCAAAAATTAAGTTCTATAAACTCAAAGCTGGTAATTATACTCAAATTTTTTATCTTGCAAAAAGATTTTTTTATATGTAGAGTCGCGCGTTTTTTCTTTTTTTTGGAGGTTAAAGTGTGCGGAATAGCCGGTATTTTCAATGTTTCAGACAGTGAGACCCTTGTTGCCGAACTCCTTTTTTCGATTCAGCACAGAGGTCAGGAAAGCTGCGGTCTGGCAGCAAGAAACGAGCGCGGAAACATCTTCTGCTACAAAGGAATGGGACTTGTAAAGAACGTTCTCACGGAAGAGATACTCAAGAAATACAGCGGAAACATCGCCATCGGTCACGTCCGCTACCCGACTGCGGGGAAAAGCGACGAAACCAACAGCCAGCCGCATGTGATCGAGCTTCCCGAAGGTCCGCATCTCGCGATCTGCAGCAACGGCGACATCATCAACTACTACGAACTCCGCACATGGCTTGAAAACGACTACGGCTTCACCTTCAAAAGCGACAACGACGGCGAGCTCATCGGCAGACTCATCGCTTTCTACCTTCTTCACAAGAAACTTTCGATCGAAGATTCGATAATCGAAGCGCAGAAACAGCTCAAAGGAGCTTTCTCGTCGATACTCATCTACCGCGACAAAATGTTCGGATTCCGCGATCCGCACGGATACAGGCCTTACGTTATCGGAACTCTCGACGACGAAGCTGATTTAAACGGTGAAATCCCGTCAGAAGGCATTGTTCTCGCGTCTGAAAGCTGCGCATTCGGCATTGTCGGAGCAAGAATGATAAGAGAAATGCGCCCCGGCGAGATCATCAGGCTCGAAAAAGGAAAACCGATGGTAACAGTCGCTCTCAACGCCGGCAAAACGCAGCACTGCGTATTCGAACTTATCTATTTCTCGCGCCCCGACACGAAAGTTTTCGGCGAAAAAGTCTACGATGTCCGTAAAAAAATCGGCGCTCAGCTTGCAGATTACGATAAAAGCATGGGATTCGGCGATGACACAGTAGTCATGGCAGTTCCCGACTCGTCGAACTTCGTTGCTTTAGGTTACGCTCAGAGCGCGAAACTCTCTTTCGACATGGGACTTCTGAGAAACCACTACGTCGGTCGTACTTTTACAAAACCCGACCAGAAACAGCGCGACGAAGGTGTCCGCCACAAATTCAATCCCCTTCCCGACTTCTTCGAAGGCAAAAAAGTCGTTCTCGTTGACGATTCGATCGTCCGCGGAACCACTCTCCGCAAAATCACGAGAATGCTGAGAAATGCCGGCGCGAAGGAAATCCACATCAGGATCGGTTCTCCGAAAGTCATCGGAAGCTGCTACTACGGCATCGACACTCCGACTAAAAACGAACTTATCGCGGCAGTTAAAAGCCACGACGAAATATGCGAATATTTAGGCGCCGATTCGCTGAAACACATCGAGATCGCCGATTTCAGCAAAATCCTCCACAAATTCGAAGATTTCTGCTTCGCCTGCTTCAACCTTGAATATCAGTATAAACCAGAAGATTACCACCAGAAAGTAAACCGCCCCGACGCAAAGTAGATTTCACTGCAAAAATCTTAGATATTTTTTGATTCTTAAAAAAAATTCGGGAAATTAGATGAACAGCATCGAACAGCATGCTATTTCTCACAAACATCGTTAAATTTGGGAGAAAAAGATTGATTTTCTTCTAAAATGCAGTAAAAACCGCATAGTTTATCCCAATTTCGTAACTGTTTTGGGAGAAAATTGTTGTTGATTGGGAGAAAAGGAGGTGTGAAAATGAGATCATTTGACTACACTTATCTGGCGGACAGGACTTGGGATAACGAAATTCTGTCGTATATTTCCAAAATCCATGAATACAAGGGCAAACAGGATCTGTTTCTTCGCCAGAAACCTGTTGAACTGAACCGTTTGACAGAAATCGCAAAAATTCAAAGCACCGAGGCTTCCAACAGGATCGAAGGAATTATAACTACCAACAGCCGGTTGAAGCAGCTTGTGACTGACAAGACCACGCCGAAGAACAGGAATGAAGAGGAAATTCTCGGCTACCGCAATGTGCTCAATCTTGTTCATGAAAATTACGATATGCTTCCGGTTCGGAGCAGCTACATCCTTCAGATGCACAGAGATTTGTTGAAATACACGAATTATTCTTACGGCGGACAGTTCAAGACCACGCCAAACGAGATAGACATGCTGCTTGAAAACGGCGAAAAGGTCGTTTTGTTCAAGCCGCTTGAACCCTATGAAACGCCGGATGCGATAAATATGATATGCGAAAATTATCAGTCGGCACTTGACAGGGAAATTGTGGATGAACTTATCCTTATTCCATGTTTTATTCTGGATTTTCTCTGTGTGCATCCTTTCAACGACGGCAACGGCAGGATGAGCAGACTTCTGACGCTGCTGCTTTTGTACCGGAGCGGCTATCTTGTAGGACAGTATATCAGTATCGAAAAAGCTATCGCCGAAACAAAAGAATCATACTATGACGCTCTCCAGAAAGCTGATGAGGGCTGGCACGACGGGAAAAACGACCCGAAGCCGTTTATAAAATATATGCTCG